>Ga0207864_1000080_pt1 | contig 156080 bp, 134 predicted proteins | sample HigsolmetaAR202D_FD_184834 | JGI IMG/M metagenome (GOLD analysis project Ga0207864, IMG submission 184834) | Ionic liquid and high solid enriched microbial communities from the Joint BioEnergy Institute, USA - AR20-2-D (SPAdes) (version 2) ...
GCCCTGGCGCAGCGTGCCCAGGCGCATGCGTTCCAGCGCCACGCCGGCGGCGTCGCCGTGCGCCAGGCGTTCGCGCAGGTTGCCGGCCAGCAGGGGCAGGGCGTCGGCATGGCGGCCCTCGACGACCAGACGCCAGGCCGCGTCGCCGCGCGTGCGCCAGGTCTGCCCGCGCGCGGCGGCCGCGCCCGCCTCCGCCCGCTCCCACTGCACCAGCGCCGTGCCAGGCCGACCACCAGCGCCAGCACCGCGGCCAGGATCGCGCCGCCCAGCTTCGGTTCGCGCCGGATCCAGCGGCCCAGGCGCTGGACGGCGTTGAGCGGGCGCACGCTGACCTCGCGCCCCTCGAGGAAGCGCCCCAGGTCCTCGGCCAGCGCATGCGCGTCCGGATAGCGCTCGGCCGGCGCGCGCGCCAGGCAGCGCATGCAGATCGCCTCCAGATCGAGCGGCAGGTCGGGACGATAGCGGCGTGGCCGGCGCAGGCGCCCGTGGCGCAGCAGGGCCAGGGTGCGGGCCGGCGTAGGCGCGTGGAAGGGCGGTTCGCCGGTCAGCAGCTCGTACAGGATCGCGCCCAGCCCGTAGATGTCGGTGGCCACGCCGATGCCGTCCGGCCCCGGGTCGAGCTGTTCGGGCGCCATGTAGCTGGGCGTGCCGGAGACCTCGTCCGGATCGACGGCGCGCCCGCCCTCCACGTGCCGGGCCAGGCCGAAGTCGGCGACCTGCGGCTCCCCGTTCTCGCCGATCAGCACGTTGCCCGGCTTCAGGTCCAGGTGCAGCACGCCCAGGCGGTGCGCGTAGTGCAGTGCCTCGGCGACGGTACGCACCAGGCGCGCGGCCTGGCGCGGCGCCATCGGGCCGTCGACTGCCAGCCGCCGGGCCAGGCTCGGCCCGCGCACCAGCGCCATCGCGTAGTACTCGATCCCGTCGTGGCTGCCGAACCCGTGGATCGCGACGATGTTGGGATGCTGCAGGCGCGCGGCCGCCTCGTCCTGCGTCCACGGCGCGGACGAGAGCAGCTTGATGGCCACCTCGCGGTCCAGGCTGCGCTGCCAGGCACGGTACACCACGCCCATGCCGCCGGCGCCGAGCCGCTCGCGCAGTTCGTAGTCGCCGAAGTCGCGCTGCTGCGGGTCGGACAGGTCCAGTTCCAGCGCCTCGGGCGGCAGGAAGGCCGGATGGATCGCGCCGGCCGCGGCAGCCGGGCCGGGTGGCCGCGCCGCGCAGGCGGCAGGGTCGCCTCCGCTGCCCGTGTTCATGGCATCGTGCCCGTCGCTGTCCCGCGGCCCACGGCCGCCACGCAAAGACTGCACCGCCGCCGTCCGGGCCTCAAGCGACCGCGGCCGGACCTGGCCGGCGGGCCAGGGCCCGGCCCAGGGCCTCCACCTCGTGCTCGAGCGTGGCCGGGTCGTCCACGGTCTCCCTCAGTTCGGCGCGGACCGTCTCGCGCAGGCGGTTGCGCAGGCGGTGGATGGTGACGGCCAGGGTGTTGCGGCGCATGTCCAGGTGCGCGCACAGCGCGGCGTAATCGGCGGGGTCGGGCGGTTCCAGCAGGAACGGTTCCAGCTGTGCGAACAGCGCCGACTTCCCGGCCCGCTCCGCCTCCACGCGCAGCCGGTCCATGGCCCGCGCCACCACTGTCAGCGCGTAGTCGCGCTCGAACACCGCGTCGGGGGACATCGCGGCCTGGTCCGGCGCCTCGAAGTCCGGCTCCAGCGGCAGGGGCGCCGCGTTGCCGCCGCGCCGGGCCGCGCACGCGCGCTGGTGCTCGTTGGCCAGGAAATGCTTCAGCGAGGTGAGCAGGAAGGCGCGGAAGCGCCCGCGTCCGGGGTCGGCGGTCGCGTGCAGCCGGCGCCTGAGCAGCTGCTCGAAGAACGACTGGGCCAGGTCCTCGGCGTCGCTGGGGGGCAGGCCACGTGCGCGCAGGTAGGCCACCACCGGCGAGCGGTAGGCGCGGCACAGCGCCTCCAGGGCCAGGCGGCCGGCTTCCGAGCTCTGCCTGGTCTCCAGCACCAGGCTCCAGCGCGTGGTCTGGAACATGTGGCCGAACTCCCGGATCGAACGGGCGGGATGTGACGCGGGCCTGGCCGGCTTGTCCATGTGCGGAGGGAAAGGCCGGCGCCCGCGCCGGAGAGATGGCATCGCGGACGCCGTAAAGAGCGCGTGGGCGCCGGTCGCGCGGCGCCCGGCAGGTGTATCCGGTCAGCGGGCCCGGTACCGGCTGGCGACGCAGGCGTAGGCCTGGTCCGGTCCCTGCCGCTCCAACACGATGGTCCCGCCCGCGGTCAGGCGCCGGTACGCGTCCCGGCCGATGGCCGCGACCAGCCGCCGCTCGGCGCGGTCGAAGCGTTGCGGGTGGCGGTAGTCGCGGTAGCTGCGGCCGCGCAGGACCATGCGGACCTGGTCCTCGCTCAGCCCGGACTGTTCGGCCAGGACGCGGATGCCGGCCTGGTCGTCGGCGGCGGGGGCGGGGAAGGCGGCCGTCGTGGCCAGGGCGAAGGTGGCGACGGCAAGGGCGGTGCGGAGTTTCATGGCGGTCTCCTGTACGCAGGCGGGGCGGAACGGTCCCGGCAACGGGCAGTACAGGAAACGCGCGGCGCGATTACACGCCGGCCGGCTCAGGCCGCGGCCGGCAGCTCCGGCGGCACCCCGGAGGCCAGGGCGTCAAAGTAGTGGGCGGTCAGGCGCAGCTGCGCCCCGGCGTCTTCCGCGCGGTTGACCACGGCGCGGAAGGCCGCGTTCTCCGGACGGTCCCTGGCGTACCAGCCCAGGTGCTTGCGCGCGATGCGCACGCCGCGCTCCTCGCCGTAGAAGGCGTACAGGGCGCGCAGGTGGTCCAGCAGCAGGTCGCGCACCTCGGCCAGGGAGGGCGGCGGCAGTTCCTGGCCGGTGGCCAGGTAGTGGGCGATCTCGCGGAAGATCCACGGCCGGCCCTGGGCGGCGCGGCCGACCATCACCGCGTCCGCGCCGGTCTGCGCCAGCACCTGCGCGGCCTTGCGTGGGGAGTCGATGTCGCCGTTGGCGATGACCGGGATGCGCACCTCGGCCTTGATCCGGGCGATGGTCTCGTACTCGGCCTGGCCGGTGTAGAGCTGGTCGCGGGTGCGGCCGTGCACGGCCAGGGCCTGGATGCCGGCGGCCTCGGCGATGCGCGCGATCGCAGGAGCGTTGCGGTGGGCCGCGTCCCAGCCGGTGCGGATCTTCAGCGTCACCGGCACGTCCACCGCGGCGACCACCGCCTCGAGGATGCGCCCGACCAGCGCCTCGTCGCGCATCAGCGCCGAGCCGGCCCAGGCGTTGCACACCTTCTTGGCCGGGCAGCCCATGTTGATGTCGATGATCTGCGCGCCGTGCTCGACGTTGTGGCGCGCGGCGGCGGCCAGCTGCGCCGGCTCGGTGCCGGCGATCTGCACGCTCACCGGCTCCGGCTCGCCGGCGTGGTCCATGCGGTGCACCGACTTGGGGGTGTTCCAGAAGCGCGGGTCGGAGATGGTCATCTCCGACACCGCCAGGCCCGCGCCCAGGCGCTTGCACAGCAGCCGGAACGGCTTGTCGGTGACCCCGGCCATGGGCGCCAGGACCACGCGCGGCTCGATGCTGTACGGGCCGATGCGCACGCGCGGCCTCCGCTCAGGCCCCGAAGCGGGCCATCACCTCGTCGTGGCGCGGCATCGCCGGCGCGGCGCCCGGACGCTCGGTGGACAGCGCGGCGAAGCGGTTGGCGTAGCGCACGTGCGTGGCGAACGGCTGTTCCGGCGCGCGCGCCAGCGCGGCGGCCAGGGCGCCATTGAAGGCATCGCCGGCACCGGTGGTGTCGCTGGCGCTCACGCTCTCGGCCGCCACCCGGTAGTAGGGCTGGGCGTCGCCGCGCAGATCCTCCTCCGCGTGCGAGACGAAGGCGCCGACCGCACCGAGGGTGACCACCACCGTGCCGTGCGGCAACAGCTTGCGGCAGGCCGCGTGCAGGCTGGCGCCGTCCAGTGCGGCCACCGCCTCCGGCTCCACCCGCTCGCCGACGTGGCGCGAGAGCAGGGCGGCGAACTCGGTCTCGTTGGGGGTGACGATGTCGGCCAGGCGCAGCAGGCCGGCGCTGGTCGGAGCGTTGGCCGGGGCCGGGTTGAGCATCGCGGTCGCGCCGGCCTCGCGCGCGGCGGCCAGCGCCGCCTCCACCGCCGCCGGCGGCGACTCCAGCTGCGCCAGCACCACCCGCGCGCCGCGCAGCAGCTCCGGGTCGGCGGTGACGTGCGCGGCACCGAGGGTGCCGTTGGCGCCGGCGCCGATGACGATGGTGTTGCGCCCGCGCGCGTCCACGTAGATGCCGGCGGTGCCGGTGGGCTGCCCGCTGGCCTCGGCGCGCAGGTCGATGCCGTCGGCCGCGGCCAGTTCGCGGGCCAGGCGCCCGCCGGCATCGTCGCCCAGCGCGCACACGAAGGCGGTGCGCGCGCCGGCGCGGGCGGCGGCCACCGCCTGGTTGAAGCCCTTGCCGCCCGGCCCGGTGGCGTACTGGCCGGCGATGGTGGCGCCGACCGCCGGCAGATCGGCGCAGCGCCAGACGTGGTCGACGTTGAAGGAACCGACGACGATGACGGAGTTCATGCGGTGGTACCTGCGGTCGTAGGGAAGCGGGGCGGGCCGTGGGCCCGCCCGCGTCGGGATCCGGGCCGGGCCGTCAGCCGAAGTGCGAGAGCACGCCGGCGATGGTCGCGGTCATCAGAGTGGCGATGCTGCCGCCGAGCACGGCACGCAGGCCGAAGCGGGCCAGGTCCTGGCGGCGCTCCGGGGCCAGGCCGCCGATGCCGCCGATCTGGATGGCGATCGAGCTGAAGTTGGCGAAGCCGCACAGCGCGTAGGTCGCGATCAGGCGCGCCTCCTCGCCCAGCACCACGCCCGGGGCGCGGCCGTTGACGATGTCGGCCAGCTGCAGGTAGGCCACGAACTCGTTGATCACCACCTTCTGGCCGATCAGCGAGCCGACCGTGGTGGCGTCCTGCCACGGCACGCCGATCACCCAGGCGATGGGCGCCAGCACGTAGCCGATCAGGGTGGCCAGGTCGGTCGGGCGGCCCAGCAGCGACTGCAGGCCGGTGACTTCGCCGATCCAGGTCAGCGGCCAGTTGATCAGCGCGATCAGGGCGATGAAGGCCAGCAGCATGGCGCCGATGTTCAGCGCCAGGCGCAGGCCGTCGCCGGCGCCGGCGGCGGCCGCGTCGATGACGTTGGCGGTGGTCTTCTCCACTTCCATGCGCACGGTGCCGCGGGTCAGCGGCTCGCCGGTCTCGGGCACCAGGATCTTGGCGATCACCAGCGTGGCCGGCGCGGCCATGATGCTGGCGGCCAGCAGGTGCTTGGCGTAGAAGGCCTGCTGCTCCGGGTCGCCGCCGCCGAGCATGCCCACGTAGGCGGCCAGCACGCCGCCGGCGATGTGGGCCATGCCGCCGATCATCATGGTCAGCAGCTCGGACTGGGTCATCGTCGGGATGTACGGGCGCACGGTCAGCGGCGCCTCGGTCTGGCCGATGAACACGCTGGCGCAGACGCTGGTGGTCTCGGCGCCGGACACCTTCATCACCTTGGTGATGGCCCAGGCCATGGCCCGCACCACCGCCTGCATGATGCCCAGGTGGTAGAGCACGCCCATCAGCGAGGCGAAGAAGATGATGGTGGGCAGCACCTGGAAGGCGAAGATGAACCCGTAGCGCTCGGTGTCCATCAGCCCGCCGAAGATGAAGCTGGAACCCTCGTTGACGAAGCTCAGGATGCGGACGAAGCCGTGGCCCAGCGCGTCGAAGGCCTCGCGCCCGCCCGGCACCAGCAGGACCAGCGCGGCGAAGGCGATCTGCAGCACCACGCCCGTGCCCACCAGCTTCCAGTCCACTGCCCGGCGGTTGTTCGAGAACAGCCAGACGATGCCGATCAGTACGGCCAGCCCGAACAGGCCGAAGCCGACCCGGCCCAGAGCCTCGATCATGGGATCCCCATCATGTTAAGGAATTGCGAAAGCGTAGCAGGTCGGCGATGAAGACGCCTCGCCGCCGGTCCGCAGGGGCGCGGCGGGGCGCGTCCGCTGGCAGGGCCGGCAGCGGCCGCCGCTGGCCTTAAACTGCCCCGGTCACGTTGCGGAGATCCGACCATGCAGTACCGCCGACTCGGCGCCACCGGCCTGCAGCTGTCCGTGCTGTCGCTGGGCGCCTGGATGACCTTCGGCCGCCAGTTCGGCCGCAGCCAGGCGCGCGAACTGGTCGCCGAAGCCTGGGACCGCGGCATCAACTTCTTCGACAACGCCGAAGCCTATGCCAACGGCGAGGCTGAACGGGTCATGGGCGACGTGATCGCCGACCTGCGCCTGCCGCGCGACGGCTTCTGCGTGTCCAGCAAGGTGTTCTTCGGCGCGGCCGAATCGCCGCGCCCGACCCAGCGCGGCCTGTCGCGCAAGCACGTGGTCGACGCCTGCCACGCCGCGCTCAGGCGCCTGCGCGTGGACTACCTGGACCTGTACTTCTGCCACCGTCCGGACCCGGACACGCCGGTGGAGGAGACGGTGGCGGCGATGGACATGCTGGTGCGCCAGGGCAAGGTGCTGTACTGGGGCACCTCGGAATGGCCGGAGGCGCTGATCCGCGAGGCCGCGCGCATCGCCCGGGCACAGCACATGGCCGCGCCGGTGATGGAGCAGCCGCAGTACAACCTGCTGCACCGCCAGCGCGTGGAGCTGGAGTACGCGCCGCTGTACGCGGAGCTGGGCCTGGGCACCACGGTGTGGTCGCCGCTGGCCTCCGGCCTGCTGACCGGCAAGTACGCCGCCGGCGTGCAGGCGGGGCGGCTGGGCGAGCCGGGCAACGAATGGCTGCAGCGCATGGTGGTGGGCGATCCGCGCGAGCGCCGCCTGGAGCGCGCGCGCCGGTTCGCCGAGGTCGCCGCCGAGCTGGGCGAGAAGCCGGCGCCGCTGGCCATCGCCTGGTGCCTGCGCAACCCGCACGTCAGCAGCGTGATCCTCGGCGCCAGCAGCGTGGTGCAGCTGCGCGAGAACCTCACCGCGCTGGAGGTGGCCGCGCGCCACGACGATCCGGTGTGGGCGCGGCTGGAGGCGGCCACCGCCCTTTGAGGATGGCGGCCGTGGCGCCGGTCGCTTGACCTGATAATGAGAATAATTATCATCAATGGCCTCTGCCGAGGAGGCCACGATGAACGCGCACAGCCCGACTCCGCCCGGTCCCGCCACCAGGCACACGGCGTCGGCCCCGGCCGCCGCCGGACAGGCCGCCCTCAGCAGCGAGCAGCTGCTGCAGGGTCGCCGGGAAGTCCTGATCCGGCATGGCGACAGGCTCTACCGCCTGCGCCACACCAGCAACGACAAACTGATCCTGACCAAGTAGGGCGGCCGCCGTCCGGCCCGCAAACAAAAAGACTCCCCGCGTCCGGCGGGGAGCAGGCGGACTCCGGCGGGAGCCGCGTCACCTCACGGGGTCAAAGCAGGGCAAGGGCGGGTGGCGCCGGCGGAGCCGGCGGCGGTTCCGGAGCCGCGGGTGCAGGCGGCGCGGGCGGGGCCGGCGGCCGCGGCACGCGCAGGAACTCCAGCGAACGCATCGGCTGCGGCACGGTCACCTGCACCTCGCGCGCGGCGCGGTCGCGCAGCACGGTGACCCGCACCGATCCGCCCGGCGGCCGCGCGGACATCGCCCGCAGCGCCTCGCGCGGCGAGGCCACGTCCTTGCCGTCCACCTTCTGGATCACGTCGCCGGCCTGCAGGCCCGGCAGCGTCCCCTGCGACAGCACCAGCACGCCGCGGTCGGTGCCGAAGTAGCGGCCCAGCTGCGGATCCAGCGTCGCCAGGTTCAGGCCTTTCCAGCGCAACGCCTCGGACACCAGCGGCGCCTCGCAGCCGTCCTCGTCGCAGCGGGTCAGGTGCGCCACCTCGCTGCGGATGCGCTGTCCCAGTTCGCCCAGTTCCTTCAGTGCGGCCAGGTCCCGGCCTTCCAGCACTGTGGCCAGGCCGCCGTCCGTGCCCAGCGTGCGGACGAAGGCGAGGGGGCTGGCGGTGCCGGGCATGACGTCCACCTCCTGCACGCGGCCGCCGCGCTGGAACGCCAGGCGCACCGGCTTGCCTGCCTCCAGCCTGGCCAGCGCCGCGCGCGCGTTTTCCACCCGGCGCGCGCCGCTGTCGCCGGCGATGGGCCTGCCACCGATGCGCAGCAGGCGGTCGCCGGCGCGCAGTCCGGCCTGGTCTGCGCCGCTGCCGGGCGTGACGCCGGCGATGCGCACGCCGCCTTCCTCGTCCTCGCCCAGCAGGATGCCCAGGCGCGGCCGGGTGTCGCCGATCGAGACCAGCGCCTGGCGGGTGCCGAGTTCGCGTGACAGCTCGGCCACGCGGCGCGCGGCTGCCTGCAGTTCGGCGCGGGCCTGCTCCAGCTCGGCGCGCACCTGCTCCGGGTCCCTGTCGCGGCTGTCCGCGCCGGCGGCGTGGGCCGGCAGCGCCATGGCCAGGACCAGGGCCAGCGGCAACAGGCGGAGGTGGCGGTTGGGGTTCGGTTTCATCGGCAATCTCCGGTGCAGGCGGTTCGGTTCAGTACACCTCCACCAGCGCGTAGCCGCCGGCGGAGGTGCCGTAGAGCGCGTGGAGGCGCTGGTCGGCGGCGAGGCTGGTCAGCTGGCGCAACGCGTCCACCCGCGCGTGCCACAGCCCGGCGCGTTCGCGCTCGTCCAGCGGGGCATCGGCCAGCGCCGCGTCGATCCCGGCCAGGCGGCCGCGCAGCGACGCGCTCAGCGCCACCTGCACGCCCTCGGCCGGTTCGAAGCCGTCGGACAGGTGCGCCAGCAGCGCTTCCAGGCGCGCCGATTCGGCGTACAGCCGCTGCAGGGTGGCATCGGCGCCGGTGGTGTCGGCACGGCGCGGTGCGGGCGTGTCCGCCGCGGGTGCCGGCGTGGCCGCCGGTTCCGGTTCCGGCACGGCCACCGCGGCCAGCAGCGGTGCATCCGCCGGAGCCGGAACCGGCAGCGGGCCGGCTTCGGCCGGCGTGGCGCCGGCGGTGCCGGCCACCATCGGCGCGGACATGGCGGCGGACGGCGGCGTGGACGGGGCCGGGCGCAACCACCACAGCGCCGGCGCGGCGGCCAGCGCGGCCACCGCCGCGGCCAGCGCCCACGCCGGGACGTGCCGGCGCGGACGCGGCGCCTGCAGGCGCGCGGCCAGCTGCGGCCACAGGTCCGACGGCGGCGCCTCCTGTGGCAGGGCCGCGAAGGCCTCGTGCCAGCCGGCCGGCGTGCGCGGGGAAGCGGGAGTGTCATTCATGGCGGGACTCCTCGACCTGGAGCAGCGCGCGCAGCCGGCGCGTGCCGCGCGACAGCTGCGATTTGGAAAAGCTAGGGGTGCGCTGCATCAGTCCGGCGATCTCCTCGTGGGTGTAGCCCTCGGCGTGGTACAGCCAGAGCACGCTGCGGGTGGCCGCCGGCAGCCGCGCCAGCGCGCGCTGCAGGGCGGCGGCGTCGGCCGCGGCCGGCGGAGGCGGGGCTTCGTCCTCGAAGTCGTGCCCGTCCAGCGGCAGGGCCTCGTCCAGGCGCCGGTTGCGGCGCAGCCGCAGCAGCGCCTCGTTGATGGCGATCTGCCGCAGCCAGCCCCAGAAGGGGCCCTGGCCGCGGTACTCGCCCACGCGCCGCAGCAGCTTGAGCATGGTTTCCTGCAGCGCCTCGGCGGCCTCCTCCGGATCGCCGCACAGGCGCAGGGCCAGCGTGTACACCGGGCGCTCGAACCAGCGGTACAGCTGCTCGAACGCCGCCGCCTCGCCCCGGCGCGCACGGGCCAGCAGCGTGTCCGGCACCTCGATGGCGAACGCCGAGCGCGGCGCGGCGCCGCCGCGCGCGTCGGCCGCGGGAACCGCCGGTGCGAAGGCCAGGCAGCTGGCCGGGGCGAACGGGGATGTGGGTGCGCTCATACGCCCTTCTGGATGCCGGAGCCGGCGAAAGCGTCGCAGCCTCCCGCCCGCGGTGCGCGGGCGGGGCCGGCCCTATACTGGACCGGTCGACCGGGCCATACGCCCGGCCAAGTCAGCAGGAGGGGAGTCCATGTTCTCGTCCGGTTTCCTGGCGGTGGTCCTGCTCGTGGCAGGCGTGATACTGCTGGCCAAGACCGTGCGGATGGTGCCGCAGGGCTATGAGTGGACCGTGGAGCGGTTCGGCAAGTACACCCACACCCTCACGCCCGGCCTGCACTTCCTCGTCCCGGTGGTCTACAGCGTCGGCCGCAAGGTCAACATGATGGAGCAGGTCCTGGACGTGCCCAGCCAGGACGTGATCACCAAGGACAACGCCGTGGTGAAGGTGGACGGCGTGGTGTTCTTCCAGGTGCTGGACGCGGCCAGGGCGGCCTACGAGGTGGCCAACCTCGAGGTGGCGATGATCGCCCTGGTGCAGACCAACATCCGCACCGTGATCGGCTCGATGGACCTGGACGAGTCGCTGAGCCAGCGCGAGGCGATCAATGCGCAGCTGCTGGGCGTGGTGGACCACGCCACCAACCCCTGGGGCGTGAAGGTCACCCGCATCGAGATCCGCGACATCCAGCCGCCGCGCGACCTGGTGGACGCGATGGCGCGGCAGATGAAGGCCGAGCGCGACAAGCGTGCGCAGATCCTCGAGGCCGAGGGCCTGCGCCAGGCCGAGATCCTGCGCGCCGAGGGCGAGAAGCAGGCCGCCATCCTCAAGGCCGAGGGCGGGCGCGAGGCCGCCTTCCGCGAGGCCGAGGCGCGCGAGCGCCTGGCCGAGGCGGAGGCCAAGGCCACCCGGATGGTGTCCGAAGCCATCGCCCAGGGCGACGTGCAGGCCATCAACTACTTCGTGGCGCAGAAGTACGTGGAGGCGTTCAGGGAGCTGGCCACCGCGCCCAACCAGAAGTTCGTTCTGATGCCGATGGAGGCCAGCGGCATGATCGGCTCCATCGGCGGCATCGCCGAACTGGCCCGCCAGGCCCTTGGACAGGCGCCCGAGGTCGCACCACGCCGCCCGCAGCCGCCGCGGCCGGGGGAGTGAGGCCATGCGCTGGGACGTCGTGACCTGGGCGGCGGTGGCGCTGCTGCTGATGGCTGCCGAGACCGTGGTCCCCGGGGCCTTCCTGCTGTGGATGGGCTTCGCCGCGGCGGCGGTGTTCCTGCTGGTGCTGGTGGCGCCGGGGATCCCGCTGCTGGCGCAGGTGGCGGCCTTCGTCGTGCTCAGCTTCGTGTCCGTCCAGGTGTACCGGAAGTGGTTCAGGCGCGCGGAGCGGCCCAGCGACCGGCCGCTGCTCAACCGCCGCGCCGAGCAGAACATCGGCATGGTCCTGACCCTCGACCAGGCCATCGTCGGCGGGCGCGGCCGCGTGCGCATAGGCGACTCGTCCTGGATCGCCGAGGGCCCCGACCTTCCGGCCGGCACCCGCGTGCGGGTGGTGGCGGTGGAGGGCGTCGTGCTGAAGGTGCAGGCCGAGTGAGCCGCCACGGCGGCCGGCCCGGGAGGCCCGGATGGCAGGCTGCTGCGGCTGCGGGGTGGAGGCGGCGCGCCTGCACGCGCGGCAGCGCCGGGTGCTGCGCATCGTCCTGGCGGTCAACGCCGCCACCTTCCTGTTGATGCTGGGCGCGGCCCTGCACGGCCGCTCCAGCGCGCTGCTGTCCGGCGCCCTGGACAACCTCGGCGACGCCCTGACCTATGCGCTCAGCCTGGCGGTGGTCGGTGCCCCGGCACGGGCCAAGGCGCGGGTGGCGATGTTCAAGGCCGCGCTGATCCTGGCCGCGGCGCTGGCGGTGGCCGCGGCGATCGCCTGGCGCCTGTTCGTGGACCCGGCCATGCCGCTGTTCGGCGCGATGGGCTGGGCCGGTGCGGCGAACCTGGCCGCCAACCTGGCCTGCCTGTGGCTGCTGCGGCCCTGGCGCGCGGGCGACGTCAACCTGGCCTCGGCCTACGAGTGCGCGCGCAACGACATCGCCGACGGCCTGGCGGTGCTGGCCGCCAGCGCCGCGGTGTGGTTGACCGGGCGCCCATGGCCGGACCTGGTGGTCGCCGGTCTGCTGCTGGCGGTGTTCCTGGCCTCGGCCTGGCGGGTGTGGCGGGCGGCGTACCGGAGCCTGCGCGCGGCCTGATCCGGGCGCCGGCCCCGGGCGGTGGGGGATAATGGCGGCTTTCCACCTCCGAGAACGCCATGACCCGCAAGACCGTCCTCAACGAAACCCACCGTGCCCTCGGCGCCAAGATGGTCGACTTCGGTGGCTGGGACATGCCGATCCACTACGGATCGCAGATCGACGAGCATCACCAGGTGCGCCGTGACGCCGGCATGTTCGACGTCAGCCACATGACCGTGGTCGACCTGCGCGGCCCGCGCGTGCGCGAGTTCCTGCGCCGCCTGCTGGCCAACTCGGTGGACAGGCTCAAGGTGCCGGGCAAGGCGCTGTACAGCTGCATGCTCAACGAGCAGGGCGGGGTCATCGACGACCTGATCACCTACTACATGGACGAGGCGTTCTTCCGCCTGGTGGTCAATGCCGCCACCCGCGACAAGGACCTGGCGTGGATCGGTGCCCAGGCGCAGCCCTTTGGTGTGGAAGTGAGCGAGCGCGCCGACCTGGCCATGATCGCCGTGCAGGGGCCGAACGCGCGCGAGCGGGTGATCGGGTTGCTGCGCGAGGCCGACCGCGAGGTCGCTGGCAGGCTGGGGCGCTTCGCCGCCATCGAGGTGCAGGCCGCCGACGGCACGCCGCTGTTCCTGGCCCGCACCGGCTACACCGGCGAGGACGGCTTCGAGGTGGCGCTGCCGGAAGGTGCCGCGGTGGCGTTCTGGAACGCCCTGCTGGAAGCGGGGGTGAAGCCGGCCGGCCTGGGTGCGCGCGACACCCTGCGCCTGGAGGCGGGCATGAACCTGTACGGCCAGGACATGGACGAGACCACCACGCCGTGGGAGTCGGGCCTGGGCTGGACCGTCGCCCTGGACGAGGGCCGCGACTTCATCGGCCGCGCTGCCCTGGAGGCGCAGCAGGCCGCCGGCGTGCCCCGGCAGATGATCGGCCTGGTGATGGACGAGAAGGGCGTGCTCCGCCACGGCCAGAAGGTGCTGGCCGCCGGCGGCGAGGGCGAGATCCTCTCCGGCACCTTCTCCCCGACCCTGGGCAAGGCCATCGCCCTGGCGCGGGTGCCGGCCGGCGAGCCGGGCCAGGTGAAGGTGGACATCCGTGGCCGCCAGATGCCGGTGCGGGTGGTGAAGATTCCGTTCGTGCGCGAGGGCAAGGCCCAGCCGGGCGTGCTGGCCTGAACCCGCGCCGCGGCCGCGCCGCTTACGGCGGCGCGACCGCGTCCGTTACACTACCGGCCCGTCCAGACCGCAGCAGCGGAGCAGTCATGAGCAGCGAGATCCCCGGCGACCTCAAGTTCCTCAAGTCCCACGAGTGGGCCCGTCTCGAAGGCAACGGCCGCGTCACCGTCGGCATTTCCGACCATGCGCAGGGCCTGCTGGGTGATCTGGTCTACGTCGAACTGCCGAACGTCGGCGACACCGTCGAGGCCGGCGCGGCCGTGGCGGTGGTGGAGTCGGTGAAGGCCGCCTCCGACGTCTACAGCCCGGTCAGCGGCACCATCGTCGAGGTCAACACCGACCTGGCCGACAAACCGGAGACCATCAACGAGGACGCCTACGGCGAAGGCTGGCTGTTCGTGGTGGAGATGAGCGACCCGGACCAGCTGGCCGAGCTGCTCTCGCCGGACGACTATGCCGAGCTGATCGCCGGCGAGGAAGACTGACGCCTCCCGGCGCCACCGCGACCGACGCGACGCCCGCCCTCACCGGCGGGCGTTTCGTTTTGGGCAAGGCGGCGGCGCGCATCGCCGCCGGCGATGCCGCCGCCGGCGCGTCCTGGCGCGCCGGAAGGTTCGCGCAGTTCGGCGCAAATCGGCTTGTGCGACGCGAAACCGGCGCCGCGCGCGGATGCTTCCGCGCCCCTCCGCCGCGGCGGCGCGTGCGTGCCGAAGGTCAGGCGCCGCGTCGCCGCGCGTGTGGATGGCGAAACCGACGCCGTGCGAAAAACCGCTTGTTTTCCGCATCCGATTGCAAGGCGTGCAACGCGTGCGCCGACGCGCGCGGCGCGTCGCCGCCGACGGTGCGCGGCGCGCGGCCGCCGACGCGGGCGAAGTGGCGGGGAAAATTTGTCGCGCGGGTGTTGACAGTAAAAAAAACCGTGATTAGGTTTCGCCCAGCAGACGCTGCCTGCCGAAGCGAGTGATTCGAATCAACAAGACAACGGGAAGCACAACCAGGACATCCGCCAGGAACCTGAGCACGGTGGATGCGCTCCGCTTCCCTCCGAAAAACGCAGCGATTCCCCGAAACGTCACCCGCGTCCCCGCACGACGCGGGTGTTCCCGTATCCGTCCCGACGTGCGTACCGCGCCGACGGATGCCCCCCGGCGGCTGTCGCCGTGGGTTTTCGCGACTGGGCGTTACCCATCCGTAGTTCACTGACGAGGAGCCAGCCATGGCAACGAAGAAAGCTGCGAAGAAGCCGGCCGCCAAGAAGGCGGTGAAGAAGACCGCCAAGAAGGCCACCGCCAAGAAGGCCGTCAAGAAGACCGCCGCCAAGAAGGCGGTGAAGAAGACCGCGAAGAAGGCTGCCGCCAAGAAGGCCGTGCGGAAGACCGCCGCCAAGAAGGCGGTGAAGAAGACCGCCAAGAAGGCCACCAAGAAGACCGCCGCCAAGAAGGCGGTGAAGAAGACCGCCAAGAAGGCCGCCAAGAAGGCCCCCGCCAGGAAGGCGGCGAAGAAGACCGCCAAGAAGGCCGCCGCGAAGAAGCCGGCCGCCAAGAAGCCGGCCGCGAAGAAGGCCGCCAAGAAGCCGGCCCGCAAGAAGCCGGCCCCGGTTGCGCTGCCGGCCACCCCGGCTCCGCTGATCTGAAGCAAGCCCCGATAACCGGACGAATGATGGCCTCCTCCCCGAAGCCCAGCGGGGAGGGGGCTTTTTTGTGGGGCGCGGAAGGTGCGGCCCTCAGCGCGGCGAGGCGGCGGCCTTGCCCGAGGCGCCGCCCTGGCGGGCCGGCCGGCTGGACGGCGCGGCGCCCTCGGCCATCAGGTTGTCCGCGCCGAACTCCACGTCCAGCCAGCGCTGCGGCGGCAGCCCCAGCGCCTGGTCGAGGATGGTCGGCAGCAGGCCGGAGGGCACGCTGCTTTCGCTGTTCCAGAGGATGGCCACGCCCAGGTCGCGGCCGGGGACCAGGGCGACCATGCCACGGTAGCCCTGCACCGCACCGGCATGGAACACCACTTCCTCGCCGGCGTAGTCGAACACGCGCCAGCCGAGCGCGTAGCTGGCCGCGTTGAGCCGCTCGCGGCGCCAGCCCGAGCGCATCTCGCCCGGCGTGGACACCACCGGGGCGTGCAGGGTGGCCAGCAGCGGCGCCGGCAGCACGTCCGGGCGGTGCCCGGTGTGCGCCAGCAGCCATTGCGCCATGTCGGCGGCACTGGCGTTGACGCCGGCGGCCGGCGCCAGGCGGTAGTAGGTGGGCTTGGGCGTGACCGCGACCCAGCCGTTGCGGCTGCGCACGTGCGGTCGCGCCCAGCGCGGGCTGCCGAGGATGCCGGCCAGGCCCACGCTGGCGTCGTGCATGCCCAGCGGCTCCAGGATGCGGCGCTTGACCGCCTGCTCGTAGAAGTCGCCCGAGGCGGCGAAGACCACGTCGCCGATCAGGCTGAAGGCCACGTTCTGGTAGGCATAGCAGTCGCCCGGCGTGCAGCCCAGCGGCGCGTCGGCCAGCTTCCGCGCCACCTGGTAGTACTCGGCGTTGCCCTCGATGTCGCGGTCGAACGCGTTGTGCGCCTTCAGGCCGACCCGGTGGCTGAGCACGTCGGCCACCGTCACCCTGCGCGTGGCCTCCTCGTCGGCCAGGCGGAAGCCGGGCACGTAGTCGGCCACGCGGCTGTCCCAGCGCAGGTGGCCGTCGTGGACCAGCAGCCCGGCGAGGGTGCCGGCGAAGGCCTTGGAGAGGGAGGCCAGGCGGAACACGGTGTGGGCGTCCACCGGCTCCGGCTGCGAGACGTCGGTGACGCCATAGCCGCGTGCGCTGAGGATGCGCCCGTTGTGCACGATGGCCATGGCCATGCCCGGCACGCGCTGGCCCTGCACCAGCTGTTCGGCCATGGCCTCGAAGCGGCCCACGTCGAAACCCGGCGCCAGCGGCAGCGGCGCGCGGCCGGACACCGGGCGGTAGGGAGCGGGTTGCGCGGGGGCCGGCTGCTGCAGCGCCGGATCGGGAAGCGTGGGCGTCTGCGCCGTGGAGGGCAGCGCCATGGCAAGCAGCATCGTCACCGATGCCAGACCCAGGGAGGCTGCCCTCAGCGTTCGCGTACCGCCCGACGATGGCTTGGGTCGACGCACGCGCCCGTTTCTCATCGCTGTGGTGCCTTACTCTACTGCTGCGGCCGATTCTAGCGCCGGGGTTAGCGGATTGCACAAACCAGGAGAAGATGAATGGGCAGTTTCTTGATCCTGCTGGTGTTTTTGGGTGGCCTGGTGTTGCTCGCCGGGTGGGCGATCGGCCTGTACAACACGCTGGTGAAGCGCCGCAACGCCTGGCGCAACGCCTTCGCGCAGATCGACGTGCAGCTGCAGCGGCGCTTCGACCTGATCCCCAACCTGGTGGAGACGGCCAAGGGCTACATGGCGCATGAGCGGCAGACGCTGGAGGCCGTGGTCGCCGCGCGCGCGGCGGCGCAGTCCGGCCTGGCCGCCGCCAAGGCGCATCCGGGCGATCCGGCGGCGATGGCGCAGCTGGCCGCTGCGCAGGGCCAGCTGGAGAGCACGCTGGGCCGCCTGCTGGCGGTGGCCGAGGCTTATCCGGACCTGAAGGCCAACCAGAACATGATGCAGCTGCACGAGGAGCTGACCAGCACCGAGAACCGGGTGGCGTTCGCGCGGCAGGCCTACAACGACGCGGTCATGGCCTACAACAACCAGCGTGAGACCTTCCCCTCGGTGCTGCTGGCCAACGCCTTCGGCTTCGGCCCGGCGGCGCTGCTGGAGATCCCCGCCGACCGGCCGGAGGTGCGCGAGGCGCCGAAAGTGCAGTTCTGAGCCTGCGGGTGCGGCCTTGAACTTCTTCGAGCACCAGGAGGCGGCCCGCCGCAGCTCCACGCGGCTGGTGCTGCTGTTCACGCTGGCCGTGGCCGCCATCGTCGGCGCGGTGGACGTGGTGGTGTGGCTGGCCAGCGGCAGCGTCGAGGCCGTGGTGGCGGCCAGCCTGCTCACCGGCGTGGTGATCGGGCTGGGTTCGCTGTACCGCATCGCCTCGCTGCGCGGCGGTGGCGCGGCGGTGGCCGCGCAGCTGGGCGGCACGTGGGTGCCCGAGGACACCCGCGATCCCGCGTTGCGCCGCCTGCGCAACGTGGTCGAGGAGGTGGCCATCGCCTCCGGCGTGCCGGTGCCGCGCCTGTTCGTGCTGGAGCAGGAGGCCGGCATCAACGCCTTCGCCGCCGGCTACGGTACCGCGGACGCGGCCATCGCCGTCACCCGCGGCGCCCTGGACCGGCTCAACCGCGACGAGCTGCAGGCGGTCATCGCCCACGAGTTCAGCCACATCCTCAACGGCGACATGCGCCTGAACATCCGCCTGATGGGCGTGCTGTTCGGGATCATGATGCTGAGCCTGATCGGCCAGCGGATCCTGCTGCACGCCCCGTCCGTGCGCGGGCGCAACAGCAACGCCAGTGCGGTGCTGGCGGTGATGCTGGCGGCGCTGGTGGCGATCGTGATCGGCAGCCTCGGCGTGTTCTTCGGCCGCCTGATCCAGGCCGCGGTCAGCCGCCAGCGCGAGTACCTGGCCGACGCCTCGGCGGTGCAGTTCACCCGCCAGCCGGCGGCGCTGGCCGGCGCGCTGAAGAAGATCGCCGGCCTGCACGCCGGCGCGCGCCTGGAGGACCGCGCCGGCGCCGGCGAGGTGGCGCACATGCTGTTCGCCCAGGGCTTCCACCTGGCCGGCTGGATGGCCACCCACCCGCCGCTGCTGGAGCGCATCCGCCGCCTGGATCCGTCCTTCGACGCGCGCCAGCTGCAGGCCCTGCAGGCGCGCTGGGCGGCCACGCCGCCGGACGGCATGGCCGAGGACCTGGCCCTGGGCCTGGTGGCCGCGGGCGACGTGCGGCCGCCGCCGCTGCCGGCGGCCGGTGCCGAGGTGGAGGTGGCGCCGCCGACGGTGGCGCGCCAGGTCGCCGCGCCGGCGGACGACGACTACGACCACGCCCACGCGCTGGCGGCCAGCCTGGACCCGGAGCTGTGCGCGCTGGCGCGGCGGCGCGACAGCGCCATGGCGGTGCTCGCCGCGCTGCTGCTGGAGGCCGACCCGGAGCTGGCCGGCCGCCAGCGCGCGCTGCTGGCCGAACGCTGCGGGCCGGCGTTGGCGGAACAGGCGCAGGCCGTGCACGAACGGCACCTGGCCGGCTTGCATCCGATGCTGCGCCTGCCGCTGGCGGCGCTGGCCTTCCCGGCGCTGCGCCAGCGCCCGCGGCCGGAACTGGACGCCTTCCTGGCCGCGGCCGACGCCATGGTCCATGCCGACGGCCGGGTGTCGGTGTTCGAGTACTGCCTGGGGCGGCTGCTGCAGGTGCAGGTGCGCGAGGCGCTGGACCCGGCGCGCCACGCCCGCTTCGGCCGGCGCAAGGCGCCTGGCGTGCGCGCCGAGTTCGCCACCCTGCTGGCGGTGCTGGCCGAGGCCGGCCATCCTGGCGATCCGGACGGCGCGCGCCGCGCCTACCTGGCCGGCCTGCAGCGGGTGCTGCCGCGCGACCACCTGCCGTACGCGCCGCCGGCCGCCGGAGTGCAGGCGCTGGACGTGGTGTGGGAGCCGCTGGATGCGCTGGCGCCACCGGCCAAGCAGGTGCTGGTGGAGGCGCTGGTGGACGCGGTCTCGCACGACGGCCGCGTCACCGTGGCCGAGGCGGAGCTGCTGCGCACCGTGTGCGCCGTGCTGCACTGCCCGCTGCCGGCGCTGCTGTCGCACTGAGGCGACGGCTGGTGCCGGCCTAGGCGGCACCGGCCGCGCGCAGGGCCAGCGTCTGCCAGCGCACCAGGTCGGCGGCGCGCTCGGCGATCATGATGGTCGGGGCGTTGGTGTTGCCGCCGGGCAGCTCCGGCATCACCGAGGCGTCCACCACGCGCAGGCGCTCGACGCCGTGCACGCGCAGCTGCGGATCCACCACCGCGTCCGCGTCGCGGCCCATGCGGCAGGTACCGGCCGGGTGGTAGATGGTCTCGGCCTTGGCCCGCACGAACTCGGCCAGCTCCGTGTCGGTCAGGTCCTCGCGCGGCGGATGGATCGGCGCGCCGCGGTAGCGGTCGAAGGCCGGCTGCGCCAGCAGCTCGCGGGAGAGCCTGGCGCACTCGACCATCATGCGCAGATCGAAGCCCTCCGGGTCGGACAGGTAGTTGGCCTGGATCCGCACCGGGCTGCGCGGGTCGGCGTCGCGCAGCAGGATGCGGCCGCGGCTGCGCGGGCGCAGGAAGCAGGCGTGCACGGTCAGGCCGTCGCCGGGCAGGCGGTTGCGGCCGTGGTCGTCGAGCATGGCCGGGACGAAGTGGAACTGCACGTCCGGGCGGTCGTCGGTGGCCAGGGCCGAGCGTACGAAGCCGCCGGCCTCGGCGATGTTGCTGGTGCCGGCGCCGCGGCGGCCACGCAGGAAGTAGTCGAAGGCGATCTTCAGCTCGCTGGCACGGTCGTAGCTCAGGCCCGGCGGGCAGTGGCGCAGGGTGCAGATGTCCAAGTGGTCCTGCAGGTTGGCGCCCACCCCGGGCAGGTCGGCCACCACCGGGATGCCGTGGGCGCGCAGCTGGTCGGCCGGGCCGATGCCGGAGAGCATCAGCACCTGCGGCGAGTTGACCGCGCCGGCGCTCAGCAGCACCTCGCCGGCGGCCCCGGCGCGGTGCACGCGGCCGCCTCGGGCGTACTCCACGCCGCGGGCGCGCCCGCCCTCGACCACGATGCGCAGCACCAGGGCGCCGGTGACCACCTCCAGGTTCGGACGACGCCGGGCCGGGGCCAGGTAGGCGGCCGCGGCCGAGCAGCGGGCGCCGTCGCGCTGGGTCACCTGGTAGAAGCCGAAGCCCTCCTGGGTGGGGCCGTTGAAGTCGTCGTTGCGTGGCCAGCCGGCCTGCACCCCGGCCTCGACGAAGGCCTCCGAGAGCCGGTTGCGGTGGCGCAGGTCGGACACGCACAGCGGACCGTCGGCGCCGTGCAGCGGCCCGGCGCCACGGGTGTTGCCCTCGGCGCGCAGGAACCAGGGCAGCACCGCCTCCCAGTGCCAGCCGTCGGCGCCGGCGCGCGCCCAGGCGTCGTAGTCGCCGGGCACGCCGCGGGTGTAGCACATGGCGTTGATCGAGCTGCAGCCGCCCAGCACCTTGCCGCGCGGCCACCACAGGCGGCGGCCGTGCAGCCGCGGCTCCGGCTCGGTGTAGTAGTCCCAGTTGATCCGGCGCTGGTTGACCAGCCGGCCCAGCCCCGCGGGCATGTGGATGAACGGGTGCCAGTCGCGCGGCCCGGCCTCCAGCAGCAGCACCCGGCAGGCCGGGTCCTCGCTCAGCCGGGCGGCCAGCACGCAGCCGGCCGAGCCGGCGCCGACGATCACGAAGTCGTACATGGTCCCCCCCACCGGCCGCCTGGCGGCCCCGGTCCGGAATGCTGGAGGCGCCGGCGGCCGGCGCGCAAGTGCGGGCGGGGGTGTTGGCGATGTTGCAGTGCATCGGATACCGTGCGCGCTCTGGAAGCCCGCCGGCGCTGGCCTTCGGGCATGCGCCTCCCCCAGGAAGTCCCACATGAATCCAGCAGACGCGGCGTCCTCCCGGCTCGGCCGGTTCCGCTCGGCGCTGTCCGAATACCCCCCACTGCTGTGGGCGTTCGTCTATTTCTTCTGCCTGCTCAGCGGCTACTACGTGCTGCGCCCGGTGCGCGAGGCCATGGCCGCCTCCAGCGACATCGAGGCGATCTTCCCGCACGCCATGGTGGCCTTCTTCGCCGCGCGCGGGGTGCCGCTGGGCGAGTTCACCCTGCAGGTGATCTTCACCTCGGTGTTCCTGATCATGCTGCTGCTGCAGCCGGTGTACGGCTGGCTGGTCAGCCGCTACCCGCGCCGGGTGTTCCTGCCGGTGATCTATGGCTTCTTCATCGCCACCCTGCTGCTGTTCTACCTGATGTTCGACAGCGGCATGGCCGGGCGCGGCCTGGCCTTCATCCTCTGGATCACGGTGTTCAACCTGTTCGCGGTGGCCGTGTTCTGGAGCTTCATGGCCGACGTGTTCAGCAACGCCGAGGCGCGGCGCTGCTACGGCTACATCGGCGCGGCGGGCACCGTCGGCGCGTTCCTGGGGCCGGTGATCACCCGTACGCTGGTCGAGCGGGTCGGCATCGCCAACCTGATGCTGGTCTCGGCCGGGCTGCTGAGCGTGTGCATGGTCTGCATCCTGCGCCTGCGCCACTGGGCGGTGCTGCGCGAGCGGGAGCGGCGCCTGGCCAGTGGCGAGGTGCCGATGGGCGGGGAGATCATGGCCGGGCTGAAGCTGATCGCGCGCGAGCCGCTGCTGCGCTGGCTGGCCTTCATGGTGGTCATGGCGGTGGGCGTGGGCACGCTGCTGTACAACGAGCAGAACGCCATCGCCCGCACCGCCTTCGCCACCGCCGACGAGCGCGCCACCTTCTTCGCCACCCTGGACCTGGCGGTCAACACCCTGACCCTGGTGATCCAGGTGTTCGCCACCCGGCCGCTGCTGTCACGCTACGGCATCGCCCCGGCGCTGCTGATCCCGGCCGCGGCGATCATCATCGGCTATTCCATCCTGGCCGCCTCGCCGTTGCCGCTGATGGTGGCCATCGTCCAGGTGGTGACCCGGGCCGGCGAGTTCTCGCTGGCCAAGCCGGCGCGCGAGACCATCTACACCCGGGTCGGGCGCGAGTGGCGCTACAAGGCCGGCGCCGCCATCGACACGGTGGTCTACCGCGGCGGCGACCTGGCCTTCGTCTGGCTGCACAAGCTTCTGTCGGCCTTCGGCTCGCACGTGGTGTTCGGCGGCGGCCTGCTGGTGGCCGGCGGCATGGCCTTCGGCGCCTGGCGGCTGCTGCGCGAGGAGGCCAAGCTGCCGTCCGAGCGCGCCGTGGCCGCCGCACCGCCGGAGGCCGCGCCGGCGGCCGGTTCCTGAGCCGGCACCGGCCGGGCCTCAGCCGCGGCCGGGCGGCCGCGGCGAGACGTGCAGGCGGATCACCGCGCGGAACACCACCCCGCCGCCCGGATCGCGCACCTGCACGGTGACGGGCAGGTCGTAGGGCACGGCGGATTCGGCCGGCGGACGGTCCGGCGTGGCGATGGCGTGCATCCGCCCGCGTGCCTTCCGCAGGTACTCCACCTCCATCCCGCGCGGGATCCAGCGCATGCCCGCCGGCAGGCTGGCCTCGGCCATCAGCCCGGCCGCCAGTTCGGCCAGGTTGCACAGGGCGATGGCGTGGACCGTGCCCAGGTGGTTGGTCACGCGGCGGCGGTGCTCCATCACCGCTTCGCAGCGGCACGGCTCCAGCACGGCCACGCGCGGGGCGATGCTGGAGAAATACGGCGCCCGGAAGCACACGGCGCGGGAGAACAGCCAGGCGCCACCAGGCCAGCGGCGCATGCGGCGGTACAGCTCGAGCAGGCGGTTGGGCATGTCGGATCACCCCGGTTTCCAGGAGGCGGATACGACGACGGCGGGCCGAAGCCCGCCGCCGCCGTGGCTTGCCGGTGCGTGGCGGCCGGTCAGGCCGCTTCGCGCTTGGCGCCCGGCAGGTCGTAGTAGCTGGCCGCGCGCAGCTCGTGCACGTCGAACTCGTCCACGGTGATCGTGTCGAGGGTGACGCGGCGCAGCTCCTCCAGCAGCTTGCGCTCCTCGGCGGTGATCACGCCCTCGCGCACCGCCTCGTCCAGCTGGGCGTCGAACTCCAGCGCCTCGATGCCCTTGCTCTTGAGCGCCTTGAGGAACTTGCGCTCCACCGGCTCGGCCTGCACGGCCAGCGGCAGGTAGCTGGCGATGCGGCCCCCGGGGTTGTTCTCGCACGGGGTCAGGAACACGCCCTTGGCCAGACGGTCGCGCGCCTCGTTCGGGGTCATCAGCAGCGAGGCAACGCGGTGGTTCAGGCGGTCGCCCGGAGCCTCGGCGCGGCGGCCGAGCGGGAACACCAGCGCCCACAGCAGCCAGCCCACCGGGCGGATCGGGAAGTTGCGCAGCGCGTCCGAAAGCGCCTTCTCGATCACGTGGAAGCTGTTGTACATGCTCCAGGCCAGCAGCGGCTTGTCGGCCTCCGGCGCGCCCTCGTCGTGGTGGCGCTTGAGGACGGCGCTGGCCATGTACAGGTGGCTGAGCACGTCGCCCAGGCGGCCGGACAGCGACTCCTTGAACTTCAGCTTGCCGCCCAGCAGCAGCATGGACACGTCGGCCATCAGCGCCAGGTTGGCGGCGTAGCGGTCCAGCTTGCGGAAGAACTGGCGGGTGTAGGCGTCGCCCGGCACCTTGCCGAACCTGGAGCCGGTCAGGCCCATCCAGAACGAGCGCACGGCGTTGGAGATGCCGAAGCGCACGTGACCGGCCAGGCTCTCGTCGAAGGCGGCGATGGCGGCCTTGCGGTCCTTCTCCTGGGCGGCCTTCATCTCCTTCATGACCCACGGATGGCACAGGATCGCGCCCTGGCCGAAGATCAGCAGGCTGCGGGTCATGATGTTGGCGCCCTCGACGGTGATGCTGATCGGGGCGGCCTGCCAATTGCGGCCGGCGAAGTTGCGCGGGCCGAGGATGATGCCCTTGCCGCCGATGATGTCCATGACGTCGCTGGCGACCTCGCGGCCCATGGTGGTGCAGTGGTACTTGGCGATGGCCGACGGCACCGACGGCACGTCACCGCGGTCCACCGCTGCGGCGGTGGCCTGCGACAGTGCGCTGATGGTGAAGGCCTTGCCGCCGATGCGGGCCAGGGCCTCCTCCACGCCCTCGAAGCGGCCGACCGACAGGCCGAACTGCTTGCGGATGCGGGCGTAGGCGCCGGTGACCACCGCGCCGGCCTTGGCGCCGCCGGAGGCGGTGGACGGCAGGGTGATCGAGCGGCCCACGGCCAGGCACTCGTTGAGCATGTTCCAGCCCTTGCCGGCCATCTCCGCGCCGCCGACCAGCTGGGTCAGCGGGATGAACACGTCGCGGCCGCGGATCGGGCCGTTCTGGAACGGCGAGTTGAGCGGGAAGTGGCGCTTGCCGATCTCCACGCCCGGGGTGTCGCGCGGCACCAGCGCCAGGGTGATGCCGATGTCCCTGGTGTCGCCCAGCAGGCCGTCCGGGTCGTACATGCGGAACGCCAGGCCGATCAGGGTGGCCACCGGCGCCAGGGTGATGTAGCGCTTGTCGAAGGTCAGGCGAACGCCCAGCACTTCCTCGCCCTTCCACGTGCCCTTGCAGACGATGCCGTAGTCGGGGATGGAGGTGGCGTCGGAGCCGGCGAACGGGCCGGTCAGGCCGAAGCAGGGCACTTCCTCGCCCACGGCCAGGCGCGGCAGGTAGTAGTCCTTCTGCTCCTTGGTGCCGTAGTGGACCAGCAGCTCGCCCGGGCCCAGCGAGTTGGGCACGCCGACGGTGGAGCTGACCACCGAGGAGATCGAGGCGATCTTCTGGATCACCTTGTGGTGGGCCAGCGCCGAGAAGCCCAGGCCGCCGTACTCCTTCGGGATGATCATGCCGAAGAACTTGTTCTTCTTGATGAAGTCCCACAGCTCGGGCGGCAGGTCGGCGTGGACGTGGGTGATCTCCCAGTCGTTGATCATCCGGCACAGCTCTTCCACCGGGCCGTCGAGGAAGGCCTGCTCCTCGGCGGTCAGCTCGGGCCTGGGATAGTCGAGCAGCTTCTGCCAGTCCGGATCGCCGGTGAACAGCTCGCCCTCGAAGCCGACCGATCCGGTCTCCAGGGCGATGCGCTCGGTCTGCGACAGAGGCGGCAGGATCCTGCGGAACACGTTCAGCAGCGGTGCCACCAGCAGCGGCTTGCGGATGAACGGCAGCAGCAGCGGCACGGCGACGACCGCGGTGATGATCGCCAGCACCAGCGTGGTGGTCTGGTGGGCGCCCAGCAGCCAGCAGGCCCCCAGGCCGATGGCCATCAGGATGGTCCAGGTGATCAGGCGCATCCGGTGATAGGCGGCGATGCCGCTTATCAGCAGGAAGACCAGGATGGGTATGGCGATGGTCATGGACATGCTCCGGTGACGGATGGCGCTGGGCAGCCGGCCGACGGGCCGGGCGCGAAGGCCCGGTCCAGCTCCGCCAGGTAGTCCAGCACGGTGGTGGTAAACCTGTCGTTGTCGTCGCCGGCCAGCATATGCGTGGCGTCCGGCAACTGCACATGGCGCGCGTGTGGCGCCAGCGCGAGGAATTCGTCGATGGTGCGCGCGGACACCAGGTCACTGCGGCCGCCGCTGACCAGCAGCATCGGGCAGCGCACCGCGGCGGTGGCCGCGGCCAGGTCGTCCTGGTGGCGTTCGCCGTCGCGGGCCAGCTCGTCCACCAGGCGCGGGTCCCAGTGCCAGCGCCAGCGGCCGTCGTCGCCCTGGCGCAGCAGTCCGGCCAGCGCCTGCGGCGACTTGCGTGCGCGGTGCGGCAGGTAGGCGGCGACGGCGTCGGCCGCCTCGTCCAGCGAGGCGAAGCCGTCCGGGAAGGCGGTCATGAAGGCGAGGATGCGCGCAACGCCGGCGCTTTCCCAGCGCGGCGTGATGTCCACCAGGACCATGGCGCGGAACAGGCCCGGCCAGCGCGCCTCGGCCAGCAGGCCGAACAGCCCGCCCATCGAGGCGCCGACCAGCACCGGCGGGCGCGGCAGCTCGCCGGCCAGCACGATCAGGTCGTCGGTGAACTGGTGCCCGGTGTAGGGCAGGTCGGCCGGGTTGCGCCCGGACTGGCCGTGGCCGCGGGCGTCGTAGCTCAGCCCGGCGTGGCCGTGCGCGGCCAGGGTGGCGGCGGTGGCGGCCCAGGCGCCGCGGGTCTGGCCGAAGCCGTGCGCGTAGAGGATGTCGATGCCGGCCTCCGCTGCGGACGCGTGCCGGGTGGCGGCCAGCGTCACGCCGGCGCCCTCCAGCCGAAGGTCCTCGGTGGTCACGGATCGATGGTCCATACCTGATGGTATGGACCGCTTCGCGGCAAAGTCAATACGTCTGCGTATGGGGTCGCAAACGCGGTCGTGGCGGGCGCCGGAAGGTGTGGTTGCAGACGAAACTGCATACTGCAACGGACTGCGCCGTATGGTTAAATCCGGAAATGACCACGACCTCCGATACCGCGCCCGCCAGTCCCGCCCCGGCCCGGGGCCACCGCCTCAGCGCCGCCGACTGGGCGCAGGCCGCCCTGGACGTGATCGCCGAACAGGGCGTCTCGGCCGTCGCGGTCGAGCCGCTGGCCCGCCGCCTGGGCGTGACCAAGGGCAGCTTCTACTGGCATTTCCCCTCGCGCGACACGCTGCTGCAGGCGGCGCTGGACCGCTGGGAGGAGGTCGAGCAGGAGCAGGTGTTCGGCAGCCTGGAGGAGGTGGCCGACCCGCGCGAGCGCCTGCGCCAGTTGTTCCAGCTGGTCGGCCACGAGACCAAGCCGCACGCCATCTACAGCGAGCTGCTCAAGGCCCTGGACCATCCGGCGGTGCAGCCGGTGGTGCAGCGGGTCTCGCAGCGGCGCCTGGAATACCTCACCGCCTCGTTCCGCCAGGCCGGCCTGGGCCGCGCCGACGCCCAGCACCGTGCGCGCCTGACCTACGCGGCCTACGTCGGCTTCCTGCAGCTGCGCACCCAGCAGCCGAAGATGACCCACGAGGAGTTCGAGGAATACCTCGAGCACGTGATCAACACCCTGATCCCGCGCTGAGCCGTCGCACCGGCCGCCGCGGCGCGGCCGGCGCGCCGTCTCCTCGCCGGCGCCCAGCCGCCACGTTCCATGTGCATGTGCCCGGCGCGGATGCGCCGGCCGTGTCGGCGTGTCTCCGGTCCGCCCCCGATCGTCCGTTCCGGGCGTGGCCGGCGCGGGAGCACGCGTCGCGGCCGGACGCGGGCGTCGCGTCGCCGCTGACGCGGCTCCCCCGGGAACAATGGCGCCGGCGGCTCCGGCGCACGCCGGGACGCCCGGCCTTGCCGGGCAGGACCGGCCGCCCCGGTACGGTGGGCGGCCGGACGGGAGGGCGGCCCTACTGCGCGACGAAGGCGGGGCGGGTGAGGTTCTCCGGCGCGTCGCCGGTACACAGGACGTTGTCCTCGATGCGGATGCCGCCGTAGGGACGGAAGAAGTCCACCCGCGCCCAGTCGACCGCGTCGGCGTGACCGTTGGCCTTCACCTCGTCCAGCAGCAGGTCGATGAAGTAGATGCCCGGCTCGATGGTCACCACCATGCCCGGCTCCAGCACCCGGGTCATGCGCAGGTAGGGATGGCCCGGCGGGCGCTCGATGGTGCCGCCGCGGTCGCTGGCGGCAAAGCCGGCCACATCGTGCACCTGCAGGCCGATGGGATGGCCCAGGCCGTGCGGGAAGAACGCCGCGCTCACGCCGGTGGCCAGGGCCGCCTCCGGCGAGACCCTGAGCACGCCGAATTCGCGCAGGATGCCCATCAGCGCCAGATGCGCGTCCACGTGCAGCTGGCGGTAGTCGGCGCCGGCGCGCACCGCCGCGCACATGGCCTGCTGCGCGGCGTCCACCGCGTCGATCATGGCCTGGAACTCGCCGCCCGGATCGGCGGCGTAGGTGCGGGTGATGTCGGCCGCGTAGCCGCAGCAGCTGGCGCCGGCGTCGATCAGGAAACTGCGCCGCTCCGCCGGCGGGTCGCGGTCCAGCTGGGTGTAGTGCAGCACCGCGCCGTGCTCGTTGAGCGCGACGATGTTCTGGTAGGGCACCTCGGTGGCGTCCTGGCGCGCGGCGGCGCAGTAGGCCAGGTGGATGTCGAACTCGCTGGCGCCGGCGCGGAAGGCGCGCTCGGCGGCACGATGGGCGTGCGCGGCGATGTGCTGGGCCTGGCGCATCAGCGCCAGCTCGTAGGGCGTCTTGTACGAGCGCTGGTAGTGCAGGTAGTCCAGCGCCGCCGGCGGGTTGTTCGGCTGGTAGGCGCCCAGGGTGGACTGCGCCTCGCCGAGGATGGCGCAGCGCGACGGCGGGCCGGGCAGCAGCGGCAGGGCCTCCTCCGGGGTGCGGATCACGTGCACGTCCACGTGCTCCACCCACCAGCCGGAGGGCGCCTCCGGCACCACGTGCCAGTAGTCGAACGGCTGCAGGTAGACCAGCTTCGGGCGCTGGCCGGGGGTGTAGACCAGCCAGCTGTCGGTGACCTGGGTCAGCGGCACCCAGTGCTTGAAGTGCGGGTTGACCGCGAACGGATAGTCGCGGTCGTCGAACACCTGGTAGTGGCGGCGGCCGCTGGGGATGAGCAGGTGGTCGTGGCCGCTGCGGGACAGCGCCTCGTCGGCGCGCGCGCACAGCACCGCCAGGTGCTGCGGGTAGAGGGTGGCGGGATCGGCGGGTCGCATCGTCGCGCTCGGTGGCGGGGAAAGGACATAGTCTGCCCCAACCGCCCGCCGGGCGCGGCGCTCAGGAGGGCGGGTTGCCCGCCTGGACCCAGGCGCGCACCGCCGCGCGCTGCTCCTCGGCGATGGTCAGGAAGCGGAAGCCGCACCAGCTCTGCCCCGGCGTGTTGGCCGGGCCGATCCACAGCAGGTGCGCGCCGACCAGGACCGGCAGCGGCTCGCCGGCCTGGCCCAGGTCGAAGCGCAGCTGGTACAGCGCGTCCTCGCACAGGGGCGCGTGGGCCATGAGCAGCATGCCGGTTTCCGACAGGTTGCCCAGGTAGCCGACCACCTGGTCGGTCATGGTGTCCACCACCGGCACGTTCTCGGAGACGCGGCGGCGCGGGGCTCGGCGGGATTCGTGGATCACGAGGCTTCCGGCTCCAGGTCCTCGGGCTTGTTGGGGCGACCGGCCAGGCCGCGCAGCGCGCGCAGCGTGGCCTGCCAGGCGCGGTCGATCAGCCGGCCCTTGTCCTCGGTGACGATGCGCGCCTGCTGCAGCGCCATCAGCCGCGCCAGGGTGTCCAGCGAGTGCTCGCCGGCCTTCTGGCCGCGCGCGTTGACGAACAGCGCGTTGCCTGTGGTCGGGTTGTACCAGGACAGGCGCTTGCGCCGCACCTCGCCCTGCTGGTTGACCACGAACTCGAACCAGGTGCCGAACGGCAGGGTGCGCAACCGCTCGTACCAGGCCTGCTCGACGGCGTTGCGCGGCGGCAGGGGCTTGCGTTCCGGCTGGGCGCTCTCGCCCAGGCGCGCACGCGCCTTCAGGCGCGCGGTCAGCTCGGTGCGCGAGGGGCCCTCTGCGTCGTCGTCGGCACGCGACAGGCGGCGGGCGATGGCGGCGGCCTCGTCACCGTGGTAGCCCACCTGGCGCAGCGCGTTCTCCACCAGGGTGGCCAAGGACGGATCGGGCGGGGCGTCCGGGTCGCAGGTGGCGGCGACGATGCGCGCGGTGGCTTCCTCGCGCGCCTTCCACTCGGCCGAGTCCTCGCCGTGGCGCAGCGCGGTCAGGGTCAGCACGTCGGCCCAGGCCTGGTGGAGCAGGGCCTGCACGAACTGCGGCGGCTTGCGGTCCTCCAGGCGCGCGGCGATGGCCTCGGCGGCGCGCAGCTTGGCGCTTTCCAGGCGGTCGCGGCCGCGCGCGGCCTCGATCTGGCGGCGCTCGCTGACCTCGGCCTTGCGTGCCTGGGCCCGGTAGTGGTCCTCGATCTCCTGGCGGGCGCGCTCGAACACGGCCTCGTCGCCGTCGTACTCCTCGGCGACGCGGTCCACGGTCTGCCCGATCTGCGAGACCAGCTGCGGATCGGTCTCCTCCTCGCCGAGCCAGCTGGCGCCGGATTCGGCCACCAGGTTGAGCAGGTCGCGGGCCGGGTGGCGCTCGCGCACGAAGAAGCTGCGGTCCTGCAGCGCGGCGCGCGCCACCGGCACCTGCAGGCGCTCGAGCATGTCCTGGGCCGGCGCGTCCGGGTGCACCTCGCGGCCGATCTCGCCGTACAGCAGGCCCAGCAGGTCGAAGGTGTCCTGCTGGTCCGGGGTCAGCCCGGCGTTGTCGCCGTGGGTGCGGCGGGCCAGCTCCACCACGGCGCGGCGCAGGTCGTCGAGGGTGCGCCGGCGGCGGCCGGGCGTGCGGCTCTGCGGCACGTTCTGCAGCATGCCCAGGGTCTTGCTCACCGCCTCGTCCGGCAGGCGTACCGCCGGCGGCGCCGGCGCGGGCGCCTGCACGGCCTGGCGGTGCAGCGCCAGCAGCTGGCGCAGCGCCGAGAACATCAGCTGGTCGGTCGGCGCCGCGGCAGCGTCCGCCGGCGTGGCGGCTTCGCCCGCGGCCGTGCCGGCGGGCGCGGCGCCGTCGGCGGCCTCGCCTGTGGCCGCGACCGGGGCGCCCAGCGCGGCCAGGCTCTCGAGCAGGGCGCCGCTCCAGGCCGAGTGGCTGGACTGGCCCTGCCAGCCGGTCAGCGGCCGCCGCTCGCCGTCGCCAGGCACGGCGGCCGGGCGCGGCCGCGACTGCCCGGGAGTGCGCGGGCGGTACGGCTGGTAGGTCAGGCCGGGCAGCACACCCTCGTGCGCCAGGCGCACGTTGAGGCGTTCGACCAGCTCGCCGTAGCGCTCCATCACGTGCGTCTCGAAGGCGCGGTAGAGCAGCAGCTGGGCGGGCACGCCCACCTGCAGCCGCTCGCCGGCGGCGCGCAGCAGCCGGCACAGCACGTAGGGGCCCAGCGGCAGGGTCTCCGGCCCGTAGGCCGGCCGCGCGGCCAGCACGCCGAAGCGCTGGCCCAGCAGCAGCAGCGGGATGCCACCGCGCTGCGCCTCGCGCCGGGCGATGTCGCGCAGGATGATCTCGCGGTCCAGGTCCTGGTCCTCGACCAGGGTCAGGCGGCTGAATTCGATCGGGGCGGGCGCGGGCGATTGCGCCTCCACCGGCGCGTCCTCGCGCAGCCGCGCCAGGACGTCCTCCAGGTCGGCCAGGTAGCCGGGCACCAGGTCGGCGCGGCGCTGCCGCAGCTGCTGCAGCTCGGCGAAACACTCGGCCTGTTCCTGCGAGCTGCGTGCGCGCTCGGACTGGCGGAACAGCTGCCGTTCGAACTCGTTCAGCGCCAGGTTCAGCGAGGCGCTCAGGGCCTGTGCGGCCAGCGCGTTGACCGCCTCCAGGATCTGGCGCACGCGCGGCGGGAGCGGCGCCGTGGCCAGCGTCAGGGCCGTGCCCTTCGATGTGGTCTGGAATGTCGCAGCCATCCGGCATGCCCCCCCCTGATTGGCCGGTATTTAGCATGTTTCCCGCACGGCCGGAAACCGCCGGCCGGCGGACCGCGGCCTACAGGAACAGGCCGATCACGTCGTTGGCGAAGCGCCGGCCCAGCGCGGTCGGGCGGATCCGCCCGCCGTCGCGCTCCAGCCAGCCGCGCGCGACGGCCTGCTCCACCTGGGCGGCGATGGCCGCGTACGGCAGGCCCGTACGCGCCTCGAACGCGGCCACCGCGAACCCCTCGTGCAGGCGCAGGGCGTTGAGCATGAACTCGAACGGGCGCCGCTCGGGATCGATGCGGTCGTCGCCACCCACCGCAGCGGCACTGCCGGCCGCGGCCATCCACGTGGCCGGGTGGCGCTGCTTCCAGCGGCGCAGGATCGCCTGCTCGGCGCCGAGGGTGATCTTGCCGTGGGCGCCGGCGCCGATGCCCAGATAGTCGCCGTAGCGCCAGTAGTTGAGGTTGTGCGCGCACTGCCGGCCCGGGCGGGCGTAGGCACTGGTCTCGTACTGGGCGTAGCCGGCCTGTTCGAGCAGGGCCTGGCAGCGCTCCTGGATGTCCCAGGCCAGGTCCTCGTCGGGCAGGCCCTCCGGCGGGCGCACGTGGAAGACCGTGTTGGGCTCCAGGGTCAGCTGGTAGTGGCTGATGTGCGCCGGCTGCAGGGCGAAGGCGCGCTCCAGGTCGCGCTCGGCCATGGCCAGGTCCTGGCCGGGCAGGGCGTACATCAGGTCCAGGTTGAGATTGTCGAAGCCGGCGTCCTGGGCCAGCTTCACCGCCGCCTCGGCCTCGCGGCTGTCGTGGATGCGGCCCAGGCGCCGCAGGCAGCCGTCGTCGAAGCTCTGGATGCCGAAGCTGATCCGGTTGACGCCGGCGGCGCGGTAGCCGTCGAAGCGGCCGTGCTCGGCGGTGCCGGGATTGGCCTCCAGGGTGATTTCCGCGTCCGGGGCCAGTCGCAGGCGCGCCGCGGCGGCCTGCAGGAAGCGGTCGATCGCCTCCGGCGGGAACAGCGAGGGCGTGCCGCCGCCGAAGAACACGCTGTGCACGGTGCGGCCCCAGACCAGCGGCAGGTCGTGCTCCAGGTCGCGGACCAGCGCGTCCACGTAGGCTTCGAACGGCGGGGGCTCCCGCGCCGCGTGCGAGTTGAAGTCGCAGTACGGGCACTTGCGCACGCACCAGGGCAGGTGCACGTACAGCGACAGCGGCGGCGGGACCAGGTCGGGCATGGTGGGGTGGTGCGCGGCGCCCTCAGCCCAGCACTTCGGGCAGGCGCGCGCGCAACAGCTCCAGCGCCTTGCCGCGATGGCTCAGGCGGTTCTTCAGCTCCATCGGCATCTCCGCCGCGGTCATGCCGTACTCCGGGTCCAGGAACACCGGGTCGTAGCCGTGGCCGCCCTCGCCGCGGCGCTGGCGGGTGATGCGGCCGCGCCACCGGCCCTCGACCAGCAGCGGCTGCGGGTCCCCGGCATGGCGCAGCACCGCCAGAACGCAGTGGAAGTGGGCGCCGCGGCGGGCGTCCTCCACGCCGTCCAGCTCGGCCAGCAGCCTGTCGATGTTGCGCTGCGCATCGGCCGGCTCGCCGGCGTAGCGGGCCGAGTACAGTCCGGGCGCGCCGCCGAGGGCGTCCACGCACAGGCCGGAGTCGTCGGCCAGCGCCGGCAGGCCGGTGGCGCGGCTGGCGTGGCGGGCCTTGATCAGGGCGTTCTCGATGAAGGTCAGGCCGGTTTCCTCGGCGTCCTCCACGCCCAGGTCCGACTGCGCCAGCAGTTCGATGCCGCTGCCGGCCAGGAGCACGCGCAGTTCCTCGAGCTTGCCGCGGTTGGAGGAGGCCAGTACCAGCTTCATGGGGCCTCCCTCAGCCGGCCAGGGCCCGGCGCTGCAGGTCCAGCAGCTGGCCGATGCCGTGTTCGGCCAGGGCCAGCAGCGCGTCCAGCTCGTCGCGGCGGAAGGCGTGGCCCTCGGCCGTGCCCTGCAGCTCGATGAAGGCACCGCCGTCGTTCATGACCACGTTCATGTCGGTGTCGCAGTCGCTGTCCTCGGCGTAGTCCAGGTCCAGCACCGGCACGCCGCGGTACAGGCCCACCGAGACCGCGGCCACCGCACCGAACACCGGGTCGCGGGCGATCTCGCGCCGGGCCAGCAGCCAGCGCACCGCGTCCACCAGGGCCACATAGGCACCGGTGATGGCGGCGGTGCGGGTGCCGCCGTCGGCCTGCAGCACGTCGCAGTCCAGGGTGATGGTGCGCTCGCCCAGGGCGCTGCGGTCCACGCAGGCACGCAGGGCGCGCCCGATCAGGCGCTGGATCTCCAGGGTGCGGCCGCCCTGCTTGCCCTTGGCCGCCTCGCGCTCGCCACGGGTGTGCGTGGCGCGCGGCAGCATGCCGTACTCGGCGGTCACCCAGCCCTCGCCCTTGCCGCGCAGGAACGGCGGCACCTTGTTCTCGACGCTGGCGGTGCACAGCACCCGGGTGTCGCCGAAGCTGACCAGCACCGAGCCTTCGGCGTGGCGGGTGTAGCCGCGTTCGATGCGCACCGGGCGCAGCTGGTCGGGGGCGCGGCCACTGGGACGGACGACGGTCATGCGGGATTCTTCCGGAAGTCGGGGGAGCGCGGCGGTGGCCGCGGGCGGCGGCGGGATGCCGCGGAGGGCCGGCTAGATTACCATTCGCGCCTTGCCACAACCGGATACCGGCATGATCCGTAGCATGACCGCCTTCGCCGCCGGCGAGCGCGGGACTCCTTGGGGCGTGCTCGGCTGCGAGCTGCGCTCGGTCAACCACCGCTTCCTCGAGATCGGCCTGCGCCTGGGCGAGGACCTGCGCGCGCTGGAGCCGGTGCTGCGCGAGCGCATCGCCGCGCGCATCCAGCGCGGCAAGCTGGACCTGGCCATGCGCCTGCGTGCACCGGAAGGTGCCGCCACGCTGGCGGTCAACGAGGCGTTGCTGGAGCAGCTGGGCGCGCTGGCGCAGCGCCTGGATGCCCGCTTCCCGCGCCTGCAGGTGGAGTTCACCCAGCTGCTGCAGCTGCCCGGCGTGCTGCAGGCGCCCAGCGCCGACGGCGAGGCGCTGCAGGCCGAGGCGCTGGCGCTGCTGGACCAGGTGCTGGACGAGTTCATCGCCGCGCGCGAGCGCGAGGGCGCCAAGCTGGCCGCGGCCATTGCCGAGCGGGTGGATGCGGTCGAGCGCATCGTCGGCCAGGTGCGCGGGCTGATCCCGGCCATCCGCGAGGGCCAGCGCGCCAAGCTGGCTGCGCGCCTGGCCGACCTGCCGCACCCGGTCGAGCCCGGCCGCGCCGAGCAGGAGCTGGTGCTGTGGCTGCAGAAGCTGGACGTGGACGAGGAGCTGGACCGGCTGGGCAGCCACATCGCCGAGCTGCGCCGCATCCTCGGCAAGGGCGAACCGGCCGGCCGCCGCCTGGACTTCCTGCTGCAGGAGTTCAACCGCGAGGCCAACACCCTGGGCTCCAAGTCGGTGGATGCCCGCACCTCGGCCGCCGCGGTCGAGCTGAAGGTGCTGATCGACCAGATCCGCGAGCAGGTCCAGAACATCGAATGAGCCAGATGCGAGGCACCCTCTTCATCGTCGCCGCGCCGTCCGGGGCCGGCAAATCCAGCATCGTCAACGCGGTGCTGGCGCGCGACCCCAAGCTGCGCCTGTCCATCTCCTTCACCTCGCGCGCGCCGCGGCCGGGCGAGCGCGACGGCGAGCACTACCACTTCGTCACCGAGGAGCAGTTCCAGCGCATGATCGACGCCGGCGACTTCTTCGAGTACGCCCGCGTGCACGGCGACTGGAAGGGCACGGCGCGGCAGTCGGTGGAGCCGCACCTGGAGGCCGGCCACGACGTGCTGCTGGAGATCGACTGGCAGGGCGCGGCGCAGGTGCGGGCCAAGGTGCCCGACGCGGTGAGCGTGTTCATCCTGCCGCCCTCGCGCCAGGCCCTGGAGCAGCGCATGCGCGCCCGCGGCCAGGACAGCGAGGAGGTGATCGCCCGGCGCCTGGCCGCCGCGCGCGAGGAGATGTCGCACTACGGCGAGTTCGACTACGTCATCGTCAACGAGGTGTTCGACACCGCGGTGGACGAGATGTGCGCCATCTTCACCGCCAGCCGCCTGCGACGCGGCCAGCAGCAGCTGCGCCACGCCCGCCTGATCCAGGCCCTGCTGGCACCGGACCAGTGAGCCGGGTCGGCCGCTAAGCGATTGATTGCAAAGGTCTGTTCAGCCGCGGCCCTTGCCGCGGCGCGGCCCTGTGGGTACACTCGGCGCCCATTTCCCCTCAACCGCGAGAGTGGCGACCCGCATCGCCCGGAACGTCTATGGCCCGTATCACCGTCGAAGATTGCCTGGAAGTGGTCAACAACCGCTTCGAACTGGTCATGATGGCCGCCAAGCGTGCGCGTCAGCTCGCCAATGGCGTGCCGGCCACACTGGACAACAGTGAGGCCGATGACAAGCCGACCGTGCTGGCCCTGCGCGAGATCGCGGCCCGCACCGTCGATAACAACCTGATCGAGGAAGTCGAGAAGGCCGAGCGCGAGCGCGCCGAGCGCGAGGCGCTGGAGTGGGCCGCCGCCGAGGTCGTCGCCGACGACGACCTGTCCAAGGGCGACGACTGACGCCCCGCCGCCGCGCCCGGCGCGGCCGCACATGCCGACGGCGGCCCGCCCACGGTGCGGGCCGTCGCCGTTTGCGGCCTACTCGAAGAACACCCGCCGCACCGTCGTCTGCGCGGCCTCCAGCGAGAAGTGCCGGGCGACGTTCTCCAGCCCGGCCGCGGCCTGGCGCTGCCAGCGTCCGCGGTCGTGGTACAGCGCCAGCACCGCCGCGGCGAAGCCCTCCGCGTCGTCGGCCACCGCCACGTCCACGCCGTCGCGCAGGTGCATGCCTTCCACCGCGCACGAGGTGGCCACCACCGGCTGGCCGTGGGCCATGCTCAGGTTGACCTTGCCCTTGACCCCGGCGCCGAAGCGCAGCGGTGCCACCGCTACCCGCACCCGGTCCATGTAGGGCGCCAGGTCCGGCACGTGGCCGTGCACCAGGATGCCTGGCTCGCCGGCCAGGGCGCGGACCTCCGGCGGCGGATCGGCGCCGATGCAGTGGAAGCGGATCCCCGGCGCCTGCGCGCGGATGCGCGGGAACACCTCGCGCGCGAACCACAGCACCGCGTCCACGTTGGGCGGATGGCGGAAGCCGCCGACGAACACCAGGTCGGCGCGCTCGTCGAAGCCGGCGCCCGGGCCGGCGACCTCGTGCAGGTTGGACAGCAGCTCCACCCGCAGGTGCGGCGCCTCGCGTGCCAGCTGCGTCTGCTCCTCGGCGCTGACCACCAGGGTCAGGTCGGCCGCGGCCATGGCCGCCAGCTCGCGCCGGCGCGTGGCTTCGGCTGCGCGCAGCGCCGCCGCGTCGCCGGCCAACTGCGCCCCGCGCCGCTCGCGCAGGTAGTGCAGGTCCACGGTGTCGAACACCAGCCGCGCCCGGGGCGCGTGCCGGCGCAGCAGCGGCAGGAAGGCGCCGGCCACGTGGTGGCGCACCAGCACGATCACGTCGAAGCGCGCGGCGTTGGCGCGCAGCCAGGCCGGCGCCGAGGCGGCGAACGGCGCGTACCAGGTCTCCACGCCCAGCTGCTGCAGCGCGGCGGTGGCCGGGCCGCCATGGGCCAGGCCGGTGGGCAGGAAGGCCACGTGCGCGCCGGCGGCGCGCAGCATGCGCAGCAGATTGAACTGGCGCAGCGAGGCCGAGTCCCGGTCCGGGCGCGGCACGGCCTCGTCCACGACGAGCACGCGGCGCTGGCCGGCGTGCAGACGCGCCGGGTCGGGCACAGTGCCCGGCGGCAGGCGCGTGGCCAGCGCTCCGGCCCACTTGCGCGCGAACACCCCGCGGTTGCGCACCTGGTAGGCCTTCACCCCGCTGCCGGTGTCGGTGCCGGCGGTGGTGCCCTCGTCGTGCAGCACGCGGCTGGCGGGCTGGTAGAGCACGCGCCGGCCGTGCGCGCGCACGGCGAAGGCCAGGTCGGTGTCCTCGTAGTAGGCCGGCGCGTAGCGGCGGTCGAAGCCGCCGACCGCCTCGAACAGGTCGCGCGGGATCGCCAGCGCCGCGCCGGAGCAGTAATCGGCCTCGCGCACGTAGGCGTAGCGCGGGTCGTCGGCCGCCTCGAAGCGGCCGTAGCTCCAGGCGCTGCCGTCGGCGAACACCACGCCGCCGGCCTCCTGCAGGCGCCCGTCCGGGTACAGCAGCTGCGCGCCGGCCAGGCCGCAGTCCGGATGGGCGTCGAAGGTGGCCAGCAGGGCGTCCAGCCAGCCCGGCTGAGGGATGGTGTCGTTGTTGAGGAACACCAGGTAGCGGCCGGCCGCGAGCGCTGCGCCGTCGTTGCAGGCGGCGATGAAGCCGCCGTTGGCGGCGCGGCGGTGGTAGCGCAGGCCGGCGACCCGGGCCATGCACGCGGCGGTGTCGTCGGTGCTGCCGTCGTCCACCACGATCACCTCGCACGGGGCGGCCGGTGGATGCGCGGCCAGGGCGCGCAGGCAGGCGACCGTGGCTTGGCACTGCCCGTAGACCGGGATCACGATGCTGGCCAGCGGCGCCTGTCCGGGGGACGGCTGCGGCACCGCGAAGGGCGCGAACGGGGCCGGGTCCGGCCGGTACAGGGGCGTGCGCGGCGGCGGGGGCGGCGGCCGCAGCTGCAGCAGCGCGCGCTGCCAGGTGGCGCGCCAGCCGCGGCTGCGCAGGCTGGACAGGCCGCGGCGGACCAGGCCGCGCAGGTGGGCCAGCCAGTAGCGGGCGTCGGCCAGCGACGTCAGGGCAGGCATCCGGTGGACAACTCCGACTGAAGACGGGGCCGGCCGGGTACGGCGCTGGCGGAAGGCTGCGCTAGACTCGGCCGACCCCCCATTCTCGCATCACCGTGCCCCGACGCCCCGAACAGGACGACAACGAGGACTACCGCGACGACGGCGGTGACCGCGCCGGCGGCTGGCGCGGCCGCCTGCTGACCGCGCTGCTGGCCTGCGTCGCCATGGCCGCCGGCTTCCTCGTCCCGTACGTGCTGTACCTCAACCACCAGGTGACCGAGCGCTTCGGCGCCCTGCAGTGGCAGATCCCCACCCGCGTGTACGCGCGTCCGCTGCAGCTGCAGCCGGGCCTGCCGATGGACGCGGCGACCCTGCGCACCGAGCTGGATGCGGCCGGCTACCAGGAGGACGAGGCCGGCGAGCGCCCGGGCAGCTACCACGCCCAGGGCAACCGCTTCGTCATCTCCAGCCGTGGCTACATCGACATCGACGGCCAGGTGCCGCCGCGCCGCATCGAGGTGGTGCTCTCCGGCGGCCGCGTGGCCGCCCTGCGCGACGCCGGCACGCGCAAGCCGGTCAAGGCCGCGCGCCTGGACCCGGCGCGCATCGCCACGCTCTACGGCCAGCGCCAGGAGGAGCGGCGGCTGGTGCGCATCGAGGAGGTGCCGGAGCTGCTGGTCACCGGCCTGCAGGCGGTGGAGGACCGCGACTTCGCCCGCCACCACGGCATCGACCTGTCCGGCATGGCGCGCGCGGCCTGGGTCAACCTGCGCTCGGGCGAGAAGCGCCAGGGTGCCTCCACCCTGACCCAGCAGCTGGCGCGCAGCGGCCTGCTGGGCATCGGCAAGGAGCAGACCTGGTCGCGCAAGTTCAACGAGATCCTGTTCGCGCTGATCCTGGAGGCGCGCTACGACAAGCGCACCATCCTGGAGACCTACCTCAACCAGGTGTACCTGGGCCAGCGCGGCAGCCAGGCCATCCACGGCGTGGCCTCGGGCGCGGAGTTCTGGTTCGGGCGTGGCCTGGACAGCCTGAGCACCGAGCAGATCGCGCTGCTGATCGGCCTGGTCAAGGGTCCGTCCTACTACGACCCGCGCCGCCACCCGCAGCGTGCGCTGGAGCGGCGCAATGTCGCCCTGGCGGTGCTGCACGAGACCGGGCTGATCGACACGGCCGAGTACGAGCGCGCGCGCAAGGCGCCGCTGGGCGTGACCAGGCAGCCGGGCGTGGCCGCGGCCAACCGCTTCCCGGCCTACATCGACCTGGTGCGCCGGCAGCTGGCCCGCGACTACCCGGAGCGGGCGCTGCAGGGCGCCGGCCTGACCGTGCTCACCGGCATGTCGCCCTCGGTGCAGGCCTATGCCGAGGGCGCGGTGGTCAAGAGCATCCAGTCCCTGCAGACCGGCAAGCGGCCGCCGCTGGAGGCCGGCGTGGTGGTCACCGACGTGCACAGCGGCGAGGTGCTGGCGGTGGTCGGCGGGCGCGACGTGGCCGCGCACGGTTTCAACCGCGCGGTCGAGGCGCGCCGCCCGGTCGGCTCGCTGCTCAAACCCTTCGTCTACCTGCTGGCCCTGGCCCAGCCGCAGCGCTACTCGCTGGCCACCTTCGTCGATGACAGCCCGGTCACGGTGCAGCTCGGCCGCGGCCGCCGCTGGTCGCCGGCCAACTCCGACAACCGCAGCCACGGCACGGTGCGGCTGGTGGACGCGCTGGCCCATTCCTACAACCAGGCCACGGTGCGGGTGGGAATGCAGGTGGGGCCGGAGCGGCTGGCGCACCTGGTCAAGGTGCTGGCCGGCATCGAGGCCGAGCCCAACCCGGCGCTGATCCTGGGCGCCACCGACCAGAGCCCGTACGCGATGGCGCAGCTGTACCAGTTCCTCGCCTCCGGTGGACAGGTCCAGCCGCTGCGCGCGGTGCGCGGCGTGCTCGGCCCGGACGGCAAGCTGCTCAAGCGCTACGACAGCAAGCCGGCGCCGGCGCAGGAGGGCGACTCCATCGCGGCCAGCCTGATCAGCGTGGCACTGCAGCACGCGGTCACCGAGGGCACCGGCCGCCAGCTGCTGCGCGACGGCCTCGGCCGGCTGGCGCCGGCGGGCAAGACCGGCACCAGCAACGACGGCCGCGACAGCTGGTTCGCCGGTTACACCGGCGACCACCTGGCGGTGGTGTGGATGGGCAACGACCGCAACGAGCAGACCGGCCTGTACGGCGCCACGGGCGCCATGCGCGTGTGGTCGGGCCTGTTCGCGCGCCTGCCCAGCTCGCCGCTGCGGGTGTCCGAGCGCGGCCTGGAGTGGCACTGGGTCCAGGCCGACGGTTCCTATGTCACCGACGCCGACTGCCCCGGCGCGCGGCGCCTGCCGTTCGTGGCCGGCACCGCGCCGCAGTACGCGCCGTGCATGCCGGCCGAGCCGGAGCCGCTGCTGGAGGAGGAGGGCGCGGTGCCGGGCACGGTGCCGTCCGGGTCGCGGCCCGGCTTCTGGCAGCGCCTGTTCGGCCGCGACCGCCGCGCCCCGGTGCAGCCGCCCGCCGACCCGGCGCCCACGCCGCCTGCGCCATAATGGCCGGCATGGACCTGTCTCCCATCCGATATGCGGCCGTCCCGGCCCTGGGCCTGTGGCTGGCCGCCTGCAGCGCGGTGCCGCCGGCGTCGCCTGCCGCGCCGCGCGTGGATCCGCAGCAGCGGCTGGCCGCCGTGCACGCCGCCGGCGGGGCGGACGACACCGAGCTGAGCGTGCAGCCGCTGCGCGACCCGCAGGTCGAGGACCTGCGCACGCTGGCGGCGCGGGCGCTGGCCGCCGGCGACACCGCCGCCGCGGCCGCGGCGCTGGACCAGGCCCTGGAGCTGGTGCCGGATGATCCGGCGCTGCTGCAGGAGCGCGCCGAGGTGGCCCTGCTGCAGGAGCGGTACGACCAGGCCGAGACCCTGGCGCGGCGCGCCTTCGACCTGGGCTCGAAGGTCGGCCCGCTGTGCCGCCGCCACTGGGCGACCATCGAGCAGGCGCGCGAGGCGCGCAACGAGCCGGAGAACGTGGCCTCGGCCCGCGCCCAGCGCGAGGCCTGCACCGTGCCGGGCGTGATCCGCTACTGACCACGGCCCGCCGTCCCGCCGCCCGCGGCCGGATGCCGCCTGCCCGCACGCGCCCGCATGTCCCTGCTTGCCAATGCCAGCCGTGAAGCCCTCAGCGAAGGCGGCGCACTCGCCGCGCGCCTGGAGGGCTTCGTCGCGCGCCCGGCGCAGCAGCGCCTGACCGCGGCGGTGGCCGAGGCCATGGAGCACCGCGAGGTGCTGCTGGCCGAGGCCGGCACCGGCACCGGCAAGACCTACGCCTACCTGGTGCCGGCGCTGCTGTCGGGGCTGAAGACCATCATCAGCACCGGCACCCGCGCACTGCAGGACCAGCTCTACCACCGCGACCTGCCGCGCGTGCGCCAGGCGCTGGGCGTGGGACTGCGCAGCGCGCTGCTGAAGGGTCGGGCCAACTACCTGTGCCGCTACCGCCTGGAGCAGGCCAGGGGCGACGCGCGCTTCTCCAGCCCGGAGCAGGCCAGCCAGTTCCAGCGCATCGTCGCCTGGGCCGGGCGCACCCGCGCCGGCGACATCGCCGAGCTGGAGTCGTTGCCGGACGATTCGCCGCTGCTGCCGCTGGTCACCTCCACGGTGGACAACTGCCTGGGCAGCGACTGCCCGTTCTGGGAGGAGTGCTTCGTGGTGCAGGCGCGCCAGCGCGCCCAGGCCGCGGACATCGTCGTGGTCAACCACCACCTGCTGCTGGCCGACCTGGCGCTCAAGCAGGAGGGCTTCGGCGAGATCCTGCCCGGGGCCCAGGCCTTCGTCATCGACGAGGCGCACCAGCTGCCGGAGCTGGCCGCCAGCTTCTTCGGCGAGGGCTTCGGCATGCGCCAGCTCCAGGAGCTCGGCCGCGACTGCCTGGCCGAGTGCAAGCAGGTCACCGGCGCCCTGGCCGTGGTGCAGGCGCCGGTGCGCGCGCTGGAGCAGGCCCTGCGCGAGCTGCGCGCGGCGATGGAGGCGCTGCCGGCGCGCGGCACCCGCGAGCGCGCCCTGGCCGAGGCCACGGTCGGCCGCGGCTTCGACGCCGTGGGCGATGCGCTGCTGGCGCTGGAGCTGGCCATGGAACCGCTGGCCGGGACTTCGCCGGGCTTCGCCGCCTGCATGGCGCGCGCGCGCGACCTGGGCGGGCGGCTGGAACGCTGGCGCGACGGCGGCGGCCCGTCGGACGCCTTCGCCGACGCGGAGCAGGCCGAGGCCGCGCTTTCGGCCGTGGCCGGCGCGGAAGGGGAGGCGCCGCCCGATCCGGCCGCGCTGGCCGCCGCGGCCGCGCGCGGCGGCGAGGTGTACTGGTACGAGCTGAGCGCGCGCGGCTTCCGCTGCCAGCGCACACCGCTGGACGTGTCCGCACCGCTGCGCGCGCACCGTGAGCGCTCGCACGCGGCCTGGATCTTCACCTCGGCCACCCTGGCGGTGGGCGGCGGCTTCCAGCACGTGGCCCGCAAGCTGGGCCTGTTCGACCCGGAGACGCTGCTGGAGCCCAGCCCGTTCGACTGGCAGCGCCAGGCCCTGTGCTACCTGCCGCGCGGCCTGCCCGACCCCAACCGGCCGGAGTTCGGCGCGGCGATGCTGGAGGCGGTGCGGCCGGTGCTGGAGGCCTCCGGCGGCCGCGCCTTCCTGCTGTTCTCCTCGCTGCGCGCCCTGCGCGAGGCCGCGGCCATGCTCGAGGGCGGCCCGTGGCCGCTGTTCGTGCAGGGCGCCGCGCCCAAGGCCGAGCTGCTGCGCCGCTTCCGCGAATCGGGCAACGGCGTGCTGCTGGGCTCGGCCACCTTCCGCGAGGGCGTGGACGTGGCCGGCGACGCCCTGAGCGTGGTGGTGATCGACAAGCTGCCCTTCGCCGCGCCGGACGACCCGGTGTTCGAGGCGCGCCTGGAGGCGGTGCGGCGGCGCGGGGGCAACCCGTTCCGCGACGAGCAGCTGCCGCAGGCGGTGATCGCGCTCAAGCAGGGCGTGGGCCGGCTGATCCGCAGCGAGTCCGACCGCGGTGTGCTGGTGCTGTGCGACCCGCGCATCACCGCCCGGCCCTACGGACGGGTGTTCATGCATTCGCTGCCGAGGTTCGCCGTCACCCGCCGGATCGAGGACGTGCAGGCCTTCTTCGCCAGGGCCTAGTGCCCGCGTTGGCCCCGGTTCTGGCGGCCGCGCGCATCATTTACCCTGAACCGCCCGCTTCCCTGTCACCGTCCATGCGCCTGCTCGCCTTCGAAACCGCCACCGAGGCCTGTTCCGTGGCCCTGTACCTGGACGGGGAGGTGCGCGAGCGCTTCCAGGTGGCCCCCCGCCAGCACGCCGAGCTGGCCCTGCCGTGGGCCGAGGCCCTGCTGGGGGAGGCCGGGGTGGCGCGCACGCAGCTGGATGCCGTCGCCGTGGGCCGCGGCCCGGGCGCCTTCACCGGGGTGCGCCTGGCCATCGCCCTGGCCCAGGGCATCGCCCTGGCCCTGGACCGGCCGGTGGTGCCGGTCTCGACCCTGGCGGTGCTGGCCGCCGGTGCCCCGGCCGACGGACCGGAGCACATCCTGGCGGCGATCGACGCGCGCATGGGCGAGGTCTACGCGGGCGCGTTCCGGCGCAGCCCGGACGGCCCGGTGGCGCTGGACGCCGAGCGGGTGCTGGCCCCCGGCCAGGTCGACCTGCCGGATGCGGACGGCCCCTGGCAGGGCGTGGGCACGGGCTTTGCCGCTGCGCGCGGCGCGCTGGTGGCCCGGCTGGGCCCGCGCCTGGCGCGCCACGACGCCGCCGCCCTGCCGCACGCGGCCGACCTGGCGCGTCTGGCCGCGGCGGCCTTCGCCCGCGGCGGCGGGCTGCCGCCGGAGCAGGTCGAGCCGGCCTACCTGCGCGACAACGTGGCCCTGACCCTGGCCGAGCAGCAGGCCCTGCGCGGCGGCCGCTGATCGGCCTTCAGGGCCGCAGGTGCGGCAGCAGCAGCCGGCGCCAGAGGGCGTAGCCGGCCGCGTTCAGGTGCAGGCCGTCCTCCAGGAACAACTCGCGCCTTGGCTGGCCGCCGCCGTCGAGCATGGGCGCGGCCACGTCCACGAACTCCACCCGGTCCCAGCGCGCCGCCTCCTGGCGCAGCAGCACGTTGGCGGCGTGCACCGCCTGCAGCAGGTGCGCCCGGGCCGGGCTGGGCTTGATCGACAGGCAGACGATGCGCGCGTGTGGCAGGCCGCGGCGCACGCGCTGGACGAAGGCACGGAAGTCCTCGCGCACCTGGTGCGGGGTGCGGCCGGCCTCCAGGTCATTGTCGCCGGCGTACAGGACGATGGTGCGCGGTGCGTAGGGCAGGATGATGCGGTCGGCGTACCAGGTGGCATCGCGCAGCTGCGAGCCGCCGAAGCCGCGGTTGACCGTGGCCAGTTCCGGGAAGGCGGCGTCCAGGTCCCACATCCGGATCGAGGAGCTGCCCACGAACAGCACCGCCCCGCGCGGCGGCGGCCGGGCCGCGTCCTCGGCGGCGAAGCGGCGCATGTCCGCCTCCCAGTCGGGGGAGGACACCGCGTCCACCGGCGGTGGCGGCGCGGCGGCGGGCAGCTCCGGTGGCTGGGCGTGGCCGCAGACGGCCAGGAGCAGCAGCAGGAGCAGGGCGGCGCGGGGCATGGGAATCCCTCGGTCCGTGGCGTGCCGCGCCAGCCTGGCCCGCGGGGCCGGCGGGCCGCAAGGGCGGTGGCCGCCGCCGGCCGGCCCGGGTTCAGGTGGAGGCTGTGGCAAAATCCTTCCTTTGCCGTCCGACGAGCCTGCCATGCCCCGCCCGCATGACCCGTTCATGATGCCCCGTGCCCGCGCCATCGGCGTGCGCCGGGTCGGGGTGTCCGCCTGACCATGGCCGACGAGACCGGCCACCTGCCGCGCGGTCCCGCACGGATCCTCAAGGCGGCCCGCTGGTCCCTGCAGGGGCTGGCGGCGGCGTGGATGCACGAGTCCTCGTTCCGCCTGGAGGTCTATCTGTTCGCCATCCTGACCCCGCTGGCCCTGTGGCTGGGCCAGGACGCGGTGGAGCGGGTGCTGCTGGTCGGCTCGATGCTGCTGGTGCTGGCCGCCGAGCTGCTCAACTCGGCCATCGAGGCCGTGATCGAGCGCTACGGCGCCGAATACCACGAGCTGGCCGGTCGGGCCAAGGACATGGGCTCGGCCGCGGTGTTCGTGCTGATGCTCAACGTGGTGTTCTGCTGGGGGCTGCTGCTCGGCCCACGGCTGCTCCCCTGAATCCCCCCGCTGCAACAACAGGTCCCCCTGATGAATCTCGAGTTCCTGGCCAACCCCGATGTCTGGTTGACCCTGGTCACGCTCAGCGCCCTGGAGATCGTGCTGGGCATCGACAACCTGGTGTTCATCTCCATCGCGGTCGGCCGCCTGCCGGAGGAGCGGCGCCCGGTGGCGCGCAAGTTCGGCATCGCCGTGGCCTGCATCACCCGCATCTGCCTGCTGGTGTCGCTGGCACTGCTGGCACGCATGCACTCGGACCTGTTCACCGTGGCCGGCATGGGCATCTCCATGCGCGACCTGGTCCTGATCGTGGGTGGCGCCTTCCTGCTGGTGAAGGGCACCCGCGAGATCCACGAGCTGATCACCGGCGGCCACGACGAGGACCCGCGCACCACACGGCCCTCGGCGGTGTTCGGCCTGGTGATCGCGCAGATCGCCATCATCGACATCGTGTTCTCGCTCGACTCGGTGATCACCGCGGTGGGCATCGCCGAGCACATCCCGGTGATGGTGGTGGCCATCCTGGTGGCGGTGGCGATCATGCTGCTGGCCGCCAACCCGCTGGGCCGCTTCATCGACGCCAACCCGACCATCAAGATGCTGGCCCTGGCCTTCATCCTGCTGATCGGCGTGGTGCTGGTGCTGGACGGCTTCGACGTCCACGTGCCCAAGCCGTACATCTACTTCGCCATGGCCTTCGCGGTGCTGGTGGAGACGCTCAACCTGCTGATGCGCCGCCGCGCGCTGCGCCGCCGCGTGCCGGGCGCCGGCGAGTTCTGACGGCGTGGCGGGCCGGCGCCTCCGCGGGTGCCCGGCCCGCGTCCCGCGCGCCGTCGCTCCGTGCGGCACAATAGCGGTCCTCCCAGGCGGCCGAGCACGATGATCGTCCTGCACCAGATCGACCCCGTCGCTTTCTCCGTCGGCCCGCTGCGCGTGCACTGGTACGGGCTGATGTACCTGCTGGGCTTCGCCGCGGCCTGGTGGCTGGGCAGCCGCCGCATCCGCGCCGGGCGGCTGCCGGGCGTGGATGCCAACGGTTTCTCCGACCTGCTGTTCTTCGCCATGCTCGGTGTCGTGCTCGGCGGCCGCATCGGCTACGTGCTGTTCTACGGACTGGGCGAGGCGGCACGCGATCCGCTGATGCCGCTGCGGGTGTGGGACGGCGGCATGAGCTTCCACGGCGGCCTGCTGGGCGTGCTGCTGGCGGTGGGGCTGTGGTCGCGCGCGCGCGGCCTGCGCTTCTTCGACACGGTGGACTTCATCGCCCCGCTGGTGCCGCCGGGCCTGGGCTTCGGCCGCATCGGCAACTACATCGGCGGCGAGCTGTGGGGCAAGCCCACCGGCGCCGGCTGGGGCGTGGTCTTCCCCGGCGGCCTGCCCGAGCCGCTGCGCGGCCTGGACCCGGCCACGCTGCGCGCCCAGTTCGAGGCCGGCGCGCTGGATGCCTGGGCGCGCCATCCCTCACAGCTGTACCAGGCCTGCCTGGAGGGACTGGTGATGTTCCTGGCGCTGTGGTGGTTCTCGTCCCGGCCGCGGCCGCGCTACGCGGTCTCCGGGCTGTTCTCGCTGCTGTACGGCTGCTTCCGCTTCCTGGTGGAATTCGTCCGCGTCCCGGACCCGCAGCTGGGCTACCTGGCCTTCGGCTGGCTGACCATGGGCCAGCTGCTGAGCCTGCCGCTGGTGGCCCTGGGCCTGTTCCTCTTGTGGCGCTCGCACTCGGCCCCGGTGCTGCAGCCGGCGGTCCCGGCCAAGGGGGATCAGGCGTGAGGCAATACCTGGAACTGCTGCGCCACGTGCTGGAGCATGGCACGGCGAAGTCCGACCGCACCGGCACCGGCACCCGCAGCGTGTTCGGCTGGCAGATGCGCTTCGACCTGCGGGAGGGCTTCCCCCTGGTCACCACCAAGAAGCTGCACCTGCGCTCGATCATCCACGAGCTGCTGTGGTTCCTGCGCGGGGACACCAACATCGCCTACCTGCGCGAGCACGGCGTGACCATCTGGGACGAATGGGCCGACGCCAGTGGCGAGCTGGGCCCGGTCTACGGCAAGCAGTGGCGCGCCTGGGAGGGCGCGGACGGGCAGGTGGTGGACCAGATCCGCTGGGTGGTGGAGGAGATCCGCCGCAACCCGGACTCGCGCCGGCTGGTGGTCAGCGCCTGGAACGTGGCCGATCTGCCGAAGATGGCGCTGATGCCCTGCCACGCCCTGTTCCAGTTCTACGTGGCCGATGGCCGCCTGAGCTGCCAGCTGTACCAGCGCAGCGGCGACATCTTCCTCGGCGTGCCGTTCAACATCGCCAGCTATGCGCTGCTGACCCACATGGTGGCGCAGGCCACCGGGCTGGAGGCGGGCGAGTTCGTCCACACCCTGGGCGACGCGCACCTGTATTCCAACCACCTGGAGCAGGCGCGCCTGCAGCTGCAGCGGCAGCCGCGGCCGCTGCCGAGGCTGCGCCTGAACCCGGCGGTGACCGACCTGTTCGCCTTCACCTACGACGACATCGCCATCGAGGGTTACGACCCGCATCCGGCGATCAAGGCCCCGGTGGCGGTGTAAGCCATGCACCTGGCCCTGGTCGCCGCGCTGGACCGCAACCGTGCCATCGGGCGTGACAACGGCCTGCCTTGGCACCTGCCGGACGACCTGCGCCGCTTCCGCGCGCTGACCACCGGCCGCCCGGTGCTGATGGGGCGGCGCACCGCCGAGTCGCTGGGCCGGGCACTGCCGCAGCGGACCAACCTGGTGCTGACCCGTTCCGGGCGCGTGCCCTACGGGGGGATGCGGGCGGTGGCCTCGCTGCGGGAGGCGATGGAGGCGGCCGCGGCGCTGGGCGCGGACACGCTGTGCGTGATCGGCGGGGCCGAGGTCTACGCGCTCACCCTGCCGCTGGCCGACCGCCTGTACCTGACCCACGTGGACACGGCGGTGGAGGGCGCCGACGCCTTCTTCCCGCGGTTCGACCCGGCACAGTGGCGGGCGGTGGAACGGCAGGCGCACCCGGCCGACGCGCGCCACGCGCACGCCTTCGAGTTCGTGGACTACGTGCGCGCCTAGTCGCGGCGCAGGTGCGGGGGCAGGGCGGAGGCGTCGCGGCCGGGCACCTGCACCACGCGCAGTTCCCCCGCGTCCAGCTGCAGTGCGGTCAGGCGCCCGCCCCAGACCGCGCCGGTGTCGATGGCGTGCACGCCCTGGGTGATGGTCAGGCCCAGGGTGGACCAGTGGCCGCAGACGATCTTCAGGTCGCGCTCGACCCGGCCCGGGGCCTCGTACCAGGGGTACAGGCCGGCGGCCTGGGTGCCGGGCGGGCCCTTCTCCTCGATGGCGATGCGCCCGCGCGGGGTGCAGTAGCGGGCCCGGGTGAGCCAGTTGATGATCGCGCGCCAGCGGTCCTGGCCGCGCAGGCCCGGCGACCAGTGCGGCCGGTCCCCGTACATGTTGCGCAGCAGCCCGTGGTAGCCGTCGCCCTGGAGCTGGCGCTCGACCTCGGCCGCGTACTGCTCGGCCTGCTGGGTGGTCCACTGCGGCGCCAGGCCGGCGTGCACCATCATCCAGCCCAGTTCGCGGTCCACGTGCAGCAGCTTCTGCCGGCGCAGCCAGCCCAGCAGCTCGGGGGCGTCGTCGGCGAACACCACCCGCTGCAGGTCCGGGTTGACCTTGCGCCGCTCGGCCGCCGGACGCTCGCCGATGGCCAGCAGCGACAGGTCGTGGTTGCCCAGCACCACCACGCTGTGCTCGCGCAGGGAGTGCACCAGGCGCAGGGTCTCCAGCGACTGCCCGCCGCGGTTGACCAGGTCGCCGCAGAACCAGAGGGTGTCGGCCGCCGGATCGAAGCGGATGCGCTCCAGCAGGCGGGCGGTGGCGTCGTAGCAACCCTGCAGGTCGCCGATGGCCCAGATGCTCATGCCGTCCCCGTCGGTGAAGGCGCCGCGGCGCGGCGACCGGCGCCGGACCCGGCGGGTGCGGCCGGCAGGCGCGGAGCGGCTTCCGTGGCGGTGGCGTGGCAGGTCGCGTGCGGCATGGCGACAGTGTAAGCGAAGGTGGCCGCCGGGCACGCCGGCCGCCAGGCGGTCATGCGGCCGGCGCGGCGTTGGCCAGGCGGATGAAGCCGGCCACGTCCACCTGCTCGGCGCGCGCCTGCGGGTCGAGGCCGGCGGCGGCGAAGTGCGCGGCGTCGCACACCCCGGCCAGGGCGTTGCGCAGGGTCTTGCGGCGCTGGCCGAAGGCCGCGCGCACCAGCCCGGCAAAGCGCGCCGGATCGTGGATGCCGATCTCCGCGGCCGGGCGCGGCACCAGCCGCACCACCGCCGAGTCCACCTTCGGCGGCGGCCGGAACGCGCCCGGCGGCACCGTGAACAGCGGCGCCACCCGGCAGTAGGCCTGCAGCATCACGCTCAGCCGCCCGTACACCTTGCTGCCCGGGGCGGCGGCCATGCGGTCCACCACCTCCTTCTGCAGCATGAACACCATGTCGCGGATCACCGCCGCGTGCTCCAGCACGTGGAACAGGATCGGCGAGGAGATGTTGTAGGGCAGGTTGCCGACCAGGCGGATCGGCGCGCCTCCGGCCAGCGCGGTGAAGTCCACCTCCAGCACGTCGCAGTGGACAATGGACAGCTCGCCCAGGCCCTCGGCCATGGCCGCCAGCGGCCGCAGCAGGTCGCGGTCGAACTCGATCACCGTCAGCGCGCCGTGGCGGCGCAGCAGCGGCAGGGTGATGGCGCCCTGGCCGGGGCCGATCTCGACCAGGCGGTCGCCCGGTTGCGGGTCCACGGCCTGGACGATGCGGTCGATGTAGGCCCGCTCGTGCAGGAAGTGCTGGCCCAGCGATTTCTTGGGAAGGTGGCTCGTGCCCATGCGCCATTATCGCCCGGAGCCGGCGGGCCGTGGCGCTCAGTCCATGCCCAGCTTCTTGAGCTTGTAGCGAAGGGCGCGGAAGGTGATGCCCAGCTGCGCGGCGGCGCGGGTCTTGTTCCAGCGGTTGTCCTCCAGCGCCTTCTGGATCGCCGCCCGCTCCAGCTGCTCGATGTAGTCGGGCAGGGCGCCGCCGGCCGGGTCGATGTCGGCCACCGCCTCGGCCAGGCCGCCGCCGGCGGGCTCGCGGCCGGGGCCGCGCACCGGCGCCTGCGGCAGGTGCAGGTCGGCCGCGTCGATGCGCTCGCCCTCGGCCAGGGCCAGGGCGCGCTCGAGGATGTTCTCCAGCTCGCGCACGTTGCCCGGGAACGGGTAGGCGGCCAGCGCCGCCAGCGCGCCCGGGGCCAGCTCCGGCGCCGGCCGGCCCTGGCCGGCGGCCAGGCGGGCGAGGATGGCCTCGGCCAGCTGCGGCAGGTCGGCGGTGCGCTCGCGCAGTGGCGGCACGCGCAGCTCGATGACGTTGATGCGGTAGTACAGATCGTGGCGGAAGCGGCCCTCGGCCACCAGCGCGCCCAGGTCCTTGTGCGTGGCCGAGAGGATGCGCACGTCCACCGGCACCTCGGTGGCCGCGCCGACCGGACGCACCGACTTCTCCTGGATGGCGCGCAGCAGCTTGACCTGCATCGGCAGCGGCAGCTCGGCCACCTCGTCCAGGAACAGGGTGCCGCCGTTGGCGGCCTGGAACAGGCCGGGCTTGTCGGCGTGGGCGCCGGTGAAGCTGCCTTTCTTGTGGCCGAAGAACTCGCTCTCCATCAGCTCGGCCGGGATCGCGCCGCAGTTGACCGGCACGAACGGCCCGGCCGCGCGCGCGCCCTGCTCGTGGATGGTGCGCGCCACCAGCTCCTTGCCCACGCCGGACTCGCCCAGGATGTACACCGGGGCCTGGCTGCGCGCGACCTTGGCGATGGTGGTGCGCAGCGTGGCCATGGCCGGCGAATCGCCGAGCAGGCGGCTGGCATGCTCGGGCGGCGGCGGGGCCGGCGCCGGGCGCTCGGCGTTGTTCAGTTCCAGCGCATGCTTGACCATGCCGCGCAGCACGGCGATGTCCACCGGCTTGCTGACGAAGTCGAAGGCGCCGGCCTTGAGCGCCTCCACCGCCAGTTCCATGTTGCCGAAGGCGGTGATCATGGCCACCGGCGTCTGCGGGTAGTGCCGGGAGATCTGCCCGACCAGCTCGATGCCGCTGCCGTCGGGCAGGCGCATGTCGGTCAGGCACAGGTCGTAGCGGTTGGCCGCCAGCAGCGCCCGCGCCTCGGCCAGGTTGGCGGCCGTGTCCACGCGCAGCCCCATCCGCCCCAGGGTCAGGACCAGCAGTTCGCGGATATCGCGCTCGTCGTCGACGATCAGGGCGCTGCGGCTTTGGGTCATGTCCGGAAAGATAACGTGGCCGGTGGGGCGGTCCAAGCGGGGCTCAGGCCGGCAGCATGTTGTGCGGGCCGGCCAGGGTCACGCGGAAGCAGGCGCCGCCACCGGGCACCGGCACGTATTCCAGGCCGGCCTGGTTGGCGCGGCACAGTTCGCGGGCGATGTACAGGCCCAGCCCGGTGCCGTGCTCGGAGGTGGTGAAGAACGGGCGGAAGAGCTGCGCCAGCACGCCCTCGGGGATGCCGGGGCCGCGATCGACCACGTCGATCATGGACTGGCGGCCGGACTGGAACACCCGCAGGCGCACCCGCGCCGGTTCGCCGGGGATGCGCCCGTACTTGAGCGCATTGTGGACCAGCGCGGTCAGCACCTGCTGCAGGTGGCGCGGGTCCACCATGGCGTGCACCGGGTGCGGCGGGATGATCGCCTCCAGGCTGTCGGTCCCGTCCGGGAGCGTGGGCCGGTAGTCGTCGACGAAGCGGCGCACGAAGCTGCCCAGGTCCACGTTCTCCGGGTTGGCGCGCTCGCGCCGCGCCAGCCCGAGCACGCTCTCGACGATGCCATTGGTACGCTGGCATTGCTGGTGGATGATCTGCAGCAGGCGGCGGTCGGCGTCGTCCACGTTGCGGGACTCCTCCAGCAGCTGCACCGCGTAGTTGATCGCCGCCAGCGGGTTGCGGATCTCGTGGGCCAGGCTGGCCGAGAAGCGGCCCAGCGCGGCCAGGGTCAGGGATTCGGCCCGGCGCGAGACCACGGTGGCGTCGTCCAGGAACACCAGGGTCACGTCGGAATCGGCCAGCAGGCGGGCGAAGCGCGGCTGCACCTCGGGCTGGTCCGGGTGCAGGCGCAGGGGGCTGTCCTCGGCCTGCTCGTGGCCGGCGCGCCAGCGCTGCAGGCGCGCGGCCAGGTCCGGCGCCAGCGTGGCCAGGCCCGGCGAAGCGGTCTGGCCGGTGTCGCCCAGCAGTGCCAGCGCGGCCTCGTTGGCCAGGGTGATGCGGTTGTCCGCGTCCACCACCAGCACGCCGGTGCGCATGCGGCGGATGATCATCTCGTTGATCTCCACCAGGTTGGCCACCTCGGCCGAGCGCTGCTCGGCCAGGCGCTGGTTGGCGCGTGCGCGCCGGCCGATCTCGTGGGCCAGCCAGGCCAGGGCCAGGTAGCTGGTGACGAACATGGTCAGTTCGGCCAGCGAGCGGGTGCGGCCGCCATCCTCAAGCAGCGCCCAGACGTGCTCGGCCACCAGCGCTGCCGCCGCCAGCAGCGCCAGGCCCAGGCCGTGGCGCAGCGGCAGCAGCATGGCCGCGGCGGCCACGTTGAACATCAGCATCATGGCGATGCCGGCGCCCACCGCAGGCAGGGCGTGGGTGGCCAGGATCGCGGCCAGGATGTCGATGCAGGTGCCGGCGGCCACCAGCGGCACCAGCCGTTCCTCGTCGCGGCCCAGGGCCAGCAGCAGCGCCGCCGCCGCCAGGTAGGTGACCGCCACCGCCGCGCCCATCTCGTGGTCGTGGGGCGGGCCGACCAGCTCCCCCAGCGGGCCGAACACCAGCGCGGCCACCAGGCCCGCCTCCAGGACCCGGTACAGCGCGAAGAAATACAGCTCCCGCCGCGGGATGGATTCGATGCGGTCGATGAGCGAGGCCTGGCTCAAGCGCGGGCTCCCCTGGCGCGACGGGGCCGAGTATAGGCGGGGACGGGGCCGGCGCGCCGGGCGGCTTTTTGCACCGCCGCGCGCCGTCGGCGACAATAACCGGCCCGCCCGCACGGCCCTCCGGCCCGCCCGCGGCCTGCCCGGCGGCCGTTCCCCACCCAACGGTGAAGCATGAATTTCCACGAGTACCAGGCGAAACAACTGTTTGCCGAATACGGCATCCCGGTCCCTGCCGGGCGCGTCGCGTCCACCCCGGATGAAGCGGTCGAAGCTGCCAAGGCGCTGGGCAGCGGCCCGTGGATGGTGAAGGCCCAGATCCACGCGGGCGGCCGCGGCAAGGCCGGCGGCGTGAAGTTCTGCAAGACCCTCGACGACGTGAAGGCCGCCGCCGCGGGGATGCTCGGCACGAAGATGGCGACCTACCAGTCCGGCGGCGTGGCCCTGCCGGTGAACCTGGTGCTGGTGACCGAGGCCGGCGAGATCGCCAAGGAACTGTACCTGTCGGTGCTGGTGGACCGCGGCAGCAAGTCGATCACCTTCATCGCCTCCTCCGAGGGCGGCGTGGAGATCGAGAAGGTCGCCGCCGAGACACCGGAGCTGATCCACACCCTGCACATCAACTACGTCGAGGGCCTGCAGCCGTACCAGGCGCGCAACATCGGCTTCGCGATGGGCCTGAACGCCAAGCAGTGCAACCAGCTGGTCAGGATCATGAGCGGGCTGTACCGCCTGTTCAACGACAAGGACCTGTCGCTGGTCGAGCTCAACCCGCTGGCGATCCTGGCCAACGGCGACCTGTACGCCCTGGACGGCAAGATCAATTCCGACGACAACGCCTCGTTCCGCCATCCGGAGCTGGTCGCCATGCGCGACAAGACCCAGGAGGACGAGACCGAGGTGCTGGCCAGCGAGCACGACCTCAACTACGTGACCATGGACGGCAACATCGGCTGCATGGTCAACGGCGCCGGCCTGGCCATGGCCACCATGGACGTGATCAAGCTCAACGGCGGCGAGCCGGCCAACTTCCTGGACGTCGGCGGCGGCGCCACCAAGGAGCGCGTGACCACCGCGTTCAAGCTGATCCTGTCCTCGGACAAGGTCAAGGCGATCTTCGTCAACATCTTCGGCGGCATCGTCCGCTGCGACATGATCGCCGAGGGCATCATCGCGGCGGTCAAGGAAGTGGGCGTCAAGGTGCCGGTGGTGGTGCGCCTGGAAGGCACGAACGTGGAGGCCGGCAAGAAGCTGCTGGCCGACTCCGGCCTGGCGATCATCCCTGCCGACGACATCAACGACGGCGCCAAGAAGGCCGTCGCCGCCGCCGCCGCCGCGGCCTGATCCACCGACGGCACCGGACGGGCGCGTCCCGCCCCGGTCCCGCCGCAGCGGCGGGACGGGGCCGGGCCCACGCCCCCGGCACCGGCCACGGCCGGTGCCGCGCCCCCGGAGCCGGCGTCCAATGAATATCGAGGACTAAAACCATGTCCGTTCTGGTCAACAAGAACACCAAGGTGATCGTGCAGGGCTTCACCGGCCAGCAGGGCACCTTCCACGCCGAGCAGATGATCGAGTACGGCACCAAGGTCGTCGGCGGCGTCACCCCCGGCAAGGGCGGCCAGCAGCACATCGGCCTGCCCGTGTTCAACACCGTCGCCGACGCGGTCGCCGAGACCGGCGCCGACGCCTCGGTGATCTACGTCCCGCCGCCGTTCGCGGCCGACGCCATCCTCGAGGCCGCCGACGCCGGCATCAAGGTGATCGTGGCCATCACCGAGGGCATCCCGGTGCTCGACATGCTGCGCGTGAAGAACGTGCTCAAGTGCTACGAGGACGTGGTGCTGATCGGCCCGAACTGCCCGGGCATCATCACCCCGGGCGAGTGCAAGATCGGCATCATGCCGGGCCACATCCACAAGCCGGGCAAGGTCGGCATCGTGTCGCGCTCGGGCACCCTGACCTACGAGGCGGTCAAGCAGACCACCGACGTGGGCCTGGGCCAGTCCACCTGCATCGGCATCGGCGGCGACCCCATCAACGGCCTGAACTTCGTGGACTGCCTGAAGCTGTTCAACGAGGACCCGCAGACCGAGGGCATCATCATGGTCGGCGAGATCGGCGGCAGCGCCGAGGAGGAGGCCGCCGAGTACGTGCGCCAGTACGTGAAGAAGCCGGTCGTCGGCTTCATCGCCGGCGCCTCCGCCCCTCCGGGCAAGCGCATGGGCCACGCCGGCGCCATCGCTTCCGGCGGCCAGGGCACGGCCGCGGGCAAGTTCGCGGCGATGGAAGCGGCCGGCATCACCACCGTCCGCTCGCCGGGCGACCTGGGCGCGGCGATCAAGGCCCGCCTGGGCTGATCCGCCTCCGGGCACGCAACGGAAAGGCCGCCTCCGGGCGGCCTTTCCTTTTGCGGCGCCGGCGCCTCACGCGGCGGGCGCGGCCGGCGCCGCTATCATGGACCCTCTACCCGCCGACCGTCCGATCCCATGAGTGCCTTCCTGCGCATCGCCCTGGCCCAGTTCGACTTCCCGGTAGGCGCGATCGAGCGCAACGCCGAGCGCATCGCCGCGATGATCGCCGAGGCCCGCGACGAGTTCGGCGCCGACATCGTCCTGTTCCCGGAGCTGGCCGTGTGCGGCTACCCGCCGGAGGACCTGCTGATGCGCCCGTCCTTCCTGGCCGGGTGCGAGGCGGCCCTGCACCGCATCGCCGCGGCCACGCGCGGCATCACCGCGGTGGTGGGCTGGCCGGAGTCGGCCGGCAGCGTGCTGTACAACGCCGCCAGCGTGCTGCGCGAGGGCCGCGTCGAGGCCACCTACCGCAAGCGCGAGCTGCCCAACTACGCGGTGTTCGACGAGCGCCGCTACTTCGAGGTGGACCCGGACGGCGGCCCCTGCGTGTTCGAGGTCAAGGGCGTGCCGGTGGGCGTGCTGGTGTGCGAGGACCTGTGGTTCCCCGAGCCGCTGGCGGCCACGGTGCAGGCCGGCGCGCAGCTGGTGCTGGTGCCCAACGCCTCGCCGTTCGAGCGCGGCAAGCACGCCCAGCGCGACGCGCTGCTGGCCGAGCGCACCCGCGACACCGGCGCGGCGGTGGCCTACCTCAACCTGGTCGGCGGCCAGGACTCGCTGGTGTTCGACGGCGCCTCGGTGGTGGCCGACGGCGACGGCACCGTGCACCCGGCCGCGGCGGCCTTCACCGACCAGTGGCTGGTGGTGGACTACGACCCGGCCGGACGCCGCTTCACCCCGGTGCAGTGGATGGACGACGGCGACGAGAGCATGGACGCGCTGGCCTGGCGTGCGGTGGTGCGCGGCATCCGCGACTACTGCGCCAAGAACGGCTTCTCGCGCGCCTGGCTGGGCCTGTCCGGCGGCATCGACTCGGCCCTGGTGCTGGCCCTGGCGGCCGAGGCCCTGGGCCCGGAGAACGTCACCGCGGTGCGCCTGCCCTCGCGCTACACCGCCGACCAGTCCAACGACCTGGCCGCCGAGCAGTGCGCGGCGCTGGGTGTGCGCCTGGAGACGGTGCCGATCGAGCCGGCGTTCCAGGGCTTCCTGCAGGCGCTGGGACCGCTGTTCGAGGGCCGCGGGGCCGACACCACCGAGGAGAACCTGCAGTCGCGCTGCCGCGGCGCCATCCTGATGGCCCTGGCCAACAAGTTCGGCGGGCTGCTGCTGACCACCGGCAACAAGAGCGAGTACGCGGTCGGCTACGCCACCATCTACGGCGACATGTGCGGCGGCTACGCGCCGCTGAAGGACCTGTACAAGACCGAGGTCTACGGCCTGGCCAAGTGGCGCAACACGGTGGGCGGGGCGCCGGTGATCCCGCCGGCGGTGATCAGCCGCCCGCCCACCGCCGAGCTGCGCGCCAACCAGACCGACCAGGACTCGCTGCCGCCCTACGACGTGCTCGACGGCATCCTGCGCCGCTACATCGACCAGGAGCAGTCGCGCGCGGAGATCGTCGCCGCCGGCTACGACGCGGCGGTGGTGGACCGGGTCCTGCGCCTGGTGCGGATCAGCGAGTGGAAGCGCCACCAGGCCGCGCCCGGGCCCAAGGTGTCGCGGCGCGCCTTCGGGCGCGAGCGGCGCTACCCGATCAGCAGCGGCTTCGGCGGCTGAGGCCGCGGCGCCGGGCGTCTCCCGGCGCCCGGAAGCGGAAGGGCGCGCCGGCGGGCGCGCCCTTCGTGCATGCCACCGCGGCGGGCCGGTTCAGCGGTCCAGCACCGCGTCGCGCTGGCCGGTGGTCGGCGACTTCTCGCCGGCGAACGGGTTCAGGCGGCGGATCGCCCACGGGTACTTGGGCCAGTCGCCGCGCAGGTAGGGGTGCTGCGGGTTGTTCAGCTCCAGCACCCGGCGCGCGTCGGCGGCCAGCTTGTCCTGGCCGATCCTGCTGTAGGACTCGGCCAGCGCCGCCACGGCGTCGTACTGGTAGTCGCTCTGCGGGTAGGTCTCCAGCACGTACTTGGCGCGGCCGATGGCCGACAGCCAGGCGCCGCGGCGCATGTAGTACAGCGCCGTGTCGATCTCGTGGCGGGCGAACACGTTGCGCAGGATCACCATGCGCTGGCGCGCGTCGGCCGCGTAGCGGCTGTTCGGGTAGCGGGTGACGACGATGTTGAAGTCCTCGTAGGCCTGTTGCGGCGAGGACAGGTCGCGGCGGCTGGGGTCCAGCGACCATACCCGGCGCAGGAACACCGCGTCGCGGTTGGAGTTGGACAGGCCGCGCAGGTAGTAGAAGTAGGCGATGTTGCGGTGGGTCGGGTAGGTGCGGATGAAGCGGTCGATGGTGGACACCGCCTCGTCGTGCTTGCCGGCCTTGTACTGGGCGTAGGCGGTCTCCATCAGCGCCTGCTCGGTGTACGGGCCGTACGGGTACTGCGCGACCAGCCGGCGGAAGGTGGTCTCGGCGCCGGACCAGTTGCCGCGCTCCATCATGTGGTGGCCCTTGCGGTACAGCTCCTCGACCGACGCACCCTCGTTGGCGTCCTTCCTGCTGTTGCGGCCGCAGCCGGTGACCAGGAACAGGGCGAGCAGCAGCAGGGCCGCCAGGCGCAGCGGTGCGGGAACGGAAAAGCGGAGGCTATGGGCCATCGGGAGGGCAGGCGGACGCGGAAATGGAGGCTCGATGATAGCCTAGTGGCCTGTCCGGCGACTGACTTGCGCCGCCGGAACGTTCCCGCCGCCGGATTTCCATGTCCCAGCCGTCCCCATCCCCCCTGCAGGCCACCGTGCCCGACGAGGCCGCCGGCCGCCGCTTCGACGCGGTGCTGGCCGAGCTGTTCCCCGAATACTCCCGTTCCCGCCTGGCCGCCTGGATCAGGTCCGGCGACGCCCTCCTGGACGGCCGGCCGGCGCGCCCGCGCGACCCGGTCCGGGGCGGGGAGCGGGTGACCTTGGCCGCCGTGGCCGAGATCCAGACCGAGGCGGTGCCCGAGGACATCCCGCTGGACCTGGTCTACGAGGACGAGCACCTGTTCGTGGTCAACAAGCCCGCCGGGCTGGTGGTCCACCCGGGCGCCGGCAACCCGGCCGGGACCCTGGTCAACGCCCTGCTGCACCGCGACCCGGGCCTGGCCAACCTGCCGCGCGCCGGCATCGTCCACCGCCTGGACAAGGACACCAGCGGGGTGATGGTGGTGGCCCGCACCCTGCAGGCGCACACCGCCCTGGTGGAGCAGCTGGCCGCGCGCCAGGTCCACCGCCAGTACCTGGCCGTGGTGGTGGGCGCACTGGTGTCCGGCGGCACCGCCGACGCGCCGATCGACCGCCATCCCCGCGACCGCCTGCGCATGGCCGTGCGCGAGGACGGCCGCGAGGCGGTGACCCACTACCGCCTGCGCGAGCGCTTCCGCGCCCACACCGCGCTGGAATGCCGCCTGGAGACCGGCCGCACCCACCAGATCCGCGTGCACATGCAGCACCTGCGCCACCCGATCGTCGGCGATCCGCTGTACGGCGGCCCGCTGAAGCTGCCGCGCGGGGCCACCGAGGCGCTGGTGGCCTGCCTGCGCGGCTTTCACCGCCAGGCCCTGCACGCCGAGGTGCTGGAGTTCGCCCACCCGGTCACCGGTCAGCCGGTGAAGGCCGCCGCGCCGGTGCCGGAGGACATGGCCGGACTGCTGCGCCTGCTGCGCGAGGACACCCGGCTCTGGGAAGAGAAGGAAAGCCAGCGCCGCTGAGCGGGGCGCGGGGAGGGGCGATGGCGGCGCACGCGGACACACACGGGCAGGCGGTGCTGGTGGCGGACTGGCCGGCGCCCCCGGGCGTGGTGGCCTTCACCACCCTGCGCCACGGCCCCGGGGTGTCGGCCGCGCCGTTCGACCGCTTCAACCTGGGCGCGCGCTGCGGCGACGATCCGGCGGCGGTGGCCGCCAACCGCCAGGCGCTGCGCGCCGGCCTGGGCCTGCCCTCGCATCCGCACTGGCTGCAGCAGGTGCACGGCACCGCCGTGCTGCGCGTGGAGGCGCCGCTGACCGCGCCGCGTCCGCCGGAACAGGAGCCGCAGGCCGACGCCGCGGTGACCGCGGTGCCGGGCGCGGTGCTGGCGATCCTCACCGCCGACTGCCTGCCGGTGGTGTTCGCCGCCGGGGATGGCAGCGAGGTCGGCGCCGCCCATGCCGGCTGGCGCGGCCTGGCCGGCGGGGTGCTGGAGGCCACCGTGGCCGCGATGCGCACGCCCCCGGCGCGGCTGCGCGCGTGGCTGGGCCCTGCGGCCGGGCCGCGGGCCTACGAGGTGGGCGAGGAAGTGTACCGGGCCTTCACCGATGACGATCCCGGCGCCGCGGCCGCGTTCGCGGCCACCCGGCCCGGGCACTGGAAGGTGGACCTGTACGCGCTGGCCCGGCGCCGGCTGGCCGCCGCGGGCCTGGCGCCCGCGGCGGTGCACGGCGGCGGCCTGTGCACGATCGGCGATGCGGCGCGGTTCTATTCGCACCGCCGCGACCGCCGCACCGGCCGCATGGCGACGGTCGTCTACATGCGGCCGTGAGCCCGGCTCAGCGGAAGGTGTAGACCAGGTTGACCGTGGTCAGGGTGTCGGTGCGCTTGATGTCCGCCTCCTCGACCTCGGTGTTGTGGCGCGTCTGCAGGCCGGCCTTGAGCGCGAAGTGCTCGTTCATCGCCACCGACAGGCCCAGGTCGTTCTGGGCGAAGGTGTTGTCCTTGCCCGACTCGACCAGCAGGCTGTTGAACAGTTCGGTGTTGTCGGTCAGCTGGTGGCGCAGCTCCAGCGCGGCGCGGCCGATCAGGCTGCTCTGCACCTCGCCGTCGTCGGCCAGGCGCGCGCGGCGGTAGCCCGGGCCGATCTCGCCGCTGAACTTGGTGCGCTCGTTGTCCACGAAGCGGTGGCCGTAGCCCAGCGCCACCGTGCCCTGGTACTCGTACGAGGCGAAGTCGTTGTGCTCGTAGCGCGCGCTCCCGGACAGGTGGTTGCGCGGGTCGAAGCGGTAGGCGGTGGCGCCGGCCACATCGTAGCGGTTGGCGCTGGTCTGGTAGCGGCGCTCGGGGGTGCCGTCGCCGTCGAAGTCACCGCTGACCTCGGCGCGGGTGCGCAGGGCCGAGGCGTTGAAGCTGTTCTTCCAGCCTTCGGTCTCGTGGGCCAGGCGCAGGCGGGTGTTCAGGCTCTCCGAGCGCGAATTGCCACGGGCCATGGCCAGGCCGAGTTCGCCGGTGCCGGTCCAGCCGTCCGGCGACTCGGCCAGTTCCTGGGCCGGCGCGGCCAGCGGGAGGAGGGCGAGCAGGAGCAGGGGGAGGGGGCGGCGTTGCATGGTGCGTTGGAACCTCGGTGCGGATGGAACGCGCACACCCGGCGCATGGCATGGCCGCCCGGACGCGCGCGTGCGCCCCATCATCGGCATCCGCAGCTGAGGGGAAGCTGTCAGGCCGATTCCAGGGCTGCCAGATAGTCCTTGCGCCAAGCCTGGATGTCGTGCTTGCGCAGGTGCTCCATCATCGCATGCCAGCGCTCCTTGCGCCGCGCCAGCGGCATGGTGGCCGCGGTGGCGATGGCGTCGGCCACGCCGTCCAGGTCGTGCGGGTTGACCAGCAGCGCCTCGCGCAGCTCCTGCGCGGCGCCGGCCAGCAGCGACAGCACCAGCACGCCGGGGTTCTCGGGATCCTGCGAGGCCACGTACTCCTTGGCCACCAGGTTCATGCCGTCGCGCAGCGGCGTGACCAGGCCGATGCGCGCGGTGCGGTAGAAGCCGGTGAGGGTGGCGTGCGGGAAGTTGCGGTTGACGTAGCGCAGCGGCGTCCAGTCCGGCTCGGCGTGGGCGCCGTTGATGTGGCCGGCGATCTGCTCCAGCTGGCTGCGCAGGTTGCGGTACTCGGTCACGTCGGTGCGCGACAGCGGCGCGATCTGCAGGTAGGTCAGCCGGCCCTTCTGGTCCGGGTGCCGCTGCAGGAAGCGCTCGAAGCCGTGGAAGCGCTCCGGCAGGCCCTTGGAGTAGTCCAGCCGGTCCACGCCGATGGCCAGCATGCGGTCCTCCAGGCTGGTGCGCAGGGCGCGCACCGCGGGCTTGGACACGGCCGCGGCCGCCTGGCGGGCGATGTTCTCGGTGTCGATGCTGATGGGGAAGGTGCCGGTGCGGAAGCGGCGCCCGTCCGGGCCCTCCAGCAGGTTCTCGCCGACGATGCGGCCGCCGCCGTACAGGCGCACGTAGGAGTGGAAGCGGTCGGTGTCGCGCCGGGTCTGGAAGCCGAGCAGGTCGTAGGAGTACAGGCTGGAGAACAGCTGGGTGTGGTCCGGCATGGCCATCAGCAGGTCCGCAGAGGGCACCGGCACGTGCAGGAAGAAGCCGATCCGGCAGCCGACCCCGCGCTCGCGCAGCAGCGCCGCCAGCGGAATCAGGTGGTAGTCGTGCACCCACACCGTGTCGCTGTCGCGCAGCAGCGGCGCCAGGCGGTCGGCGAACATGGCGTTGACCCGCCGGTAGCCTTCGCGGGTGGCGCGGTCGTAGTCGATCAGGTCCAGGCGGAAGTGCAGCAGCGGCCACAGGGCGCGGTTGGAGAAGCCGTTGTAGTAGGCGTCCAGGTCCGCGCGGTCCAGGTCCACGGTGACGTAGCGGATGTTGCCGTCCTGCTGCTCGTGGACCTCGCCGCTGCGGGCGCGGCGGGCGGTGCGCCCGCTCCAGCCGAACCACACGCCGCCGCGCTCGCGCAGCGCGGCCAGCAGGGCCACGGCCAGGCCGCCGGGGCGGTTCTCCCCGGGAAGGGCGACACGGTTGGATACGACGATCAGTCGACTCACGAAGCCTCCTGCCAGGAGCGGGACAGCCGCATCGCGGCGATGATCAGGCCCACGTGCGAGTAGGTCTGGGGGAAGTTGCCCCAGCCCTCGCCGCTGTCGAAGGCCATGTCCTCCGACAGCAGGCCCAGGTGGTTCCGGCGCGCGAGCACCCGCTCGAACAGCTCGCGCGCCTCGTCCATGCGGCCGATGGCCGCCAGCGCGTCGATGTACCAGAAGGTGCAGATGGTGAAGCTGGTCTCCGGCGTGCCGAAGTCGTCCGGAGCGACGTAGCGGAACATGCCGTCGCCGCGGCGCAGCTCGCGGCCGATGGCCTCCACCGTGGCCACGTAGCGCGGGTCGCGCGCCTCGATGAAGCCGAACTTGGCCAGCAGCAGCAGCGAGGCGTCCAGGTAGTCGCTCTGGAACGAGGCGCTGAAGCGGCCGCTTTCCGGGCGCCAGGCCCGCTCCAGGGTGGCGGCGTGGATGATGTCGGCGCGCTGCCGCCAGTAGCGGGCGCGGTCCTCCAGGCCCAGGCGCGTGGCGATCTTGGCCAGGCGGTCGCAGGCCACCCAGCACATGGCCGCGGTGTAGGTGTGGACCTCGGCGCGGTTGCGGAACTCCCACAGGCCCGAGTCGGGCACGTCGTACAGGGCGAAGGCGCGTTCGCCCAGCGGCTCCAGGCGGGCGAAGGTGTCCATGTTGCCGGGGTCGGCCAGGCGCTGGTCGAAGAACAGCTGGGTGGAGGCCAGCACCACGCTGCCGTAGACGTCGTGCTGCTTCTGCATCCAGGCCAGGTTGCCGCGCCGCACCGGGCCCATGCCGCGGTAGCCGGCCAGCGAGGGCACCTCGTGCTCCTCCAGGCGCTCCTCGAAGCCGATGCCGTACAGCGGCTGCAGGTGGCCGTCGTGGCTGGCGATGTTGAAGATGTAGCGCAGGAATTCCTCCATGGTGCGGGTCGCGCCCAGGCGGTTGAGGGCGCGCACCACGAAGGCGGCATCGCGCAGCCAGCAGTAGCGGTAGTCCCAGTTGCGCGAGGTGCCCGGTGCCTCCGGGATGGAGGTGGTCATCGCCGCGATGATCGCGCCGCTGTCCTCGTACTGGCACAGCTTGAGGGTGATCGCGCTGCGGATCACCGCTTCCTGCCAGTCCAGCGGGATGGACAGGTAGCGCACCCACTCGCGCCAGTAGTCGCGGGTCAGCGCCAGCGCCTCCTCCACGTAGCCGGGGATGGAGCGGGCCAGCGGCTCGTCCGGGCCCAGCACCAGGTGCATGCGGTGGGTAAGCACGAACGGCAGGCCTTCGCGCACGAAGCGCACCGGCACGTCGGTGGTCAGGCGCAGGGTGAACTCCGGCAGCAGCCAGCGGATGTGGTTGCTGCCCCAGGTATGCTCGGGCACGCGCGCGCCCCAGTCGGCCAGCGGCCGCATGCGTACGCGCACGCGCGGGCTGCCGGCCAGCGGGGTGAGCCGGCGGATGATGGACACCGGCCGGTAGAAGCGCCCGTTCTGGCGCCAGCGCGGGGCGAAGTCCACCACCTCCACCGCGCCGCCATGGGTGTCGTACAGCACGGTGCGCAGGATCGCGGTGTTGGGCAGGTAGGCCTGCTCGGAATGGGAGAAGTCCTCCAGCTCGATGGCGAAGTCGCCGCCCTCGTGCTCGCGCGGGGAGAGCAGGGCACAGAAGGCCGGATCGCCGTCGAATGCCGGCAGGCAGGCCCAGACCACGCGCGCGCGCTGGTCCAGCAGGGCGCCGAAGCTGCCGTTGCCGATCACGCCCAGGTGCAGGTTGGCCTCGTGTATCTGCATGCGCGTCCCCGGATTCAGTCGTGGCCCGGCGTGGCGGTTTCCGCCACCGGTGCGTTGGCCAGCAGCCAGGCGTGCACGGCACGGGTGTCGGGCAGGGCGTAGGTGGCGGCGCTGGCGGTACGGGTGCCCACCAGCACGCTCCATCCTCCGGCACGGTTGGCGGCCTGGAAGCCGTATTCGTCGGTCAGATCGTCGCCGACGAACACCGGTACGCGGCCGGCGAAGGCGGGTTCGGCGAGCATCCGCTGCACCGCCCGGCCCTTGTCGCTGGCCGCAGGCACGAACTCGACCACGTGGTCGCCCGGCTGCAGGCGGTAACCGGGCAATCCTGCGACGCGCGAGCCGGCGAAGTCCAGTACCGCGGCGGCGGCGTGCGGGGCGGCGCGCCAGTGCAGCGCCAGGCTCACGCCCTTGTGCTCCACGCGCACGCCAGGGTGGGCGTGGGCCAGGTGCAGCGCCTCGCGGTGTAGCTCGTGCAGGAAGGCCGAGGTGTCCCCGGGGATGGCTGTGGCGGCCTCGCCGCTGCCGCGGAACTGGTGGCCATGCACGCCGGCGGCCGGCAACCGCAGCGGCGCGAACAGCGCATCCAGCTGCTCCAGGGTGCGGCCGCTGACCAGGGCCACGGCGCCGCCCAGCCGCGCGGCGATGCGGCCGATGGCGTCGCGTACCTGGGGCGGGATGCGGATGGCGGACGGGTCCGGATCGAAGTCGACCAGGGTTCCGTCCACGTCGAGGAACAGGGCGCAACCGTCCCCCAGTGGGGGGGGCAACGGACGTTCGGGTATCGCGTCGACCATGCGGACCATTGTGCACCACCACGGCGTGAGCACCAGGTCGGGGCCGCGCAGGCGCGTCCCGCCGCGGCGTGCGGATCGCGGCGGGCATCGCGCGGAACGCCCGCGGGATGGTATGTATCCGTCCATCCGGATGAAGCGATATGATGTGGCCGGCCGCCGTCCCGGCCGGCCCGTCCTCCCTCCCGCCCCACCAGGAGCCTTCCGATGAAGCCCTCGCATCTCCCGCCGCTCCGCCGCCGCCCGCTGCCTGCCGCCCTGGCCGTCCTGCTGGCGGCACCGGCGCTGCACGCGCAGGACGCCGCCACCCTCGATGCGATCCAGGTCACCGCCCAGCGCAAGGTCGAGAACATCCAGGACGTGCCGGTGTCCATCACCAGCGTGGATGCGGAGAAGCTGGCCCTGTACGGCTCCGCCGGCGCCGACATCCGCTTCCTGTCTGCACGCGTGCCCAGCCTCAACATCGAGTCGTCCTACGGCCGCGCCTTCCCGCGCTTCTACATCCGCGGCCTGGGCAACACCGACTTCGACCTCAATGCCTCGCAACCGGTGTCGCTGCTGTACGACGAGGTGGTGCAGGAAAGCCCGCTGCTGAAGGGCTTCCCGCTGTTCGACCTGGAGCGGGTGGAAGTGCTGCGCGGCCCGCAGGGCACCCTGTTCGGGCGCAACACCCCGGCTGGCGTGGTCAAGTTCGAGTCGGTCAGGCCCTCGCAGGAGTTCGGCGGCTACGCCAGGCTGGGCGTGGGCAGCGACGCGATGGTCAACTTCGAGGGCGCGGTCGGCGGCCCGCTCGGCCCGCGCTGGTCGGCGCGCCTGTCGGCGCTGTACCAGCGCCGCGACGACTGGGTCGACAACACCCTCGACGGCGCGCCCAACGAGGGTTTCGAGGGCTACGACGAATCCGCGGTGCGGGTGCAGTTCCTGTACGAGGGCGAGGCCTTCGAGGCCCTGCTGAACCTGCACCGGCGCGACCTCAACGGCACCGCGCGCCTGTTCCGCGCCAACATCATCCAGCCGGGCACGAACGACCTGGTCCCCGGCTTCGATCGCGAAAAGGTCTCGCTGGACGGCGTCAACTTCTCCGACCTGGAGACCTGGGGCGCCAGCGCGCGCCTGCGCTGGGACTTCGACGGCCTGGTACTGCATTCGATCACCGGCTACGAGACGGCCGAATCGCTCAACCGCGGCGACATCGACGGCGGCTACGGCGCGGCGTTCCTGCCCGATTCCGGCCCCGGCGTGATCCCGTTCGCTTCCGAGTCGGCCGACGGCCTGCCGGACCACGAGCAGCTCACCCAGGAGCTGCGCCTGGAGTCGGCCTACGACGGCCCGTTCAACTGGCAGGCCGGCCTGTTCTGGTTCCGCGAGGAGATCACCATCCACGGCTTCAACTACGACTCGCTCAGCCCGGGCAACCCGCAGGCCGGCTTCGCCGTGCAGCAGCAGGAGAACACCGCCTGGGCCGTGTTCGCCTCCGGCGAGTACGACGCCACCGACCGGCTGAAGCTGCGCGGCGGCCTGCGCTACACCCGCGACCGCAAGGACTTCGCCGCGCAGGTGCTGGAGGCCGCGCCGTTCGGCGCACCGGTGGGCGGCCCGTACCGGGTGCACACCGACGCCAACGATGTCAGCTGGGACGCCAGCGTGGTGTACGCGGTGAACGAGGACGTGAACCTGTACGCGCGCGTGGCCAAGGGTTTCCGCGCACCCTCGATCCAGGGCCGGCTGCTGTTCGCCGATCCCGGCGCGCCCAACGGCGGCGTGACCACCGCCGACTCGGAGGAGGTGCTGTCCTGGGAGCTGGGCCTGAAGGCCGACCTGTGGGACCGCCGCGCGCGCCTGGGCTTCAACCTGTTCCGCTACACGGTGGACGACCAGCAGGTCATCGCCGTGGGCGGCGGCAGCAACATCGCCACCCTGCACAACGCCGACCGCACCATCGGCCAGGGCCTGGAGCTGGACCTGGAGGCCTACCTGACCGACCACCTGCTGGTGACCCTGGGCTCCAGCTACAACGACACCGAGATCCGCGACGACACGCTGTCGGTGGCCGTGTGCGCGGCCTGCACCGTGACCGACCCGCTGGACGCGGCCGGCCGGGCGCTGATCGACGGCAACCCGCTGCCGCAGGCGCCGGAGTGGGTGCACAACCTCACCGCGCGCTATGGCGTGCCGCTGGCCGGTGGCGAGCTGTACTTCCTCACCGACTGGGCCTACCGCAGCGAGGTCAACTTCTTCCTGTACGAGTCGCGCGAGTTCCGCGGCAAGTCCTCGCTGGAAGGCGGCCTGCGCATCGGCTACCTGTGGAACCAGGGCGACCAGGAAGTGGCACTGTTCGGCCGCAACATCACCGACCAGGAGCGCATCGTCGGCGCGATCGACTTCAACAACCTCACCGGCTTCCTCAACGAGCCGCGTACCTGGGGCGTGGAGTTCCGCACCCGCTTCTGACCGGACGGGGCCGGCCGCGACGCCGGCCCCGCCACGTCCTCCCATCCGTGCGGGCCGGCCCGGTGCCGGTCCGCTTCCACGCGACCCGAGCGAAGACCATCCCGATGTCCGATGCCCCCGCCCAGTCCCGCCGCCTGCCCTGGATCGTCGCCGGCGACCTCAACGGGTTCTTCGGCCTGGTGGTCGACAACCTGTCCATCCTCGGCTTCATCGCCGCGGCCCTGGTCGGGATCTTCCAGTTCCCGGCGGAGGTCGTGTTCGGGCGCATGTTCCCCGGCACCGCGCTGGGCGTGCTGGTCGGCAACCTGGTCTACACCGTGATGGCGCGGTGCCTGGCACTGCGCAGCGGGCGTGACGACGTCACCGCCATGCCGCTGGGCCTGGACGCGCCGACCAGCATCGGCATGGCCCTGCTGGTGCTGGGCCCGGCCTATGCCGGCTTCCTGCGGCAGGGCATGGCCAGCGATGCTGCGGCACTGGCCACCTGGCGGCTGGGCATGGCCTCGCTGGTGGTGATGGGCCTGCTCAAGCTGGTAATGTCCTTCGCCGGCGACTGGGTCACCCGGGTGTTGCCGCGGGCGGCACTGCTGGGTTCCATCGGCGGCGCCGCGCTGGCGCTGCTGGGCTTCCTGCCGCTGGTCGAAACCCTGCGCAACCCGGTGGTCGGCATCGCCACGCTGGGCCTGCTGCTGTACGTGCTGGTCGGCAGGGGCCGGCTGCCGTGGAAGGTGCCGGGCGTGTTCGCCGCGTTCGTCGCCGGCACCGCGCTGTACTACGGGCTGGGCATGGCCGGCCTCGGCGTGCCGGGTTTCCGCCTGCCGGAGCTGCAGCCGCCGGCCTTGGTGCTGCCGCTGCCCAATGCCGGCTTCATCGCGGGCCTGCCGTATACCGTGCCCTACCTGCCGCTGCTGCTGCCGTTCGGGCTGCTGATGGTGGTCGGCGGGATCAATGTCGCCGAAAGCGCGCGCGCGGCCGGCGACGACTACCGCACCCGCGACGTGCTGCTGGCCGAGGCGGTGTCCACCCTGGTGGCCGGCGTGTGTGGCGGCGTGGCCCAGACCACGCCCTACATCGGCCAGCCGGCGTACAAGCACATGGGCGCGCGCCACGGCTACACGCTGCTGGCCGGCCTGTTCATCGGCCTGGGCGGGATCCTCGGCTACGTGTCCATGCTGGTGCAGTGGCTGCCGGTGGCGGTGCTGGCGCCGATCATCGTCTACGTGGGCCTGGACATCACCGTGCAGGCCTTCCACGACAGCCCGCGCCGGCACGCGCCGGCGGTGGCGCTGGCCTTCCTGCCGGCGATCGCCTACCTGCTGGTGATCAAGCTGGGCAACCCGGCCTGGATCCCGGCGCAGACCTTCGCCGCGCTGTACGAGGGCGCCGACGGCCACGGCCTGCCGGAGCTGGCCGCGATCGTGACCCTGGGCAACGGCTTCATCATCACCGCCATGCTGTGGAGCACCACGCTGGTGGCGCTGGTCGAGCAGCGTCCCCGCCGTGCCGCGGCGGTGCTGCTGCTGGCCGCGCTGCTGACCCTGGTGGGCGTCATCCACTCCGTCGACCCGCGTGGCGGCATCTACCTGCCATGGTCGCTGGAGGGGGTGCGCGCCATCATCGCCTGGCAGTTCGCCGCAGGCTACGCGGTGCTGGCGCTGTTGCTCGGCCTGCTGTCGCTGCAGCGTGTGGCGCCCATGCCGCAGGCCTGACGCCGGGCCGGGGAACCCCTGCGGATCCTGCCGGTCAGACCCCGCATGTCCGCCACACGAGGAGACGACATGCACGAGGTCCGCAACCGTCCTGCACGCTGGCCCTGGCTGCTGGTGGCCGCCGCGGTGGCCGTGGCCGGCGGCTGGCTGCTGTGGCCGCGGCCGGCCGATCCGCCGGAAGCGGCCGCGCCGCCCGCGCCAGGCGGGCTCCCGCCATCGCCGCAACAGGCCGGGGACGGGGCGGAGGCGCCGCCGCGCCATCCGGTGGCGCCGCCGGAGGACGCGGCCGATGCGGCGATCCCGGCCCTGGCCGACAGCGACGCGGCAGTGCGCGACGCGCTGGCCGGGCTGGTGGCCGACCCCGCGGTCCTGGAGCTGCTGCTGCGCGACCATCTGGTGCAACGGCTGGTGGTGATGGCCGACAACCTCACCCAGGCGCGCGTGCCGCGCACCGCGCTGGCCTACCGGCCGCTGCCGGGCAGCTACGCGGTGGCGGAGCAGGACGGGGTGCAGATCGCGGACCAGGCGGCCAACGCCGGCCGCTACGCGCCATACGTGGCGGCCCTGACCGCCGCCGATCCGGCACGGGTGGCCGCGCTGTACCGCCGTTTCTACCCGCTGTTCCAGCAGGCCTGGGAGGAACTGGGCCATCCGCCGGCCTATTTCAACGACCGCCTGGTGGCGGTGCTGGACCACCTGCTGCAGGTGCCCGAGCCGGCGCAGCCGCCGGAGCTGGTGCAGGACGCGCACGGCCGGCTGCGCTACGCCGATCCGGCGCTGGAGTCGGCCTCGATCGGCCACAAGGCGCTGCTGCGGCTGGCGCCCGGGCATCGCGCCGAGGTCAAGGCCTGGCTGGCCGCGCTGCGCAGGGCGCTCGCCCGTCCCTGAGGCGGCGCTGCACGGATGCGGGCGCGGCGCTATCCTGCGCGCCCGTTCCACCGCCCGCCGCCACCATGACCGGCCAACCGCCCCCGACCGTCCTGACCACCGCCCCCGAACCGACGGTGTTCCAGCAGGTGCTGCGCGCGCCGTTCTTCAAGCTGCCGGAGAGCGTGCGGCGCCTGCATTCGGTGCGTGGCCGCGACGAGTTCGCCGGGCGGGTGGACATCGAGCGCGGCGGCGGCCTGCTGGCGCGGCTGTGCGGCTGGATCGCGCGGCTGCCGCCGGCGATGCGGCAGGCGCCGCTGCGCATCGGCCTGACCGCCGGTCCGGGCGCGGAGACCTGGCAGCGCCAGTTCGGCGGCCACCGCATGGTCACCCGCCTGCGCTGCCGCAAGGGCCTGCTGGTCGAGCGCCTGGGGGCGGTGCAGTTCCGCTTCGCCCTGCACGTGGCCGACGGGGTGGTGTACTGGAACGTGGCCGGCGCGCGCCTGCTCGGGCTGCTGCCCCTGCCGGCGCGCCTGTTCGCCGGGACCCGGTGCCGGGAATGGGAGCAGGACGGCCGCTACCACTTCCACGTGGAAATCGCGCTGGTCCTGCTGGGGCCGCTGGTGCGCTACCAAGGCTGGCTGGAGCCGGCGGCGGAGGCGGCCGGCCCGCCGCCCTGACGGGCCGCGGCCGGAGGGGCGCTCTGCTTGGCTTGGCCGGAAGTGACGCTGTCGATGGTGGCAACCATTTCCGGCGGCGTCGGCCAAGGTGAAATTTGCGTAAACACCCCCGCATTCCGTCGCAGGCAGGCTTGAAACGGCCGCCGGCAACCGCACCTCTGGGGCATCGGGCCGGCTGGCGGCCCCAAGACTGGATGGTGCCCTCATGCGGATGGACAAGCTCACTTCCCGTTTCCAGCAGGCGCTGGCCGATGCCCAGTCGCTGGCGGTGGCGCGGGACCACAACCTGCTCGAGCCGGTGCACGTGCTGACCGCGCTGCTGGACCAGACCGGCGGCAGCACCCGGCCGCTGCTGGCCCAGGCCGGCGCCAACGTGCCGCTGTTGCGCGAGCGCCTGGGCGAGGCACTGGAGAAGCTGCCGAAGGTGTCCGGCCAGGCCGGCAGCCTGTCCGTCGGCAACGACCTGGCGCGCCTGCTCAACCTGACCGACCGGCTGGCCCAGGAGCATGGCGACCAGTACATCGCCAGCGAATGGTTCGTGCTGGCCGCGCTGGAGGACGGCGGGGCCGCGGGCCAGGCGCTGAAGGCGGCGGGCGTGACCAGGGCCGGCCTGCAGAAGGCCATCGAGAAGGTGCGCGGGGGCGAGACCGTGCAGTCGGAGAACGCCGAGGACCAGCGCCAGGCGCTGGAGAAGTACACCATCGACCTGACCGCGCGCGCCGAGGCCGGCAAGCTGGACCCGGTGATCGGCCGCGACGAGGAGATCCGCCGCACCATCCAGGTCCTGCAGCGCCGCACCAAGAACAACCCGGTGCTGATCGGCGAGCCGGGCGTGGGCAAGACCGCGATCGTGGAGGGCCTGGCCCAGCGCATCGTCAAGGGCGAGGTGCCCGAGCAGCTCAAGGGCAAGCGCCTGCTGGCCCTGGACATGGGCGCGCTGATCGCCGGCGCCAAGTACCGCGGCGAGTTCGAGGAGCGTCTGAAGGCCGTGCTCAACGACCTGGCCAGGAGCGAGGGCCAGATCATCCTGTTCATCGACGAGCTGCACACCATGGTCGGCGCCGGCAAGGCCGAGGGCGCCATGGACGCCGGCAACATGCTCAAGCCGGCGCTGGCGCGCGGCGAGCTGCACTGCATCGGCGCCACCACCCTGGACGAGTACCGCCAGTACGTGGAGAAGGACGCCGCGCTGGAGCGCCGTTTCCAGAAGGTGTACGTGGGCGAGCCGTCGGTGGAGGACACCATCGCCATCCTGCGCGGCCTGAAGGAGCGCTACGCCGTGCACCACGGCGTGGAGATCACCGACCCGGCCATCGTCGCCGCGGCCACGCTGTCGCACCGCTACATCGCCGACCGGCAGCTGCCGGACAAGGCCATCGACCTGATGGACGAGGCCGCCAGCCGCATCCGCATGGAGATCGATTCCAAGCCGGAGGAGCTGGACCGCCTCGAGCGCAGGCTGGTCCAGCTGAAGATCCAGCGCGAGATGCTGAAGAAGGAGACCGACGAGGCCTCCAGGCAGCGCCTGGCCGACCTGGAGGCGGAGATCGCCAGGCTGGAGCGCGAGTTCGCCGACCTCAACGAGGTGTGGAAGTCGGAGAAGGCCGCGCTGCAGGGCGCCACCCGGATCAAGGAGCAGATCGAGCAGGCCAAGCTGGAGCTGGAGGCCGCCCGGCGCGTGCAGGACTTCGCGAAGATGAGCGAGATCCAGTACGGCCGCATCCCGGCCCTGGAGAAGCAGCTGGCCGCGGCGCAGGAGGCGGAGAAGAAGGAATTCCGCCTGGTCCAGGACAAGGTCACCGCCGAGGAGATCGCCGAGGTGGTCAGCCGCTGGACCGGCATCCCGGTCAGCAAGATGCTGGAGGGCGAGCGCGAGAAGCTGCTGCGCATGGAGGCCGAGCTGCACAAGCGCGTGGTCGGCCAGGACGAGGCCATCCGCGCCGTGTCCGACGCGGTGCGCCGCTCGCGCGCCGGCCTGTCCGACCCGAACCGGCCGATCGGCTCGTTCCTGTTCCTGGGCCCGACCGGCGTTGGCAAGACCGAGCTGTGCAAGGCACTGGCCGAGTTCCTGTTCGACAGCTCCGACGCCATGGTGCGCATCGACATGAGCGAGTTCATGGAGAAGCACTCCGTGGCCCGCCTGATCGGCGCGCCCCCGGGCTACGTCGGCTACGAGGAGGGTGGCTACCTGACCGAGGCGGTGCGCCGCCGGCCGTACTCGCTGATCCTGCTGGACGAGGTGGAGAAGGCACACCCGGACGTGTTCAACGTCCTGCTGCAGGTGCTGGACGACGGCCGCCTGACCGACGGGCAGGGCCGCACGGTGGACTTCCGCAACACGGTCATCGTGATGACCTCCAACCTGGGTTCGCACCAGATCCAGGAGATGGCCGGCGACGGTTCGCCGGAGGCCTACGTGCAGATGAAGGCCGCGGTGATGGGCGTGGTGCAGGCGCACTTCCGCCCGGAGTTCATCAACCGCCTGGACGAGATCGTGGTGTTCCACCCGCTGGACAAGGCGCAGATCAAGTCCATCGCCCGCATCCAGCTGCAGGGCCTGGAGAAGCGCCTGCACGATCGCGGTCTGAAGCTGGAGCTGTCGGACGCGGCACTGGAGCTGCTGGGCAACGTCGGCTTCGACCCGGTCTACGGCGCCCGTCCGCTCAAGCGTGCCATCCAGGCGCAGCTGGAGAACCCGCTGGCGCAGAAGATCCTGTCCGGCGAGTTCGGCCACGGGGACACGGTCAAGGTCGGCGCCGAAGGCGGACGCCTGGTGTTCGCCCGCGGCTGAGCCGGCGCCGCCGGCCTTGCATGGGGAGGGCCGCCCGCGGGCGGCCCTCCGGTCTGCGCGGTTATCAGCTGATGCCGCCGGGTAATCGGTTGGCCCTGAAACCATGCGCGCGCGCGGCCGTGGCGCCGGCTATCTTCGATGGCCCTGCCATGCCACGGTGAGACCAGCGCGCATGACCCGGCCGAACTGGAAGCCCGAAACCCTTGCCGTCCACGCCGGCTACCGCCCGGACCCGACCACGAAGGCGGTGGCCGTGCCGATCTACCAGACGGTGGCCTACGCCTTCGACAACACCCAGCACGGCGCGGACCTGTTCGACCTCAAGGTCCAGGGCAACATCTACACCCGGATCATGAATCCGACCACGGACGTGCTGGAACAGCGCCTGGCCGCGCTCGAGGGCGGGGTCGGCGCGCTGGCCCTGGCCTCGGGCCAGGCCGCGATCACCTACGCCATCCAGACCATCGCCGAGGCCGGCGACAACATCGTTTCCTCCAGCGCACTGTACGGCGGCACCTTCAACCTGTTCGCCCACACCCTGCCGCAGTTCGGCATCCAGGTGCGCTTCGCCGACTACCGCGACCCGGGCGCGTTCGAGCGGCTGATCGACGGGCGCACCAAGGCGGTGTTCGTGGAGTCCATCGGCAACCCGCGCGGCAACGTCACCGACATCGAGGCGGTGGCGAAGGTGGCCCACGCCCACGGCGTGCCGCTGATCGTGGACAACACCGTGGCCACGCCCTACCTGCTGCGGCCCTTCGACCATGGCGCCGACATCGTGGTGCACTCGCTGACCAAGTACCTGGGCGGCCACGGCACCAGCGTGGGCGGGGCCATCGTCGATTCCGGGCGCTTCCCCTGGGCCGAGCACCGCGAGCGCTTCCGCCGCCTCAACGAGCCGGACGTGAGCTACCACGGCGTGGTCTACACCGAGGCGCTGGGCCCGGCGGCGTACATCGGCCGCGCACGGGTGGTGCCGCTGCGCAACACCGGCGCGGCGCTGTCGCCGTTCAACGCTTTCCTGATCCTGCAGGGCATCGAGACCCTGGCCCTGCGCATGGAGCGGATCAGCCAGAACGCGCTGGCGGTGGCGCGCCACCTGCAGCGCCACCCGAAGGTGGCCTGGGTCAACTATGCCGGCCTGGACGACCACCCCGAGCACGCCCTGGTGCGCAGGTACCTGCCCAGGGGCGCCTCGGGCCTGCTGACCTTCGGCCTGCCCGGCGGGCGCGAGGCCGGCGCGCGCTTCCTGGACGCGCTGCAGCTGTTCACCCGCCTGGTGAACATCGGCGATGCCAAGTCGCTGGCCACGCACCCGGCCTCCACCACCCACCGCCAGCTCTCGCCGGAGGAGCTGGAGCAGGCGGGCGTCAGCGAAGACACCGTGCGCCTGTGCGTGGGCATCGAGCACATCGACGACCTGCTCGCCGACCTGGACCAGGCGCTGGCGGCGGCCTGAGTGCGGCCGGCCGCGCCCGCGGCGCCGGTCAGGCCCTGCGCTCGAACGAGAACAGCGCCGCCAGCGGATGGCGGCGCCGCTCAATGCGCGCGCGCAGCAGCTGCGCGCCGATGGCCGAATAGGTGATGCCGTTGCCGCCGTAGGCCATGGCGAAGTGCACCCGCGGCCCCCACTGCGCGTGCGGGCCGAACCAGGGCAGGCCGTCTCCGGTCTCGGCGAAGGTGCCGGCCCAGGCGAAGGCCGGGCGCAGCCGCAGCTCCGGGAACAGGGCGCCCACCCGCCTGGCCAGCTTCCTGGCCTTGCCCTGGACCCGGGCGTCGCGGCGCAGGGGCACGTCCACCGCGTCGTCCTCGCCGCCGGCCAGCAGGCGGCCGTCCGGGGTCAGGCGCAGGTAGAGGTAGGGACGGGCGCTCTCCCAGATGAGGGTGTCGCGCAGCGCGGCCTGCGCATCGGCCGGCAGCGGGTCGCTGACGAAGGCGTAGCTGGAGCGGTTGCGCGCCACGTTCTTCTCCAGCCAGCGCTGGTTCTCGTAGCCGCAGGCTAGGACCACGTGGCCGGCATGGACCTGCACGCCGGCGTCGGTGGCCAGCACCACCTTGCGTGGCTGCGGGCGAATGGCGACCACCTCCTGGTGGTCGTGGACCGGCGTGCCGGCCCTGGCCAGGCGCGCGAACAGGGCGTGGGCCATGCGGTACGGATCCACCTGCGCGGCCTTGTGGCTGAGGATCGCGCCCGGGGCCTCGAAGCCCCAGGCCTGGCGGATCTGCCCGGGCTCCAGCCAGTCCACGGCGATGCCGTGGCGGCGGCGCGCCTGGAACTCCTCGTGCAGGTCGCGCACGTGCCGGCGCCGGCTGGCGTAGTACAGGCTGGTGCAGGGGCGGAACCCCACCCCGGGCAGGCCGCGGGCCCGGCCGCGCAGCCAGTCGATGGCCTCCACGCAGGCCAGGTAGGCGCCGGCGGCGTTGTCCTCGCCGTGCCGGCGGGCCAGGTCCACCAGGTGGGTGTCGATCTCGTACTGGAGCAGGGCGGTGCTGGCACTGGTGCTGCCCCAGCCCAGGTCGCCCTTCTCCAGCACCACGACCTCGTGGCCGTGCGCGGCCAGTTCGTCGGCGATGAGCGCGCCGGTGATGCCGCCGCCGACCACGGCCACGTCGCAGCGCAGGTCGCCCCGCGGCGGCGGGTGCGGCGGGGCCAGCAGGTTGCGCACCGCCCAGAAGGGGCAGCCGCTCTTGGTATCCATGGCGGCCAGTCAACCCGGCCGCGGGCGATCACCCCGTGAAGGCCGCCTGGCTCAGACCGGCGGCACCGCCACCTCGCGCCCGGCGTAGCGGAACGGCGGGGTGGACATGACCATCTCGGCCAGCGAGTAGGCCAGCTCGCGCTCGGCCATGACGGCGCCGTCGGCGCCGTGCTGCAGCAGGTGCTTGACCTCGGCGTCGCTGTGCGCGCGCGCCAGCACCGGCAGGGCGGGATTGATGGCGCGCAGCTTGGCGATGGCCTCGCCGGCCTCCAGCGGCTGCGGGATGGCCAGGATGGCGATGGCCGCCGATTCCGGGTGCGCCTCGGCCAGCACCTTGTCGGAGGCGGCGTGGCCGCGGATGCCGGGGATGCCGGCCGCATGCGCGCGCTCCACGTGCAGGGCGTTGTCGTCGATGACCACCACCGGCACCCCGCGCTCGCGCAGGACCATGGCCAGCTCGCTGCCGACCCGGCCGTAGCCGATGACGATGGCGTGGTGGCCCGGCTGCAGCGGCGGGCCTGCGGGCGGTTCCGGCTCCTGCCGGGCCGGCGCCTGCTCGCGGTGCCGCGCCTCCCAGCGGTCCAGCAGCATGAAGATCAGCGGGTTGAGCATGATCGTGATCAGGGCGCCGGCCAGCACCAGCGCCTGGCCGGCCACCGGCAGGATCCCCAGCGCCACGCCCAGGCCGGCGATGATGAAGGCGAACTCGCCGATCTGCGCCAGCGAGGCGGAGATGGTCAGTGCGGTGGACTTGGGGTGGCCGAAGGCGCGCACGATCAGGAACGCGGCCGCCGACTTGCCGAACAGGATGATGGCGGCGGTGGCCAGCACCTGCCAGGGATGCTCGACCAGGATGGCCGGGTCGAACAGCATGCCCACCGACACGAAGAACAGCACCGCGAACGCGTCGCGCAGCGGCAGCGAGTCGTTGGCCGCCTTGTGGCTGAGCTCGGACTCGTTGAGCATCATGCCGGCGAAGAACGCGCCCAGGGCGAAGGACACGCCGAACAGGGCGGCCGCGCCGAACGCCACGCCCAGGGCGATGGCCAGCACCGAGAGGGTGAACAGCTCGCGCGAGCCGGTGCCGGCGATCTTCTCCAGCACCCAGGGGATGACCCGTCGCCCTACCAGCAGCATCACCGCCACGAACAGGCCCAGCTGGACGAAGGTCCAGCCGATGCGGGACAGCACGGCGCCGAGGGTGAGCGATTCGCGGCCGGCGTCCGGGCCGAACAGGCTGGCGATGACCGGCATCATCACCAGCGCCAGCACGCAGGCCATGTCCTCCACGATCAGCCAGCCGACCGCGATCTTGCCGCGCATGGTCTCCAGCAGGCGGCGCTCCTCCATGGCCCGCAGCAGCACCACGGTCGAGGCGGTGGCCAGGGAGAAGCCGAAGATCAGGCCGTGCAGGTGCGGCCAGCCCATCAGCCAGGCCACACCCCAGCCGAGCACGGTCGCCACCGCGATCTGCGCCACCGCGCCGGGGATGGCGATCCACTTCACCTCCAGCAGGTCGTCCAGCGAGAAGTGCAGGCCCACGCCGAACATCAGCAGCATCACGCCGATCTCCGACAGCTGGTTGGCCAGCTCCTGGTCGGCGACGAACCCGGGGGTGAACGGGCCGACGCAAACGCCGGCCAGCAGGTAGCCGACCAGGGGCGACAGGCGCAGCCGGTTGGCCAGGGCGCCGAGCACGAAGGCCAGGCCCAGGCCGACGGCGACGATCTCGATCAGGCTGGTGTCGTGGTGCATCGGGGAGGGGTGTACCTGGGAGGGGCGGCGGCGGGCCGCGTGCAACGAGTTTCGCCGATGCCCCCGTGCGCCGTAAACAAATTCCGGAGCGGCCTTCCCCCGGAACGGAAAGGCCCCGCCGGGGCGGGGCCTTCCGTGCCGGCGCGGCGGCGCGGCTCACCAGGCGTAGCCGACCCGGCCGTAGACGTAGCGCCCGTTGAAGCCGAACGGCGAGTACAGGCTGTACGGCATCATGCCGGAGGTCGAGTTCGGGAAGATGGTCTTCTCCGGGTACTCGTCCAGCACGTTGTCCACACCCAGGGTGAAGGTCCAGCCCGCCACCGGGCGGAAGCTGACCGAGGTGTCCAGGGTCCAGCGGGCGCCGTAGGTCTGGTCCTGCGCCGGATTGGAGGCATGGCGGCTGGTGAACTCGCCGTAGCGGGTGGCGTTGGCGGCCAGCTCCCAGGCACCCGCGCGCCACAGCGCGCCCAGGGCGAACTTGTCGCGCGGTGCGCCCTCCTCGATGCGGCCGCGCTCGTCGCGGCCGATGCGCTCCAGGTTCGCACCCAGCTGGTCCAGGATCGGCGGGTTGGGCGCGATCCGGGTGACCTCGGTCTTGTTGCGGTTGTAGCTGGCGGTCAGGTCCAGGGCGGAGGCGGCCAGCGGCACCGTCCAGGTGCCGACCACGTCCACGCCGCGGGTGCGGGTGTCGATGGCGTTGTTGAAGTAGCGTGCCGCGGTCACCCCGTTGATGCCGAGGCTGGCCAGCAGGTCCTGCGCGGCCTGGTTGTCGGTCAGGTTGAGGTTGGACGACAGCACGATGCGGTCGTCGATGTCGATCTGGTAGGCGTCGATGGTGATGTACAGGCGCTCGGCCGGCTGCAGCACCAGGCCCAGGCTGTACGACAGCGAGGTCTCGGCCTTGAGCGGCTCGGCGCCCAGGGCCTGGGCCACCGCGCCGGAGGCGGGGAAGGTGCCGGTCTCGGTGACCACGCTGTTGTTGATGTTGGTGGTCACGGCCTGGTAGTTCTGCTGGGCCAGGGCCGGAGCGCGGAAGCCGCTGGACACGGTGCCGCGCAGGGCCACCGCCTCGGAGAAGGCGTAGCGGGCCGACAGCTTGCCCGAGGTCTCGGTGCCGAAGTCGGAGTAGTCCTCGTGGCGGCCGGCGATGCCGGCGGAGAAGCGGTCGGTCAGGTCGGCCTCCAGCCCGGCGTAGACCGCGTAGCTGTGGCGCTCGTAGCTGCCGGCGTTGCGCGGGGTGAAACCGGCGAAGCCCTGCGCGCCGCTGCCGAAGTAGGAATCCGGCTCGCCGGCCGACTGCCGCCACTCCTCGTTGCGGTACTCGGCGCCGAGGGACAGGGTGGCCGGGTAGGCCAGGCCGAGGTCGAGCGCGCGCGAGAAGTCGGCGTTGACCACGTCCTGCCGGTACTGCAGGTTGCCGGTGTAGAAGCGGTGCGGGCTGCCCACGCCCAGGCTGTAGTTGATGGTGTTCTGGGTGTAGAAGTCCAGGTCGTTCTCGCCGAAGTTGTAGCTGATGTCCCAGTTCCAGCCCGACCCGGTGCTGCCGCGGGCGCCGAGCACCACGCTGCGGTCCTGCGAGATCTGGTTGATCTCCGGCACGTAGCCGTCGGGATAGACCTGCGCCAGCAGCGCGCCCTGGCCGCTGTGGTTGCGCGAGCGGTAGAAGGCGAAGGAGACGATGTCGCGGTTGCTGCCGATCAGGGTGGCGTAGAGCTGGCTGCTGTCGCCGATGTCGAAGGCGGCGTTGGCCGAGACCGCGAACTGGTCCACTTCCGGATCGCCCATCTTGAAGGCACGCTCGCCCACGCCCGGGAAGTTGCCGGTGTGCGGCGCGGTGCCCTGGTAGGGGCCGGAGCGGTTGGTCGGGTCCTGGTGGCCGACCTGGGCGGCCAGGTGCAGGGTGCCGCCGTCGTTGCCGAAGGACAGCCCGGCGTCGCCGGCCAGCTGCCACTGGCGGCCGTCGCCCTCGGAATACTCGCCGCCGCCGAGGCTGATGCTGCCGCCCTCGCCGGCGCCCTTGAGCACGATGTTGACCACGCCGGCGATGGCGTCCGAGCCGTACTGCGCCGAGGCGCCGTCGCGCAGCACCTCCACGCGTTCGATCGCGGCGATCGGGATGGCGTTGAGGTCCACGGCCGAGGAACCGCGGCCGATGGTGCCGTTGACGTTGACCAGCGCCGAGACGTGGCGGCGCTTGCCGTTGACCAGGATCAGCACCTGGTCCGGCGAGAGGCCGCGCAGCTGCGCCGGGCGCACGCCGCTGGTGCCGTCGGCCATGGCCGGGCGCGGGAAGTTCAGCGAGGGCAGGGCGCGCGCCAGCGCGGTGGCCAGCTCGGTGGTGCCGGTGGCCTGCAGCGCCTCGGGGGTGATGATGTCGATCGGCGACTGCGACTCGGCCACGGTGCGGTCGGCCACGCGGGTGCCGGTGACGATCACCGTGTCCAGGGTGCTCGCCTGCACCGGGGCCTCCTGGCCGCGCGCGGGCGCGGCGGCGAGCGTGGCGGCGATGGCGATGGCCAGCGGGGAGAAAGCGCGGAAGGACATGTCTGACGGGGCTCCTTTGCGGTGTTGCAGGAACGCCGGGCGGGCCCCGGCGGATGACGGTGTCGCACTGCCAGGAAGCTTCGCACTGGGAACCGGCACGCACGCGTCTGCGGCGTCAATATCGCATTCACCTGCGCGCCGGTTCTCAGGAATTTTGATTATATGCACATGCCCGGAGCGGCCGGGGAGCCGTGCAGGGCGGACCAGCGCGCCGCGAAATCGCGACGCAGGCCAGCTGCGCGGCCGACCGGATGCAGTTCGGGCTGGCCCTGCGCACGCATTCGGCGGCGGCCGCCGCCGGCAGGTGCCTTTGCACCACCAGGAAGCAGGCCAGCATCGATCCGGCGCGTCCCGGACCACCGCGGCAATGGAAGGCGACCGGCGCGCCGGCGCGCGGGACCGGGGAGGGTGGTGCCGCATCCGCTAGAATCCGCGCATGATCGCCTTCCGCAACTTCGCCCTGCGCCGGGGCGAGCGCCTCCTTTTGTCCGACGTCGACCTGGCCCTGCACGCGGGCTACCGGGTCGGCGTGGTCGGCCGCAACGGTGCCGGCAAGTCCAGCCTGTTCGCCGCCGTGCGCGGCGAGCTGGAGCCGGACCGCGGCAGCCTGGAGCTGCCGGGCAAGGTGCGCATCGCCTCGGTGGCGCAGGAGACTCCGGCGCTGCCGGAGCCGGCGCTGGACTTCGTGCTCGGCGGCGACGCCGTGGTGGCCGCGGCGCTGCGCGAGGAAGCCGAGGCCAGCGCACGCCAGGACTGGGAGGCGGTGGCCGCTGCGCACCAGAAGCTGGCCGAGCTGGGCGGCTACGACGCCGAGGCTCGCGCCGGCCGCCTGCTGCACGGCCTGGGCTTCCCGGCCGAGGTGCACCGCCGGCCGGTGGCCTCCTTCTCGGGCGGCTGGCGCGTGCGCCTGAACCTGGCGCGCGCGCTGATGACGCCCTCGGACCTGCTGCTGCTGGACGAGCCGACCAACCACCTGGATCTGGACGCGGTCTACTGGCTGGAGCAGTGGCTGCTCAAGTATCCGGGCACGCTGCTGCTGATCTCGCACGACCGCGAGTTCCTGGACAACGTCACCACCCACACCCTGCACCTGCACGGCGGCACCGCCAGGCTGTACACCGGCGGCTACACCGACTTCGAGCGCCAGCGCGCCGAGCAGCTGCGCCAGCAGCAGATCGCCTACGAGAAGGAGCAGGCCGAGCGCGCCCACCTGCAGAGCTTCATCGACCGCTTCAAGGCCAAGGCCAGCAAGGCGCGCCAGGCACAGAGCCGGATGAAGCGACTGGCCAAGCTGGCCGGCACCGAGCCGGTGCGGGTGGAGCGGCAGTTCCGCATCGAGTTCGCGCCGCCGCCGAAGCTGCCGCACTCGCTGATCCGCCTGGACGGCGTGGACGCCGGCTACGGCCGCGACGCGGTGGTCCTGCGCGGGGTCGGCTTCGGCCTGGAGGCGGGCGACCGCATCGGCCTGCTCGGCCCCAACGGCGCCGGCAAGACCACCCTGGTGCGCACGCTGGTGGGCGAGCTGCCGGTGCTGGCCGGCGATTGCGCCACCCACCCGGACCTGCGCATCGGCTACTTCGCCCAGCACACGGTGGAGTCGCTGCGCGAGGGCCAGTCGCCGGTGGACCACTTCCGCGAGCTGTCGCCGGACGTGCCCACCCAGGCCATCCGCGACTTCCTGGGCAGGTGGAACTTCCCCGGCGACCGCGCCTTCGAGCCGGTGGACGGCTTCTCCGGTGGCGAGCGCGCGCGCCTGGCCCTGGCCCTGATCGCCTGGCAGCAGCCGAACGTGCTGCTGCTGGACGAGCCGACCAACCACCTGGACCTGGAGATGCGCGAGGCACTGGCCGAGGCCCTGGCGGACTTCGACGGGGCCATCGTCATGGTCAGCCACGACCGCCACCTGATCGGCCTGGTCTGCGACACCTTCTGGCGCGTGGCCGACGGCCAGGTCGAGCCGTTCGACGGCGACCTGGACGAATACGCCGCCTGGCTGCGCACCCGCCCGGTGGCGCAGGGCACGCGCGCGCGCCTGCAGGAACAGGCCCCGCCGCCCAGGCCGGCGCCGCCCCCGGCGCCCGCGCCGGCGCGCAAGGTCAATCCGGTGAAGCTGGCCGCGGCGGAGAAGAAGGTGGCCGAACTGGAGGCGGCCCTGGCCGAGGTGGACGGCCAGCTGGCCGACCCGGCCAACCATCCCGATGCCGCGCGCATGGCCGCGCTGACCCGCCAGCGCGGCGAGCTGGCCGCGCGCCTGGAGCAGGCCGAGCTGGCCTGGCTGGAACTGATGGAAGGCTGACCGGCGGGGCGGCGGCCGGCGTGCCGGCCGCCCTCCCGCGGTCATACTGCGGCCCGGCCGCCACACGGAGGATGCCGATGTCCGACCGCCGCCATTTCCTGCGCCTGGGCGCCGGGGTTTCCGCCCTGGCACTGGCCGGTCCCGTCCTTGCCGCCGCGCCCGCGGCGACCGACCCAGCCCTGGCCGTGATCGCCGCGGCGCCGGACTTCGCCGCGCTGGAGGCGGCCAGCGGCGGGCGCCTGGGCGTATGCCTGCTGGACACCGCCGGCGGCCGCGTGCAGGGCCACCGCCTGCACGAGCGCTTTCCCATGTGCAGCACCTTCAAGGCGCTGCTGGCGGCGGCGGTGCTGGCGCAGGCCGACCAGGGCCGGTTGTCGCTGGACCGGCGCCTGCAGGTGCGCGCGCGGGACCTGCTGGAGCACGCGCCGGTGACCCGCCGCCACGTGGGCAAGGACCTGACCGTGCGCGACCTGTGCCGGGCCACCATGGTCACCAGCGACAACACCGCCGCCAACCTGCTGTTGCAGGCCATCGGCGGCCCGGCGGCGGTGACCGCCTTCGTGCGCGCGCTGGGCGATGGCGTCACCCGCCTGGACCGCTACGAGCCGGAGCTCAACCTCCACGCGCCCGGCGATCCGCGCGACACCAGCAGCCCGGCGGCGATGGCCGCCAGCCTGGCCCGCGTCGTCGCCGGCGAAGCGCTGGCCCCGGCCTCGCGCCAGCAGCTGGCCGACTGGCTGGTCGACAACCAGACCGGTGACGCCTGCCTGCGCGCCGGCCTGGGCCCGCGCTGGCGGGTGGGCGACAAGACCGGCAGCGACGGCCGCGGCATCCGCAACGACGTGGCCGTGCTGTGGCCGCTGGCCGGCGGCGCGCCGCAGGTGCTGGCGGCCTTCCTGGAGGGCGCGCGGGTCGGGGCCGCGGCACGCGACGCGGTGCTGGCGCAGGCCGCGCGCCTGGCCGAGGGCCTGGTCGGCGGTGGCCAGCCGGCGGGACCTTGAAATCCGCGCTATCGTCCCCACGTCACCGTGGCCGGCCTCCGCCGCCGGCATCCATCTTCCCCGATCCTTTCTCCGTCATGCCGATTTACGCGTTCCAGTGCGCCGAATGCGGCCACAGCTTCGACCGCCTGCAGAAACTCTCCGATCCTGATCCGGACGCCTGTCCGGCCTGCCAGGCCAAGGGCGGCGTCCGCCGCCAGGTCACCGCGCCGGTGTTCCGCCTGGCCGGCAGTGGCTGGTACGAGACCGACTTCAAGAAGGACGGCGACAAGAAGCGCAACCTCGCCGACAAGGGCGAGGGCGGCGCGAAGTCGTCCGATTCCGGCAGTCCGGGCAGCAGCAGCTCCACCGCCGCGACGGCCTCCTGAGGCCGCCGCGATCCGCCCACCCGGGGCCGGCCGGCATCACGCCGCGCCGGCCCTTTGCATTGCCGCCGCGGCAGCGCTCAACGCCCGGCGAAGCGCGCGCGGCAGCCGCCGTCCACCCAGACCAGGCCCTCGCGCTCCTTCCAGCCCCAGTTGTGGCCTTCCTGGCAGCGGGTGCTGGACAGCTGCTCGACCAGCACCGGGCGGCCCCAGCGGCGGTCCCAGTTGCACGCGCGGAAGCGCTTGCCGTCGCTGCTGCAGGTGATCGTGTGGCCGGCGACGGCGCCGGCCAGGGCGAACTCGCCGCGGCAGCCGGCGTCCACCCAGATGTCGCCGCCGCGCTGGCCCCAGTTGCGGCCCTCGACGCAGGCGGTGTCGGACAGCTGCTTCACCAGCACGGCCCGGCCGCGGAAGCCGGCGGGGCAGAGCTGGTGGCGGCGGTCGCGGCTCTCGCAGCGGACGATGCCGCCGCTGCCGGCGTGCGGGCGGCCGCGCCCTTCGGCGAAGCGGCCGCGGCAGCCGCGGTCCACCCACATGGTGCCGCCGCCACCGCCGAAGTTGACGCCCTCCACGCAGCGCGTCCTGGAGATGTTCTCCACCAGCACCGGACGGCCGCGGAAGGGCGTGCGGCATTCGCGGCGGCGGTGGTCGGTGCTGGAGCAGATCAGGGTCTGGCCGGTCCAGCTGGACCCGTTCCAGCCGCCCCAGCCGGCGCCCGGACGGCCGCTGCGGCTGCCGCGCAGGGACGCGGCGATGTCCTGGCGCACCTGGTCGAAGGTCCAGCCGGCGGCGACCCGGTCCAGGTAGAACTCGAGCTGGTCGTCGGGGATGGCCCGGCCCCGTGCCTGGCGGGCGTACTCGCGTTCGATCGTCTCCACCCGCTCCGGCAGCGGCATCCGCCGCAGGTCCTGGTGCCCGCGCCCTGGCTGGGCGGCGGCCGGGACGGAGGACAGGGCCAGGCACAGGGCCACCAGGGCCGCGGCCGGGAAGGCGGGCTTTCGACGCTGCATGGGGATCGGGACTCCTTGGTGCGGCCACCACGATGGTGGCGATGGGCGGGATTTAACCGGAGCCGGCTTAATGCCGCCCCACCGTGCCCGTCGCAGGGGGCGGCCGCATTTGCCGGACCGCCCCGGCACGCTCAAAATAACTGGCTTTTCCGGCGCCGGCGCGCCGGTCCCCCTCCGTGGAGTTCCCATGCGTACCCATTACTGCGGCCTGGTCGACGAGACCCTGATCGGCCAAACCGTCACCCTCGCCGGCTGGACCGACGTGGCCCGCAACCTCGGCGGCGTGTGCTTCATCGACCTGCGCGACCACGAAGGCATCGTCCAGGTCACGGTCGAGCCCGACAACGCCGAGGCCTTCGCCGTGGCCGCCTCGCTCGGCTACGAGGACGTGATCCAGGTCGAGGGCGTGGTCCGCGCCCGCCACGCGGTCAACGAGAAGATCCGCACCGGCAAGGTCGAGGTGATCGCCAGCCGCATCACCGTGCTCAACAAGGCCGCGCCGCTGCCGTTCCACGCCCACGAGAACCCGGGCGAGGACATCCGCCTGAAGTACCGCTACCTGGACCTGCGCCGCCCCGAGATGCAGCGCATGCAGCGCACCCGCATCCGCCTGGTGCAGGCCCTGCGCCGCTGGCTGGACGCGCGCGGCTTCCAGGACATCGAGACCCCGATCCTGACCAAGGCCACCCCGGAGGGTGCGCGCGACTTCCTGGTCCCGGCGCGCATGCATCCGGGCGAGTTCTACGCCCTGCCGCAGAGCCCGCAGCTGTTCAAGCAGATCCTGATGATCGCGGGCTTCGACCGCTACTACCAGGTCGCACGCTGCTTCCGCGACGAGGCCCTGCGCGCCGACCGCCAGCTGGAGTTCACCCAGCTGGACATGGAGTTCGCCTTCGTGCGCGAGCGCGACGTGCAGGACACCGTGGAGGCGATGATCCGAGACGTGTTCCGCGAGGTCATCGGCGTGGAGCTGGCCGACCCCTTCCCGCGCATGACCTGGGCCGAGGCCATGCGCCGCTACGGCTCGGACAAGCCGGACCTGCGCAACCCGCTGGAGCTGGTGGACGTGGCCGAACTGGTGAAGGACTGCGGCTTCGCGGTGTTCAGCGGCGCGGCCAACGACCCGAAGGGCCGGGTGGTGGCGCTGCGCATCCCCGGCGGGGCCAGCCTGAGCCGCAAGCAGATCGACGAGTACGCCGCGCACGCGGCCAAGTTCGGCGCCAAGGGCCTGGCCTACGCCAGGATCGACGGGAACGGCGCGGTCAACTCGCCGATCGCCAAGTTCTTCGCCGAGGACGCGTTCGCCGCGCTGCTGGCGCACGTGGGCGCGGACAAGGGCGACATCGTGTTCTTCGGCGCCGGCCCCTACAACAGGACCAGCGAGTTCATGGGCGCGGTGCGGCTGAAGGCCGGCAGGGACTTCGGCCTGGTCGAGGAGGGCTGGCGGCCGCTGTGGGTCACCGACTTCCCGATGTTCGAGTGGGACGAGGAGGAGCAGCGCTACGTGGCCCTGCACCACCCGTTCACCGCCCCGGCCGTGGACGACATCGAGCAGCTGCGCGCCGACCCGGCCTCGGCCGTCTCGCGCGGCTACGACATGGTGCTCAACGGCAACGAGATCGGCGGCGGCTCGATCCGCATCCACCGACCGGAGATGCAGAGTGCGGTGTTCGAGCTGCTGGGCATCGGCGCCGAGGAGGCGCAGGCCAAGTTCGGCTTCCTGCTGGACGCGCTCAAGTACGGCGCCCCGCCACACGGCGGCATCGCCTTCGGCATCGACCGCATCGCCGCGCTGATGGCCGGCACCGACTCGATCCGCGACGTGATCCCGTTCCCCAAGACCACCACCGCGCAGTGCCTGATGACCGGCGCGCCCTCGCCGGTGCCGGACGAGCAGCTGGCCGAAGTGCACGTGCGGGTGCGCGAGGAGTCGCTGCAGAAGTAGCCCGGCCGGGCCCGTGCCGCCGGCGCGGCGCGGGCCCCGGCAGGTCCCTTCAGGCCGCTCCCGCCAGGGGCCGGCTTCCATGGCAAGGAGGATGTGATGAGCCAGTTCGCGTTCGCGCTGCAATGGGAAAGGCTGGACAACGAGGGTTCCGAGCCCGGGCTGGTGACCGAGCGTGCGCGCGTGTTCGGCGGCTGGCTGGTCCGCGTCGGCAGCAACCCGTCCGCCATGGCCCTGGCCTTCGTTCCCGATCCCGGGGGGCGCTGGGACGGCGAGGACTTCGGCGAGGACGACTACGCCTGCGACGAGGACGACGAGGACTACGACGAGGACGGGGACGATGACGACGACCCCGACTTCGACGTGGACGACGAGTACGAGGAAGACGAGGACTGATGGAGCTGCGCCTGCGTCGCGCCGGGCCGGGTGACGCGGCGACGCTGTCATCGCTGTGCGCGCGCACCTTCACCGAGACCTTCGGCCACCTGTACCCGCCGGAGGACCTGGCCGCCTACCTGGCCGAGGCCTACGCCGTGGAGCGCCAGGCGCAGGTGCTGGCGCATCCGGACTATGCGGTGTGGCTGCTGGAGGACGCGGACGGCAACGCGCTGGGCCATGCCGCCGCCGGACCCTGCGGCCTGCCGCATCCGGAGGTGGCGCCGGGCGACGGTGAGCTGAAGCGGCTCTACCTGGTCAAGGGCCTGCAGCGCGCCGGCCACGGCACGCGCCTGATGCAGGCGGCGATGGACTGGCTGCTGCGCGACGGGCCGCGCACCCTGTGGGTGGGCGTGTGGTCGGAGAACCACGGCGCGCAGCGCTTCTACGCGCGCTGGGGCTTTGCCAGGGTGGGCGAATACCTGTTCCCGGTCGGCCGCCAGCGCGACCTGGAGTTCATCCTGCGCCGCCCGGCCGCGCCCTGAGACGCGCGCCGCGCCTCAGGGGCCGCCGGAGGCGATCCGGGCGCGGACCTGGCTGACCTCGGTGCGCGGTGGCGCACCGAACAGGCGCTTGTAGTCCCGGCTGAACTGCGAGGGGCTCTCGTAGCCGACCCGGTGCGCGGCCGCGCTGGCTTCCAGCCCTTCGGCGAGCATCAGCCGGCGTGCCTCGTGCAGGCGCAGCTGCTTCTGGAACTGCAGTGGCGACATCGTGGTGGCCGCCTTGAAGTTGTGGTGCAGCGCCGACACGCTCATGTGCACCGCCCGGGCCAGTTCCCCGATGCGCAGCGGCTCCTGGAAGTGCTGGCGCAGCAGTTCGACGGCACGGGCGATCCGCTGCGGGCGGCTGTCGCGCACCGCGACCGCGCGCAGGTGCTGGCCCAGCTCCCCGCGCAGTACCCGGTAGAAGATCTCGCGGATCGCCATCGGTGCCAGCACCGGCAGGTCCTGCGGGTCGTCGAGCAGGCGCATCAGCCGCAGCACCGCGTCCAGCAGCTGCGGCGTCACCTGCGCCGCGAACGCGGCGCGGGCGATGCCGGGGCGGGCAGTCTGGCCGCCGGTGTCCAGCAGCAGGCTGGCGATCTGCTCCGGATCGATGTCCAGGCGCAGCGACAGGTAGGGCTTCTCCGGCGTGGCCTCCACCACCTGGCCCATCATCGGCAGGGTCATCGACACCACCAGGTAGTGCAGCGGGTCGTAGTGGTAGACCTGACCGCCGAGCATGGCGATCTTGCTGCCCTGCACGACGATGCACAGGCGCGGCTCGAACACGTTCGGCGCGCATGGCGTGGGCACGCTGGAGCGTGCCAGCTGCAGCTGCGGCAGCACCGTGGGGTGGATGCCGTCGCCCAGCGGACGCGTCAGCCGCGCGATGCGGTCGGCCAGCTCCGCCTGCTGCGCGGCGAGCGCGTGCGGGGCGATGGCGCGGGGAGGAGTCATCTCGCTCATGGCCTTCGGTCTCCTGCCGGTGCCGGGGATTATCCGGCGCCGGGCGGCCGGCGCCGCGCCGGCGCGGGCCGGTTTGCAGGATCGGGCAAGCCTGCGCCACCAATGGGATGCTGCCGGCGGCCAGCCGATGTTCACGCTCGCTGCGGGGCGTGGTGCACGTGCCGCAGCGCATCGCCCTGCAGGTGCGGCCCGGGCTGCAGGCCGATGTCGTCTTCCCCGGACTGCCCGGCGAACGCTTCCAGGCCGAGGTGGTGCGGGTGGCCGGCAGCATCGCCGGTGACACAGGCGGACCAGGGCGAGGCCATCGCCCTCCGCCGGGCGGCGCTGGGCCGCAATCCCGGCGGCCAGGTCGAGGTCCTGGACGGACCGGCGCCGGACGATGCCGTGGTGCTGTGGCCCAGCGCACTGCCGGCCGAAGGCAGCCGGGTGCGGGTGCTGCCGGCCGCGGCGCAGGGCGCCGGTTCGCAGCGGGAAGGCCCCCGGCGGCACCCGGCACGCGCGGCGACGGCCGCCTTGCGGCGGCCGTCGCTTGCAGCGTGGTCACTGGCGCAGGAATTCCAGCAGATCCTGGTTGAGCCGGTCCTTGTGCGTGTCGGTCAGGCCGTGCGGCGCGCCCGGGTACTCGATCAGCCTGGCACCGCGCACCAGCCTGGCGGTGACGCGGCCGGAGACGTCGATCGGCACGATCTGGTCGTCGTCGCCGTGGATCACCAGGGTCGGCACGTCGATCTTCGCCAGGTCTGCGCGCATGTCGGTGGCCGAAAACGCGGCGATGGAATCGTACGTGTTCTTGTGGCCGCCCTGCATGCCCTGCGCCCACCAGCTGTCGATCAGGCCCTGCGAGGGCTGCGCGCCGGGACGGTTGAAGCCGTAGAACGGGCCGGACGGGATGTCGCGGTACAGCTGCGCGCGGTTGGCCAGCTGGCCGGCGCGGATGCCGTCGAACACCTCGATGGGCACGCCGTCCGGGTTGTCCTCGGTCTTGAGCATGAACGGGGTGACAGCCGACACCAGCACCACCTTCTTCACCCGCGAGGTGCCGTGGCGGCCGATGTAGCGGGCCACCTCGCCGCCACCGGTGGAAAAGCCGACCAGGGTGGCGTCGCGCAGGTCCAGTGCGTGGATCACCGCGGCCAGGTCGTCGGCGTAGTGGTCCATGTCGTTGCCGTCCCAGGGCTGGCTGGAGCGGCCATGGCCGCGGCGGTCGTGCGCGACGACGCGGAAGCCGTGTCCGGCCAGGAACAGCATCTGCGACTCCCAGCTGTCGGAGTTCAGCGGCCAGCCGTGGCTGAAGGTGACGACCGGGCCGTCCTTCGGGCCCCAGTCCTTGAAGTACAGGCGCACGCCGTCGTGGGTGACGACGTGGTCGCCCTCGATGCGGGCGGCGGCGGCCGCCCGGGTCGGGGAGACCGGCGACGCGGCGGACGCGGAAGTGGTGTTGCGGATCTCGGTGGACATGGCGTCGGCTCCTGTCGGGGGGAGGGGAAGACCGGACGGCGCGGCCGTCCGGTGTGGCCATCTTCGCCGGCCGCTAACGCCGGGGGACGGCATAAAATCCGGAAAAATTGACCCGGAGTACGGCAATGGCCGACAGGCTGGCGGCGCTGATGGCGCACTTCCCGGTCAGCGCACGGGTGTTCAACGCCGGGCCGCTGTGCGGCATCAACACCCTGAATAGCGACGGCGTGCATGGCCAGCTGCACCTGGTGCGCAGCGGCGCGCTGGAGGTGCAGTACCGCAACGCCTCGCTGCAGGTGGACCGGCCGAGCCTGCTGTTGTTCCCGCGGCCGCTCACCCACCGCTTCATCACCGATCCGGAGCGCGGCGTGGACATGGTCTGCGCCAACCTCAGCTTCGAGGGTGGTGCCGGCAATCCGGTGGTGCGGGCGTTGCCGGAACTGCTGTGCGTGCCGCTGGAGGAGCTGCCGGAGACCGGCCTGGTGCTGTCGCTGCTGTTCCAGGAGGCGTTCGAGGAGCGCTGCGGGCGGGTGCCGCTGATCGGGCGCCTGTTCGAGGTGGTGATGATTCAGCTGCTGCGCCACCTGATGGAGCAGGGGCAGGTGCGCGCCGGCCTGCTGGCCGGGCTGGGCCACGCGCGCCTGCGCCATGCGCTGGTGGCCATGCACGAGGCTCCGGGGCGGGACTGGACCCTCGAGGGACTGGCCGCGAGGGCCGGGATGTCGCGCAGCGTGTTCGCCGACACCTTCCGCGACGTGGTCGGCATGACCCCGGGCCAGTACCTGCAGGGCTGGCGCGTCAGCCTGGCGCAGCGGGCGCTGCGTCGCGGCCGTCCGCTGAAGGTGATCGCCGCCGAGGTGGGGTATGCCAGCGAGGCGGCGCTGTCGCGCGCGTTCAAGGCCCACACCGGGGTGTCGCCGCGGACATGGAAGGCCCGCCAGCAGGAGGCCGTGCTTGCGCGCTGACGGTGGCGGGGAGCGGGTGCTGCTGATCCATGGCCTGTGGAACCGGCCGTGGTGGCTGCTGCCGCTGGCCTGGCGGCTGCGCCGATCCGGTTTCCTGGTTGGCCACTTCGGTTATCCCAGCATCGTCGGCGGCGCCGAGGGTGCCTGCCAGGCCCTGGTCGAGCGCCTGCGCGGCGGGCCGCCGTGCCACCTGGTCGGGCACAGCCTGGGCGGACTGGTGGCGCTGGAGGCGCTGCGCCGGGCCCCGGACCTGCCGGTGCGGCGGGTGGTGTGCCTGGGCTCGCCGCTGTGCGGCAGTGCCACGGCGCGCCGGCTGGCGCTGCGGCCGTGGTCGGCCTGGCTGCTGGGGCGCTCGGCCGGAATGCTGCTGCGTGGCTGCCGGCCCTGGGACGGCAGCGCCGAGGTGGGCGTGATCGCCGGCGACCGGCCGCGCGGTATCGGCCGGCTGCTGGCCGCGGTGGATGCGGCCTCGGACGGCACCGTCGCCCTGCACGAGACCTGCCTGCAGGGCGTGGCCGGGTACTGCCGGGTGCGCGCCAGCCACACCGGGCTGGTGCTGTCGGCCGAGGCGGCGCGGCAGACGGCCGCCTTCCTGCGCACCGGCCGTTTCCAGGCCGGCCCCGGCGGGGAACCGGGGGCGCCGGTATAATTCCCCGCCTTGTTCACAGCAGCACTACGGATACCGATGGCCGGGCATTCCAAGTGGGCCAACATCCAGCACCGCAAGAACGCGCAGGACGCGAAGCGGGGCAAGATCTTCACCAAGCTGATCCGAGAGATCTCCGTGGCCGCGCGCATGGGCGGCGGCGATCCTTCCGCCAACCCGCGCCTGCGCTCGGCCGTGGACAAGGCGCTGTCGGCCAACATGGCCAAGGACGTGATCGAGCGCGCGATCAAGAAGGCCACCGGCGAGCTGGAGGGCGTGAACTACGAGGAGGTCCGCTACGAGGGCTACGCCCCCGGCGGCGTGGCGGTGATCGTGGACTGCCTGACCGACAACAAGGTGCGCACCGTCGCCGACGTGCGCCATGCCTTCGGCAAGTTCGGCGGCAACCTGGGCACCGACGGCTCGGTGTCCTTCATGTTCCGCAAGCTGGGCGTGCTGAGCTTCGCCCCGGGCGCGGACGAGGAGAAGATCACCGAGGCCGCGATCGAGGCCGGCGCCGACGACGTGGTGGTCTACCCCGAGGACGGCTCGATCGACGTGCTGACCGCGCCGGAGAACTTCGCCGCGGTGCGCGACGCGATGAACGCGGCCGGGCTGGAGCCGGCCCAGGCCGAGGTCACCTACCGCGCCGACAACGAGGTGTCGGTGACCGGCGAGACCGCGCAGCAGGTCGCCAAGCTGCTCGACTGGCTGGAGGACCTGGACGACGTGCAGAACGTCTACTCCAACGCCGACCTCGGCGAGGACGCCTACTCGTGAGCGCCGCGGCCGGGAGCGGGGCGGCGCCGTGCGGGCGGCCGCCTTTCCCGTGCTCCCGGTCCGCCGGGGCGGTTCCCGGTGGCAGCCGCCCATGACCCGCATCCTCGGCATCGATCCCGGTTCGCAGCGCACCGGCGTGGGCATCATCGACGTCGACGCCACCGGGCGTGCGCGCCACGTCCACCACCAGGCGCTGGTGCTGCTGGGCGAGGGCGGCTTCGCCCAGCGCCTGCGCCGGCTGCTGGACGGCCTGGGCGCGCTGATCGACGAGTACCGCCCGGACGAGGCGGCCATCGAGCAGGTGTTCGTGGGCCGCAGCCCGGAGTCGGCGCTCAAGCTGGGCCAGGCGCGCGGCGCGGCGATCAGTGCGGTGGTGCTGCGCGACCTGCCGGTGAGCGAGTACGCCGCGCGCGAGGTCAAGCTGGCGGTGGTCGGCACCGGCGGCGCGGAGAAGGCCCAGGTCCAGCACATGGTCGCGGCCATGCTGGGCCTGAGCGGGCGCCTGCAGGCCGACGCCGCCGACGCCCTCGCCGTGGCCCTGACCCATGCCCACGTGCGCGCCACCGCGCGGCGGCTGGGCGTGGCCGCGCGCGAGGCCTGGAGCAGAAAATGAGCCGGACCGAGTTCCGCTGGAGGATGTGCCCATGATCGGACGCCTGCGCGGTATCCTGGCGGTGAAGCAGCCGCCCTGGCTGGTGGTGGACGTCAACGGCGTCGGTTACGAGCTGGAGGCGCCGATGAGCACCTTCTACGACCTGCCCGAGGTCGGGCGCGAGGTGCACCTGTTCACCCACTACGCGCAGAAGGAGGACAGCGTGGCGCTGTACGGCTTCCTGCGCGAGAGCGAGCGGCGCCTGTTCCGCGACGTGCAGAGGGTCAGCGGCATCGGTGCCCGCATCGCCCTGGCGATCCTGTCCGGGGTGAGCGTGGACGAGTTCGCGCGCCTGGTCCAGGCTGGCGACGTCACCGCGCTGACCCGCATCCCCGGCATCGGCAAGAAGACCGCCGAGCGCATCGTGGTGGAGCTGCGCGACCGCGCCGGCGACCTGGCCGGCGGCGGCGCCGCGGCCGGGATGCCCGCCGCGGCCGGCGATCCCCAGGCCGACGCCGCCATCGCCCTGCAGCAGCTGGGCTACAAGCCGGCCGAGGCCGCACGCATGGCGCGCGACGTGGCCGCGGCCGGCGACGACGCGGCCGCGATCATCCGCAAGGCGTTGCAGTCGGCGCTGCGCTGATCTTTACTTGGCGGACGGCCATGTCCAGCTCCCAGCAGGCACAGCAAGCGGGCTCCACGGGGCATGCCCAGGGCGGGCACCTGGCCCTGGTGATGGCCGCCATCGGCGTGGTGTTCGGCGACATCGGCACCAGCCCGCTGTACACCATCAAGGAGGCCTTCTCCGGCCACTACGGCCTGCAGCCCGACCACGCCACGGTGCTGGGCGTGCTGTCGCTGGTGTTCTGGTCGCTGACCCTGGTGGTCACGGTCAAGTACGTGACCATCATCATGCGTGCCGACAACAACGGCGAGGGCGGCATCATGGCGCTGATGGCGCTGGCCCAGCGCAGCCTGCGCCCGGGTTCGCGCTCGGCCTACCTGGTCGGCATCCTCGGCATCTTCGGCGCGTCGCTGTTCTTCGGCGACGGGGTGATCACCCCGGCCATCTCGGTGCTGTCGGCGGTGGAGGGCCTGGAGGTGGCCGCGCCGCGGCTGCACCACCTGGTCGTGCCGATCACCCTGGCGGTGCTGGTGGCGCTGTTCGCAACGCAGCGCTTCGGCACCGAGAAGGTGGGCAAGGTGTTCGGCCCGGTCACCGCGCTGTGGTTCGTGGTGCTGGCGGTGCTGGGCGTGGCCAACATCCTGCATGAGCCGGCCGTGCTCAAGGCGGTCAACCCGTGGTGGGCGGCCAGCTTCTTCGCCAGCCACGGCTGGCACGGCGTGTTCATCCTCGGCGCGGTCGTGCTGGCGGTGACCGGCGGCGAGGCCATCTACACCGACATGGGCCACTTCGGCGCCCGGCCGATCCGCCACGCCTGGTACTTCTTCGTGCTGCCGTCACTGATGCTCAACTACCTGGGCCAGGGCGCGCTGCTGCTGGAGGACCCGGCCGCGGTGCGCAACCCGTTCTACGTGGGCGTGCCGCAGTGGGGCCTGATTCCGATGATCGTGCTGGCCACGGCGGCCACGGTGATCGCCTCGCAGGCAGTGATCACCGGCGGCTTCTCGGTGGCGCGCCAGGCCATGCAGCTGGGCTACATCCCGCGCATGCGGGTCAAGCACACCTCCAGCGAGACCATCGGCCAGATCTACATCCCCGCGATCAACTGGTCGATGATGGTGGTCGTGGTGGGCCTGGTGCTGGCCTTCCGCAGCTCCAGCCACCTGGCCGTGGCCTACGGCATCTCGGTGTCGGCCACCATGCTGATCGACACCCTGCTGCTGGCGCTGGTGGCGCGCGCGCTGTGGCCGGTGTGGCGGCGCTGGGTGCTGCCGCTGTGCGTGGGCTTCTTCCTGATCGACGTGGCCTTCGTCGTGGCCAACGGCGCCAAGCTGCTGCAGGGCGCCTGGTTCCCGGTGGTGCTGGGCGTGCTGCTGTTCGTGCTGATGCGCACCTGGCGGCGCGGCCGGGAACTGCTGCGCGAGGAGATCCGCAAGGACGGCATCCGCGTGGACACCTTCCTGCCCGGGCTGATGCTGGCCCCGCCGGTGCGCGTGCCGGGCACGGCGGTGTTCCTCACCGCCGACCCGGCCGTGGTGCCGCACGCGCTGCTGCACAACCTCAAGCACAACAAGGTGCTGCACGAGCACAACGTGCTGCTGACCGTGGAGACGCTGCCGGTGCCGTACGTGCCAGGCGAGAAGCGGCTGAAGATGGAGACCATCGGCGAGGACTTCTACCGGGTGATCGTCCGCTTCGGTTTCATGGAGACCCCGGACGTGCCGGTGGCGCTGATGCAGGCCTGCGACCAGGGCGGCGTCTCCTTCGACCCGATGGACACCACCTACTTCGCCAGCCGCGAGAACGTCGTGGCCGGCCGCCGCCGCGGCATGCCGACCTGGCGCGACAAGCTGTTCGCGGTCATGCACCGCAACGCCGCGCCGGCCACCGGCTTCTTCCGCATCCCCGGCAACCGTCTGGTCGAGTTGGGCGCGCAGGTGGAGATCTGAACGGGGTTTTCCCGCGCCGCCCGCTTGCCCGCATAATCGCCGCATGAACCAGACACGCATCCTCGGTGCCGCCGCCACCCGCGAGGACGAGGCCCTGGAGGCCTCGATCCGCCCGCAGCGCCTGGACGAGTACCTCGGCCAGCAGCCGGTGCGCGAGCAGATGCAGATCTACATCGAGGCCGCGCGCGCGCGCGGCGAGGCGCTGGACCACGTGCTGATCTTCGGCCCGCCGGGCCTGGGCAAGACCACGCTCAGCCACGTGATCGCCAACGAGCTGGGGGTGAACCTGCGGGTGACCTCCGGCCCTGTGATCGAAAAGGCCGGCGACCTGGCCGCGCTGCTGACCAACCTGCAGCCGCACGACGTGCTGTTCATCGACGAGATCCACCGCATGTCGCCGGTGGTGGAGGAGGTCCTCTACCCGGCGATGGAGGATTTCCAGATCGACATCATGATCGGCGAGGGCCCGGCCGCGCGCTCGATCAAGCTGGACCTGCCGCCCTTCACCCTGATCGGCGCCACCACCCGGGCGGGCCTGCTGACCGCGCCGCTGCGCGACCGCTTCGGCATCGTGCAGCGGCTGGAGTTCTACACGCCGGAGGAGCTGACCCGGATCGTGCGCCGCTCGGCGCGGATCCTGGGCATCGACTGCGAGCCGGAGGGCGCGGCCGAGATCGCGCGCCGCTCGCGCGGTACCCCGCGCATCGCCAACCGCCTGCTGCGGCGGGTGCGCGACTACGCCCAGGTCAAGGCCGGCGGGCGCATCGACAGGGACGTGGCGCAGGCGGCCATGGCCATGCTCAAGGTGGACCCGGAGGGCTTCGACGAGCTGGACCGGCGCCTGCTGCGCACGGTGATCGAACACTTCGACGGTGGCCCGGTGGGCGTGGAGTCCCTGGCCGCCTCGCTGTCGGAGGAGCGCGGCACCCTGGAGGACGTGGTCGAGCCGTTCCTGATCCAGCAGGGCTTCCTGGTGCGCACCGCGCGCGGGCGCATGGCCACCGCCAAGGCCTACCGCCACCTGGGCCTGCCCACGCCCACCCGCGGCGAGAGTGGCGAGCTGTTCTGAGCGGCCATGCCCCTTCCGCCGGGCGGCGGGGGAAGGTCAGCGCTGCAGGCGCTGCGCGGCCATGCGTGCGCAGGTGGTCACCGCCGCCTCCAGGCTGGAGGGATCGGCCAGGCCCTTGCCGGCCAGGTCCAGGGCGGTGCCGTGGTCCACGGCCACGCGCGGATAGGGCAGGCCCAGGGTCAGGTTCACCGCGCGCTCGAAGCCGCTGTACTTGAGCACCGGCAGGCCCTGGTCGTGGTACATGGCCAGCACCGCGTCGAAGCCGCGCAGCCGGGCGGGCAGGAAGGCGGTGTCGGCCGGCAGCGGGCCGGCCAGGCGCATGCCCTCGCCGCGCAGCTGCTCCAGCACCGGGCCGATGACCTCGATCTCCTCGCGCCCCAGGTGGCCGTCCTCGCCGGCGTGCGGATTGAGCCCGAGCACGGCGATCACCGGGTCGGCGATGCCGAAGTCGGTGCGCAGGGCGCGGTGGGTGATCGCGAGCACCCGGCGCAGGAGTCCGGCGTCGATGGCGTCGGGCACCGCGCGCAGCGGCAGGTGGGTGGTGGCCAGGGCCACCCGCACCACGTCGTTGGCCAGCATCATCACCACCTCGCAGCCGGCGTGGCCGGCCAGCAGCTCGGTGGTGCCGGTGTAGGGGATGCCGCCCTCGTTGATGGCCGACTTCTGCACCGGGCCGGTGACCATGCCCTGGAAGCGGCCGTGCAGGCAACCGTCGGCCGCGTCCAGCAGGGCGTCCACCACCGCGCGCGCGTTGCGCGGGTCCGGGCGGCCGAAAGCCACCGTGTTGGCGTTGGGGAACATGCGCAGCGGCAGGTCGCCGGGCGCGCGCGCCGGCTGGTCCTCGTGCAGCAGGTTCAGGGGCAGACCCAGCGCCTCGGCCGCGGCCTGCAGGGTCAGCGGGTCGGCGAAGGCGACCAGGCGGCAGTCGCTGCGCGGCCGTTGCGCCAGCCGCACACACAGCTCCGGCCCGACGCCGGCCGGCTCGCCCGGTACCAGCGCAAGCCGGGGCAGCATGGCATCAGCCGCCGGCCGGCGGGGTCTCGCCGGAGGTGCCGATCGGGTCCACGTCCTCTGCGCGGTCGCCGGCGCGGTAGACCACGTAGGCCTCGCCGCGCAGCTCCTGCAGGAAGCGCTCGTACTCCTCCTCGAGCTTGCGGCGGCCGATGGTGTCGCGGACCTGGGCGCGGCGGGCCTCGTCGGTCACGTCGCTCTCGCGCCGGGCCACGCGCTGGATGATGTGCCAGCCGGCCTCGCTGCGGAACGGCTGCGACACCTGGCCGTCCTCCAGCGCGGTGATCTGGCCGCCGAACTCCTCGCCGTAGGCCTCGGCCGGGAACCAGCCCAGGTCGCCGCCCTGGCCGCGGGTGTTGTTGTCCTCGGAGGCCTCGCGGGCCACCGCCTGGAAGTCCTCGCCGGCCTCGATGCGGGCGCGCAGGGCCTCGATCTTGGCGCGCGCGGCGGCGTCGTCCTGGCGGTCGTTGACCCGGGCCAGGATGTGGCGGACGTGGTACTCGGTCAGGGTCTGGGCCGGGGCCTGGTCGGCGTCGCGCACGTCCACCAGCTGCAGCAGCTGGAAGCCGCTGGGGCCGCGGATCGGGCCGATGATCTGGCCCGGCTGCATGTCGCGGATCAGCCGCGCGAACGCGGTCGGGACCTCGTCCAGGCTGCGCCAGCCCAGGTCGCCGCCCTCCAGGGCGTTGGGGCTGTCGGAATAGCGCACGGCCGCGGCGGCGAAGTCCATCTCGCCGCGGTCGATCACGCTCTTGATGCCGTCGATTTTGCGCTGGCCGGTGGCGATCTGCTCGGCGGTGGCGCCCTCCGGCAGGGCCACCAGGATGTGGGCCAGGCGGTACTGGCGGCCGCTGGCAGCCTGCTGGGCCAGGGCGGCGTCCACCTCGGCCTCGCTCACGCTGACGCGCTGGACGAAGCTCTGGCGCAGGCGCTGCACGGTGATCTCGTCGGCCAGGGAGCGGCGGAACTCCTCGAAGGCCATGCCGTCGGCGGCCAGGCGCTCGCGCAGGCCCTCCACGGTCATGCCGTTCTGCTGAGCGATCGTGGCCACGGCGCGGCTGATCTCCTGGTCGTTGACCCGGATGCCCATGGAACGGGCACGGGCCACCTGCAGCCGCACCAGCACCAGGCGCTCCAGCACCTGGCGCTCGAGCACCGGGCGCGGCGGCAGCTGGTTCTCGCGGCCGGCGTACTGCGCCAGGATGTTGCGCACCGCCAGGTCCAGCTCGCTCCTGAGGATCACGTCCTCGTCCACGATCGCGGCGATGCGCTCGACCGGCTGCAACTGCTGCGCCAGGGCGGAGAACGGGAAGGGCAGCAGCAGCAGGGCCGCCAGGAGGATCGCGGAGATGCGTCGGCTCATGGACTCAGGGAATGAGGTTCGGATCGTAGTCGTCCGGATCGGGCGTGGTGTTGCTGGGCGGGACCAGGTACAGGTCGTCGCGGTGGTAGCCGAGAATAGCACGCCGCAGGGTGCGCTCCGTGTCCTGGCCGGCCGAACCCAGGCCCTTGAGCACGAACTCCACCTGAATGGCGTTGTCCAGGTCGCCCTCGCGGTTGCGTACGTAGCGGCGGGCCAGGGCGCGCACGGCCAGGCAGCAGCTGTCCCACTGCACGCCGGCGATGGCCTCCAGCAGCTTGTCGTCCTGGAGGGAGTGGTAGTACCGGCCCACCACGCTCCAGGTCTGGTTGATCGGATAGAGGAAGGAGGCGTCGGCCTGCTCCAGCAGGCCACGGCGGTAGCGGTAGCTGAGGTTGACCACGCCGTCGTCCGGCCACAGGTAGCGGGCGCGGATGCTGGCCAGGTCCTCGCGGCGGAACTTGGGGTCCCACTGGTAGGAGGCGCCCAGGGTCCAGCGGTCGTTGACCACGTAGTTGGCGTCGGCCACCCAGGCCGACTTGCCGCGCTCGACCGGGGTCTCGCCGCGGGCGACCACGTGCGAGTCCTCGAAGTAGCGGATCTGGCCGATGCTGGCCGACAGCTTCTCGCGGCCGTCGGCCTGGCGGATCAGGCGGGTGCTCAGGGCGATGGTCAGCTGGTTGGCGTCGGTCTGGCGGTCGGCGCCGGAATAGCGGTTGTCGCGGAACAGCTGGCCCCAGCTGAAGGTGAACGGGCGGGTGTCGAACAGCGGCAGGCCGCTCTGCTCGCGGTAGGGCGCGTACAGGTAGAACACGCGCGGCTCGAGCGTGTTCAGGTAGGCGTTGCCGCCCCAGGTGACCTCGCGGTCGAAGTACACGCCGGCGTCCACGCTGCCGATCGGCAGGCTGCGGGTCGGGTTGCGGTCGCCGCCCAGGCTGTCGGCCAGGCCGGACTCCAGCTGGTAGGCGGTGTAGCGCCAGGCCAGGGTCGGGGTCAGGTACCAGGCCGGCCCGCCCAGGCGTGCGGAGATCGAGGGCTTGAGGTCCAGGCGGCGGCCGCCGTCGCGCACGCTGTGGTGGAAGTTCACCGCCTCCGCCCACAGGCCCGCGTCCAGCCAGCGGCCCAGCGACTGCTCCCAGGTCAGGTAGGTGCGTGGCAGGCGGCTGTAGGGCAGGTTGGCGTCGGTGAGGGTGTAGTCGGTCAGCTGGAAGTGCTCGACCATGGCACCGGCGTTCCAGTGCCGGCCGTGGCCGAACACGCCGGCGGTGCTGCTCAGGTAGGAGATGGAGACGCCGGCCAGGCGGTTGCTGAAGTCCTCGACGAAGCGCTCGTCGCTGACCCAGCCCAGGTTGGCGCGGGCCTGCCAGTGCCGGTCGATGTTGTGGTAGCCGGTGAACGAGAAGCGGCCGCGGTCGCGGTCGCGCAGGTCGTCGTCGGGCATGTAGCCGGCGTCGAAGGTGCCGCGGCCCTTGCCGTACAGGTAGCGGAATTCGGCGTCCAGCATGAAGCCGCGCTTGGTCATCAGGCGCGGGGTCAGGGTGGCGTCGTAGTTCGGCGCCAGGTTGAGGTAGACCGGCTGGCGGTAGTCGAAGCCGTTGCGGCCGGACATGCTCACCGACGGGTACAGCAGGCCGGTGCGGCGGCGGTCGTCCACCGGGAACTTGAACCACGGCACGTACAGCACCGGGAAGCGGCCCAGGCGCAGCACCGCGTTGCGGGCCACGCCGAAGCCCTCGTCGTTGTCCACGTCGATGCGCTGGGCGCGCAGCTCCCAGGCCTGCTGCGACGGATCGCAGGTGCTGTAGGTGGAGTGGTGCATCTGCCCCAGCGGGCCATGCAGGCGGATCGATTCGGCGCCGCCGTTGCCGCGCCGGTCCACCAGCTGGTAGCGGACGTTGGTGATGACGTGGGTGTCCTCGTCCTGGTTGCCCTCGGCGCGGTCGGCGACGATGCGGATGCCGGAGTCCTGGTAGCGGACGTTGCCCTCGGCCACGTAGGTGCCGCTTTCCACGTCGAAGCGCAGCGCGTCGGTGCCGAGGAACTGGTCGCCGCGGACCAGGGCCACGTTGCCCTGGTACTGCGGGGTGGTCTGGGTGCCGGAGAGGCTGTCGCCCTCGATCTCGGTCGGTTGCTGGTCGCGCGCGACCGCGCCGGCCGCCGCCGGGGGCGCGTCATCGAACGGGGGGACGATGTCGCCGGCCGGGCACAGGGCCCAGCTCAGCGGCTTGTCCTCGGCCGCGGCCGGCAGGCACACGGCGATGGCGAGCGGGAGCGGCAGCAGGCGCAGGGGGAATCGCACGGGCTCGGGTATCCGGGGAAAAAACGGCCGTAGCTTGCAGGAAGGGGGTGCATGGGGGCAATGAAAGGCGGCCGCCTGGGGCGGCCGCGATTCATGCGCCGGCGGACTTCAGCCCAGTGCCCTGAGGTGGGCGACCACCGACTCGGCCAGCGCCTCCGGCTGGTAGCCGCCTTCCAGCACGGACACCACGCGCCCGCCGGCGTGGCGCCGGGCGATGGTGCGCAGCTCGGCGGTGAGCCAGGCGAAGTCGTCGGCGTCCAGCATCAGGTCGGCCAGGGGGTCGGCCATGTGCGCGTCGAAGCCGGCCGAGACCAGCAGCAGCTGCGGGGCGAACGCGTCCAGCGCCGGCAGCAGCTCGTCGGCCCAGGCGTTGCGGAACTGGAAGCTGCCGGCCCCCGGCGGCAGCAGCACGTTGTACAGGTTGCCGGCGCCGCGCTCGTGGCCGCGGCCGGTGAGCGGGTACAGATCGGACTGGTGGCTGCTCAGGTAGGCCACCTTCGGCTCGTCGCGGAAGATGGCCTGGGTGCCGTTGCCATGGTGCACGTCGAAGTCGACGATGGCGATGCGCTCCAGCCCGTGCTGGTCGCGGGCGTGGGCCGCGGCCACGGCGATGTTGTTGAGCAGGCAGAAGCCCATCGCGGTGTCGGCCGAGGCGTGGTGCCCGGGCGGGCGCACCGCGCAGAAGGCCACGGCGTCCTCGCCGGCCATCAGCGCGTCCACCGCCGCCACCCCGGCCCCGGCCGCGTGCAGCGCCGCCTGTGCCGAGCCGGGCGAGAGCCGGGTGTCGTCGTCCAGGGACACCACCGTGCCCGCTTCCACCGCCGCCAGCACCTGGTCGATCAGCGCGGCCTCGTGGACCCGGCGCAGGTCGCCGCGGCGTGCCGGCGGTGCCTCGCGCCAGGCCAGCTCCAGGCCGGAGTGGTGCAGGGCCTGCAGCACCGCCTGCAGCCGCTCGGGGCGCTCGGGGTGGTCGGGGCCGGGATCGTGGGCCAGGCAGGCCGGGTGGGTGAAGACGAGCATCCGGCCAAGCTACCGCGGGCCGGGCGCCGGCGCCACCGGGGCGACGCGGAGGGGGTCAGTCCGGGGCGTGCCGGCGCTCGCGGCGCCACAGCACCTCGCCCTGGCCGTCGGCCCGGGCCAGCACCCGCGCCAGCACGAACAGCAGGTCGGACAGGCGGTTGAGGTAGCGCAGCGCCTGCGGCCGCACCGCCTCGGCCCGCGACAGGGCCACCGCCTCGCGCTCGGCGCGGCGGACGATGGTGCGGGCCAGGTGGCAGCGTGCGGCGGCCTCGCCGCCGGCCGGCAGGATGAAGTCCTTCAGCGGCGGCAGGCCGGCGTTGTAGCGGTCCAGGTGCCGCTCCAGCGCCTCCACGTCGGCGTCGGTGATGGCGGTGTGGCCGGGGATGCACAGCTCCCCGCCCAGGTCGAACAGCTGGTGCTGGATGGCGGTCAGCAGGTCGCGCACGTCCTCCGGCACGCCCGGCGCGGCCAGCACCACGCCGATGGCCGAGTTGGCCTCGTCCACCGTGCCGTAGGCGGCCACGCGCGGGGCGTCCTTGCCGGTGCGGGTGCCGTCGCCCAGCCCGGTGCTGCCGTCGTCACCGGTGCGGGTGTAGATCTTGGACAGGCGGTGGCCCATGCCAGGCGACCGGCGGGAGGCTCAGTGCTGCGCGGCGCGGGCGGCGCGCAGCAGCGGGGCCACGCGCTCGGCGGCCACCTGCAGCACCGCGGCGATGGCGGTGTAGCCCGCGGCGGTGCCCATGTAGCCCGGCAGCCAGTCGAGGAAGTTCTGCCACCAGCCGGCCAGGGTCGGCTCGGCGACCACGCCGCTGTACCAGTAGAAGGTGCCCTGGGCCACGAGCTGGCAGGCGGTCACGGCGACCAGGAAGGCGGCCAGCAGGCGGCCGGCCGCGGCCAGGTCGGCGCCCCGGTAGTGGCGGCGCAGCCAGGAGCCGCCCATCCACAGCAGACCGTAGGCCGGGATCAGGCCCCAGTAGGCGGCCGAGACGCAGTAGTGGTCCCAGAAGGCCATGCTGTGGCTGGAGATCACCACCCAGTCGATGCCCATGGCCAGCGCCATCAGCAGCGGGAACACCGCGCGGCCCCAGCCGCGCAGCAGGAAGCCGCCGACGAAGAACACCGCCCAGGTGGCGTCCGGCGGCGAGAAATGGTCGAACACGTGCGCACGCGAGGCGGCCATCAGCAGGGCCAGGACGGACAGAAGGAAGAAGCGGGACGTGTTGGCGGTCATGGCACACGGTGGGTGAAGACTCGACCGGCATTCTAGCCGACCCCGGCCGCCGGCGGCGCGCGGCGGGAACGGCGGCGCCGGCGCGTATCATGTGCCGATGATCCCCACCCATGACGTGCTCATCGTCGGCGGCGGCCTGGTCGGCGCCAGCCTGGCGATCGCCCTCGACGGGCTGCCCCTGGACGTGGCCCTGGTCGAGGCCACTCCGCCCGGCGAGCTGCCGGCGGTGTTCGACCAGCGCAACCTCAGCCTGGCCGCCGCCTCGGTCAACGCCCTCACCGCCCTGGGCGTGATGGAGCAGCTGCGCGCGCCCACCGGGCCGGTGCGCCGCATCCACGTCAGCCGCGCCGGCGATTTCGGCAGCGTGAAGCTGGAGGCGGCCGACTACGGCCGCGAGTGCTTCGGCCGGATCGTGGTGGCGCGCGACTTCGGCCAGGCACTGGAGGCGCGCCTGGCGCGGGTGGGGCGCCTGACCCGTTACCGGCCGGCGCGCTTCCTCGGCCTGGAGCCGGGCGAGGGCGGGCTGCGCCGGGTGCGCCTGGCCACCGCCGAGGGCGGGGAGCTGCGCCTGGACGCGCGCCTGCTGGTGGCCGCCGACGGCACCGCCAGCGGGGTGCGCCAGGCCCTGGGCATCGGCGTGCAGCGCCACGACTACGGCCAGACCCTGTTCGTGGCGCGCGTGCGCGCCAGCCGCGCGCCCGACGGCACCGCCTGGGAACGCTTTACCGCCAGCGGCCCGACCGCGCTGCTGCCGCGCGGCGACCGCGCCTTCGGCATCGTCCACGGCGTGCCCACGGTGCAGGCCGAGGCCGTGGCGGCATTGGACGAGCGTGGCTGGCTGCAGCGCATCCAGGACGTGTTCGGCTGGCGCGCCGGCCGCTTCCTCGAATCCGGCCCGCGCAGCGCCTACCCGATCGCACGGGTGGTGGCCGCGGCACTGGCCGCGCCGCGTGCGGTGCTGCTGGGCAACGCCGCGCAGACCGTGCATCCGATCGGCGCCCAGGGCTTCAACCTGGGCCTGCGCGACGCCCTGACCCTGGCCGGGCTGCTGCGCGCCCATGCCGGCGACCCGGGCGACGAGGCCCTCCTGGCGCGCCATGTGCGACAGCGCCAGGCCGACCGCGAACGCACCCTGGCCTTCTCCGACGGCCTGGCGCGGCTGACCTCCAACCCCTCGCCGCTGCTGCGTCCGCTGCGCAGCCTGGGCCTGCTGGCGGCCGACCGCGCCGCCTGGCTGCAGGCCTGGCTGGTGGGCGGGGCCATGGGCCTGCGCGGCGACGTGCCGGAGCTGTGCCGATGAGCCGCGTGCGCCTGGACGTGGTGGTCGCCGGCGGCGGCGTGGTCGGCGCGGCCTGTGCCCTGGCCCTGGCGCGCGCCGGCCTGGAGGTGGCGCTGGTGGATCCGCAGCCGGCGCCGTCCTGGTCGCGGGCCGAGCCGGGCCTGCGCGTGGTAGCGCTGGCACCGGACGCGGCCGACCTGCTGGCCCGCCTGGAGGTGTGGCCGCAGGTGCTGGCCGCGCGCGTCCAGCCCTACCACCGCATGCGCGTGTGGGACGCGGCCGGCGGCGGCGAGCTGGCCTTCGACGCCGGCACCCTGGGCCGCCCGGCGCTGGGCTGGATCGTGGAGAACGACCTGCTGATCGAGCGCCTGCGCGCGGCCCTGCCGGCGGCGGGCGTGCGCGTGCACTGCCCGGGCAGGGTCGAGTCGCTGGAGCAGGACGCGGCCGGCGTGCGCCTGCGCCTGGACGACGGCACCCGCCTGGACGCGCGCCTGGCCGTGGCCGCCGACGGCGCGGCCTCGGCGCTGCGGCGCATGGCCGGGGTGGAGGTGGACGCGCACGACTACGGCCAGCGCGGCGTGGTTGCCTACATCGGGACCGAGCGCCCGCACGAGGACACCGCCTGGCAGCGCTTCCTGCCCGGCGGGCCGCTGGCTTTCCTGCCCTTCACCGAGGGACGCTGCTCGATCGTGTGGACCCTGCCGCAGGAGGAGGCCGCGCGCGTGCTGGCGCTGGACGATGAGGCCTTCGCCGTGGCCCTGACCGACGCCTCGGCGGCGCGCCTGGGCCGGGTGTGGCCGGTGTCGCGCCGTGCCGCCTTCCCGCTGCGCCGGCAGCTGGCCCGGCAGCAGGTGGCCGGGCGCGTGCTGCTGCTGGGCGACGCGGCGCACGTGGTGCATCCACTGGCCGGACAGGGCGTGAACCTGGGCCTGCGCGACGTGGCCGCCCTGCTGGCCACGGTGGAGGAGGCGGCGCGCCGGCACGTGGACTGGTGCGCGCCGCACCGCCTGCAGCGCTGGGCGCGCACGCGCCGCGCCGACAACGTGCTCTCGGCGCACGCCTTCGAGGCGATCAACCGGCTCTACTCCAACGAGCACCCGGCCGCCGTGCTGGTGCGCGGACCGCTGCTGGGCCTGGCCGGGCGCCTGCCGCCGGTGCGGCGCGCGCTGTGGCGGCACGCCGCCGGCGTATGAGCCGCTAGCGGATCCAGCCGGACAGTTCCTCGCGGTCCAGGCGGCCGTCGTTGTTGGCGTCCACCGCGCGGAACTCGTCCAGCAGGGTGGGGTTGGCCGCCGCTTCGCGGCGGTCGATCACGCCGTCACCGTTGGCGTCCATCGCCTCGAAGTCGATGCGGTAGTCGCCGACGACGCTGTCCGGCTCGACCGAACGGACCACGATCTTCTCGTCGTGGTCGCGGGGCAGCACCACCATGCCGGTCTGGCGCTGCAGCGGCTGGCCCTGCGGCGCGGGCGTGGTCTCGGGCAGCGGCAGGGCCTGGACCGCGCCGGATCCGGGGCCGTCGAAGGCGAGGGCGTGGGCGGCCAGCAGCAGGCCGGCGCAGGAGCAGGGCAGGACGGAAACGCGCATGGCATGCATCTCCCCATGGACACGGCCAAATGCTGGCGCGGCGACAATGAAGTGCCGGTAAACCCGCCCGGCTCCCCGGCGCGGATGCGTTCCTCGCGGCCGGGCTGCGCCCTGCAGGGAGCCGCGTCCGCGGCGATCCGGCCGGCATGTCCGTGCCGGCGTTCGAGCGCCACGTGCGAGATGGGCGATCGGGGGCATCGCGTCGTCCGCGACGACCATCCGGTGCTCCCCCCGGGCGCATCCGCCGCGAGCGGACAGGCGTCGCCACCCGCCCCTGTAGGAGCCGCGTCCGCGGCGACCCGGCCGGCATGTCCGTGCCGGCGTTCGAGCGCCACGTGCGAGATGGGCGATCGGGGGCGTCGCGACGTCCGCGACGACCATTCCGGCGCTCCCGGCACGGGCGCATCCGTCGCGGCCGGACGGGGCGTCGCCGTTCACGCGGTCCGTGCACAGAGGGACCGGTCGCCGGTGTTCACAGGAAGGGGAAGACCAGCCTGAGGAGGTTGCGCAGCGCACCCTCGGCGCTGCCGGCCACGGCCCGGGCGCCCAGGCTGTTGAGCGCGTTGCGCACGTCCTGCCAGCCGATCTGCGCCAGGTCCTTGCGCAGCAGCTCGGCCAGCTCCTGCGAGGCCGGGGCCAGCTCGCGCAGCCGGCGCACCACCGCCTCGGTGTCCGGCTGCAGGAAGCCGCTGCGCTCGGCCAGGGCCACCAGGGTGTCGAAGCGCACCGCCAGCACCTCGCGGTTGCGCTCGTACACCGGCAGGCCGCCGGCGTCGAGGATGGCCTGCTCGAAACGGGCGCGGTCGTCCGGGTGCTCGATGCGCACGGCCAGGAAGCCGCCCTTGCGGCTGCGCTCGCTGACATGGCGCGCGCCGGCACGCAGGTTGGCCTCGGTCAGCACGTGGCCGAGGATGCGGCGCAGGGCCTGGTCGGCCGGTTCATCCACCAGCTGCCGCCAGCGCGCATAGCCGTCGCGGCGCAGCGTGCGCAGTTTCGCCGGGGTCACCCGCAGCTGCGCGGCGGCGGTGTGGTTGCTGGCGGCGCGGTCGATGGCGCCGTCGCGCTCCAGCAGCACGAACACCAGCAGCTCCAGGTCGCGCTTGCCCAGCGCGCCGAAGCCCTGCAGCAGCATCTGGCGCAGGAATTCGTCGGCGAAGGCGGACGGGTCGCGGAGTTCGAGGTGGGGCATGGCGGCTTCCTCCCGGTGCGGCAGTATCGGCCGGCGGCCTCGCAGGGCATGAGAATGCCCGAAACCGTGCCCGCGGCCGCCTTCACAGGCCCGCCAGGGATGTGACGCATGCCGCCGTTCGCGCCGCGGCCCAGGCTGTGGCATCGTCGTGCGGCCCGCATGCCTGCGCTCGTCCATCCGGAGGAAGCCATGGGATCCCAGGGACTCACCCGCCGCGAACTGCTGGCCGCCATCGCCGGCGCCGGGATCGGCGCCGCCCTGCCGCCCGCCGCGCGGGCGGCGCCGGTGGCCGGGACATCCGGCGCCGCGTCCGTGCCGCGGCGCAAGGACTCGGTGGGCGTGGCCCTGGTCGGGCTGGGCCACTACGCCAGCACCCGCCTGGCGCCGGGCCTGCAGCTGACCCGCCACTGCCACCTGGCCGGCATCGTCACCGGCTCGCCGCACAAGATCCCGGAGTGGCAGCGCCGCTACGGCATCCCCGACCGCAACGTCTACAGCTACGACGACTTCGACCGCATCGCCGACAACCCGGACATCCAGGCGGTCTACATCGTCACGCCCAACGACCTGCACCTGCCGCTGACCCTGCGCGCGGCCGCCGCCGGCAAGCACGTGTGGTGCGAGAAGCCGATGGCGATGGACGCGCAGGAGGCGCGCGCCATGATCGAGGCCTGCCGCCGCGCCGGCGTGCAGCTGACCATCGGCTATCGCCTGCAGCACGAGCCGACCACGCGCCGGCTGATGGCCATGGCCCGCGAGCGGCCCTACGGCCGCATCCTCCAGGTCCGTGCCGAGGCCGGCTTCCACGCCTACGACGACGTGGATCCGGCCCGCAAGCCGTGGCGGCTGCTGCCGCAGCACGGCGGCGGGGCCATGTACGACATGGGGGTGTACGCGCTCAACGCCGCCCGCTACTGCACCGGGCAGGAGCCGGTGGCGGTGCGTGCGCGCCAGGAGATCCACCGTCCACACCTGTTCGAGGGCGTGGACGAGACCATGCATTTCACCCTGGAGTTCGCCGACGGCACGGTGGCCGAGTGCGCCACCAGCTTCGGCCAGGCCATGAACCACCTGCGCGTGGACTGCGAGCGCGGCTGGTACGAGCTCTCGCCGTTCCAGACCTACAGCGGCCTGCGCGGCCGTACCAGCGACGGGCAGACCTTCGCCGACAGCGTGCCGCACCAGCAGGCCAGGCAGATGGACGACGATGCCCTGGCCATCCTCCGGGGCACCGCGCCGCTGGTGCCGGGCGAGGAGGGCCTGCGCGACATGCGCGTGGTGGACGCGGTCTACGCCTCGGCCCGCGCCGGCGGGCAACGCATCGAGCTGGCGCGGGAATGACCGGCGCGCCGGCTCAGGCCGGCCGCGCGAACACCGTGATCTCCTCGCGGTCGTGGTACAGCTGGCGCGTGCGCACCCGCAGCGGGCGCCCGGCCTGCTCGCGGAACAGGTCCAGGCACAGCCGGGTTTCCTGCCAGCGCTTCTTCATCGGCAGCTTGAGGTTGAACACCGCCTGACGGCACCAGCCATGGGCGAACCACTGCGCCATGCGCGCGGCCACCCGGCTGGGCTGCTCGACCATGTCGCAGACCAGCCAGTCCAGCGGCCCGGGCGGCTGCCAGCGGAAGCCGTCGGCGCGCAGGTGCTCGACCAGGCCGCTGTCCAGCACGTGCTGGCGCAGCGGGCCGTTGTCGATGGCCCACACGCGCACGTGGTGGCGGGTCAGCACCCAGGTCCAGCCGCCGGGCGCGGCGCCCAGGTCGGCGGCGCTCATGCCCGGGCGCAGCAGCTGCTCGCGTTCGGCCGCGTCCAGCAGCACCAGGAAGGCCTCCTCCAGCTTCAGCGCCGAGCGCGAGGGCGCGTCCGGGTGCAGCTTCAGGCGCGGGATGCCCAGCGGCCAGGGGGCGCTGTCGCGCGGGTCGGCCAGGGCCAGCAGGGCGTGGTCGCCCGCCAGGAAGCACACATGCAGGCGCGGCAGGTGCGGATCGCTCCCGGCCGCCAGCACACCGGCCTTGCGCAGGGCCGGGCGCAGCGCGTTGCCGAAGCTGCGCGCCAGCGCCGACAGCGGCTTGCCCGCATCGGTGTCCGGATGCTCCACCCAGGCCTCGCCCAGACGCAGGCCGGGCGGCAGCGCGGCCAGCAGCGGGCCCAGCCGGTCCTTCGGATCCAGGCCGCGCAGTTCGGCCAGCAGGCGCAGCTTCTGCCGGGCGAAGACCAGGTCGCGGAAGGGCAGGGCGCGGGCCAGCGCGGCGGCATCTCCGGCGTCGGCGGTGATGAAGCGCACGTGGCCCGCGTCGCGCTCGGCGCGCGCGTAGCCGGGCACGCCGGCCGCGGCGGCGCGTTCGCCCAGTTCGGCGGCCAGGTCGGATTCGAAGCCCTGGCGGCAGTAGCACAGCAGGCCGTGCATGGCGTCAGTAGCGCTCGCCGCCGCCTTCGCCATAGGCGCGCAGCACCTGGCGCGCCTGTTCGCGCAGGAGGTCACGGACCACGGTGATGCCGCGCCGCTCCAGCTCGCCGATCCAGTCGGCCGGCAGCGGGCCCTCGTCGAACTCGGTCAGCTCCATCACGTCCTCGGCGCGCGCGCCGATCAGCAGGCGGTCGATGCCCGCCCAGATGGTGGCGCCGTAGCACTGGCAGCAGGGCTGCGAGGAGGTGGCCAGGGTCACCGGCGAAAGCACCTCGTTCAGGCGCGGCGCCTGCAGGCGCTGCTGGGCGAGCATGTAGGCCATGTTCTCGGCGTGCGCCAGCGAGGTGGCGTGGGGCACCACGCGGTTGACGCCGGCGGCGATGACGCGGTGGTCGGGGCCGAATACCACCGCGCCGAACGGGCCGCCCGAGCGTGCCTCCACGTTGCGGCGCGACAGCTCGATGGCCAGCGCCACCTTGGCCTCGTCGCTTTCGTAGGTGGCGGCCGGGTCCACGACCTCGTGGATCCAGGCCGGCAGGGTCAGGTGTACCTGGGCGTAGAGCATGCTCAGTTTCCGGAAGCGTTGGGGTCGTAGCGGGCCGGCAGGGCCTGGCACCGGCCCTGCACGCACCGGCAGCCGCCGATCTCGGGGAAGCCGCACACGTCCATGCGCCCGTCGGCGCGGCACTGCGCCTGCACCGCGGCCGGGTCCACCGCGGCGTCGCGGTGGACGCAGGCCGGCATGGCGCCGCAGCAGTTGCCCACGTTCTTCACCACGCAGTCGGCGTCGCTGCGGCAGGAACGGTCCGGGGCCAGCGGCGAGGCGGGCGCGGCCGGCCCGGCGGGGGCGGCCGGTGGCGGCGCGGCGCAGCCGGCCAGGACCAGCAGCAGGGCGATGACGGCGTGTTTCATGGCACGGCCCTCCCGGTTGGCGCGGGCGGGCCGGGGGCCCGCCGCGGCTGGCACGGCCGCGGCCGTGCCGGGCGGGTCAGCCCGCCCACGTGTCGCGCAGGGTCACGCTGCGGTTGAATACCGGACGTCCCGGCGCATGGTCGTAGCGGTCGGCCACGAAGTAGCCCAGCCGCTCGAACTGGAACGACTGCTCCGGCTCGGCGGCGGCGGCGGCCGGCTCGACGTAGCCGGTGACGATGCGGCGCGAGTCGGGGTTGATGTAGTCGCGGTAGGTCCTGCCGTCCTCGCCGGCGTCCGGGTCCGGCACGGTGAACAGCCGGTCGTACAGGCGCACCTCGGCGGCCACGGCGTGGCGCGCGCTGACCCAGTGGATGGTGCCCTTGACCTTGCGGTTGGCGCCTTCCATGCCCGGACGCGACTCCGGGTCCAGCCAGCCGCGCAGCTCGACCACGTTGCCGGCCTGGTCCTTGACCACCTCGTCGCAGCGGAAGATGCCGGCGCCGCGCAGGCGCACCTCGCCGCCCGGCACCAGACGCTTGAAGCCCTTGGGCGGGACCTCGGCGAAGTCGTCGCGTTCGATCCACAGCTCGCGCGAGAACGGCACCAGGCGCTGGCCCAGCGACTCGTCCTTGGGATGGTTGGCGAAGGTGAGCTGCTCCTCGTGGTCCTCCGGCAGGTTGGTGATGACCAGCTTCAGCGGGTCCAGCACCGCCAGCCGGCGCGGCGCGCGCGCGTCCAGATCCTCGCGCAGGCAGCCTTCCAGCACCGAGAAGTCGATCACCGAGTTCTGCTTGGAAATGCCCACCCGGTCCACCAGCATGCGCAGCGACGCGGGCGTGTAGCCGCGCCGGCGCAGGCCCTGCAGGGTGTACATGCGCGGATCGTCCCAGCCGTCCACCAGGCCCTCGGCCACCAGCTGGGTGAGCTTGCGCTTGCTCATCACCGTGTAGTTGATGTTCAGGCGCGAGAACTCGATCTGGCGCGGCTTGGCGGCCTCGATCGGCAGGCCCTTGGCCTTCAGCGGCTCCAGCAGCTCGGGGTGGCCGGCCAGGTCCACGTTGTCCACGCACCAGTCGTACAGCGGGCGGTGGTCCTCGAACTCCAGGGTGCACAGCGAGTGGGTGATGCCCTCGATGGCGTCGCCCAGGGCGTGGGCGAAGTCGTACATCGGGTAGATGCACCAGCCGTCGCCGGCGATCGGGTGCGGCATGTGCTTGATCCGGTACAGGGCCGGGTCGCGCAGGTTCATGTTGCCGCTGGCCATGTCGATCTTGGCGCGCAGGGTGCGGCTGCCTTCCGGGAACTCGCCGGCGCGCATCCGCCGGAACAGGTCCAGGTTCTCCTCGACGCTGCGGTTGCGGTACGGCGACTCGCGGCCCGGCTCGGTGAGGGTGCCGCGGTACTCGCGCACCTGCTCGGGCGACAGGTCGCAGACGTAGGCCTTGCCGTCGCGGATCAGCTTCTCGGCGGCCAGGTAGTAGACCTCGAAGTAGTCCGAGGCATGGCGCAGGCTGGCCCATTCGAAGCCCAGCCAGCGCACGTCCTCCTGGATGGCGCGGACGAACTCGGGGTCCTCCTTGGCCGGATTGGTGTCGTCGAAGCGCAGGTTGCAGCGGCCGCCGAACTCCTCGGCGATGCCGAAGTCCAGGCAGATCGCCTTGGCGTGGCCGATGTGCAGGTAACCGTTGGGTTCGGGCGGAAAGCGCGTGCGGATCGCGGTGTGCTTGCCGCTGGCCAGGTCCTCGCGGACGATCTGGCGGATGAAATCGCGCTTTTCCGGGGTCTCGGAGGCGGGCGTGGCGTTTTCGGACATGGCGTGGGCAGCGGAATGCAAACCGCAAGTTTAGCCGACCCCCGGCGCCCCGGTTCGGGGGACGGGCAGGGGCGTCAGGGCGCGGTAACGGCGGCGGGCGTATGCTCGGGCCGTCCCGACCGCGCCGGAGCCCCGCCATGAAGGTCGCCTACCGCGCCCACAACCTGATCGACGCCCACCTGGCCCGGCACGTGCTGGAGGACGCCGGCGTGCCGGCCTTCGTCTTCGGCGAGGATCTGCTGGGGGCGGCCGGCGAGCTGCCGGTGTTCGGCGTGCTGCGGGTGTGCGTGCCCGACGCGGCCTGGCCGGAGGCCGACGCCGCCCTGCAGGCCGCAGGCCTGCGCGGCGGCCCCGACGGGCCGGCCGCGGACCCCGTTCCCGGCCTGCTGCCGGCCTGAACCACCGGAAGGAGACCCGCCATGAGCCTGGAAACGCTGCTGGGCGTGGGGGCGTACAGGCAGCGCATGCCGCGCCCGCAGGACCTGCTGCCCGGCCGCGACACCCCGCTGCCGCTGCACAACGTCCACCACGTCCACGGCCGGCCGCTGCGCGGCGACTTCCCGGGGATGGAGACCGTCGAGTTCGGCATGGGCTGCTTCTGGGGCGCCGAGCGCCGCTTCTGGCAGCTGCCGGGGGTGTACACCACGGCGGCCGGCTACGCCGGCGGCGGCACCCCCAATCCGACCTACCGCGAGGTCTGTTCCGGCCGCACCGGCCACGCCGAGGTGGTGCGGGTGGTGTACGACCCGGCGCAGGTGGACTTCGCCACGCTGCTGCGGCTGTTCTGGGAAGGCCACGACCCGACCCAGGGCATGCGCCAGGGCAACGACGTGGGCACCCAGTACCGCTCGGTGATCCACTGCCACACCCGCGCCCAGTACCAGGCGGCCACGGCCAGCCGCGCCGCCTACCAGGCGGAGCTGCACCGGGCCGGGCTGGGCGAGATCACCACCGTCATCGCGTACCCGCCGCCGCCGTTCTACTACGCCGAGGACGAGCACCAGCAGTACCTGTCCAAGCACCCGGACGGCTACTGCGGCCTGGGCGGCACCGGGGTGGCCTGCCCGCTCTGAAGCCGGGCGCCGGATGCGCGCAGGCCACCCCGTCCGGGCGGCCTGCGCGGTGGCGGGGCGGGTCAGGCCCCCAGGCGCGCGGCGATGTCGTTGCGCAGCGCGTCCAGGTCGCGGGCGAAGGCGGCGATGCCCTCGGCCAGCTTCTCCGAGGCCATGGCGTCGGCGGCCAGGTCGGCGGCGAAGCGCTCGGCGGTCACCGGAGCGAGGGTGCGCTGCTCGCGCGGCGGCGGCACCAGCTTCCGCTCCACCGTGCCGGTGGAGCTGTCCAGCTGCTCCAGCAGCTCCGGCGAGATGGTCAGGCGGTCGCAGCCGGCCAGGGCCAGCACCTGGTCCACCGAGCGGAACGAGGCGCCCATCACCACGGTGGCCGCGCCGCGCCGCTTGAATTCGTCGTAGACGCCGCGCACGAAGCGCACGCCCGGGTCCTCGTCGATGCTGGCCGGCACCTGGCCGCGGGCCTTGTGCCAGTCGAGGATGCGGCCGACGAACGGCGAGATCAGGAACGCGCCGGCCTCGGCGCAGGCGATGGCCTGGGTCGGGTTGAAGATCAGGGTCAGGTTGCAGTCGATGCCCTCGGCCTGCAGCTGGCGCGCGGCCTCCACGCCTTCCCAGGTGGCGGCCACCTTGATCAGCACCTTTTCGCGCGGGACGCCGCGCTCGGCGTACATGGCGATGAACTTGCGCGCCTTGGCCACGGTGGCGGCGGTGTCGTGGGCCAGGTCGGCATCCACCTCGGTGGACACCCGGCCGGGCACCAGCGCGGCGAGCATGGCGCCCACGCCCACGGTCAGGCGGTCGGCCACCTCGTCCACCAGGGCGCGACGGTCGCCGGACCGGGTGCGGGCCCAGGCCAGCTCGCGCTCGATCAGGTCGGCGTACACCGGCAGGCCCAGCGCCTTTTTCACCAGCGTGGGGTTGGTCGTGCAGTCGACCGGGCGCAGCCGGGCGATGGCGTCGTAGTCGCCGGTGTCGGCGACGACCACGGACAGTTCGCGCAACTGCTGCAGGCGGGACGGAGCGGAAGCGTTGGCGGTCATGACCTGGCTCGGAAACGGTTGGAGGGACAGCGGCGGCGGAGCGTAGCCGCACCGGGGTGGACGCGGGGTGGGCGCCGGTGGTGCGGATGCCGTCCGGGCTATGGTAGCGTTATCAGGAGGGGATTTCGCCAGCCACGGGGAGACCGCGGTGGGGCGCCGCTTCCCTTCCCGTGCGTATGGCGCGGGCGTGCGCAAGGGCACGGCCGCGGATGTGCGCGCTGTGTAAGCTTTCTCCGCCTTCCTTCTGGCCAAGCCTCCATGACCGATCGCCTGCGTCGTACCAAGATCCTCGCCACCCTCGGTCCGGCCACCGACCCACCCGGGGTGCTGGACGCGCTGCTGCGCGCCGGGGTCAACGTCGTCCGCCTCAATTTCTCCCACGGCGATCCGTCGGGGCAGGCGCGCCGCGCCGAGGAGGTGCGCGCCGCCGCCCGCCGCCAGGGCGTGGAAGTGGGCATCCTCGCCGACCTGCCGGGCCCGAAGATCCGCATCGAGCGCTTCGCCGAGGGCAAGGTGACGCTGCAGGCCGGCGCCCGCTTCGACCTGGTGGCCGAGGCCGACGCACCGCCGGGCGACGCCACCCGGGTGGGCGTCAGCTACCTGGGCCTGCCCGACGACGTCGCCCCGGGCGACGTGCTGCTGCTGGACGACGGCCTGGTGCAGCTGCGCGTGGAGCAGGTGCAGGGGCGCCGCATCGTCACCACCGTGCTCAACGACGGCGTGCTGTCCGACCGCAAGGGCCTGAACAAGCTCGGCGGCGGCCTGTCGCTGGGCGCGCTGACCGACCGCGACCGCGAGCTGATCGCCTACGTCGCCGGACTGGGCGTGGACTTCATCGCCGTGTCCTTCTGCCGCAACGCCGAGGACATGGAGGAGGCGCGGCGCATCGCCCGCGAGCACGGCAGCGACGCGTCGCTGGTGGCCAAGATCGAGCGCACCGAGGCGGTGCGCAACCTGTCCGAGATCGTCGAGGCCTCGGACGTGGTGATGGTCGCGCGCGGCGACCTGGGCGTGGAAATCGGTGACGCCGAGCTGCCGGGCCTGCAGAAGAAGATCATCCGGGAGGCCCTGGCCCAGAACAAGGTCGTGATCACCGCCACGCAGATGCTGCAGTCCATGGTGGAAAGCCCGATCCCGACCCGTGCCGAGGTGCTGGACGTGGCCAACGCGGTGATCGACGGCACCGATGCGGTGATGCTCTCGGCCGAGACCGCCGCCGGCGCCTATCCGGTGCGCGCGGTCGAGACCATGGCCCGCATCTGCCTGGGCGCCGAGCGCCAGTTCCAGACCGAGGTGGACTTCAGCAAGGCGCCGCGCAACCTGGAGCGTGCCGACCAGGCCATCGCCATGGCCAGCATGTTCCTGTCCGAGCACGTGGGCGTGAGCGCCATCGTGGCCATGACCGAGTCCGGCGGCACCGCCCGCTTCCTCTCGCGCTTCCGCGCCCGCGCCCCGATCTACGCCTTCTCCCGCCACGCCGGCGCGCGCCGGCGCATGGCCCTGATGCGCGACGTGTTCCCGGTGGACTACGACAGCCGGGGTCAGACCCCGGGCGAGGCCGGGCGCGGCTGCATCCGCCTGCTGGTGGAGGCCGGCCTGCTCAGGCCGGGCGAGCGGGTGATCTTCACCAGTGGCGAGCGCATGGAGACCCACGGCGCGACCAACACCCTGCGCCTGCTTGAGGTCGGCGCCGACGGCAAGGCCAGCGGCCTGGGCGAGCTGTAACCGCTTCCGGCGGCCGTGGCCGGGTGGGGCCCCGCGGGGGCGGCTATAATCGCCGCCCCTCTCCCCGTCCGCGTGCGCAGGAAACCATGAGCATCGAGCAGCTTGCCGAGACCGCCCAGGCGATGGTCGCCCCGGGCAAGGGCATCATCGCGATCGACGAATCCACCGCCACCATCGGCAAGCGCTTTGCCGCGGTCGGCATCGAGAACACCGAGGAGAACCGCCGCGCCTACCGCGAGCTGCTGCTGACCACGCCGAAGCTGTCCGAGCACATCTCCGGCGCCATCCTCTACGACGAGACCCTGCGCCAGTCCACCCGCGACGGCGTGCCCTTCGCCAGATACATGGCCGAGCACGGCATGATCCCCGGAATCAAGGTGGACAAGGGCACCGTGCCGCTGGCCGGTTTCCCCGGCGAGCTGGTCACCGAGGGCCTGGACGGCCTGCGCGGCCGCCTGGAGGAGTACTACCGCCTGGGCGCGCGCTTCGCCAAGTGGCGTGCGGTGATCAACATCGGCGAGGACATTCCCACCGGCACCTGCATCGACGCCAACACCCACGCCCTGGCCCGCTACGCGGCGCTTTGCCAGGAGCGGGGCCTGGTGCCGATGGTCGAGCCGGAGGTGCTGATGGACGGCGACCACGACATCGAGACCTGCTACGAGGTCACCGAGGCCGTGCTGCGCTCGCTGTTCGCCGCCCTGTACGAGCAGAACGTGCTGCTGGAAGGCACCATCCTCAAGGCCTCGATGGTCATCTCCGGCAAGGACTGTCCGGAGCAGGCCGACGTGCAGGAGGTGGCCGAGTCCACCCTGATGTGCCTCAAGAGCACCGTGCCGGCGATCCTGCCGGGCATCGTGTTCCTGTCCGGCGGGCAGAGCGACGAGGCCGCCACCGCGCACCTGGACGCGATGAACCGCCTGGGCCCGAACCCGTGGCCGCTGAGCTTCTCCTACGGCCGGGCCATGCAGCAGGCCGCGCTGAAGCTGTGGGCCCAGGACATGCAGGGCAACTGGCGCAAGGCCCAGGAAACCGTCTACGCCCGCGCCCGCGACAACGGCCTGGCCGCGCTGGGCAGGTGGGAAGGCTGAAGGGCCGCGCCCGCCGTCCCTCCGGAGACGCCGGCCTCCGCGCCGGCGTTTCCCGGTCCCGGGGAGGGCCTATTCGGTCAGCATCTCGCCACCGGGCTTGAACACCCAGGTGCGGGTCACGTGCAGGATGTCCACGCCGTCGCCGGCATCCGGCAGCGGCGGGAACGGTTCGGCCAGGTGGACGATGCGGATCGCGCTCTCGTCCAGCAGCGGGGTGCCGCTGGAGCGCAGGATGCGCGCGCTTTCCACGCTGCCGTCGCGGCGCACGCCCACGCTCAGCACCACCTGGCCGCCCAGCCGGCGCCGGCGCGCCTCGTCCGGGTAGTTGAGGTTGCCGATCCGCTCGACCCGGTCCACCCAGGCCCGCAGGTAGTTGGCGTAGTGGTATTCCCGGGTACTGGCGGAGACGAACTTGCGGGTGGGGCGCCGGGCGTACAGCTCCGAGCGCAGGTAGACCTCGGCGGCCAGGCGCGCCATCTCCGCGTCGCGGGCGGCGCGCTCGGGGCTGACCGGCGGCAGCGGCGCGTCCACCGGCTGCTCGGGCTGGGCCACCGGCACCGGATCCCCGCCGCGGCGGGTGGCCACCACCCGGGCCTGCGGCGGCGGCGCCTCCATGGCGCTGGCGCGGGCCGGCTCCGGCGCCTGGCCGGGCTCGGCCAGCGGCACGCTGCCGGCCTGCATCTCGCGCGGACGCCGGGCCTGGTCGTGCTCGCCGCCGCCGCGGTTGTTGGCCTGGGCCAGGAAGTCGGCCTGCTCGGGCGTCAGCGGGGTGCTGGTCTGGCTGAAGATCACGTCCAGGGTCGGCACCATCGGCGCCTCGTCGCCGAAGGCGAAGCCCAGGCCCAGGACCAGGATGCCGTGGACCAGCAGCGACAGCACCACCGTGGCGTTCAGTCGCTGCTGCGGGCCGATCCGCGGCGGGGCGACGGGCGCCGTGCTCATGCCGGCGGTCCGGCCTCGATGGCGTCGAACAGGCGCCCGGCGATGTTGATGCCGAACTGGGCGTCCAGCTCGCGCACGCAGGTGGGGCTGGTGACGTTGACCTCGGTCAGCCAGTCGCCGATCACGTCCAGGCCGACGAAGCGCATGCCGCGCCGGCGCATCTCCGGGCCGACCTGGGCGGCGATCCAGCGGTCGCGCTCGGACAGCGGGCGACCCTCGCCGCGGCCGCCGGCGGCCAGGTTGCCGCGGAATTCGTCGCCCTGCGGGATGCGCGCCAGGCAGTACTCCACCGGCTCGCCGTCGATCAGCAGGATGCGCTTGTCGCCGTGGACGATCTCCGGGATGTAGCGCTGGGCCAGGGCGAGCCTGCGGCCGCCCCCGGTCAGGGTCTCCAGGATCACGTTCAGGTTGGGATCGCCGGGCTGGCTGAGGAAGATCGAGCGCCCGCCCATGCCGTCCAGGGGCTTGAGCACGACCTTGCCGTGCTCGATCGCGAAGGCCTTCAGCTCGGCCGGGTCGCGGCTGATCCGGGTCGGCGGGCAGCACTGCGGGAACAGCATCGCCGCCAGCTTCTCGTTGAAGTCGCGCAGGCCGCGCGGGTCGTTGACCACCTGCGCGCCGGCCAGGCGCGCCAGGTCCAGGATCTGGGTGTCGTACAGGTATTCGGCGTCGACCGGCGGGTCCTTGCGCATCAGCACCACCTGGCCGGGGCCGAAGGCCAGTTCCGCGAACCGCCCCAGCTCGTGCCAGCCGGCCGGATCCTCGCGCACCCGCAGCGGCGCGGCCACGGCCACCGCGCGGCCGTCGCGCACGGCCAGCCCGCCGGGACGCACATAGTGCAGGCGGTGCCCGCGCCGCTGGGCCTCCAGCAGCATCGCGAAGGTGGTGTCCTTGGCGATCTTGATCGACCCGATCGGGTCCATCACGACGATGACGTCCAGGGCCATGGCGCGCGGCAGCGGGGTAGGGACCTGCGATGGTAGCCGAAGGTGGCGCCGGCCGGCGCCGGCGCGGCCGGTTATTGCGACCGCCGCCGCATCCCGGCGTGTGCCGGACTTGACAGTATCGGGCCGTGCTGGGATATAGAGGCCTTCGCAGCGGCGCCGGGAGAAGCGCCGCGCGTACGGGGAATTCAGAAGGTGATGACTGAAAACACGGCCCCGCAGGGGGCACTGGATGGGCTTCGGGTCATGGTGATCGATGACTCCAAGACCATCCGCCGCACCGCCGAGACTCTGCTCAAGCGGGAGGGATGCGAGGTCGTCACCGCCGCCGACGGCTTCGAGGCCCTGGCCAAGATCGCCGACCAGCAACCGCAGATCATCTTCGTCGACATCATGATGCCGCGCCTGGACGGCTACCAGACGTGCGCGCTCATCAAGGGCAACCAGAAGTTCAAGTCGACGCCGGTGATCATGCTGTCGTCCAAGGACGGCCTGTTCGACAAGGCGCGCGGCCGCATCGTCGGGTCGGAACAGTACCTGACCAAACCGTTCACTCGCGAAGAGCTGCTTAGCGCCATCCGTACCTACGTCAACGCCTGACCGGGGGGCAGGCAACAACATGGCTCGAATCCTGCTGATCGAAGATTCGCCGACCGATCGTGCGGTTTTCACCCAGTGGCTGGAGCGCGACGGCCACGAGGTCCTGGTGGCGAGCAACGCCGAGGACGGCCTGACGCTGGCGCGCGAGCAGCAGCCGGACCTGGTGCTGATGGACGTCGTGCTGCCGGGCATGAGCGGCTTCCAGGCCACCCGCGCGCTGACCCGCGACGAGGCCACCAGCAGGATCCCGGTGCTGATCGTCAGCACCAAGAGCATGGAGACCGACCGCGCCTGGGGCATGCGCCAGGGGGCGGTGGACTACATCGTCAAGCCTCCCCGCCAGGAGGAGCTTCTGGAGAGGATCAAGCAGCTGGTGAACGCCTGATGCGCACGCCCTTCGACATCCTGTCCGACTACGAGCGGCGCAGCCTCGCCCACGCGGTGCAGCTGCCGGCACGCGAACTGGGCAGGGATGTGTGGCGCGGGGTCGGCTACCGCATCGGCAGGCGCCGCCTGGTGTCGCAGTTCGGCGAGGTCGTGGAGATCCTGCCGATGCCGCCGGTCACCCCGGTGCCGGGCGCCCAGCCCTGGCTGCTGGGCATCGGCAACGTGCGCGGCAACCTGTTCCCGGTCATCGACCTGAAGCTGTTCCTGGAGGGCGAGCGCACCGTGCTGCACGAGGGGCAGCGGGTGCTGATCATGCGCCAGCAGGGCGGCGACGTGGCCCTCACCATCGACGAGCTGTACGGCCAGCGCAGCTTCGGCGAGGAGCAGGCCATCGACCCGGCGCCCCTGGCGCAGGGCCGCTACGCCCACTTCATCGACCGCGCGTTCCACGGCGACGACGCCGACTGGGGCGTGTTCTCCCTGTCGCGGCTGGCCCGCACTCCCGAATTCAGGCAAGCGGCGGCGTAAGCCGGCGCATCCGCATTCCGACGAGGCCGAAGAAGCATGAGTACTGCCCTTGAAACCTCCAAGACCAGTCGCCTGGGCGGCGTCAGCACCGGGTTCTGGCTGGTCCTGCTGGCGATCTCGGTGGTGGTGTTCGGCCTCAACACCGGCGTGGCCACCTGGCAGGCCAACCGCCTGGCCGGCGGCAGCACCTCGGCCGCGGACCTGCAGGTGCTGTCGCAGCAGCTGGCCAACCAGGGCCGCGACGCGGTGGCGGGCAACGCCGCGGCGTTCAAGGAATTCCGCGCCACCCGCGCGCAGATCGCGCGCGAGGTGGACTCCCTGCAGTCGCGCTTCGCCAACGAGCCGGTGATCTCCGGTCCGCTGGAGCGGCTGATGCAGACCTGGCGGCCGATGGCCACCCACGCCGGCCAGATCGAGGCGTCCGAACAGGCGGTGCTGGCGGTGTCCGGCAACGCCGACCGCTTCGTCGCCCGCGTCCCACAGCTGCAGGCCCAGCTCAACGAGGTGGTGCGCGCGATGACCGCCGGCGGCGCGCCGGCCACCCAGGTGTTCAACGCCCTGCAGCAGGTGGTGGTGGCCGGCACCATGGCCCGCCGCGTGACCGAGATCCGCGCCGGCGGCCCGGGCGCGGCCAGCGCCGGCGACGCGCTGACCCGCGACGCGCTGGTGTTCGGCCAGGTGCTCGACGGCCTGGCCAACGGCAACGAGGAGCTGGGCGTGGCCCCGGTGCGCAACGCCGCCGCGCAGGCGGCGCTGCAGCAGTCGCAGGCGCAATGGGCGGAGATGCGCACCGACCTGGACGCGATCCTGGGCAGCTCGCGCGACCTGTTCGCCGCGCAGGCGGCCGCCGCCGGCATCACCGGCAACGCCGGCCGCATGCTGGAGGACAGCCGGCGCCTGTTCGAGGCCTTCGCCACCTTCGGCTCGGCCAACGACACCCGCCTGTTCCCGAACTTCTGGCTGGGCGTGGTCTCCGGCGCGCTGGCCCTGATCTCGCTGATCGGCTACGTGTGGAGCTCGGTGCGCAACCGCGCCCGCGAGCAGGAGGCCCGACTGCAGGCCCAGGTGGAGTTCAACAGCCGCAACCAGCAGGCGATCATGCGGCTGCTGGACGAGATCAGCTCGCTCGGCGAAGGCGACCTGACGGTGCGCGCCTCGGTGACCGAGGACATGACCGGCGCCATCGCGGACGCCATCAACTACGCCGTGGACGAGCTGCGCAACCTGGTGACCACGATCAACGACACCTCGGTGCAGGTGGCGGCCTCGTCGCAGGAGACCCAGGCCACGGCCCTGCAGCTGGCCGAGGCGGCCAACCACCAGGCCGAGCAGATCGCCGCCGCGTCCGAGCGCATCCGCGAGATCGCGGCGAGCATCGAACAGGTGTCGCGCAACTCCACCGAATCGGCCGAGGTGGCGCAGCGCTCGGTGCTCATCGCCGCCGAGGGCGCCGGCGTGGTGCGCGAGACCATCAACGGCATGGACCAGATCCGCGACCAGATCCAGGAGACCTCCAAGCGCATCAAGCGCCTGGGCGAGTCGTCCCAGGAGATCGGCTCGATCGTGGAACTGATCAACGACATTTCCGAGCAGACCAACATCCTGGCGCTCAACGCGGCCGTGCAGGCCGCCTCGGCGGGCGAGGCCGGCCGCGGCTTCGCGGTGGTGGCCGACGAAGTGCAGCGCCTGGCCGAACGCACCTCCAACGCGACCCGACGCATCGAAGGTCTGGTCCAGGCGATCCAGGCCGACACCAACGAGGCGGTCAGCTCGATGGAACAGACCACCGCCGAGGTGGTGTCCGGTGCCCGCCTGGCCGAGGACGCCGGTACCGCGCTGGCCGAGATCGAGCGCGTGTCCAATGACCTGAACGAGCTCATCAAGCGCATCTCGGTGGCGGCGCAGCAGCAGGCGGTGGCCGCGGCGGACATCACGCGCACGATGGACGTGATCCGCCAGATCACCGGCCAGACCTCGCGCGGCGCGGGGCAGACGGCCGAGTCGATCGGACACCTGGCGCAGCTGGCCGCGGACCTGCGCCGCTCGGTCGCCGACTTCAAGCTGCCGGCCTGACGGGAGGGGGAATGAGCATCGGTCGGTACATGCGCACGGGCCAGCTGGCAGGGGAGCGGCGATGAGTGCGCTGCGCGACGCCATGAGCCACGCCGTCCTCGGCTGGGTCAAGCCCGAGCTGGACGAGACCCTGCGCCAGGCGCGCGGCGAGATCGAGGCGTTCGTCGAGAACCCGGCCGACACCAGCCGCATGCGCTTCTGCGCGGGCTACCTGCACCAGGTGCAGGGCACCCTGCGCATGGTCGAGCTGTACGCCCCGGCCATGGTGGCCGAGGAAATGGAGCTGCTGGCGCAGGCGCTGCAGCACGGCGAGGCCGCCGACCGCGACGAGGCCTGCGCCACGCTGATGCGCGGCACCGTGCTGCTGCCGGACTACCTGGAACGCCTGCAGAACGGCCACCGCGACATCCCGATCGTGCTGCTGCCGCTGCTCAACGAGATCCGCGCCGCACGCGGCGAGCCGGGCCTGAGCGAGAGCGTGCTGTTCGCCCCGGACCTGACCGGTCCGCTGCCCGATTCGGTTCCGGCCACCTCGGCGCTGCCCTCGACCCAGCGCCTGGACCAGGCCGTGCGCGCCCGCGAGCGTTTCGAGCAGGCGCTGGCCGCCTGGCCGGAGGACGGCGCGCCCGCCGACGCCGCGGCCCTGGCCGAGGGCGCGGCGGCGATGCTGGAGAACACCGCCCACGAGGCCACCCGGCGCATGCTGTGGGTGCTGGCCTCGGCGGCCGAGGCGCTGCGCGACGGCGCGCTGCAGCCCGGCCCGGCGCTGCACGGCGCCTTCGCCGGCATCGCCCGCGCCGTGGCCCTGGCCCAGGAGGACGACACCCTGCCGGCCGAGTCGCGCGGCGTGGTCAGCCAGGAGCCGACCCGCCAGCTGCTGTTCCTGGTGGCGCAGGCGCGCGTGCCGCACCCGGCACTGGACGCGCTGCGCCAGGCCTTCGACCTGGACGCGCACATGCCCAGCGAGGCCGAGCTGGACCATGCCCGGGGCAGCCTGGCCGGCCGCAACCGCGAGCTGCTCAACACCGTCGGCAGTGCGGTCAAGGAGGAGCTGCTGCGGGTCAAGGACGCGCTGGACCTGCACCTGCGCACCGGCGGCGATCCGGCCGCCCTGCAGCCGCAGGCCGCCGACCTGGCGCGGGTGGCCGACACCCTGGGCATGCTCGGCCTGGGCGTGGCCCGCGACGTGGTACTGCAGCAGCGCGCCGCGCTGGAGGCCATCGCCCGCGGCGAGGCGCCGGCCACCGAGGGTGCGCTGCTGGACATCGCCGGCGCACTGCTCTACGTGGACGCCTCGCTGGACGAGCAGGTCGCGCGCCTGGGCGCGCCGGCCGAGGATGCGGCCGAAGACGCGGCCGTGGCCGAGACCCGGCGCACGGTGGAGGTGCTGGCGCACGAGGCCATCGCCAACTTCGCCGCCGCGCGCGAGCACTTCGTCGCCTTCATCGAGACCAACTGGGACCACGGCCGCCTGGCCGAGGTCCCGCGCCTGCTGGAGGAGGTGGCCGGCGCGCTGCGCATCCTCGAGCTGGGCCAGCCGGCCGACTATCTGGAAGGCGTGCGTCGCTACGTGGCCGAGGAACTGATCGCCCGCCGCCGCGTGCCCAGCAGCCGCCAGCTGGACACCCTGGCCGACGCCATGGCCAGCCTGGAGTACTACCTGGAGGCGCTGCGCGACCGTCGCCCCAACCGCGACGAGATCCTGGAGATCGCGCGCAGCAGCCTGGAGAACCTGCACTACTGGCCGCTGCCGCCGCAGCACGAGGCGCAGGCCGGCCCGGCCGCGGCCCCGCCGCCGGCCGTGGAGGCCGCGCCCGCCGCGGAGGTTCCGCCGGCCGCGCCCGCGAAGGCCGCGCCGCCGGTGCCCGAGGGTCTGGCCTGGGAGGTCGCCGAGCTGGAGCGCCCGAGCATCCCCACCTTGGACGACGCGGCCCTGGGCGGCACTCTCGAGGTGGCCGCCATCGGCGCGCCCGAGCCGGAGCCGCTGGCCATCCCGCCGCTGGAGGTCGAGCTGCCGCCGCTGGAGACGGAGCCGGTGCAGGCGTCGTCCACCGTCGAGTACAACCTCGGCTTCGACCCGGTCGCCGCCGAGTACGATGCGACGGCGCCGGAACCGGCCGCCGCCGCGTCCGGGCCGGCGGCCACCGACGTCCCCGCCACACAGACCGATACCGCCGCGGCCGATGCCGGCATCGGCCCGGTCCAGGCCGGCGGCCGGGACGTGGCCGCCACCGGCGTGCCGGGCGAAGCCGCGCCGCCGGCCGCAGCTCCGGCCGGTGCCGTGCCGCCGCCGGCCGGCGACGGCCTGTCCGGCCAGTGGCTGGACCTGACCCTCAAGGTGATCCCCACCATCGTCCGTCCGGGCGAGGCGCCGGCCGGGGCCGATGCGGCCGCCGGTGGCGATGCCATCCCGGCCGCGGACGCCGGCCCAGCCGACGCCGGCGGCACGCTGCCGGAGCCGGAGCCCGTGGCGGCTGACGGCCTGGCGGTGGATCCCGCCGGAGACGGGGACGCGGACGCCAGCGCGCTGCTGGCCGAGATCTCCGCCGCCGCCGCGGAGCTGCCCGTGGGCGGCCCGGCGCCGGCCGTTTCCGACGGGGCGGCCGCGCCCGCAGCGCCGGCGGCCCCCGCCGCACCGGCGGCTCCCGCCGCGTCCGACGCGGCCGCGGCCATGCACGGCGGCTTCGAGCACAGCGACGAGATCGATTCGGACATCCGCGAGGTGTTCCTCGAGGAGTTCGAGGAGGAGCGCGCCAACCTGGCGCGCCTGGTGCCGTACTGGCTGGCCGCGCAGGACGACCTGGAGCGCCTGCGTGCCGTGCGCCGCGTGTTCCACACCCTCAAGGGCAGCGGCCGCCTGGTGGGCGCGCGCGCCCTGGGCGAGTTCAGCTGGAAGATCGAGAGCATGCTCAACCGCGTGCTCGACGGCACCCGCCCGCCGAGCGCCGCGGTCGCGGCGATGGTGCAGCAGGCCTGCGAGGTGCTGCCGCTGCTGGACGCCGCACTGCGCGGCCAGGCCCCGCTGACCGTGGACCTGGCCGGCATGGAGGCGGTGGCCGAGCGCATCGCCGCGGGCGAGGAGGCCTTCTACGTGGCGCCGACCGCCGCCGTGGTGGCCACCGACACCGTCACCCCCGTGCCTGCCGCCGGACCCCGCGCCGAGGAGGAGGAAGGCACACCGGCCTCGGTGGACAGCGTGCTGCGCGAGATCCTCGAGGCCGAGGTCGCCCAGCACCTGGAGACCGTGGATGCCTGGCTGGCGTCCGCGCGCCCGGTGCCGCAGCCGGTGACCGAGGCGCTGCTGCGCGCCATCCACACCATGAACGGCGCGTTCGCGATGACCGACGTGCCGGAGATCACCGCCGTCACCGACGCAGCCGAGAGCTTCGTCAAGCGCTCGCTGGCCGCCGGCCGCGTGCCCGGGGCCGAGGGCGTGGAGGCCATCGCCGCCGCCGCCGAGGCCATCCGCGGCTGCGTGCGCGCGCTGCAGGCCGAATCGCCGCGCATCCCGCGCCAGGCCGCGCTGGCCGCGCGCCTGGAGGCGCTGGCCGCGGCCCTGCCCGAGGCGCGCTGGCCGCAGCCGGCCCCGGACGAGCTGGACGAACTGGAGCCGCCGCTGCAGGTCCCGCCGGCCGGTTCCGCCGAACTCACCGGCGCGGAGGACCTGAGCGCCTACCTGGCGCCGGAGTTCGCCGTGGAAGAGCCCGTGCAGGGCGCCGCCACGGACGAGCCGGAAGCCGCGGCCGGAGTCTCCGCCGCCGTGCCGGAGGCCCCGCCGGAGCCGGCGGCCGCGACGCCCGCTCCGTCCGAGGCCGCCACGGCCGGCGTGGAGATGCCGGCCGCGGACACCCTCGAAGCGCCGGCCGCCGAAGAACCCGCCATCCAGGTTGCCGGCCCCGCCGATGTGGACGCGCACGCGGATGTCCCCGCTGCCGCGCAGGAGGAGGCGGCTGCCGCGGAGGCCGCGGTGCAGACCGAGGAATCCGCCGCCGCTGGCGCCACGGACCAGGCCGGTCCGGCCGCCGGAGTGGCGGCCGAAGGCCTGGACGTGACGCCCGTGGAGGAGGCCGTCGCACCGGCCGCGGAGGCTCCCGCCGGATCCCCCGACTCCGCCATCGGCGTGGCCGGGGCCGCCGGAGCGGAAGCGGTTGCCCGGGAGGAGGCCGGCGTGCCGGCCACGATGGCGGAGGACCATGTCCCGGCGCAGGAACCGGCCCCGCTGGAGCCGGCTGCCGTGGCCCCGTCCGCGTCTGCCCCGTCCGTGCCCGCCGCGGCGGAAGCGGAAGCGCCCGTGGAGGCCGGGGAGGCCATGCTCGATTTCAGCGAGCTGGACCGCGACCTGGTCGACATCTTCGTCGAGGAGGGCGCGGACCTGCTCGACCACGTCGACCGCCTGCTGCAGGACCTGCGCGAGGATCCGGCCTCGCGCGAGACCATCGTCGGCCTGCAGCGCGACCTGCACACGCTCAAGGGCGGTGCGCGCATGGCCGGCATCACCACCATCGGCAACCTCGGCCACGTGATCGAGTCGCTGCTGGAAGGCGCGGCCGAGCAGCGCCTGGAGCTGGGCCGCGCCGACGTGGAGCTGCTCGAGCGCGGTTTCGACACCCTGCACCGTCTGCTGGTGCAGACCCGCGCGCACCGCGTGACCCGCATGCCGCAGGCGCTGATCGACGAGTTCGAGGCGCGCATCCGCGGCGAGGCCTATGTGCCGGCGGCCGCGCAGCGCTCGGCCGAGGCCGACTATGTCTCCCAGCTGACCAGCGCCGCCGCGCCCGCGGCGGAGGAACCGGCCGCCGCCGCGCCCGCGGAGCCGGTCCCGGCGCCGCAGCCGGCCCCGGCACAGCCGGCTGTGCCCGCGCCGCAGACCGCCTGGGTCGCCACCACGCCGCTGTCGGCGCCGATCGAGGAAGCACCCGCGCCGGCCGCCGAGGACGGCGTGGCGCGGCCGCCGCAGGAGCAGGTGCGCGTGCGCGCCGACCTGCTCGACAACCTGGTGAACTTCGCCGGCGAGGTGGCGATCTACCGCTCGCGCCTGGAGCAGCAGATGGGCGCGTTCCGCGCCGCCCTGGCCGAGCTGGACCGCACCAACACCCGCCTGCGCGACCAGCTGCGCCGCCTGGACCTGGAGACCGAGGCGCAGATCGTGGCGCGCTACCAGCGCGAGCAGGACAGCGCCGACCCGACCTTCGACCCGCTGGAGCTGGACCGCTTCTCCACGCTGCAGCAGCTCAGCCGCGCGCTGAACGAGTCGGCGGCCGACCTGTCCGGCCTGCAGGGCGTGCTCGACGAGCTGGCGCGCCAGTACGACGCCCTGCTGCAGCAGCAGTCGCGCGTGAGCGCGGAGCTGCAGGACGGCCTGATGAGCGCGCGCATGGTGCCGTTCGACAGCATCGTGCCGCGCCTGCGCCGCGTGGTGCGGCAGTCGGCGCACGACACCGGCAAGCAGGTGCAGCTGCGCCTGGACGGTACCCACGGCGAGCTGGACCGCAACGTGCTCGACCGCATGGTCGCGCCGCTGGAGCACATGCTGCGAAACGCGGTCGCCCATGGCCTGGAGCGCCCGGACGAGCGCCGCGCCGCCGGCAAGGCGGAGGAAGGCACCATCACCATCGCCCTGCGCCGCGAGGGTTCGGAAATCGTGCTGCAGGTGGGCGACGACGGCCGCGGCCTGGACCGCGCCGCGATCCGCCGCCGCGCCGAGCAGCGCGGCCTGGTCAAGCCCGACGCCGTGCTCACCGACGCCGAGCTGGATTCGCTGATCTTCGAGTCCGGCTTCACCACCTCCGAGCAGGTCAGCCAGCTGGCCGGCCGCGGCGTGGGCATGGACGTGGTGCGCAACGAGGTGCGCCAGCTCGGCGGCACCGTGGAGATCGACTCGGTGGCCGGCCGTGGCACCGTGTTCACCCTGCGCCTGCCGCAGACCCTGGCGGTGACCCAGGCGGTGTTCGTGCAGATCGGCGAGACCACCTACGCGGTGCCGGTGGCCTCGGTCAGCGGCATCGGCCGCATCTCGCGCGAGCGCTTCGAGGCGGGCGTGGGCGGCTACCGCTACGCCGGCGAGGAATACACGCTCTATGACCTGGGCCTGCTGGTCGGCCAGGGCCCGGCCAAGGCCGAGGGCCAGGCGCAGGTGCCGCTGCTGCTGGTGCGCGCCGGCGACCTGCGCGCGGCCGTGGCCATCGACCAGGTGATCGGCAACCGCGAGATCGTGGTCAAGCCGGTGGGCCTGCAGATCGCCTCGATCCCGGGCATCTACGGCGCCACCATCACCGGCGACGGCCGCGTGGTGGTGATCCTGGACGTGGCCCCGCTGGTGCGCCGCCACCTGGCGCAGCCGGAGCGCCCGGCCGCCGCGGTCCCGCCGCAGCAGCAGCGCTACGTGCCGTTGGTGATGGTGGTGGACGACTCGCTGACCATGCGCAAGGTCACCGGCCGCGTGCTGGAGCGCCACAACTTCGAGGTGGTGACCGCGCGCGACGGCGTCGAGGCGCTGGAGCGGCTGGAGGAGCGCGTCCCCGACCTGATGCTGCTGGACATCGAGATGCCGCGCATGGACGGCTACGAGCTGGCCACGGCCATGCGCGCCGACCCGCGCTTCCGCGAGGTGCCGATCATCATGATCACCTCGCGTACCGGCGACAAACACCGCCAGCGCGCCTTCGAGATCGGCGTGCAGCGCTATCTGGGCAAGCCCTACCAGGAGCTGGACCTGATGCGCAACGTCTACGACCTGCTGGGTATTGCCCGTGTCCGAGAGTGAGACCCCCAAGCCGGTGGCCCTGCTGGCCCGTCCCGGCCAGGCGCGCGAGCGCCTGCGCCAGGCGCTGGAGGCGGCCGGCGCCCGCATCGTGCTGGAAGAGGACCCCTGCGCGCTGGACCCGGCCGCGCTGCAGGCCGCCGCGCCGCAGGCGGTGCTGGTGGCCCTGGAGCCGGTGGTGGAGGACGCGCTGGAGAAGCTGGACCCGGTGCTGCAGGCGCCGGGCGTGCTGGCCATCTTCGACGAGGCCGACCTGGCCGCGCGCCGCGAGGGCTGGGAGGCGCAGCGCTGGATCCGCCACCTGGCGGCCAAGCTCAACGGCCACGACGACGTGCTGCCGCCCGGCCACGAGGCCGACCTGGTGCTGGACGTGCGGCCGCCGCCGCTGCTGCGTGACGAGCCGGTGGTGGACGCGGCGCCGTTCGCGCCGCACCTGGCCGAGGCTGCCCTGCACGCCGGGCGCCTGCCGTCGGACACCCTGCCGGGCAGGCGCCAGGACGAAGGCCTGCCGCCGCCGTCGGAATGGTCCCTGGTCGATCCGGTCGAGGCGTCCGGCGGCCCGCGCAGCGTGGCTCCGCCGCCGCTGCCGGACTTCTCGCACCTGGAGCTGGTGCCGGTGGAGGAACCGGGCGCCAGCGTGGCCGGTGCGGTGCTGGTGATCGCCGGCATCGGCGGCCCGGACGCGCTGCGCAAGCTGCTGGCCGAGATGACGCCGGGATTCAGACGGCCGGTGCTGGTGCAGCTGCGCCTGGACGGCGGCCGCTACGACAACCTGGTCAAGCAGATGGCGCGCGTCTCGGTGCTGCCGGTGGCCATGGCCATGCCCGGCGACGCCGTGGCGGCCGGCACGGTGTACGTGCTGCCCGACGGCGTGGGCCTGGAGATGCGCGGGGGCGTGCTGCGCTTCGCCGACGTGGACGCGGCCCACGAGCCGCTGGCGGTGCTGCCGCCGGCCGAGAGCGCGGTGGTGGTGCTCAGCGGCGCCCTGCCGGCGCGGATGGACGCGGCGCTGGCGCTGGCCATGCGCGGCGGCCTGGCCCTGGGCCAGGCGCTGGAGGGTTGCTACGACGCCAACGCGGTCAAGCTGCTGGCCGCCGGCGGCGGCGAGCTGGGCACGCCGGCGGAGCTGGCCACGCGCCTGGCCGAGCGCTGGGGCTGAGCGGACGGAGCAGGAATACGGCATGGCATACAAGAGCGACGAGATCCGCGGCGTCATGATCCCGGTGGGGACCGAGCGCCTGCTGCTGCCCAACGCCACCGTCGCCGAGGTGCTGGCGCGGGTGGAGGTGGAGCCGGTGGCCGGGGCGCCGGAGTGGCTGGCCGGGCGCATCGCCTGGCACGGCTGGCAGGTGCCGATGATCGTGTTCTCGCGCCTGGCCGGGCTGGGCGAGGACCCGGGCGCGGGCCTGCGCCGCCGCGCGGTGGTGCTCAAGGCCCTGGGTGGCGATCCGGAACTGCCGTACTTCGCCCTGGAGACGGCGGCCCTGCCGCAGCTGGTGGCGGTGCCGCGCGACAGCCTGCTGGCCGACGCGAGCGAGGAGGACCTGCCGCGCGGCGTGCAGATGCGCGTGCTGCTGGGCGAGCAGGGCGCGCTACTGCCGGACCTGGAAGGCGTGGAGAAGATGATCGGCCAGGCACTGGCGGCCGTGGCCGCCTGACGCCGGCCCGGCGGTTCACAGGTCGCCGAACCGGGCCTGCAGCGCGGCGATCGCCGCCAGCCCCGCCGTTTCCGTGCGCAGGATGCGCGGCCCCAGGCGCAGGCCGATGAAGCCGGCCGCCTGCAGCACGCCCAGGTCGCGCGGCGACCAGCCGCCCTCCGGGCCGATGGCGATGCACAGCCGCGTCCCGGCTTCCGGCAGCGACTGCAGGCGGTGCCCGCCCTGCGGGTCCAGCACCAGGCGCAGGCCGCCTTCGGGCAGGACCGCCGCGGCGTCGGCCAGCCCGGCCGGTGCCGCCAGCGTGGGCACGCGCGCGCGGCCGCACTGCTCGCAGGCCGATTCCAGCACGCTGCGCCAGTGCTCCAGGCGCTTCTCCGCGCGCTGCGCGTCCAGGCGCACCTCGGTGCGCTCGGCATGCACCGGCACCACCGCGGCCACGCCCAGCTCGGTGGCCTTCTGCAGGATCAGGTCCATCTTCTCGCCGCGGGCGATGCCCTGCAGCAGGATGACGTGCAGCGGCGATTCGTTGGCCACCGGCGTGGCTTCCAGCACCCGCGCGCGCACCTCGCGCTTGCCCACCGCGGCCAGCCGCGCGGCGTAGTCGTGGCCGTCGCCGTTGAACAGCACGCAGGGCGCGCCCTCGCGCAGGCGCAGCACGCGGGTCAGGTGGGCGGCGGCGCGTTCGGGCAGGACGACCTCGCCGCCGGGCTGCAGCGGCAGGTCCACGTGGCAGCGGGTCAGGCGCATGAGGTGGACTCGGAGATGGCGGTGGCGGTGGCCTCGGCCAGCAGCTGCAGCTGGGCCTCGTCTACGCAGTAGGGTGGCATCCAGTAGAGCACGTCGCCCAGCGGGCGCAGCAGCACGCCGCGCTCCAGCGCGGCGCGGTAGGCGCGCAGGCCGATGCGCAGGGCCGGGTCGAACGGGGTGGAACGGTCGCCGTCGCGGGTCAGCTCGAAGGCCACCACCATGCCGGCCTGGCGCACGTCGGCCACGTGCCGGCTGCCGGCGCCGACCTGCGCGGCCAGCGTGGCCATGCGTGCGGCGGTGGCGCGGTTGCGCTCCAGCACCGCGTCGGTCCCGAAGATGTCCAGCGAGGCCAGCGCCGCGGCGCAGGCCAGCGGGTTGCCGGTGTAGCTGTGCGAGTGCAGGAAGGCGCGCTCGCGCGAGTCGTCCAGGAAGCCGTCGTACAGCTCCTGGGTGGCCAGCACCGCGGCCAGCGGCAGGAAGCCTCCGGTCAGGCCCTTGGACAGGCACAGCAGGTCCGGCATCACCCCGGCCTGCTCGCAGGCGAACATGGTGCCGGTGCGGCCGAAGCCGGTGGCGATCTCGTCGGCGATCATGAACGCGCCGTGGGCGTCGCACAGCTCGCGCACCCGGCGCACGTAGGAGGCGTCGTGCATGCGCATGCCGCCGGCGCACTGCAGGCGCGGCTCCAGGATCACCGCGCAGATCTCGCCCGGGTGGCGGTCGAACAGGTCGGCCAGGCGATCGGCGGCGTAGGCGGCGCGCTGCACCGGGGTTTCCCCGGGGGCGGCCAGCCAGGCGTCCGGGGAGGGCGCGAACAGGGCCTCGGCCAGCAGCGGCGCGTACACCCGCCGGTACAGCGGGATGTCGCCCACCGCCAGCGCGCCCAGGGTCTCGCCGTGGTAGCCGTTCTCCAGGGCCACGAACCTGGTGCGCTGCTCCTCGCCGCGGTTGCGGAACCAGTGGAAGGCCATCTTCAGCGCCACTTCCACCCCGGCCGAGCCGTTGTCGGCGTAGAACACCTTGGCCAGCGGCGGGCGCCCGGGCTGGCGCGGGGCGATGGCCAGCAGGCGCTCGGCCAGCTCCACCGCCGGGGCGTGCGAGAACCCGGCCAGGATCACCTGCTCCAGGGTGCGGGCCTGGCGCGCCACCGCCTCGGCGATGCGCGGCTCGGCGTGGCCGTGCAGGTTGGTCCACCAGCTGCTGACCGCGTCCAGGTAGCGGCGGCCGTCGCGGCCGACCAGCCAGGCGCCCTCGCCGCGCTCGACCGGCACCAGCGGCAGCAGGTCCGGGTGCTCGCGCATCTGCGTGCACGGGTGCCAGAGCACGGCCAGGTCGCGCGCGCGCCATGCTTCCGCGGTTCCCGCGGGCGGAGGGTCTGCTAGCATTCGGGGTTCATGGACACGTCCACCCATCCGCTCATCATATCGGCCGCCGCCCGGCGACGCCGCAGGGGTATGCGGTGAGCCGGCGCCTTCCCACGATCCACGGGGTCGAATCGGTCGAGGCCGGGCCGTTCCGGCTCGAGCGCCTGGATCTGGAGTTCTCCAACGGCGAACGCCGCCGCTTCGAACGCACCGTCAGCCACGGCCACGGCGCGGTGGTGGTGGTGCCGATGCTCGACGACGACACCGTGCTGCTGGTGCGCGAGTACGCCGCCGGCATGCACCGCTACGAGTTGGGCCTGGTGAAGGGCCGGATCGACGCCGGCGAGACCCCGGAGCAGGCGGCCGACCGCGAGCTGAAGGAGGAGGCCGGCTACGGCGCCCGGCGCCTGGACGTGCTGCGCGCGCTGACCCTGGCGCCCACCTACATGAGCCACGTGTCCTGGCTGGTGGTCGCGCGCGACCTGTATCCCGAGCGCCTCCCCGGCGACGAGCCGGAGGAGCTGGAAGTCGTTCCCTGGAAACTTCAGGACCTGGACAAGCTGATGTTGCGAGAGGATTTCTCCGAAGGACGTTCCCTGGCGGCGCTGTTCATCGCCCGCGAATGGCTGGGGCGCCGCTGATGCGCATCACCGTGGACCTGCGCGAGGCGGTGATCGCGCTCGCGCGCCAGGCCGGTGCGGCCATCATGGAGGTCTACGAGAAGGAATTCGACGTAACGCACAAGGAGGATGCCAGCCCGCTGACCGCCGCCGACCTGGCCGCGCACCGGATCATCGTCGAAGGGCTGGAGAAGCTGACCCCGGACCTGCCGGTGCTGTCCGAGGAATCGGCCGACGTGCCGTGGGAGACGCGGCGCCACTGGCCCAGCTACTGGCTGGTGGACCCGCTCGACGGCACCCGCGAATTCGTCAAGCGCAACGGCGAGTTCAGCGTCAACATCGCCCTGATCGTGCAGGGCGCGCCGACGCTGGGCGTGGTGCAGTCGCCGGTGGGCGGGCAGGTCTGGCACGCCGTGCGCGGCGAGCAGGCCTACCGCCGCGACGGCTGGCGCGACGAGCCGCTGCGCGTGCGCGCCCCGGCCACCGCGCCGCTGCGGGTGGCCGCCAGCCGTTCGCACCGCGACGCCCGCACCGAGGCGGTGCTCGGGCGCATGGGCCCGATCGAGGAGGTGGCGCTGGGCTCCTCGCTGAAGTTCTGCCGCATCGCCGAGGGCGCGCTGGACGTGTACCCGCGCTTCGGTCCGACCTCGGAGTGGGACACCGCCGCCGGGCAGTGCGTGCTGCACGCCGCCGGTGGCGCCCTGCTGGCGGTGGAGACGGGCAAGCCGTTCCGCTACAACCGCCGCGAGACGCTGGTCAACGGCGACTTCATCGCGCTGGGCGATCCCGATCTGCCCTGGCGCGACTGGGTGTGAGCGCGCGGCCGGCGCCGCGCCATCGCCTTGTCCGCGGCGACACGCTACAGTCGGCGCATGGATGACATGCGCCGACCGATCGACCGCCTGCTCGGCATCATGGCCCGCCTGCGCGACCCGCAGGGCGGCTGCCCGTGGGATCTGGAGCAGGATTTCTCCACCATCGCCCCGTACACGATCGAGGAGGCCTACGAGGTGGCCGACGCGATCGACCGCGGCGACATGCAGGCACTGAAGGACGAGCTGGGCGACCTGCTGCTGCAGGTGGTGTTCCATGCCCGCATGGCCGAGGAGCAGGGCGCGTTCGCCTTCGATGACGTGGCCACCGCGATCGCCGACAAGATGGTGCGCCGGCACCCGCACGTGTTCGGCGAGGCCAGCTTCGCCGACGCCGAGGAGCAGACCCGCAGCTGGGAGGCGATCAAGCGCGCCGAGCGCGAGGCCGCCGGCGAGGAGGACCGCTCGGCCCTGGCCGGGATCTCGCGTGGCCTGCCGGAATGGCAGCGCGCGGTGAAGCTGCAGGCGCGCGCGGCGCGGGTCGGCTTCGACTGGCCCGGCCCGGAGCCGGTGCTGGACAAGCTGCAGGAGGAGCTGGAGGAGGTGCGCGCCGAGTTCGCCCGCGGTGACGCGGCCGCCAACCGCGCGCGCCTGCAGGAGGAGATCGGCGACCTGCTGTTCGTCTGCGCCAACCTGGCCCGCCACGCCGGTGTGGACGTGGGCGCGGCGTTGCGCCAGGCCAACCTCAAGTTCGAACGCCGTTTCCGCGCCATGGAGGCGCTGGCCGAGGCCGACGGCACCCCGCTGCACACCCTGGACCTGCAGGCCCAGGACGCCTACTGGGAGCGGGCCAAGCGCCGCGAGCGCGGCCAGCCCGGTTGACGGGCCGCGCCGTGGCCACCGCGCTGCTGTTCCTCGCCACCGCCCTGGCCGAGATCGGCGGCTGCTGGCTGGTGTGGGCCTGGCTGCGCGGCGGCCGCAGCGCCTGGCTGCTGCTGCCGGCGGCCGCGTCCCTGGCGCTGTTTGCCTGGCTGCTGACCCTGCACCCGACCGCCGCCGGGCGGGTGTATGCCGCCTACGGCGGGGTGTACGTGGCCGTGGCCCTGCTGTGGCTGTGGGCGGTGGACGGGGTGCGCCCGACCCGCTGGGACCTGCTGGGCGCGGTGCTGTGCCTGGCCGGCATGGCGGTGATCATGTTCGCCCCGCGCCAGCAGGGCTGAGCGCGCCTCAGCCGGCCGCGGCGGCGGCCGGGCCCTCGTAGAACATCAGGAAGGCCGCGCCGACGATCAGCACGAAGGCCGCGTAGTGGTTCCACTTCAGCGGCTGGCCGAGGAACCAGGCCGAGAAGCCGGCGAACACCACCAGGGTGATGATCTCCTGGATGGTCTTCAGCTGCACCACCGAGTACACCGAGCTGCCCAGGCGGTTGGCCGGCACCATCAGCATGTACTCGAAGAAGGCGATGCCCCAGCTCGCCAGCACCGCCAGCAGCAGCGGCGAGTGCTTGAACTTCAGGTGCCCGTACCAGGCGAAGGTCATGAACACGTTGCTGGCCAGCAGCATCAGCACCGGCAGCAGGTAGGCGGTCAGCGGGACAGGGGGCATGGCGCGGAATGCGGCGTGGAAAGGCGCGCAGCATACCCCGGCCGCGGCCGGGCGCGGCGGCTCAGGTCCCGCGCAGGGCCAGCGCCGGCGGGGTGCGCAGGATGCGGCGGGTGCCGGCCCAGCCGGCCAGCACCGCCAGCAGCACGCCGCCGGCCACGCCGGCCAGCAGCGGCGGCCAGGGCGGCGGCAGGGCCAGCTCGAACAGCTGCCGCGCCACCACCATGCCGATGGCCGCGGCGGCGCCGGCGGCCGGCAGCGCCGCCAGCAGGCCGAGCGCGGCGAACTCCACCAGCATGGCGCCGCGCAGCTGGCCGCGGCGCGCGCCAAGGGTGCGCAGCACCGCGCTGTCGTAGCGGCGCTCGGCGGCGGTGGCCTGCAGCGCGGCCAGCAGCACCAGCACGCCGGCGGCCAGGCTGAAGGCCATGACCAGCTGCACCGCCTGGGACACCCGCTCCATCACCTCGCGCACCCGCGCCAGGATGGCCTGGATGTCCAGCAGCGAGAGGTTGGGGTACTCGCGCATCAGCGGGGCCAGCCGTGCGGTCCGCCCCGGCGGCAGGTGGAAGCTGGAGACCAGGCTGTACGGTGCCTCGCCCACCGCGCCGGCGTTGAGCAGCAGGAAGAAGTTGACCCGGAAGGAGTCCCAGTCGGCCTTGCGCAGGCTGGTGACGGTGAAGGTGCGCTCCTGCTCGCCCAGCTGCAGGGTCAGGGTGTCGCCCGGGCCCACGCCGTAGCGGCGCGCCCAGCCTTCCTCCACCGAGGCCTCGGCCGCGGTGCTGTCGGGCGCCCAGAAGCGGCCCTCCAGCAGGGTGTTGGCCGGGGGGAAGGTGTGCCGCCAGGTGAAGTTGACCGGCCGGTTGGCCTCGTCCGGGTCGCCGTTGCCGGCCTCCTGCACGCGCCGCGGCGGCTGGCCGTTGATCGCCAGCAGGCGGCCCGTGCCGAACGGCTGCAGGTCCGGGTCGGCCACGCCCAGGGCGCGCAGCCGCGCCTCCACCGCCTGCGCCTGGTCGCGCTGGATGTTGATCAGGAAATGGTTGGGCGTGTCCGCCGGCAGGCGCTGCCGCCACTGCGCCAGCAGCCCGGGGCCGATCACCGCCAGCAGCAGCAGCGCGCACAGCGACAGGGACAGGCCGACCAGCTGCGTCAGCACCAGCCCGCGGCGCCGGGTCAGCGCGGCCAGGCCCAGCCGCCAGGGGCCGCGCAGCCGGCGCTGCAGGCGCCGCACCAGGGCCAGCAGCAGCGCCCCGGCCAGGGCGGTGGCCGCCGCCAGCACGGCCAGGCCGCCCAGCACCCACAGCGCCAGCTCCAGGTCGCCGCTGGCCCGCACCGCCAGGGCCAGGGTCGCCGCCAGCGCGGCCAGGTAGGCCAGGGCCGAGGCCGGACGCAGCCCGTCGTAGCCGCGGTTGAGCACGCGCATCGGTGGCACGCCGCGCAGGCGCAGCAGTGGCGGCAGGCCGAAGCCGAACAGCAGCACCAGGCCGATGCCGGCTCCACCCAGCACCGGCGCGGCCTGCGGCAGCGGCAGCCGTGCCGGCAGCAGGCTGCCCATCAGTTCGACCAGGGCCAGCTGCGCCAGCACGCCCAGGCCGACGCCCAGCGCGCAGGCCGGCACGGCCAGCAGGAGCAGTTGCAGCGCCAGCGCGGCGAGGATGTCACGCTGGCGCGCGCCCAGGCAGCGCAGCACCGCGACCGTGTCGATGCGGCGGCGGGCGAAGCGGTTGCCGGCCAGGGCCATGGCCACGCCGGCCAGCAGCACCGCCATCAGCGCCGACAGCGCCAGGAAGCGGCCGGAGCGGTCGAACGCCGCGCGCAGGCCGCGCTGGGCGTCCTCCACGCCGACCAGGCGCAGGCCGTCCAGCCGCGGTTCCAGCCAGGCCCGCATCGCGGCGATGGCGGCCGGCTCGCCGGCGAACATCAGCCGGTACGCGGCGCGGCTGCCCGGGCCCAGCAGCCCGGCCGCGTCCACGTCGTCGCGATGCACCAGCAGGGGCGGGGCCATCTGCAGCAGGTCGCCGGAGGCGTCCGGCTCGGCCACCAGCACACCGGTGATGCGCACCTGGCCGGCGCCCAGCTCGATGGTGTCGCCCACCGCCACGCCCAGCGCCTCGAGCAGGCGCGGGTCGGCATAGGCCTGGCCGCGGCCGGGAGCGGGTGCGGTTTCCGGGTGCAGGCCGGCGCGGTCGCGCGCCACCTTCAGCTCGCCGCGCAGCGGGTAGTGCCCGTCCACGCCGCGCACGGTGGCCATCTGGCTGGCCTGGCCGTGGAACAGCACGCTGGCGAAGGCCACGGAGCGCGCGCTGCGCAGGCCGCGCCGCGCCGCCTCGGCGGCGAATTCCGCCGGGGGTTCCACCCGGCCCTGCACGCCCAGGTCGCCGCCGATGATCTCGGCGGCGCTGCGTTCCAGCGCCAGGTTGACCCGGTCCACCAGGGTGCCGACCGCGGTCATCGCCGCCACGCCCAGCACCAGCGCGGCGGCCACGGTCAGCAGGTCGCCGCCGGCCAGCTCGCGGCGCAGCGCGCGGACGGCGTGGCGTAGCGGGTTCATGCCGGGTCCCGCTCCTGCGCGTGCAGGCGGCCGCCGTCGAGGCGGAACACGCGCCGGCACTGCCGGGCCAGGGCCGGGTCGTGGGTCACCAGGACCAGGGTGGTGCCGTGGCGGCGGTTGAGCTCGAACAGCAGCGCGCTGACCTGGCGGCCGGTGGCCTGGTCCAGGTTGCCGGTGGGCTCGTCGGCGAACAGGATGCGCGGCCGGCCGACGAAGGCGCGGGCCAGGGCCACGCGCTGCTGCTCGCCGCCGGAGAGCTGGCGCGGATAGTGGCGGCGGCGCGCGCCCAGGCCCACCGCCTCCAGCGCCTCGCGCACCCGTGCCGGGTCCTCGCGCCCGGCCAGCTCCAGCGGCAGGGCCACGTTCTCCTCGGCGGTGAGCGAGGGCAGCAGGTGGAAGCCCTGGAACACGAAGCCGACCTCGCGCGCGCGCAGGGCGGCGCGGGCCTCCTCGTCCAGGGTCTCCAGGCGCTGCCCGGCCAGGGCGATGCTGCCGGCGCTGGGCAGGTCCAGGCCGGCCAGCAGGCCCAGCAGGGTGGTCTTGCCCGAGCCGGAGGCGCCGACGATGGCCACGCTCTCGCCCTCGGCCACGGCCAGGTCCACGCCGTCGAGGATGCGGATCACCCCCTCCGGTCCTTCCACGGACTTGGCCAGGCCCCGCACCTCGATGGCCGGGGTGGCTATGCTGGCGTTCGAAGCTGCACGTTCGATGGGAGACTCCAATGCCGATGGCGGGATTTCGGGGCGCATGGCAGGCTCGGATCCGCGGCTGGCTGCTGGCAGCCTGCCTGCTGGTCCCCGGCCTGGCCTGTGCCGAAGGTACGGTGCTGGTGCTGGGCGACAGCCTCAGTGCCGCCCACAACATACCGGCCGGGCAGGGCTGGGTCAGCCTGCTGGAGCAGCGCCTGCGCCGCGAGCTGCGCGATCCGCCGGCGGTGGTCAACGCCAGCATCAGTGGCGAGACCTCGGCCGGGGCGCTGGCGCGCCTGCCGGACCTGCTGCGGAAGCACCGGCCGACGGTGGTGGTGATCGCCCTGGGCGGCAACGACGCCCTGCGTGGGCTGCCGCCGGCGCAGCTGCGCGGCAACCTGGAGCGCATGGCCACCCTCAGCCGCCAGGCCGGGGCGCGGGTGCTGCTGCTCGGCATCGACGTGCCGCCCAACTACGGCCCGGCCTACCGCGAGCGCCTGCGCCGGACCTACGCCGAGGTGGCGCAGGCCCAGGGCGCGGCGCTGGTGCCGTTCATGCTGGAGGGGGTGGCCCTGGAGCCGGGGATGATGCAGGCCGACGGCCTGCACCCCACCGCCGCCGCGCAGCCGCGGGTGCTGGACAACGTCTGGCCGGCGCTGCGCCCGCTCCTGGCCCCCGCGACGGGCCGCGGCGGAGGCTGAGCAGCCTTCACATCGCCTCTACCGCCCCTGCGGCATGTTTCACAAAGCTGAAGACATGGAGGCTGGCATGCGCCAAGGCAAAGAGACTTCCGGACTGGTGCTGGTCGTCGAGGACAACCGCAACATTTCCGAGATGATCGGCGAGTACCTGGAAAGCCGCGGCTTCGAGGTCGACTACGCCGCCGACGGCCTGGACGGCTACCGGCTGGCGGCCGAGAACACCTACGACGCGGTGGTGCTGGACCTGATGCTGCCGCGCCTGGACGGCATCGAGGTCTGCCGCCGCCTGCGCACCGACGCGCGCAAGTCCACCCCCGTGCTGATGCTCACCGCCCGCGACACCCTGGACGACAAGCTCACCGGTCTGGGGCACGGCGCCGACGACTACCTGACCAAGCCGTTCGCCATCCAGGAGCTGGAGGCGCGCCTGCGCGCGCTGATCCGCCGCGAGCGCCGCCAGGTGGGTTCGGAGGTGCTGACCGTCGCCGACCTGGTGCTGGATCCGGTCAGCATGCGGGTGACCCGCGGCGGCGTGGAACTGCAGCTCTCGCCCATCGGCCTGAAGCTGCTGACCATCCTCATGCGCGAGTCCCCGCGCGTGGTCAGCCGCCAGGAGATCGAGCGCGAGATCTGGGGCAACAGCCTGCCGGATTCGGACACCCTGCGCAGCCACCTGTACAACCTGCGCAAGGTGATCGACAAGCCGTTCGACCGCCCGCTGCTGCACACCGTGCAGAGCGCGGGGTATCGTGTGGCCGACATCGCCCAGCCCGTGACCGCTTCCACCACTTCTTCCTGACGGCACGGGCGCGGGCATCCGGAACAAGGGGGACGGGGGACCATGACGCACGCCGGACCGCGGTCGGGGCCGGCATCGTCCGCACTCACGGCGTGGCGATGCCGGGTGGCCTACAGTCAGCGGCCATCAGGTTAACCCCCCGGCCATGGCCCACGGTCTGCCCCGCAAGATCCGCATCGCCTTCATCGTGCAGATGGCGATGGCGAGCCTTGCGATCCTCCTCGCCTTCTACGTGGTGGCGCTGCTGTTCAAGTACAGCTTCGTCCAGGCCACCCTGCAGGAGGAGGCGCGGCACTACTGGTCGCTGTACGAGGCCTCGCCGGCCCAGCCGCCGCCCAACACCCATGTGGTGCGCGGCTACCTGGTCGAGCGCGGCTACTCCACGCTCAACCTGCCGCCGGCCCTGCGCGGGCTGGGGCCGGGCTTCCACGAGCTGGACGCCGAGGGCCAGATGGTCTGGGTGGACCAGCGCGAGGCCGGCACCCTGTACCTGGTGTTCCTGCGCGACCAGGCCATGCGCACCGCGGTCTGGTTCGCGGTGATCCCGGCGGTGGCCGCGCTGTTCACCATCTACGGCGCCACCTGGCTCACCTACCGCGCCTCCTCGCGCCTGGTTTCGCCGGTGGCCTGGCTGGCGCGCCACGTCTCGCGCTGGGACCCGCGCCAGCCGGACGTGGCGGCGCTGGCGCCGGACCGGCTGCCGGCCGACATCCAGGGCGAGGCCCGGCAGCTGGCCCGCGCCCTGCACGCGCTGGGCCAGCGCGTGGAGGCGCACGTGGCCCGCGAGCGCGACTTCACCCGCGACGCCAGCCACGAGCTGCGCACCCCGCTGACCGTGATCCGGGTGGCCTCGGACATCGCCCTGGCCGAGGCGGCCGAGCCGCGGGTGGTGCGCAGCCTGCAGCGCATCCAGCGCGCCGCCCGCGACATGGAGGCGGTGGTGGACGCCTTCCTGATCCTGGCCCGCGGCGAGGACGTCGAGCCGCAGAGCGAGTGGTTCGACGTGTGCGAGGTGGTCTACGGCGAGGCCGAGAACGCGCGCAGCATGCTCGGCGACAAGCCGGTGGAGCTGGCGGTGGAGTGCCGTGGCCAGCCGCGCCTGTTCGCCCCGCCGCGGGTGCTGCACGTGGTCCTGGGCAACCTGCTGCGCAATGCGGTCAGCTACACCGACCGCGGCCAGGTGCGGGTGGTGGTCGAGGACGGGGCGGTGGAGGTGAGCGACACCGGCATCGGCATGTCCGCCGACGAGCTGGCACACGCCTTCGAGCCGTTCTACCGGGGCGACCGGCCGCAGGGGCCGGGCCTGGGCCTGCCCATCGTGCGCCGCCTGTGCGACCGCTTCGGCTGGACCGTGCAGCTGGTCAGCAGCGTGGACGCCGGGACCACGGCCACGGTGCGCTTCCCGGACGCCCGTCCCCCGGACTGACCCGGTCCGCCCGCCGGCACCGGGCGTGTCAACCCGGGCCCGGCCCATGCGTTACATTGGACAGCTTTCCTTCCCTGTGCCCATCGCATGAGCCGACCCGCACGTCCGCAGTCCCGTCCCCGCCCGCGCCTGCCGCGCGCCCTGATCGCAGTGGTCGCCCTCGCCGTCATCGGCGGCGGCATCTGGTACTGGCAGCAGTACCGGGAGGCGCGCGGCGGGAGCGCGTACCGGACCGCGCCGGTCGAGCGGGGCAACATCCGCGTGGCCATCTCCTCCACCGGCACCCTCAGCGCCACCTCCACCGTCACCGTCGGCAGCCAGATCTCCGGCCAGGTGACCGAGGTGCTGGTGGACTTCAACGACCGGGTCAGCAAGGGCCAGGTCCTGGCCCGGATCGACCCCAAGACCTACGAGGCGCAGATCGAACAGGGCAACGCCCAGATCGCCGCCGCCCGCGCCTCGCTGCAGCAGGCCCGCGCGGCGCTGCGCAACGCCGAGCTGGACTGGCGCCGCAAGGCCGAGCTGGGCGAGCGCAAGCTGGTCTCCCAGGCCGACGTGGACCTGGCCCGCGCCGCCTACGAGCAGGCCCGCGCCCAGGTCGAGGCCACCGAGGCGCAGATCCGCCAGCAGACCGCCTCGACCGAGACCACCCGGGTCAACCTGGAGCGCACCGTGATCCGCTCGCCGGTGGATGGCGTGGTGCTGACCCGCAGCATCGAGCCCGGCCAGACCGTGGCCGCCAGCCTGCAGGCCCCGGAGCTGTTCACCATCGCCGAGGACCTGTCCAAGATGAAGATCGAGCTGTCGGTGGACGAGGCCGACATCGGCCAGGTCCAGCCCGGCCAGCGCGTGACCTTCACCGTGGACGCCTTCCCGGACCGCCAGTTCCGCGGCGAGGTGCAGCAGGTGCGCCTGGCGGCGACCACCACCAACAATGTGGTGACCTACCCGGTGGTGGTGAGCGTGGACAACAGCGACGGCACCCTGCTGCCGGGCCTGACCGTCAACGCCGAGATCGAGGTCAGCCGCCGCGACGACGTGCTGAAGGTCTCCAACGCCGCGCTGCGCTACAAGCCCGCCGACCAGCCGGCCGACAACGCCTCGGCGCGCGGCCCGCGCGGCGCCGGCATGCTCGAGGACCTGGCCGCGTTCGTCGGCACCATGGAGCTGACCCCGGTGCAGAAGGCCGCGTTCGAGACCGACCTGGCCGCCGCCCGCAGGCGCATGGAGGAGATGCGCAAGGCGATGGAGGCGGCGATGCAGGGCGCCCAGCGCGCCGGCGCCGGCGGCCCGCCGATGATGATGATGGGCGGCGCCCGCGCGCAGCAGCCCAGCGCCGGCGGACAGATGCGCCAGCGCATGCTCGAGCGCTTCCAGCAGGATTTCGCCGGCTTCTTCGCCACCCTGGACGAGGCGCAGCGCCAGGCGGTGGAGCGCGAGCTGGCCAACCTTGCCGGCGCGCGCCGGGTGACCGTCTACCGGCTGGAGAACAACCGGCCGGTCCCGGTGGTGGTCCGGGTCGGTGCCAGCGACGGCAGCAGCACCGAGATCGCCGGCGGCGTCAAGGAAGGCGACCTGCTGGTGACCGGCGAGCGGGCGGCCTCGCGATGAGCGCGCAGTCCCCGAAGGCGGCGGGCGCCGCGGTCACCCCGGTGATCGAGACCCGCGGCCTGCGCAAGGTGTACTCGCCGGGCACCGAGGCCGAGGTGGTGGCCCTGCGCGACGTGGACCTGACGGTCATGCCGGGCGAGTTCCTCGCCATCATGGGCCCCTCCGGCTCGGGCAAGTCCACGCTGATGAACCTGATCGGCTGCCTGGACACGCCCAGCGGCGGCCAGTACCTGTGCGACGGGGTGGACGTGTCCACCCTGGACGCCGAAGCGCTGGCGGTCCTGCGCCGGGAGAAGATCGGCTTCGTGTTCCAGGGCTTCCACCTGCTGCCGCGAATGACCGCGCTGGAGAACGTGGCCATGCCGCTGGGTTATGCCCGCGTGCCGCCGGCCGAGCGGCGCGAGCGCGCCCGCGCCGCGCTGGAGGCGGTGGGGCTGGGCGCGCGCCTGCACCACAGGCCCAACGAGCTGTCCGGCGGCCAGCAGCAGCGCGTGGCCATCGCCCGCGCGCTGATCAACGACCCCCCGGTGCTGCTGGCCGACGAGCCGACCGGCGCGCTGGACAGCCGCACGGGCGAGGAAATCCTGGCCCTGTTCAAGCGCCTGCGCGACGAGGGCCACACCGTGGTCCTGATCACCCATGACGCGCACGTGGCCGCGCACGCCGACCGCATCTGCGTGATGCGCGACGGCCAGCTGCACGAGGCCACCCACGAGGAGCTGAAGGCATGAGCTTCATGGACATCCTGCGCACGGCGGTGTTCGCCCTGCGCGGCAACTGGATGCGCAGCGCGCTGACCTCGCTGGGCGTGATCATCGGCATCGCCGCGGTGATCGTGATGGTGTCGGTCGGCCAGGGCACGCAGGCGGAGATCGAGCGCCAGCTGGCCGGCCTGGGCGCGCAGAAGCTGGACATCGGCCCGCAGGTGCAGCGCGCCATGGGCGGCGTGCGCATGAGCGCCAGCAGCTTCTTCACCCTCACCGAGGGCGACGCCGAGGCGATCCGCGAGGAGATCCCCGAGGTGGAGCTGGTGGCCGCCTCGCTGCGCGGCAGCAGCCAGATCGTCTACGCCGAGAACAACTGGTCCACGAGCTGGCAGGGCATCCAGCCGGACTTCCTGCAGATCAACGGCTGGCAGATCGCCAACGGTGCGGCCTTCGAGCCGCAGCACTTCAACGGCGACAAGGTGGTGCTGCTGGGCGAGACCGTGCGCCGCGAGCTGTTCGGCGCCGGCACCGGCATCGGCGAGACGGTGCGCATCGGCCGCACCAACTTCACCGTGGTCGGCACTCTCAAGCCCAAGGGCATGAGCGGCTTCGGCCGCGACCAGGACGACGTGGTGATGGTGCCGCTGGAGACCGCGCGCCGGCGCCTGATGGGCGCGATGGGCCTGCCACCGGGTGCGGTGATGGACATCTCGCTGACCGTGTCGCACCCGGACGACCTGGCCTACGTGCAGGGCGAGGTGGAGTCGCTGCTGCGCCAGCGCCACCGCATCGAGCCGGGCGCACCCGACGACTTCCAGGTGCGCAACGTCGCGCAGCTGGTGGCCACCCGCAACGAGACCACGCGGCAGATGTCCTGGCTGCTGGGCGCGGTGGCGACGATCTCGCTGATCGTCGGCGGCATCGGCATCATGAACATCATGCTGGTGTCGGTAACCGAACGCATCAAGGAGATCGGCCTGCGCCTGGCGGTGGGCGCCGGTCCTTCGGACGTGCGCCGGCAGTTCCTGGCCGAGGCCATGCTGCTGTCGCTGGGTGGCGGCGTGCTGGGCATCGTGTTCGGCATCGCCGGCGCGCTGCTGGTGGGCCACTTCAACACCGACCTGCCGATCCAGCTCAACGGCAAGGTCATCACCCTGGCCGCGGCGTTCTCGGTGGCCACCGGCCTGTTCTTCGGCTACTACCCGGCGCGCAAGGCCTCGCAGCTGGATCCGATCGAGGCGCTGCGGCAGTGAGCGGGCGCCGGCGGGCGCTCAGCCCGCCGGCATCACGTCGAAGGCCAGGCTGATGCGCGGCCGCGCGGTGCCCTGGAACGGCTCGGTGTGGTGGAAGAAGTAGGACGGGAAGAAGCAGAACCAGTCCGCCTTCGGCCCCACCGCGCAGGTGCGCGGCGCGGCCTTCACCGGCACGCTGGCCGGCGCCTGGCCGAAGGTGAGCGTGCCCACGCCCGGCGCCGGCGCATCACCGGTGTCCAGGTAGTACACGCCGCTGAGGCGGCCGGCCGGATGGATGTGCGGGGCCTGGCGCCCGCCGCAGTCCAGCACCGTGCACCAGGCCTGCAGCCGCCAGCGTGCGGGCAGGGTGCGCACCCAGGGGTGGTCACGCATGGCCGGGTCGGCGCGCAGCGCCTCCAGGCGCCGCTCCACCATGCCGCGCACCACCTCGCCGAAGCGGAAGAAGGGCGAGCCCGGCGACAGGTCCAGCATCGGGCTCTGCCGGCCGCCGAAGGTGGAACGACCGGCCGGCTGCCACACCAGGCCCGGGTGGGCCAGCACCGCCTCGCGCAGCGCCTCGCGGTCCAGCGCCAGATCCTCCGGCCGCGGCACGTTCCACAGCAGCGTCGGGTAGTCGACCAGCCGGTCCACCTGCTCGCGCAGGCCCAGCTCGTTGGCGCACAGGTAGATGCCGGCCAGCGCGGTCTGGTCCGCGGGGTCGGCCTGCAGCGCCGCCAGCAGCGGCGCACGCGCCTCGCCGGCGCGGCCGGCGCCGAGCAGGGCCATGGCGTAGTCGGTCAGCGCGGCCGGGTCGCGCGGGGCGGCGCGCAGCACCGACTCGAACAGCGGCATGGCCTGGTCGAGGGCGCCCTGGCCGGACAGGGCGTTGGCCAGGCTGCGCCGCACCTGCAGGTGGCCGGGGGCCAGCTCCAGGGCGCGGCGCAGGTAGGGAATGGCCTCGCCATGGCGTTCCATGCGCAGCAGGACCATGCCCGCGTTGGCCCAGGACTCCGGCTTTTCCGGGCGCCGCCGCACCAGTTCGAGGAAGTCCTCCAGCGCCTCGCCCAGGCGCTCCTGGCCGGCCAGGGTCAGCGCGCGCTGGAAGCGGGCCGGGTCGGCGGCCGGGTCCAGCGCCAGCAGGCGGTCCAGGTCGGCCAGTGCGGCATCGTGCCGCTGCAGGGCCAGCAGCACGCTGGCGCGCAGGAAGCGCAGGTCGGCGCGGTCGGGTGCGGCGGTGACGGCCTCGTCCAGGCGGGGCAGCGCGCGGCCGACGTCGCCGGCGCGTGCGCAGGCCTCGACGTGTTCGTGCAGGGCGCGGATGTCGGTCATGGTGCCCGTGCCTCGGTGCGGGAAGCGGAAGCGGCCAGCCGTCCGGCCAGCGCCTCGATCGCGGCCGCGGTCCGGCGGGGGTCGAACAGCCCGGTCGCCGCCGCGGCCCGGCGCATGCGTGCGCGCAGCGCGTCCAGCCGCGCCGGGTCGTTGGCGAGGGCCGCCGCGCGTCCAATGTACTGGCCGGTGTCGGTGCAGACCAGTTCGTCCAGGCCGAGGAAACGGTTCACCGCCACCCCGAGCCGTGCCAGCGGGCGGTCGCCCTCGCGGCTGAGCAGCGGCAGGCCAGCGGCCACGGCGGACAGGGCGGTGGCGCCGGCCTGGTAGCGGAACGCGTCCAGGCACAGGTCGCAGCTGGCGGCGCGGTCGGCCTGCGCCTCGAACGGGACGTGGCCGAGCAGGTGCAGGCGCGCCGCATCGCCGCCCATCTCCTGCCAGGCGCACAGGAAATGCGGACGGGCTTCCGCTGGCAGGTACACCGCCAGGTGCGCGCGCGGGGCCTGCTCCAGGATCCGGACCCAGGCCTGCACCAGCTCCGCGTCCAGCTTGTAGCTGTTGTTGAAGCTGGCCAGCAGCGGCACCCCTTCCGGCAGGCCGAAGCGCGCCCGGTCCGGGGTGCCGGAAGGCAGCGGGCCGCAGGGGAACAGCAGGCCGGGCAGGCGCAGCACCCGGTCCGACCACGGCCAGGGCGCGTCTTCCGGCTGCACGTGCCCGTCCAGCAGCAGGCCGTCCAGCCACGGCGCCTCGTGGCCGTCGATGAAGCCCAGCCAGCCCAGCTGCACCGGCGCCGGGCGCAGGGCCAGCACCTCCGGCCGCGCACCGGCGGTGTAGCCGCCCAGGTCGACCAGCACGTCCACCGCGTCCTCGCGGATGCGGCGAGCCACGGTTTCCGCAGGTACGCCCTGCAGGTCGTGGAAGACATCGAACTCGGCGGCCAGCGCGGCGGCCACCGGGTCGTCGTGGCGCCGCAGCGAATAGCCCAGCACCTCGACGCGGCGGCGGTCGTGCGCGGCGAACAGGCCGCGCAGCAGCAGGCCGACGGCGTGGCGGCCGAAGTCCGCGCCGATGTAGCCCAGGCGCAGGCGCGGCCCGTGGCCGGGTGGGCGGGGCGGCAGCGGCGCGGGCACGCGGCGCAGGATGCGCCGGACGTAATGCCGCACCGCCTCGCGCCGTGGCGCGGCGGCCAGTGGCAGGTGGGCCAGGGCGAACGGCTCGGGGCAGTCGTCCGGATCGCCCGGGCCCGCCTCCAGCAGCGCCGCCAGCCGCGCGGTGCTGGCCTGTGCGGCGGCGAAGTCGCAGAGCATGGCCTCCACGTGCGCCAGCCGCGCCAGGCAGTCGCGCCGCCGCGGGTACAGCGCGCACATGCGCGCGTACGCCTGCCGGGCCTGCTCCAGGCGGCCGGCGCGTTCGGCGCACAGCCCGATGTTCATGATCTCGCCCGGCTGGCTGCGCATGGCCCGGGCGTAGGCCTGCGCCGCCTCGTCCCAGCGGCCCTGGCGCTGCAGCACCTCGCCCAGGTAGTGCCAGGCCTCGTCCAGGCCCGGGGCCAGGGCCACGGCACGGCGCAGCGAGGCCTCGGCCGCATCGGCGCCCGACAGCGCCTCCAGGCGCCCGCGCAGCAGCCAGCCCAGCGGGTTGGCCGGCGCCGCCGCGGTGGCCGCGGCCGCGCTGGCCAGCGCCTCGGCGGGTTGGCCGGCGCGCTGGCGGGCCTGCGCCAGCACCAGCAGCAGGTCCGGATGGCCGGGGGCCAGGCGCAGGCCCTGTTCCGCCGTGGCGGCGGCCTGGTCGGGCCGGCCCGCCTGCAGCAGCGCCACCGCGCAGTCATGCCAGGCCGAGGCGTCGTGCGGGTCGGCCTCCAGGGCGCGGCGGTAGGCGGCGATGGCGCGCGCCAGGTCGCCCTGCCGGTGCCAGTGCCGGGCCTGCGCCAGCTCAGCCACGCACCGCCTCCAGCGCCCAGCCGATCTTCGCCCCCGGCCGCTGCTCCAGCGGCGCGTGCCGGACCGCGTACCCGTGCGCGCGCAGGCGCACGGCCAGTGCCTCCAGGTCGGCGGCCGACAGCTGCGCGTCCTGCTGCTGGCGCAGGCGCAGGTCCTCGTCGGCCAGGTGGCGATGCAACCGCGCCAGCATGGCGTCGGCCTGCACGGGCACCTGCGCCGCCGCCTCCAGCGCGTTGCGGATCTGCGTGGCGGCGCTGCGCAGCACCTGCGCCTCGGGCAGGGCCTCGATCATGTCCATCAGCGCCTGCGCCGCCCGGTTGAATGCCAGGCGCTCGGCCTCGCCTTGCGGCGCCGGCGCGCCCGTGTGCCTGGCCCGGGCGGCGCGGTGCAGCACCGGCACCAGTGCGCGCGCGCGCTCGACCACCGGGCTGGCGCGCAGGAAGGCGCAGCCCTGGCGCTGCTGCGCGGACACGCGGGCGATCACCGAATCGTCGCTGTGCACCACCAGCGCGATCCGTCCGCGTGGCGCGGCCACGCGCAGCATCTCCGCCAGCGCCGCCTCGCGCGGGGCGTATTCGAAGCCGAACTGCGAGCAGACCAGGTCCACCGTGCCGTCGCCGAAGGGCAGGGCGCAGGCCGAGGTGCGCGGGTGGAAGCGGACACCGGCGAACAGGCGCGCGCCGTCGGCCAGCGCGCGCGGCGGGTCGATGTCGGCGGTGTCCACGCCGTGCAGCTCCAGGGCGACGCCCCGCGCCTGCGCGCGTCCGCGCGCCAGCAGCAGCAGCGGCCCGTTGCCCGTGCCCAGGTCCACCACGCGCGCGCCGTCGCCGAGCGCGTCGAACTGGCGCTCCCAGAAGGCGCGGATGGGGCCGTCGTAGTTGCCCTGGATGCCGGTGGCGCAGGAGTGCAGCACCCCTGCCTGCCACAGGCGCGACCAGGGAGCGGCGGCCTCGTCCGGGATCATCCGCGCTCCGGGCCGGGGGTCTTCCAGCGGCACCAGGCGTTGAGCGCCACGATGATGCGCGGGCGCTGGCCGGCGTACGGGAAGACCTCGTGCAGCAGGTAGGACGGGAAGGCGATCAGCTGGCCGGCCTTGTGGTTGAGCTGCCAGCTCCCCAGGCGGTAGGGCACCTGCATGTTCTCGTTGCCCGGGTCGCGGTGCATGCTGGCCGCGGCGCGCGGGTCGTGGAAGCGCACCGCGCCGCTGTACGCGGGGCCGGGATCGCCCGGATCGACGCAGTAGATCGCCGACCAGCTGGCGTTGGGGTGGTCGTGCAGGCCCTGGAAGCCGTGGGTGCGGGTGACGTGGAACCAGGAGTGCATGTCCAGCTCCAGGTTCGCCATCTGCGCGTCGCTGTAGCGGTTCAGGCCCTGGATCAGCGTGTACAGCGCCTGGCGGATGAAGGCGAACAGCTCCTGCACCGCCGGTTCGGTGCGCCGGTGTAGGTGGAAGTTGCTCTCAAACAGGCCGTACTGGGTGTCGCGTTGGATCGGGTCGCGGTGGCGGTCGCCCTCGGCCTCCAGCGCGAGGAACAGCCCGGCCAGCTCGCGGTTGATGCGCTCGGCCCCGGGCAGGTGCGCCTCCATCAGCGGCACGGCGTACAGCGGGTGGATGGTGGCGCGGATGTCCTGTGGCGGCATGGGCTTGTCCCCTCGATCGGCACGCCGGGCATGATGCCACGCCAGGCGCCGGCCTCAGACCGTGATGCCCAGTGTGCGCAGGTGCGCGGCGGCCTCCGGCAGGAAGCGGCGCCAGGCACCGATGCTGCGGTCGTTGAGCGGGCTGCGCACCTGCGCCTCGCTGTAGGTGGCGATCTGTTCGCCGCGCCGCCAGAAGTCGAGCATGGCCGGCTCCCATTCCAGCCCGGCCGCCGCCAGCAGCGGGGCCAGGGTGCCCCTCGGGTCGGCCACCAGGTCCTCGTAGCGCAGGGTGAACACGCGCTCCGGTGCCGCTTCCCGCCAGTGCCGGGCCTGCTCCCGGACCTGCCCGGCGTAGGTGGCCAGGTCGGCAGGATCGTCGGCGTACAGGCAGCCGAACTCGAAGTCGCGCAGGTGGATGGACATGGCGCAGTCGGCCAGGTCGCGCTCCAGGTGCACGACCAGCGCGTCCGGGAACATGGCCAGGATCAGTCCGGCGTACTCGATGTTGGCCGGCAGCTTGTCCACCACCGCGCGCGCGCCGGCGGCCAGGTCGCCGGTGGCGGCGCGGTACCAGGCCTGGACGAAGGCGGCCAGCCGCGGGTCGGCGTCGTGCGGGTCGCGGCAGGCGGTGCCGGCGAGGCTGGGGACGAGGTTCTGCTCGCCCAGCCCGGCCACCTGCGGGTGCGAGCCCAGCATCCGCGTCAGCAGGGTGGTGCCGCTGCGTGGCAGGCCGACCACGAAGAGCGGGCGCGGCGCCGGGCCCTCGCCGGCGGGCAGGGGGCGGCGCCGGCGGTCCAGCTCCATGCGCCGGGCCGAGGCGGCGGCGTCCCAGGGGCCCAGGCGCGCGCGCTTGAGCCGGTGCGCCTCGGCGGCCAGCAGGAAGGCGCGGCCGGGCGCCTGCGTGGCCTGGCAGGCGGCCAGCGCGAAGGCCGCCTTCTCGCGCACGTAAGGGTCGGGGCTGTCGCGGTACATGGCCTCGACCCGGGCCAGCGCCTCCGCGGCCACGCGCCCGGGCCGTTCGAACTCCAGGTACTTCTGCCAGGCGTCCACCATCCCCGGATGCGCTTCCAGCAGGTGGCGGTAGCGGGCGCGCGCCTCCTCGTGCTCGCCCATCACCTGGGCGACCTGGGCGGCCAGCAGGGTCCAGGCCGGATCCACGTCGCGCTCGCGGTACGGCCAGTGGCGCGCCACCTCCCACACCGGGGCCGGGCGGTTGGACAGGAGCATGGACTGCGCCCAGGCGGCCAGCAGTTGCGGATCGTCCGGACGCAGGGCATGCAGGCGATCGAGCACGCGCAGGTGGGCGTAGCGGTCGACACGGACGGCCGGATGCCGCAGCAGGCCGAGCAGGTCCGCCGCGTCGGCGCCGGTGATCTGGGCTTCAAGCCTGGCGTCGGGGTGCGGGTGCCAGGCGACGGTGCTGCCCGCGGGCATCGAGCCTCCGAAAGCGTGTATGGGCGAATGTACGCACAAAAAAGGTGGCCCGCACGAGGCGGGCCACCCGGTTGCCACGTTTTCCGCCAGGATCAGAAGTTCTGCTCGTAGCGGATGTACGGGACGCGGCCGTACATGTTGTACAGCGAGTTGTCGTAGAACGGCGAGCCGTAGTTCACGTTGAACGGCGGCATCTTGTTGGCGACGTTGCGCACGCCCAGGGTGACGCGGCCGTTCCACGGCAGGGCCACGTTGACCTGCGCGTCAACGGTGGTCCACGACGGGATCGACGTGCCCGGGGTGCCGTCGCTGTGGTCGCCGATGTAGTTGGTGATCACGGCGGCGCCCCAGTCCCCGCGCTCCCAGGCCACGAACAGCTGGGCACGATCCTGCGGCAGGCCCAGGGTGCCAGCCTGCTCCAGGGTGTCGGCGGCGATCGGGGTGAAGTCGTCGGCCAGGATGTGGCTCCACACCAGCTTGGTGTTCATCCGGCCGGCCGCACCGATGTCGAAGCGGTAGGTCAGGTCCAGGTCCACGCCCTTGGTGCGCTGCATGGCGCCGTTGTCCACGGGCAGCAGGATGTTCTGGATCGGACCCGGCAGGATGGTGCCATCCGGGGCGACGACGTTCGGACCGCGGGTCAGGCCGTAGTTGGCACGGCCCTGCTCGCCGAAGGACAGCGCCAGCGCGCGCGGCACGGAGGCGATGATGTTCTCCAGCTTGATGTCGAAGTAGTCAACCGCGACCGACACGTTCTCGGTCGGGCTCCACACGAAGCCGGCGCCCCAGTTCGTCGCCTCTTCCGGCTTCAGGTCCGGGTTCGAGGTGACGGTGAACTGGTACTGGGCGTTGGTGCCGCAGGGATTGACCGGGTACGGCTGGTAGCCGGCGTTGCCCGAGCTGTTGCGGTACTCGGTCAGCGCCTGGCAGGCCACCGGGTCGCCGCCCGGCAGGTTGGCCGACGACAGCGGCGGGATCTCCAGGTTGGTGGTCGACGGAGCGCCGTACAGGTCACCCATGGTCGGGGCGCGGAAGCCCTTGCCCCACGAGCCGCGCAGCAGCAGCGACTCCAGCGGACGGAACTCCAGCGACACGCGCGGCGAGAACTTGCTGCCGACGTCGTTGTAGCTGTCGTAGCGGCCGGCCAGGGAGACGTTCAGGGTCTCCAGCAGCGGCAGCAGGCTCTCGAAGTACACCGCGTAGTTGGCGCGCTCGCCGCCCAGGCCGGCGCCGGCCGAACCGAACACGTTGCCCGCGGCGCTCTGCGAGTCGTACTGGAACGTCAGGCGGTCGTCGAAGTAGTCGAAGCCGAGCACGAAGCCCGACGGACGGCCACCGATCTCGAACAGGTCGAAGCCGATGTTGCCGCCCACGTTGACGGTGCGCTGCTCGTTCTCCACGTACACGGTGTGGCCGATCTGCGGCGCGTACTCGGCCACGCTCGGGTGGTTCGGGTCGAACGGGTTGAAGTTGCCCGAGTCGATCGCCTGCTGCAGCGCCGAGGAAAGGCCGTAGTTGTAGTTCACGCTGGACAGCGACACGCGGCCGTGGCCGGCGTACAGCTGCCAGGTGGAGCCGCCGAACCAGTCGTTCTGGCCTTCCAGGCCGAAGCTGTAGTCGCGGTAGTAGTCGCGGCGCAGCGCGTCACGGGTGCCCAGCGGGGTGAAGCGGTAGTACAGGGTGCCGTCCACGCCGAACGGGTTGAACGGGTTGTCGGCGGCGATGGTCGGGAAGGTGTCCACCGGGGCCGCCGCGTACACGCCGAGGCTGCTGGTGTCGGTGGCGATGCCGCGGAAGAAGAACCGGGTGTTCTCGGTCAGCTCGTAGTTGGCGTTGACCAGCAGCGAGTCGCGCTTCAGCGAGGCCTCGTTGGCCGAGGTCATGTTGTGATGGAAGCGGCAGACCTCGCCGTCGCGGATGCTGTTCGGGTACTGGTCGCAGTTCGGCGCGCCGACCAGGCCGGTTTCGCCGCTGTAGAAGTTGGCCGGGGCGTTGAACGCGCTCAGGAACGCGGAGGCCAGGCCGGGGGTCTCCGGGCTGAAGCCGTGCTTGGCGAGGATCGGCAGGATCTCGCGGTTGTACATCAGGTCACGCTCGGCGTGATCGATGACGAAGGTGACGTTGCCGCGGTCCGAGCTGATGCCACCGGAGATGCTGGCGTTGGAGGCATTGGGGCCCGGGCCGTCCGGGGCCTCGTGGCCGACGGTGACGTTCAGGCCCTCGTAGTCCTTGCGCAGGATCACGTTGACCACGCCGCCGATCGCGTCGGCGCCGTAGATCGCGCCCGCGCCCTCGCGCAGGATCTCGATGCGCTCGATGGCGGCGGTCGGGATCAGGTTGACGTTGGCCGCGGCGCCGTCGATCGAGGCCGACTTGGTCATGCGGCGGCCGTCCAGCAGCACCAGGGTGTAGTACGGACCCAGGCCGCGCATGCTGAAGGTGGCGTACGAGCCGGAGGCCGAGCCGGACGATTCACGCGCCGAGCCGTAGGAGTTGAAGACGTTGTTGCGCAGGAAGTCCGCGACGGACAGTTCGCCGGAGAGCTCGATCTCCTCGCGGGTGATGACGGTAACCGGGTTCGGGCCCTCGATTTCCGCACGCTTGATGCGCGAACCGGTCACTTCCACGCGGTCGAGGGTGGTCGCCTCCTGGGCGTAGGCGACGGTGGTGCCGCCGGCGCCCGCGAGAAGCGCGATCGCGATCGCGTCGCGCAGCTTGTGGGTCTTGCGATTCATCAGGTCTCTCCGAGTGAGAAA
>Ga0207864_1000081_pt1 | contig 155919 bp, 141 predicted proteins | sample HigsolmetaAR202D_FD_184834 | JGI IMG/M metagenome (GOLD analysis project Ga0207864, IMG submission 184834) | Ionic liquid and high solid enriched microbial communities from the Joint BioEnergy Institute, USA - AR20-2-D (SPAdes) (version 2) ...
CCCTCTCCCGCACTGCGGGCGAGGGGGTGAATGGTGATGTTGTATGCGATTTCGCGTAGCGAAATCGCATACAAGCTCTCTGAGTTCTGTGCTCTCAAGAATAATTCCGCGATGGTATGCGAACGATCGCCTTTTTGCTGCCGACACGACTTTTGGGTAATGCATAGTTGGCGGGAAAAGGGCTGGGGATGAGGGCAGGCTAGCCCATTTGATAGCCGAAGGCGGACGCGCTAGAAGCCGAATGGAAGCTTGAGACCTCTCCGCCTGAGATGAAAAATAGGCACCATGAAATAGACACAAGGTCTTGCGGTTAGGCACCACAAGACCTTGTTGCATCGCGTGGAGTTATTCGACGTCGAGCTCGGGATAGAGCGGGAAGCGCTTGAGCAGGGCTTGCACACGGGCGCGCGCCTCGCTGGCGATAGCGGGATCGAGCTGATATTTGGCACGACTTAGGCCGCCGCTCTTCACCGCAGCGGGTTTGGTATTGGCCAGCACCAGCTTCATAATCGCAGCGATCTCGCGCATCTCGTCGGGGCCCATGCCGAGCGTTGTAGTCGCCGGCGTGCCGATGCGCAGACCGCTGGTGTACCACGGCCCGTTGGCATCGAAGGGCAGCGAGTTGCGGTTCAAGGTGAAGCCGCATTCGCGTAGCGCGCCCTCGGCCTGGCGGCCAGTTAGGCCGAACGAGCTAGAGACATTGATCAGCATCAAGTGGTTATCGGTGCCGCCCGTCAAGACATCGAGGCCTTCATCGACACAGGCTTGTGCCAGAGCGGCCGAGTTTTCAACGATCCGTCGGGCGTAATCTTGGAAGGCGGGCGTATTGGCCTCGCGCAAGGCGATCGCCTTGGCCGCCATAGCGTGCGGCAGCGGGCCGCCCAAAATCGCCGGACAGCCCTTATCGACCCATTCGGCGAACTCTTTGGTGCAGAGCACCATACCGCCGCGCGGGCCGCGCAGGGTCTTGTGGGTTGTGGTCGTGACCACGTGGGCGTGGGCGACGGGGTTGTAATCGCCCGTAAAGACTTTACCAGCCACCAGACCAGCAAAGTGGGCCATGTCGACCATAAAGACCGCACCGACCTCGTCGGCGATCTCGCGCATCTTGGCAAAGTTGAGCTTGCGCGGATAGGCGCTGTAGCCAGCCAGCAGAATCAGCGGCTTGACCTCGTGCACCGTGGCGCGCAGCTGATCGAGATCGATGAGGCCACTCTCTTTATCGACAGTGTAGGAATAGACATCGAAAAGCTGGCTCGAGATATTGTGGCGATAACCGTGGGTCAGGTGGCCGCCCGAGTAGTAGTCGAGCGCCAAGAGGCGCTGATTGCCAAAGGCCTCGCGCACTTTGTTCCACTGCTCGCGGGTGGCGTTCGAAGGGTTGTCAATGCCTAACTCAGCCAGCATGGGCGCTTGCACCTTGGCCGAGAGGATGGCCAAGAAAGCCACAAGGTTAGCGTCGGCGCCCGAGTGGGGCTGCACATAGGCGTGTTCGGCCCCGAACAGCTCGCAAGCCAGCTGAGTCGCCTCGCTCTCGATGGCATCGACATTATCGCAGCCAGCGTAGAAGCGGTGCTGGGCATAACCTTCGGCGTATTTGTCGGTCAAGAGGTTGCCGTGCGCCAACTGGGTCGACAAGGAGCTGTAGTTTTCGCTGGCGATCAGCTTCAGGTTGCTGCGTTGGTCGCGCAGCTCTTGCAAGATCGAGTTGGCGATGCTGGGCGACACACTGCTCACTTGGTCGAGCGAAGCGTAAAACGCGATAGCCGCAGAGCTAAGATTTTGGCCTTGGTGTTGCTCCAAATAGCGCTTGAGGTACTGTCCCGGTATCGTTGTTGTTTCGAGCGACATAACTGCTCCTTAGGCAATAAAAAAAGGGCATCAACCAAGCGGTTGGCCCCAGCCCAGGCGAGCGGCTGTATCAAACAATCTGCGAACGGGCTTCCCCGTGGTTCTAACCACGTTCTCTCGCCAGTCACCCGTTGCCTCTCAATTAATCTGATTATAGGTCAGGCTGGCAAAAACGTCAATCCGCTATTAGCAAATCGCTGCCAAAGCTTATGGGCGATTCCGCGCTCTTATGCCAAAGTGGCTCTGCTGGCTCAAATTACTTTGGCGGTAGAGGGCTGTTCCTCCCATCCGGTCCTAACCGCGTCCGCCTTCGGCTATCAACATCCCGCCCTCCGAAATAGGCTGCTATCTGTGAGCGAAGCCGCCCGAAAACGTGACGTTTGAAACGGATTTCGAATAACGACTAAAAAAGAGATCTGTTTTCAATCAACAGCGCGCTTTTTCAAGCAGAAGTGAGCTTGCCATACAATTGCTACAACATTCTTTTTATAAGCTATATATCATTGTGCTTTCATATAATCGGTTGTACCATAACGCCAGACCACTATATCTCTCACTTCGCTATGCATAGCGCATATGCCCCCGCATTTTGCTTTGCTACAAACAGTTTCGCTTCAGCCCATCGCTAGTCTCTAAAATCGGCAAGATTGCGCGAGATCTGAAGATAATCCAAAGGATTGAGCATGAGAAGTCGCAACGATAAAATCTTAGCTCATGTTGATCTCCAAGGCTGTGGCGTCGAAATAGGGCCGGTTTTTAATCCTATTTTGCCAAAACGTGCGGGCTTCAAAACACATGTGATCGATCACACCGATCGCGAGGGATTATGCAACAAATATGGGCCGGAGGGACATAATATCGATTTGATCGAAGAGGTCGATTTTGTCTGGCGAGGAGAGTCATATCAAGAGCTTACCGGCAAAAGTCACGCCTACGACTGGGTTATCGCTTCGCATGTGATCGAGCATATGCCTGACCTGATCGGTTTTATCTGCGACTGCGACTCGATTCTAAAGCCCAGCGGCGTGATATCGCTGGTTGTGCCCGACAAACGCTACTGCTTCGATCGTTTTCGGCCGATCTCAAGCCTTGGGCGCGTCATCGACGCTCACTTTTATCGCTACAAGCGCCATTCGCCCGGAAGCCTAGCGGAATACTACCTCAACGTTGTCGCCCAAAACGGAAATATCATCTGGGATCATAATTCGGTCGGCAACTTCAGCTTTATTCACTCGCTCGAAATGGCCCGCGACGCTATGCAACAAGCCATTGAAAGCAGTGACTACAGGGATGCTCACGCTTGGTGCTTCACCCCAAGCTCGTTCCGCCTCTTGATCCACGACCTCTTTCAGTTAGGCCTTATCCCTGTCCAAGAGCTTGACTTCTTCCCAACCACGGGCAGCGAATTCTATATCACACTTAGTCGTTCCGGTACAGGCATCCCCGTCAGCAGAATGGAGCTGCTCAATCGGCTCGAAGTTGAACTCAACGGAGCGATCCTACTGAAAGCCTAAAACAGTTTTAGGCTACCGAGCGCAGGCCGCAGAATCGGCAGCGTTGCTAGATCGTGCAGTATCGCCTATCCTACAGGTACGGCACAGATAGCATTGAAGCGCTGCCGAGTCTCTTTGCGCTTCAGCGCCTGTTCAATGGAAGAGTTCTATGCAGATCTATGTGTTAGGCGGCTCGCCCTGTAGTGGAAAGAGCAGCATCGCCGAACGGCTGGCGGCCGAATATAGCCTGAACTATTACAAAATCGACGACTACGAACAAGCCCACTGCCAGCGTTGCACGGCCGAACAGCAGCCAGTCTTGTTCCGCTATCTCCAATTATCGTGGAACGAGCGCTGGATGCGCCCGGTCGAGCTGCAAGTCGAAGAGGAGTTCGCCATCGCGCGTGAACGCTGGCCTATGGTTCGCGAAGACCTGCGCTCGCTCGAGTCGCCGCTCTTAGTCGAAGGAGCCAGCGCTTTGCCAGAGCTGGTTTGGGAATGGCTAGGAGCGAGTTCTCAAGTAGCCTATCTGGTTCCTGAAGCGCATTTTCAATACCGATACTATAGCCAACGCCCCTGGATCAAGCATATTTTGCAGGACTGCGCTGATCCTGATGCGGCTTTCGAACGCTGGATGCAACGCGATCAGCTCTTCGGGCGTAAGGTTTTGGAACAAGCTCAAGCCCTTGGCTATCACACACGCCTCGTTGATGGCAGCCAAAGCTTGGAGGAGAACTATCAGCAGGTTGTTGCTTGGTTTGGGCTTAGCAAAGGCTAACACCACGCTTGTAGATCGCGGATGATACGAAATCCGCTTGATTGCTTTTTATTTGGCCTTCGGCAGAGTGGAACTTGACTATTTTTGTTGTGTGAGACTTCTTGCGCTGAAAGAGTACAAGGCTTTTAGCAGATTTGCTATCAGGTAGCGCTTGGGCGCAGGCAGATGAGAAGCCGAATGTAGTGAGCAACCTGTTGATAGCCGAAGGCGGACGCGCTAGAAGCCGAATAGAAGGTTGAGACCTCTCCGCCAACCTAATAAACCACCTGAAGTGAACAAGCGGATTTGACATGAGCTGGTAACGAAACAGGGTGAGAGCGATACAAACCTGTCTAAGCTGCCGATTGTGGGCTTAGACAGGTTTGTAGCATAAGCGGCTAGCCTTGAGCTGCCTAGGCTAATGTGCTCCCGATCAGCTCGTCGAGGAAGAGGTAGCGCTCGCGATGGCGCTCTTGTTCCATCCTCGATGCGACATCGAGATAGAGGTATTGACCCTTCGGCTCGTCGGTAGCGGGCTTCCACTCGGGCAGGCCTTCGCCGTTAGGATCGTTTTGCTTGACGAATTGGACGTAGTACTGCTGCATAATATCGGAGAGCTGCTCGTCCTCTTCCGTCCAAGCATAGACCGTGTTGGTCGCAAGGTTGCCCATAAAGTACTCGATATCGGCCGAGTGAACCGCGCCCCGAGCGGGGGGTTGGCGATTGGCCTTGGCCTCTTCGCCGCGAATCACACCGCCAGCGAGGCCGGGCACAGCGTCGCCCATCTCGGGGCGCATGGCTGGGCGCGGGTGGGCGTAGAGGTAGCGGTAGACCGCTTGGCCACTGGTCTGGCCGTGCAGATCGGCCCACTTCCACGTGCTATAGCCGATAAACAGATCGCCCGCCAGCTCCGAAGCAGCGACGAGCACCTCTTCATCGCTTGAGGCCGGGTAGAACTCAAGCAGGCGCTCGGCCCGCTCTCCAAAGCGCTCGCGCACCGCCGCTTGGTAATTCTCAACCGTGGGCGCTTGGCCTTGCAGCAAGAAGGCGTAGGACGCCTCCTCGGAGTTCCAGCCGACCAAGAGCGGCACGCGCGACTGCTCGCCCGCGGCAAAGATCTCTTTCGGCGAACGATCGAGGAAGTAGCCATCGATCACGCCCGTAAAGGCTTGGGGCGGCAGCTTGCCCACCTTCTCCAGCAGCTCCTGAGCGGGAATGGCACGCAATTCGGCCAGTGACTTGGCGCCCAAGCTCTCGGCTATCTCTAGACCATGGCGCTCGGCCTCGGCCCGGCTGATCGGCGAGAGCGCGCCCATCAGCGAGCCGCTCGAACCGATCGCGCCCGCGATCAGATGCTTGGCCAAGGGCGAGACCATCTGAGCGCTGACCGAGATCGAGCCAGCCGATTCGCCCGCGATGTAGACGCGGTTGGGGTCGCCGCCGAAGGCCGCGATGTTGTTGCGCACCCACTGCAGAGCCGCCGCTTGATCGAGGTAGCCATAGTTGCCCGATGCGCCGTTGGGCGATTCTTTGGACAGTTCGGGGTGCGCAAAAAAGCCGAACACATTCAGACGATAGTTGGCCGTCAGCGTGATGATGCCGCGCTGAGCGAGCCGTTCGCCATCGTAACGCGGCTCAGAGCCATCGCCAGCCACATTACCGCCGCCATAAAAATAGAGCAGCACCGGCAGCTTCTGATCGCCCTCGACCGCAGGCGCCCACACATTGAGGTAGAGGCAGTCTTCGCTCAGGCCGTTCGAGCGAAAGTTCATATCGCCGAACACCGGCAACTGCATCGCGCGCGGGCCAAAGGAATGGGCCAAACGCACGCCTTCCCAAGCAGGCACAGGCTGCGGCTCGCGCCAGCGAAGCTCACCGACGGGCGGCGCTGCAAAGGGAATGCCCTTGAAGCTGCGCACCCCGGTCTCTGGATTGATCGTTCCTTCGATAATACCTGAGGTCAAAACGACTCGCGGATTTTCCATGACTTGTAAGCTCCTTTGCTCTCTTGCTTTCACCCGCACTTGAAGGTCAACTATTGCAGACAGAAGGTAGCAGCCCGCTCTTAAGCCAGCGCAAGAGAAGGCTCAACCTTTCTGTCATGGAAGAGTTTACAGGCTGAATCGTTAGAGCATGCAGCCTGTAAAGAATAGTGCTGTCGCTTCAAGTGCCTGTGAAATGGGTTTATGCCGCTTCATTATAAAACAATCTATCCCCAGCACATCCGCTTAACGTCGTGTCTGCTCGCAATGCGAGAACAACGAACGACCAAGAAACATAGCCGCGTTCCACTTTGCCGAAAGCCAAAAAGAGCTACAGTAATCTGATTTGACCTTCCTCTTGCTGATCAGTGTGCTAACATGCATTTGTTCACGCCAATCTTGACAATCGTCTCCGGTTGTTCGCTTGAGCCATAGAGAAAGAGAGACCGTATTTATGAGCGATTACCCTGCAAATCCGCTGGAAAAGCCTGGTTATCGGCTTGAGTGGCATGATGAATTCGACCAAGCAGAACTAGACCCGAATAAATGGATCCCTGCTTACTTACCACAATGGAGCTCGCGCCAACGCTCAAAGCCCACCTACCGTCTCGATGGCTCACTACTCCACTTAGAGATCCAGACTGAACAACAAGCTTGGTGCCCAGAATTCGATGGTGAGTTGCGAGTTTCAGGCCTGCAAACGGGAGTTTTTTCCGGCCCATTGGGAAGCAGCCTTGGCCAACACCGCTTCAGACCGGAACTTGTGGTGCGTGAAGAGCAGCCTCCACAGCGCTGTTACACTCCTCAATACGGCTACTTTGAGTGCCGCGCCAAAGCGGCTGCAACGCCAGGCTTTATGTCAGCGCTTTGGCTGATCGGCTTTGAAGAAGTAGCAGAAGAGAGCGCTGAAATTTGTATGTTTGAGGTCTTTGGGAAGCATATTAGTGAAAGCAACAGCACAATCGGATACGGCGTACACCCTTGGCAAGACCCTAATCTTCGCGACGAATTCTACAAGGATAATCTGAAGATCGTCGCAAGTGATTTTCATATCTATGCGCTTGAGTGGACGCCCAGCCATATCGATTTTTATGTCGATAACCAGCACATACGCCGCATCCGGCAATCTCCGCGTTATCCCATGCAGTGGATGCTCACGCTCTATCGCTTTCCTGAATCAAGCACACCAGATCATCCCCAGCCCTTTAGCATCGACTATCTACGAGCTTATCAACCCGAATCAGGCTACTAGCTCGAAATCCGCTCTCGTCGCATGTTCGGGGGAGTTTCGGCTCACAAATAGAAGTGTATTTTAGCGGACGGCTGTTTATAGCCGAAGGCGGACGCGCTAGAGGCCAAATGGAAGCAAGAGACGAGCCCGCTAGAGCTTTGAACTTCTCAAGCGGTTTCGCTATACGTTTGCTTCTTCATTCCTCTGGTGTCATTGGGAACTGTATACCGTTTTACGATACCTTCGGCTATCACCTCTGTGCTGCTCTACTTCCTCTTATGAATCCTCCTTCACAAAAACAAGCACATTTTTGTTAAATTGGTACATATAGCATAAAGGGGGATATTTTTAATCCCAGACTGCTTATTTCATCTATGGGAGCTTGCACCAGTTATATTCGATTATACGCGGCCAGGCGCGCAATAGGTATCTTCCAAGCCCGGACATCCATTGAAAATCGTGCAGGATCTGCACGATTCGCTTTGTATACTGCTTCTTGGAAAGGGAAATGTGATGTCAAGCACCGAAAGCAAATATGAGCGTTTGGATGCGATTGAACGCTGTTTAGTTCGTCACCCAGAAGGCATGTCAACGGGTGAATTAGCTCGCGAATTGGAAGTCGATCCAAGCACGATTTACCGTGATCTCATCTTATTAGAGAGCCGTGGGACAGGGCTTATCAAAGAAGGGCGCCGTTATATCCTTGATCATCGTCGCGCGCTGCACACTATCAAAATGACCAATGATGAAGTATTAGCGCTCTACCTTGCCGCACGTCTGCTCTCGCGCCATAGCGATGAACATAATCCGCACGTGGTGAAAGCCCTCGACAAATTGAGCGATGCGCTTCAATCTAAATCACCCCTTATCGCTGGGCACATTGCCCGCGCAGCCGCCGCTGTGCGGGAGCGCAGAATCCGGCCCGAATATGTCGCAACCCTTGAGATCATCACTCAAGCTTGGGCTGAAGGACGCAAAGTAAAACTGCACTACTTTTCGTCAAAAGGTGAGTATACGGAACGAACCTTCGCCCCCTATTTTATCGAGCCTTCAAGCATTGGTTATGCCTGTTATGTGATTGGCTTTGATGAGCTGCGACAAGAGCTTCGTACTTTCAAGATTGAGCGTATCTCACGGGTAGAACTCAGCGATGAACACTTTCAGGTGCCTGAACCTTTTGATGCACAGCGATTGTTAGCGGCTGCTTGGGGTGTGATTTGGCGCGACGAAGGGACCATAGAAGTGGTTTTACGTTTTGCCCCAAGCGTAGTCCGTCGTCTCAAAGAGAGTGTTTGGCACTTTAGCCAGCGAATTGAAGATCTGCCCGATGGGTACTGCCTCTTTACGGTGCAGGTGGGCAGTACGCTGGAAATGAAGCCGTGGATACGCCAATGGGGTTCTGCTGTTGAAGTGCTTGCACCCCCAGACTTACGCCAAGAGCTCATTGATGAGGTACGAAAGTTATCCGCGATTTATGGCCTGTCCTAAACGATCACAGCAACTATGTGATAACAAATCTGCTAGATCACTAACTTTTTGGTCTTCGGCAGAGCAGAACTCGACTATTTTTCCCGATTTTTTGTCTTTCCGCATTGAGAGAATGTAAGCCTTTGAGCGGATTTGATATGAATGGTCTATGACGAAGCGTGGAGAAGGAGAGCCAATGTCAATCGATCATGAGCAACTATTATGCTTTTGGGGGAAGACCCCGGCCTTTGGGGCAGCTGTTGATCGCTACCACCCTGCACTCTACCATATGCTTGATGTTGCATGCGTTGCAGAGGTGCTGCTCCAAATGGGCTCACCTCGTTTGCGCGATGCGCTTCTGTATGCTTGGCGTGGTTGCAATGCAGAGGCCTTACTGGAATGGCTCCCGCTCTTGATTGCAATTCATGATCTTGGCAAAATCTCGGCTGCTTTTCAGGGCCAAGCAACACAAGCCTCAACCAAAGCTCAACGAGAGCGTCTAGAAGCGCAAGGGATCCAGTTTCCACGCCACCCAGCAACAGATTTGTATCATGCCGAAATCAGCGCTAGTTGGATCCATACCCGCTTACAACAACTTGAACCAGGAACAGAAACTCGGTTGATCTGGGCTCTTCGCGATGCTATGGGCGGCCATCACGGGCGCTTTCCACAAAAGAGCTTGCGAGACCTTGAGCTACAGATCCGGCGTTCCGAGCGATGTGCTTCTCTTTGGGCGGCATGGCGAGATGATGCTTATCTCTTGTTGCGCCAGCTTTTTGCGCCGAAGGTCTCCTTATCAAGCGTTGGTGCACCACACAATGTGCGAGCTGCGACAGCAGCACTTACAGGTTTTATTGTTTGGTGCGACTGGATGGGTTCAAATGAACTTGATTTTCCAGCCGAGCCGACCTTGTTACTGACCGATTATATCGCTGTAGCGCGACGACGCGCCCAAGATGCTGTAGAACACGCTCACTTAGCGATCCAGCGGTCTCAACCGAGCTATACCAGTTTTCGCGAACTCTTTCCACAAACGACACCTCGTCCTTTACAGTCGCTGATCGATATGCTGACGAACGATCAGCTTGCTGGGCCTATATTGGCCATAATGGAATGGCCTACCGGAGAGGGAAAAACCGAAGCTGCTATTGCCTTATCACGGCGCTTAGGTGCGCTTCTCGGAATCGACGAGATCTTCTTCGCGCTACCGACCATGGCGACCAGTAACCAAATGTTCTTGCGTCTTCAGGAGATCTATAGCCGGTTGTATGGTAATATGGGTGTCGTGCGCTTGACCCATAGCCAGTCACTTGTGGTAGAAGAGCAGTTGCGACATCGCATCGCCTTGGCAGCGGATGCGGACCCCGCCGATCAGGAAGGTGCAAGTAGTACTCAGGCCATTGAGTGGTTTACTGGATCGAAGAAAGCCATGCTTGCGCCCTTTGGGGTTGGTACGGTTGATCAGATCGAATTAGCGAGTCTGAACGTTCGTCATTATGCACTACGCTTGTTTGGCCTTGCCCGTAAAGTTGTAGTGATCGACGAAGTGCATGCCTACGACGCCTATATGAACACTATTCTTGAGGCGGCCTTGCGTTGGCTTGCGAGTTTGGGTACATCCGTCATTCTCCTATCGGCAACGTTACCATGGGATCGCCATCGGGCACTTGCCCAAGCTTATCGGGAAGGCTTGGGAGAAGTTGATCCTGTTGAATTGCCAGAACTTCCCTATCCATCGCTTGCACTCTATCGCCAGCACGAAGCCCACTATCGTAGTTGTGCAGTCTTTCGAGGTGAGCAGCGCTTCGTAATGCGGTCGCGTGTACGGGCCGATGCTGCTACTGAGGCGCGCTATTTGGTCGAGTGTGTGCGTGCAGGAGGCGCTGTTGCTCGAATCTGTAATCGGGTGGATGAAGCACAAGAGATTTATCGGGAACTGTGTACCCTTTTTGCTGGCCAACGTGTGCTTATACACGCCCGCTTCCCTTTAATCGAACGACAGCAGCATGAACAGCGCGTTGAGGAATGGGTAGGGAAAGCAACAGAACGACATGCTGCAATGCCGATCATTATCGTTGGGACACAAGTGCTAGAACAATCTCTCGATTACGATGTCGATCTAATGATTAGCGACTTTGCGCCGATCGATCTCCTTCTCCAGCGCGCAGGGCGGTTACATCGCCACCAGCGTCCTAATGATCAGCGTCGCCCTGCTCACTATAGTCAACCAGTGCTAGAAGTCTGCCTCCCTCAAGGCATAGATGGCCTTCCCAATTGGCAACGCTGGGAAGCGATCTACGAACCGTACATTCTTTGGAAGACTTGGGAAGCTCTCGGCGGCCATCGAGGAGAGACCGAACGTACCATCACCTTACCGCAGGACTATCGCCCATTGATCGAAGCGGTCTATGGTGCATCACATCCTTCAGCCAGTGAGCCCCAAGTAGCCGCGTTGATCGAGAAGGCTTGGGAGCGTTTTCAACGCCATCAACATGAGTTGCAGGCACAAGGACGTCGCCCACTGATACCGGATGTCACCTCGCCTGATCCGATCATCGTCAATGGTGGTACCGCTTTTTATGACGAGGAGTGCCACGAGATACATGCACAATTGGCGAAAACCCGCCTTGGAGAGCGAATCAGTCTTGTGCCAATCTATACAGTTCATGGTGGTCTGGCGCTCGACAGTGATGGAACCTGGCAACTCTCTCTCGATATTCCACCTCGTTTACAGGATACAACGCTTGTTGGAATAGAGCAGCTATTACAGCATGCTATTCCGGTTAGTGATCGCGCGCTTGTGGCGGCTTATCGCGCAGAGCATGATCTGTTGCGTTGGCCCGCTTCATGGGGTGAGCTGCCTGTTATGCTTCGCTCCATATTCCCGCTCTATCTCGATGAACACCACTCTGCCATCATTGGCGATCGTAAAGTAACCCTTGACCGTGAGCTTGGTTTAGTTATCGAAAAGGTGAACTAATGAGTGATCCGCCCATTGAGTTTAATCTCTGGCACATGCCTTGGATCCGTGTGCTAGACCATGAAGGAACACTGAAGATGGTCAGTGTGGCTACCTGCTTACGCGAGGCCCATACCTTGCGCTCGCTCTATGACCCATCTCCCTTAGTGGTCGTAGGGACCCATCGCTTATTGACAGCGATTACCCAAGCGATTTACGACCCGCAGTCCTTAACGGATCTGCATCACCTGATTACGACTGGTGCCTTTGATGGTGCGCGGCTCGATGCGTTTGCGGAGCAGTATCAGGATCGTTTCGATCTGTTTCATCCGACACAGCCATTTTTGCAAAGCGGTGATATCCCGCTTGATAGCTGGCAAAAGCCCACTAAAGGGACAGCCAACCAAGAGTGGGCTGAGCCAAAGTCGATTGCATCGATCTTTGTGGAATTACCTGCGGCAACTAACCGAACACTCTTTCACCATGTAACTGATGCAGATCATATGATCTGCCCAGCCTGTTGTGCTCGGGCGTTGTTGACCCTACCGCCCTTTGTCTCTGCGGGTGGGCGCGGGAACTTCCCATCAATTAACGGTGTGCCTCCGATCTATGTGATTCCGCTTGGCGATACGCTATTTGAGAGCCTCGCACTTTCACTTGTTATACCGGAGTATCAGCCTCCTGAAGCGAGTAGCACTCGCAAAGCAGTGGCCGCTTGGAATGGATCAACGATCATTCCCAAAAATGCAGTAAGCTCCGAAGTCGGCTATATCGAGAGTTTGCTCTTCCCAGCGCGTCGTGTACGCCTCTTTCCGAAGCACGCGCCCCAGCACTGCACCGTTTGTGGGGAGCATACTTCAACAGTGACACAACAGATGGTGTTTGAACAGGGTTATTCATTAAGCAAAAGCTTTGGCGGTTGGAGCGATCCTTTTGTGGCGTTCCGCCAGCCAGGTGGAAAAGCGAAAGAGAATGTAGCCCTCAGCCCCATTCGGCCACGCGAAGGTCAAGCCCTCTGGCGTGAATATACTGCCTTATTCTTGCAAGAGGATAAGACCCAGAAGCGTCCCAAGGTCGTTCAGCAACTGAAGCGCCTGATGGATGATTGGCCAACAATAGTCAGCAGCGATCTCCGTTTTCGCTGTGTAGGGGTACGTACTGATGGGAAAGCGAAGTTTTTTGAATGGTTTGATGAAGCGTTAGAGGTTCCCCCGGAGCTGCTCAAAGACCCTGATCGTGTTATGAGCGTGCAAATGGCTCTGCAGCGGGCAAGCGAGATCGCTGTTGTGCTGAGCTCAGTATTTACCCAGCATATCCGCCCACAGCGTAGTGGAGACGCCAAACAAGCGCGTTTGAAACTTGTTCGGGCGCGCATGGAGGCGACCTATTGGCAACGTCTTGCCCTGCCCTTTCGAGAAAGTGTTTTTGCGTTCGCTGTAGCTGATGACCCAATGGATGTCGAAGAAGAGTGGGTAGATCAGGTCTTAGGAATTGCCCAACAGACATTTCAGGAAGCAGTGGCTCAAGTGGGTGAGCATGCAGAGGCCTTACGTGAGCGCGTTCAAGCAGAAGCGGATTGTGCAAGAAGGCTTGCAAGCAAACGAAAGGATTGGATCGGATGACCGACACGCAGAGTATTCGTCAGCGCACTATCGCTGCATTTATTGCCGAACTGCATCAACTTGATGCTGCCGGACGGGCACGCCTCAAGCGTAATGCAGGCAGGAGCTTGGGGGAAGCACGCAACGTACACCGTGTCTTTTTCCAAATACTGCCCTCTGGCGTGGTGTACCCAAACGTGCAAGAGGACTATTTCCTGATTGCCACTCTTTTTCCCTTGTGTAAAGCGCGCACCAGCCCTGAGAGCTTTGGTGCAACCATGCGGCGGGTTCGCCAAGAGCGGAGTAGGAGTGAAAACTACAATAGCCTTGATCGCCGCTTTGAAAATCTTATTGATAGTGACCGCGAGCAGTTGCCTTTCCGTTTGCGCCAAATGGTGCGACTGATCAACGCCTCAAAAGAGGCGCTACATTGGGAAAGCCTCTTGAGTGATCTGCTCGCTTGGGACTATGAGAATCGTCCGGTACAACTCCGTTGGATGCGCGACTACTTCGGTGCCAACTCAGAATAAGCCTCATAAGTTCTTGAAAGGAAACTACTCATGACACTGATCGCTTTGCATGTCTTGCAAAATCACGCCCCTTCGAATCTGAACCGTGACGATAATGGCGACCCCAAAGATACGCTCTTTGGAGGTAAACGCCGAGCACGGATCTCCAGCCAGGCCATAAAACGAAGTATCCGTTGGTCTGAACTCTTCCGCTCTTCATTTGCTGATCGACCAGAACTGCTTGCTTATCGCACGCAACTCCTACCAGAACAGATACGCGAGCGGATCGCTGGGCTTGAACTTTCCGATGAGATCAAAAACGCCATTGTGTTGCAGGCCGAACGGCTCGGCAAAGGAGATGGTGCTGGCGATTCTGAAGGTGTATCAAAAGGCAAAAAAGGTAAAAAAGGCGAAGATGATGCTGAAGAGAGCCGCCGGAAGACAGCGCAGTTGATGTTCCTCACAACCCGAGAGGTCGATCAATTAGCAGAGCAATTCGTGGCTCTTGCTCAAAAGCTTGGTCTAGAAGGCTTTTTAGCGTTAGATTCAACGAAGATGCTGAAAGCCTTAGGTCAGTATGAGGCCCATGCAGTCGATATTGCCATGTTTGGACGAATGACAACGTCGAGTCCATTTAAAGATGTCGAAGCGGCAGTGCAGGTTGCCCCTGCCATATCCACCCATATAGTTGAACAGGAATTCGATTTCTATACCGCAGTCGATGATATCTCTGGCGAAGCGGGAGCGGGTTTCTTAGGCGAGACCAGTTTCAATAGCGCAACCTACTACAAATATTTCAATATCCATTGGGAAGCGCTGATTAACAATCTACAAGGAGATAAGGCGATCGCTCAGTTGGCTGTACAAGCCCTGATCCGAGCCGCGCTCTTGACCAATCCGAGTGGAAAACAGAATAGCTTTGCAGCCCATAATCCGCCGGATGTTGTATTACTTGAGGTGCGCCCGCGCAATATTCCCATTAGTTATGCCAATGCTTTTGTCAAACCTGTGAAAGCGACGGGGGATCGCTCGCTCGTAGAAGTTTCGGCGGATGTCTTGGAACGCTATGCGGCTACGATCAATCGAACCTATGGGCTTGAGATTAAACAAGCGCTCCTTTCCACACTTGACCGCTCAGGCGCTGAGGGGGTTGAAGTGGTTGCAACGCTCAACGACTTGTTGACTTGGCTTCAAGCGCAGCTCTAGGAGAGATGAGGCTATGCATACGCTCTTTTTGCGGCTTGAAGGGCCGCTCCAAAGTTGGGGCCTGCGGGCACGTTGGGGCGAGCGCGATACAGCGAGCGAACCAACCAAATCGGGGGTGATTGGGCTGCTCGGCTGTTGTTTGGGTCTGCGACGCGATTCAAGCGAATTGCAGCACCTCAGCCAAGCCCTGCACATGGGCGTGCGTGTCGACAGCCCGGGTGTGTTGCTGCGCGACTACCATACAACAGGTGGTGGCACCTTTGGCGGAAGAAGGCACGATGGGAAAGCGCTGTTTCACGATAACAACTATGTTGGGGGCGTCTTATCCGCCGAGGTGAATCCCAAAGGGCGCATCTACGTGAAGGTCAATGAAGCGACCAAGTTGCCAGAGACGGATGTTTCAAACCGCTATTATCTGGCGGATGCCTCGTTTTTGGTTGCCTTGCAAGGGCCAGCCGCGCTGCTTGAACGCTGTGAACAAGCTATAGCCGACCCTGTTTGGCCCTATTTTCTTGGTCGAAAGTCCTGCGTTCCCTCTGTGCCGATTCTTGCGGGAAGTGGCGACTATCCCGATCTTCAAACCGCACTCGAACAACAACCAATACCTCAGCGATGGGCTGAACAGATCAGGGGTCCGATTCGTCTATTGATCGAAGTGGAACTAGGACAAGGAAACCACCAAAACGATGCGATTGGCAATGCCGCTCGACGGGTCTTTCACCCGCGCGCTGTTCGGGAATATTTTTGGCAGGTGCCAAATCTCCAGCCAAGCATCAATACCTTGGAGGGATAAGCATGTACCTATCACGCTTATTGCTCGATACCCATAACCGTTTGGTACGTCGCGATCTGAGTGATTGTTACCAATTGCATCGCACCTTGCTATCTGCATTTCCTCAGGCTCCTACGGAGGCAGCTCGCAACCATTTCGGACTGCTTTATCGTCCAGAAGCGCTGAGTAGCGAGCCCTCGCTGATACGCGTCTTGGTACAGTCGGTATATGAACCCGATTGGAGTCGCTTGCCAAGGGGCTATTTGGCCCATGCGATGCACTCGCAAGCCAACCCATCCGTGCGCCGAATCGATGGAGACTATGCGCAACTTGTTGTGGGTCAGCAGCTTCGTTTTCGTTTACGAGCCAATCCTACCAAGCGTCTGAGTAGCCGTAATACTCAACGTACTGATAGGCTGCTGGGAAAAAGGATTGCGCTGCTTAAAGAGGAAGAGCAGCAGGCTTGGCTTCAGCGCAAAGGCGAACTGCATGGGTTTCGATTGCTTACCTTGCAGAGCCACCCAGATGTGCTAGATCTACGGATAACAGCCCAAGAAGGAGTACGCGGCAGGCGTGCTGCTATGGGTTTAAGCTTTGGCGCAGTCCTTTTCGAAGGATATTTGGAAATAACCGATCGTGCTGCATTTATTCATAGTTTGCAGCAAGGGATCGGTTCGGGGAAAGCCTTTGGTTTTGGCTTACTTTCTATCGCAAGCGTTGGTTAAACGCGATTGCAAGGAAGTTCTTGGCCTTTAGCCACCTGTACCTTAACAATAGAGCTATAACCCTACGTGGAGCACCCTTTGAGGTGCTCCACGTACAGAAGAGTATGTTATGAAAGACCTACATATCCTACCCAAAGTGCGCGATAGTTGGAGCTATCTCTACCTCGAGCATAGTGTGATCGAACAAGATTCAAAGGCGATTGCGGTATTTGATCAGCAGGGTAAAACCCAGATTCCTTGTGCTGCGCTTTCACTGCTTCTGCTTGGTCCAGGTACCAAAATTTCACATGCGGCTATTCGTACATTAGCAGAATCGGGCTGTTTAGTGGCTTGGACAGGGGAAGAGAGCGTGCGTTTTTACGCGGTAGGTCTGGGCGAAACCCGATCATCTGCCAATCTGTTGCGCCAAGCTGCCATGCATGCCGATGAGGCGCTCCGTCTCTTAGTAGTTCGTCGCATGTATGAAATTCGCTTCGGAGAACAGCTTGATCCTTCGTTGAGCTTGAAACAAATACGCGGCAAAGAGGGTGTGCGAGTGCGTGATACCTATGCGCACTGGAGCAAAGTAACTGGTGTGAAATGGAATGGACGCTTTTATAAGCAAAACGATTGGCGAAAAGCCGAGCCGATCAATCGAGCTCTCTCAGCCGCAAACAGCTGTATCTACGGCATCGTTCACGCCGCAATTGTCGCAGCAGGCTATTCACCAGCGCTCGGTTTTGTTCATACAGGCAAAATGCTGTCGTTTGTGTACGATATAGCCGATCTCTATAAAGCCGAGCTTGCCATACCAGTTGCTTTTCGCTGCACGGCGAATGGTGAGCAGAAACTTGAGAGCCGCGTCCGACATATGTTGCGCGATACCTTGCGAGAGCAACGAATCCTTGCTCGGATTGTGCAGGATCTAGAACACCTCTTCGACACTGCCAACCTCGATCCTCAACAGGCTGCCCTCTATGATCGAAATTATGCTAAACCTGGCGGGCTTTGGGATCCTGAAGAGGGTGAGGTGCCAGGTGGTGTCAATTATGCAGATGAGGAGGAAATATGACAGTTATTGTGCTTGAGTCGGTTCCTGAGAGTGTGCGCGGTGAACTTACCCGCTGGATGCTGGAGCTTCATGCAGGTATGTTTATAGGAAAACTTTCGGCAGCTGTGCGTGATACGCTCTGGAAGTATATTTGTAGTCAGATCCGAGAAGGAGCCGGTTTTTTGGCCTACCAAACTAACAATGAGCAGGGCTTTGCACTACGGACCTGTGGGCAAACAAAGAGACGTCTGATAAACTATGAAGGCCTCTTTTTAGTCCAGATCCCTTCCTAATGCCAAATATGACTTCTTGTGCTATAATAATATACAAATCGCATAAGAATGCGTTTTAAGCAAGTGTTGTCCCCACACACGTGGGGGTGAACCGACAAAATCAAGGCTGCGGCTCGTATGCTTCACGTTGTCCCCACACACGTGGGGGTGAACCGTCTGAAAAAACGACAAGGCGCAAATAGTCATAGTTGTCCCCACACACGTGGGGGTGAACCGGCGCTTTGGAGCATAGCCGCCAACGGGCCATCGTTGTCCCCACACACGTGGGGGTGAACCGGCGCTTTGAAGCATAGCTGCCAACGGACTATCGTTGTCCCCACACACGTGGGGGTGAACCGCTCCATTAACGTTGGGCTGAACGTGAGCGCCAGTTGTCCCCACACACGTGGGGGTGAACCGCATTGCAGAGTTGGCCGCATTGCACGGTGACCGTTGTCCCCACACACGTGGGGGTGAACCGCCCGTTCCGTTGCGCCGCCACGCGAACGGAACGTTGTCCCCACACACGTGGGGGTGAACCGGATATCAGCGATACAGACGATGGTATCATCGAGTTGTCCCCACACACGTGGGGGTGAACCGCCCAACGAGGCCGCCCAGACCACCGCCTGAACGTTGTCCCCACACACGTGGGGGTGAACCGCCCAATCCCAACCAAATCACCGTTGGTATTGAGTTGTCCCCACACACGTGGGGGTGAACCAGCCGCTCTGCAACCGACCAACTGCGCAAGATCGTTGTCCCCACACACGTGGGGGTGAACCGGATTTGTCGGGTGGTGCAGGCGCAACGGGTGGTGTTGTCCCCACACACGTGGGGGTGAACCGCCGCCCGCCTTCAACACCTTTCGAGCGTTGACGTTGTCCCCACACACGTGGGGGTGAACCGCGCTCAGCTTGGCCTGATTGGTCTTGTGATGCGTTGTCCCCACACACGTGGGGGTGAACCGCCGACAAACGAACGATCTTGGCCAAAGTCCGTGTTGTCCCCACACACGTGGGGGTGAACCGAACGCTTTCAACGCGGCGGCTGTATCGGCTGCGTTGTCCCCACACACGTGGGGGTGAACCGTCAAAGCTAACAGCCGAATTGAGCGGCATTCTGTTGTCCCCACACACGTGGGGGTGAACCGCTCTACAACGACTATAAAGATTGGTGCGTGGAGTTGTCCCCACACACGTGGGGGTGAACCGATTTACTGGACTGGCTGAAATTTGCCCAAAGTGTTGTCCCCACACACGTGGGGGTGAACCGCATTGTGCGCTTTGTGATGGCTTGGAACCGAAGTTGTCCCCACACACGTGGGGGTGAACCGGCTACAGCCAAGCGCCCAAGATTGAGGTCAGGGTTGTCCCCACACACGTGGGGGTGAACCGTTGCTCACAGCTGAGATCGCACCTATGGCGGCGTTGTCCCCACACACGTGGGGGTGAACCGTGTATTAGCGGTCGTGACGGTTAAATACAGCAGTTGTCCCCACACACGTGGGGGTGAACCGCGAAGGCGCTTAAAGATGTGACAGGCGTGCCCGTTGTCCCCACACACGTGGGGGTGAACCGAAATGGGGCGCAGCTGCACTAAACGCCATTGTGTTGTCCCCACACACGTGGGGGTGAACCGCGAGACGTTGCCGACCGGGTCTGGTCGGAATTGTTGTCCCCACACACGTGGGGGTGAACCGCTGTTGGATTTTGAGCAGCAGTTGCATCTCAGGTTGTCCCCACACACGTGGGGGTGAACCGACCCCGGCAATGTCATCATCTACAGCGATGGCGTTGTCCCCACACACGTGGGGGTGAACCGATCCTGTCTATGAGGTCGGATTGTATGGAGATGTTGTCCCCACACACGTGGGGGTGAACCGATGGCGTATCAGGCATTCGTGGAAGAGCATGCGTTGTCCCCACACACGTGGGGGTGAACCGACGGCGTCGTGATTGGCACTGATGATGAAGTGGTTGTCCCCACACACGTGGGGGTGAACCGGTGTGAATCGAAATGTGAACGGCATCGACCCCGTTGTCCCCACACACGTGGGGGTGAACCGACTTGTGGGCGGCTGTCACACCGCCCATTGCTGTTGTCCCCACACACGTGGGGGTGAACCGTCGTGCAGGCCGTCGTTGTGCCCATTTTGAGCGTTGTCCCCACACACGTGGGGGTGAACCGCACCGACACGCGCGCCGGAAAAATACAAAACGGTTGTCCCCACACACGTGGGGGTGAACCGTGTTCGCGTTATCTGTTTGGAGCCCGCAGCACGTTGTCCCCACACACGTGGGGGTGAACCGATCTGTTCGCCGCTCTCGGTCAGCATGCTACGGTTGTCCCCACACACGTGGGGGTGAACCGGCGACTCCGGCGATGAACAGCACGGCCAACACGTTGTCCCCACACACGTGGGGGTGAACCGCCCCCAGCGGCGGGAATTTCATAGGCACGCGGGTTGTCCCCACACACGTGGGGGTGAACCGCGGTGCAAACGCTCATCTCGCTTGCCGACTTGGTTGTCCCCACACACGTGGGGGTGAACCGGGGTCGCACTCGCGCTCGAGGCAGTCATCGACGTTGTCCCCACACACGTGGGGGTGAACCGCTGTCATGCAGCGCTCCGGTACGATACGGCACGTTGTCCCCACACACGTGGGGGTGAACCAGGGTCGCGACGCCACGGTGCTGCACATCACGGGTTGTCCCCACACACGTGGGGGTGAACCGCGAGGGTCGGATCTTCGACGTTGTGGGCAGCGTTGTCCCCACACACGTGGGGGTGAACCGCGGATTCCCTTGTCGGGATCGAAGCCGTCAATGTTGTCCCCACACACGTGGGGGTGAACCGTCTCTTCACACTTTCTCAATCGCGAAGAGGGCGTTGTCCCCACACACGTGGGGGTGAACCGACGACCCCTACAAAACCATTCAGGCAGCGCCGGTTGTCCCCACACACGTGGGGGTGAACCGAAGGTACTGTCCACTGGAAGGCCGATGGGACTGTTGTCCCCACACACGTGGGGGTGAACCGATCGGCGGTATCTGCCTGCTGTTCGTGGTCGCGTTGTCCCCACACACGTGGGGGTGAACCGACTGGTCGTTTTGCCCATTCGGGGAATGCCGAGTTGTCCCCACACACGTGGGGGTGAACCGTGATGCACTAACATTCGCTGCTACAGTTTCAGGTTGTCCCCACACACGTGGGGGTGAACCGTGCCGGCAATCTATTTCGCTATAGATGCTATGGTTGTCCCCACACACGTGGGGGTGAACCGCCGACTGGCCCTATAGCCAGCTTCGCGTTTTGGTTGTCCCCACACACGTGGGGGTGAACCGTTTGAAAGGACGAACCAATGACCCGCACACCTGTTGTCCCCACACACGTGGGGGTGAACCGACGATGACGGGCGAAGAGGCCGAGGCCCTGCTGTTGTCCCCACACACGTGGGGGTGAACCGCTGTGAGTAGGACGTTGGGCCACAAGAATTTCGTTGTCCCCACACACGTGGGGGTGAACCGATGCGGCACACACACGTTTTCTATATCGAGGAGTTGTCCCCACACACGTGGGGGTGAACCGCGCAGTTTCGAATCGGCTGACATGGTTTAACGGTTGTCCCCACACACGTGGGGGTGAACCGAATTATTGAGCACAGCACAGGCTGCGAGCTTTGTTGTCCCCACACACGTGGGGGTGAACCGCCGACGAGGCGCTGTATGACTATGTGTGTGTCGTTGTCCCCACACACGTGGGGGTGAACCGCCTCGCCGCCGTCTGTAAAAAACGCCTCATACGTTGTCCCCACACACGTGGGGGTGAACCGGGAAATTATTCTATCGAGGAGTGCTTGGAGAAGTTGTCCCCACACACGTGGGGGTGAACCGTTTTCGAAAAATTTCGGGAATTCTACGGCGACGTTGTCCCCACACACGTGGGGGTGAACCGCCTGCAACAGCAGATTGATCAGCTCCAAGCGCGTTGTCCCCACACACGTGGGGGTGAACCGCCAAATCGGCACGGTCAAGGCCTACGAATTTGGTTGTCCCCACACACGTGGGGGTGAACCGTTGAGCGCAGGCGGCCTCTACTTCTGGACTGAGTTGTCCCCACACACGTGGGGGTGAACCGTGGAGTGTAACGGAGAAGGAGATTTGGTCATTGTTGTCCCCACACACGTGGGGGTGAACCGCAATTGGGCATGAATGAATCGACAGTCAGCAGGTTGTCCCCACACACGTGGGGGTGAACCGCTCAACAATCTGCTCAGGTTCCCCTTCAACAAGTTGTCCCCACACACGTGGGGGTGAACCGCGGATGAGGGCGAAGCGAGCGACGGCGACGAAGTTGTCCCCACACACGTGGGGGTGAACCGGCATTGGCGATGATCTGGATGTCGAAAAGATCGTTGTCCCCACACACGTGGGGGTGAACCGCGCATTGCCGACATCAACGAGAAATACTGGAAGTTGTCCCCACACACGTGGGGGTGAACCGGAGACTGCGCGGAGCTGACTTAGAACAGAATGGTTGTCCCCACACACGTGGGGGTGAACCGGCTATTGATGCGCTGTTGGGCTTCTAGGCGCAGTTGTCCCCACACACGTGGGGGTGAACCGCCACGCCAAAGATAGCTATAACGAATCGTTGCGTTGTCCCCACACACGTGGGGGTGAACCGATCGTTCAGGATACTCAAGAGAAGCTGATCAAGTTGTCCCCACACACGTGGGGGTGAACCGAGATATCCTATGACGGTGCTGGGTGGGAAGCCGTTGTCCCCACACACGTGGGGGTGAACCGCCACGATAGTCATCAGGCATGGTCTGAAAGCGGTTGTCCCCACACACGTGGGGGTGAACCGCGATCCGCAGTTGGCCAGCGGTCGCGCCGCGTGTTGTCCCCACACACGTGGGGGTGAACCGCCAACCGTAGTTTGTTTGTGTGGTAGCACCCGAGTTGTCCCCACACACGTGGGGGTGAACCGAATTCGGTATCGATCGCAGCAGCCCAGGGCGAGTTGTCCCCACACACGTGGGGGTGAACCGCGCCCAAGCCCAAGAAAGTCAAGACTAAACCAGTTGTCCCCACACACGTGGGGGTGAACCGCCGTTGAAGGGTATCACTAGGACATAACGCATGTTGTCCCCACACACGTGGGGGTGAACCGATGGGAGATATATCGTTCGCACGCGGCGATTTGTTGTCCCCACACACGTGGGGGTGAACCGAATCGCGAAGGAATCGACCCAAACCAAACCATGTTGTCCCCACACACGTGGGGGTGAACCGTCGGCCAGGCTATCGGATTGACTCGCGAGCGCGTTGTCCCCACACACGTGGGGGTGAACCGCCGCTCTTCAAAGCGATGAGACAGCAGGAGCGGTTGTCCCCACACACGTGGGGGTGAACCGGATGAGTATGTGAATGTGACGCTTGATTTCACGTTGTCCCCACACACGTGGGGGTGAACCGCACAAATCGAAGCGCAAAAGGTGGCGCTCGAAGTTGTCCCCACACACGTGGGGGTGAACCGCTACGATAATACGATCGCGACGCTTGCCGCTAGTTGTCCCCACACACGTGGGGGTGAACCGTTTCGGCCGCGATTTCCGGGAACAGCTGCTCCGTTGTCCCCACACACGTGGGGGTGAACCGCATTCTATAAAATTAGTGATTGGTGATGGTATGTTGTCCCCACACACGTGGGGGTGAACCGCCGGCTGTGATTAGATCGAGGGCTTGAGCTTCGTTGTCCCCACACACGTGGGGGTGAACCGATCTGTTTGGTGCTGGCTTTGGCGAGAGCATCGTTGTCCCCACACACGTGGGGGTGAACCGTTTTCGAAAAATTTCGGGAATTCTACGGCGACGTTGTCCCCACACACGTGGGGGTGAACCGTGCACGCAGCCGAAACGGCGCTCTTTGCGGTCGTTGTCCCCACACACGTGGGGGTGAACCGCACAATTCCCCAACGTCTCAGAGGTGGTAAGTTGTCCCCACACACGTGGGGGTGAACCGCCGCCGAACAAGCGCTTGGTATCGCGTCGCCGGTTGTCCCCACACACGTGGGGGTGAACCGAACCCGGCAATGCCATCATCTACAGCGATGGCGTTGTCCCCACACACGTGGGGGTGAACCGCCAGCATCAACAGCAACATCGTAGGTCAGAATGTTGTCCCCACACACGTGGGGGTGAACCGGTTATTATTGAGCAAGGCACGTATAAATCCTAGTTGTCCCCACACACGTGGGGGTGAACCGTCATTCCGCCCCATGGCCCCGGCGGCCTTTTGGTTGTCCCCACACACGTGGGGGTGAACCGCGTTGATAGTAGCGCTCCGGGAACCAACCGCGGTTGTCCCCACACACGTGGGGGTGAACCGTAGCGCGCGGGCGCATTCAGCAAGCGCGGCTCGTTGTCCCCACACACGTGGGGGTGAACCGGCATTATCCAGACTGTCTTGGCCGCCGTGCAGGTTGTCCCCACACACGTGGGGGTGAACCGTTGTTCGGGTTGCCGGGTCCATCTATTTCACCGTTGTCCCCACACACGTGGGGGTGAACCGCCCCTGCCGCGCCCTGTCGCGCGTAGTGTACCGTTGTCCCCACACACGTGGGGGTGAACCGGATAACGAGCGGACGTTGCGGTGGCTCCGGCAGTTGTCCCCACACACGTGGGGGTGAACCGGTATCGCGTTCGAAAGTTTCGCCGTAAAGATCGTTGTCCCCACACACGTGGGGGTGAACCGTCTCCCCAGACCCGATCGGCAAGCTTGCGCTTGTTGTCCCCACACACGTGGGGGTGAACCGTCCCGCAGCCAATTTATCAGATCTCCCCTCAGGTTGTCCCCACACACGTGGGGGTGAACCGGGAACCGGTCTTGCAAACCTGGAGGCCCTTACTGTTGTCCCCACACACGTGGGGGTGAACCGGGAGCCAGACGGCTCCCTTCCGTGATCTAGTGGTTGTCCCCACACACGTGGGGGTGAACCGCCGCTCGCGCTCCTCCCCGCACCCAAGCACAGGTTGTCCCCACACACGTGGGGGTGAACCGAATTAGGACTGGAGGTAGCAGAATGGTGATATGTTGTCCCCACACACGTGGGGGTGAACCGGGAACGGTCAAGGGTGGAGCGTCAGCGGGGATGTTGTCCCCACACACGTGGGGGTGAACCGCAGCGCAACGGTCTGGGGCGCAATCCCAGACCGTTGTCCCCACACACGTGGGGGTGAACCGACGGTTGCGGCGGTCAACCTCTTGGAGTGTGTGTTGTCCCCACACACGTGGGGGTGAACCGGTCGTTGGGGAAGAGCTGCGCGTTTGCCAGCAGTTGTCCCCACACACGTGGGGGTGAACCGTGACCGTTAGGCGTGCCTATGGCCGTCACGACGTTGTCCCCACACACGTGGGGGTGAACCGATCGAGCATCAGCACCCCGCCCAGGCCGCCCAGTTGTCCCCACACACGTGGGGGTGAACCTTGTGGGCGGCCTGGTCGATCTGGGCGGCCGGCTGTTGTCCCCACACACGTGGGGGTGAACCGCCATTTATAGCACGCTATCAGGAGATGCAACAGTTGTCCCCACACACGTGGGGGTGAACCCGGCTAACTACTGCCTTGCGCGCGAGCGTATGCGTTGTCCCCACACACGTGGGGGTGAACCGCCTCCAAAGAGCTCCAGTTGTTCGGTTGAGTCGTTGTCCCCACACACGTGGGGGTGAACCGCGGTTAAGCGTATCGTAATAACTTGGTGGGTTGTTGTCCCCACACACGTGGGGGTGAACCGCTTTCTTCCAAGTGGCTTACTTGAGTAAGATCGTTGTCCCCACACACGTGGGGGTGAACCGTCCGCCCAAATTCTGTCGGCGACGTCGCGTTTGTTGTCCCCACACACGTGGGGGTGAACCGAATAGCAGCCTGAATACCGGACAGCACAAACAGTTGTCCCCACACACGTGGGGGTGAACCGCAGGGGCGTATGTTGATTACAATACGGCGGTCGTTGTCCCCACACACGTGGGGGTGAACCGGGCTTGAGCGTAGCGCCCCTTGACCTTTTGTGGTTGTCCCCACACACGTGGGGGTGAACCGGAAGGCAGCGAATATAAGAGGCTTCGAGCGATGTTGTCCCCACACACGTGGGGGTGAACCGTATCTGTACGTAACTAGGGTGTGTGTGCGTAGGTTGTCCCCACACACGTGGGGGTGAACCGTCGCTGAGCTCGATGCAACGACTAGACGAAGCGTTGTCCCCACACACGTGGGGGTGAACCGACGCGAAGCAATTGCTCGGATCGAGAGGCCAGGTTGTCCCCACACACGTGGGGGTGAACCGGCCGTTTCCCAGCGGCGCTCTTGCAGCTCGGGGTTGTCCCCACACACGTGGGGGTGAACCGCCTTTGATTGCCGCACTGCCAGTTGGGAGCGAATATCAAGAAGTTGTCCCCACACACGTGGGGGTGAACCGCCTTTGATCCTTGATACGGATCAAGGGCTTTTGTTGTCCCCACACACGTGGGGGTGAACCGTGTCGGGGCTGAGCCGAAAGCCTTCTGAGATAGTTGTCCCCACACACGTGGGGGTGAACCGATGTCTGATGAGGAGCGAGAGCGAGTCATCAAGTTGTCCCCACACACGTGGGGGTGAACCGTCGCAACAGCAGCTTTGAATGGCTGGTACGACGTTGTCCCCACACACGTGGGGGTGAACCAGCGGGTTGAATGCATCCCAATACATTGCACCAGGTTGTCCCCACACACGTGGGGGTGAACCGTGTGACTTGATACATATTGGCGTAAATCGGAAGTTGTCCCCACACACGTGGGGGTGAACCGGTTGTTCTAAGTGTTGCTGATGCGATCGGCGCGTTGTCCCCACACACGTGGGGGTGAACCGTCTTGGTCTTCTCGAAGAGCAGCGGCTGCGATGTTGTCCCCACACACGTGGGGTGAACCAGCTGGTCGAAGATATGGAGGCGATCGGTGTAGGGTTGTCCCCACACACGTGGGGGTGAACCGTCACGGTGTATCCGTTTGTAGACAAGACAATTGTTGTCCCCACACACGTGGGGGTGAACCGTACCATACTCCAGCCGTATACAGAGTCGGACAGTTGTCCCCACACACGTGGGGGTGAACCGCTCCATTGTTCCGTAAAATTCTCATCTTGGTTGTTGTCCCCACACACGTGGGGGTGAACCGGTAGGCGGTTCAGAGAGTGGCGGGCCCCAATCGTTGTCCCCACACACGTGGGGGTGAACCGCACAGAGCGGCGGCAATCATCGCGGCACTGTAGTTGTCCCCACACACGTGGGGGTGAACCGCGCACGGTAATAGCCATGGGCACGGTGCGGACGTTGTCCCCACACACGTGGGGGTGAACCGCACAGAGCGGCGGCAATCATCGCGGCACTGTAGTTGTCCCCACACACATGGGGGTGAACCGTCGTCAGGAATGGTATAACGACCCGTCGAACCGTTGTCCTCATGCACAATGGGGGTGAACTGCGATTATGCTAAAAGAAGAAATAAAAAATCGACAGGCTTTGTAGCCTGTCGACTTGGTTTGGTGGGCGATACTGGATTCGAACCAGTGACCTCAACGATGTCAACGTTGCGCTCTAACCAACTGAGCTAATCGCCCGACGTCGCATATAGTATCATCTCTGCGATGATTTGTCAAATCGGTTCGTTTGAGAACACATTTGACACTTTTCAGAGTTTTGTTGGTTTCGCTTTCGTTTGGTTCAGCGTCCCAACGGCTGTTATTATACACAATTCCCCGAAAAATGCAAATCGGCTGTCAAACGTTCTTTCGAGCCAAGCATCCAAGAGATATAAAGCAGATATGACTGTCGTCAATCGCCACAACTGGCCTCGGTATGGTATGATGCTTGGAAAAGAAAATCGGCAGCCTTATTTTAGGCGCATCCTGACAGAAGAGGAGTAGTGTGTGCCTGCTGCACTAGATTCCCACCTCTTAGATACATTCGAGCAAATCCCAGACGAAACGCTTCAGCTATTTACTAGTATCTCACGCTTGGGCTGCCAGATGAAGCTGCGCGTCGCGCTTGTGGGCGGCGTCGTTCGCGATCTAGCCCTCGGCCTCCTGCCCGGACGCGACCTCGACTTCTTGCTTCAAGGCGATGTCAATTCTTTTGTCCGTCAACTGCTAGCGATTACAGGTGGGCAACTGATCGCCGAGCATAAAGCCTTTGGAACCGCGACCATTCAGCTCGCTAGCCCTTCAGACGATTTCATGCTCTCAATCGATTTCGCCCAAGCCCGCAGCGAGAGCTACGAGCGCCCCGGCGCTCTGCCAAGCGTCAAACCGGCCAGCCTCGAAGAAGACCTGATCCGACGCGACTTTAGCATCAACGCCATCGCGCTTGAACTGCCAACCCAAAGCGAGACAAACGGCCATTTGCTACGCGAATCGCTGGTTTTACACGACCCCTTCAACGGCCTACAAGATCTGCGAGCCGGACTGCTGCGTGTGCTGCACAGCCAAAGCTTTAGCGACGACCCAACCCGCATTCTGCGCGGAGTACGGCTCGCCAGCCGTCTCAATCTGCGCTTCGAAACAGAGACGCGCGCCCTGCTTGAAGAAGAGCTGCGCTCGGGCCGCTTCGAAGATCTAAGCCCCGATCGCATCCGCAACGAGCTTTGCTTGGTCTTAGACGAGCCACGCCCCGAGGCTGTTCTGCGCTTGGCCGACCAGCTCGAACTCACGCCCCACCTGATTCCCTCGCTAAAGTTCACCCCGGCCCTAGCCGCGCGCATGGACGCAGCCCGGTATGTCGCAAACCTGCCAACCGAAGTCGACAGTCGCTCGATTATGATCGGCCTGCTCTGTTACGATCTGCTGCCAAGCGCTTTCGAGCAGCTTGTCAACCGTTATCGTCTGCCCAAAGAGATCAGTCGGCTTTTGGCAGAACTAACCAGCCTGCAGCAGTTACGCAGCGTGCTCTCCACGCCAACCCTGCCCAACAGCAGCCTCGACCGCCTGTTACAGCCCTTCAGTCTCAATGCGCTCTGTGTGATTCAGATCGCCGAAGCTGGGCTGGTCTCCGAAATGGTCGAACGCTATATCGAACAGCTCCGACCGCAAGCCACTCTGCTCAATGGGCGCGATCTGCAAAACATGGGCCTAAAAGCCGGGCCGCACCTTGGCGTGCTTTTGAGCGATCTGCGCAAAGCTCAACTCGACGGGCAGATCACAACGCGCCAAGCTGCAGAGGCTTGGATCAAGCATCGGCTTATTCAGCTGTATGTTCAAAAGAAGGGCTAACTAGCGAATGCCAAGCCGCAGCTTCCAAACCGTGATAAGGGCTTCCATCACGATGCGGCGCGACATCTTCGATTGACCAACTCGCCGATCGGGGAAAATAATGGGGATCTCTCCGATCTTCAGACCGGCTTTCATCACACGATAAGCCATTTCGATCTGGAACGAATAGCCGTTAGATTGAACACTGTCGAGATCGATCGCTTCGAGCGCCGAACGCCGATAACAGCGAAAACCGCCTGTTCCATCGGCGATCGACCAGCCGAGAATAAGGCGTGCGTAGAGGTTGCCGCCTCGACTAATCAACTGACGGCCGATGCCCCAATCGCTCGTCGCTCCGCCCGGCACATAGCGCGAACCCAAAACCAAATCATAGCGCTGCTCAGCGGCCTCGAGCAGTTTGGGCAGATACGAAGGATCGTGCGAAAAGTCGGCGTCCATCTCGCAGATATATTGAGCGCCATCGGCAAGCGCTTGTTTAAAACCTGCAATATAGGCACGTCCTAGCCCTTGTTTGCCGGGGCGCAACAGCAAGGAAACACGATCGTGTTCTTGTGCGAAAGCCCGTACTACATCAGCTGTTCCGTCGGGGGAGTTATCATCCACAACTAAAACTCGCATACGAGGGTGTGCGATAATGTGTGGTAACAAAGCCCCAATGTTCTCTCTCTCGTTGTAGGTAGGTACAACGACCGTGCAGTCTGCTGTCATACTTTCAAAACCTAAAGGAGCGTTCTTTAGTGGGATATTAGCAACTTCAAGCATGGTTTGCTCCTTTGTCATAAACGTTTTCGTTATTATACTTGCTGTTGCAATCTGAACCAATTGACTCAACTAGTTGATTAGTCCTATCCTGGGCAAGCCATATGTCCGTATAGCGCCAAGCTATCGCAGCAAACAAACCTGTCCTACAACCCAGGCTCCACTCCCTTGAACGAGCGATAAATCCTATTTCGCATCCTAACGCCAGAAAATCCCATAGCGGCGGAAAGATCTTGCCCCTCCATTCGGTCCCAAGCGCGTCCGCCTACGGCTACCAACACGCCGCCCAGCCATTCAGTCAAACACCTCGCAGCTTCGCTGCGACCCGAGTGCTACAAGCCCCAAACTATACCAAATCTCCTTAAAAATGCGCACTCTTGCTATCTAAAGAACCGAAAAGACGAGAGAAGTGTTGTGTGAGCTTTCGGGCGAAAGCTCACACAACAAACTTCGTCACGCTCCACTCTGCCGTAATCAAGCAAGAGAGCGATCTAGCGTTTTCAGCTATCCTTAGCTTGCGCTACAAAAGGGCACTTGTCAATAAAAAAGCGGCATTCCAATGTTGTTTTTTCACCACTGGAATGCCTTTGCGCTAGAGCAAATCTTTAACAAAAGCCTTGCTCTTTAAGCCAAAAAGCGAGGTTATTGGCCCAAGGGTGTACATTGCTAAACGGCTCTGTGTCGTTGAGGCCGATGCCATGCCGCCCAGACTGATAGATGTGTAGATCGAAGGGAATGCCTTGGGCGCGCAGGGCTTGGGCGAACTCCAAGCTGTTCTCGACCTTCACAGCCGGATCTTCCCAAGTGTGCCAGATAAAACAGGGCGGCGTATCGGGCTTGACCTGCAGCTCGTTCGACAGCTCGCGAATCAGCTCCTCGCTGGGCGACTCACCCAACAGGTTTTCGCGCGAACCATCGTGCCCCAGCGGCCCCATCGAGATCACCGGATAGCAGAGCACACCCAAGCTCGGCCGCGAGCTAACCCGATCGATGGGATCGCTCGCCTCGGGGTCGCCAGCGTCGAAATGGGTCAGCAAGGTCGCGGCGAGGTGGCCGCCCGCCGACGAGCCCATAATGCCGATCCGCTCGGGATCGACCTGCCAGCGCTCGGCTTGGGCGCGCACAAAGCGCAGGGCGCGCGCCGCATCGTGCAGCATGCTTGGGTGACGGTAGCCCGCCCCACCCAGACGATAGCTCACCACAAAACAGGTGATGCCGAGCGTATTCAGCCAGAGCGCATAGTCGCGGCCTTCGTGCTGCGCCAGCATGCGGTAGCCGCCGCCCGGCAGAATCACCATCGCAGCGCCGGTCGCCTTGCCCTCAGAAGGCAGGTAGGGTGTAATATCGGGCCTATGCTCGGGGCCTTGGCCTAAAGCGCCCGGAGCACCCTCTTCCCAAAGCGGCAGAGTAGCTAAAATCATCGTCTCACACCCTCACCTACAAGCCAAGCGTGCGCAGATAGTCGCGGCTGATCTGGGCGCTCTCCAAAGCGCTCGAACGTTGTGTCACATCGGTCTCGACGATCAGCCAGCCCTTGAAGTTCACCCCGTTCAGAATCTCTAAGAGGGCCGGGAAGTCGACGCAGCCGCCGCCCAGTTCGATAAACACGCCTTCGCGATTGAACTGCATATAGTCCCACTCGGCGGCGGCACCACGGTCGCGCACGGCTGCATCGACATCTTTGAGGTGAACGGTGGTGATGCGCGAAGCATAATCGCGGAAGAACTGGGTCGGATCAGCGCCCGCCCAAGCGAGGTGGCCGGTGTCGGGGCCGAGGAAGATCAAGGCTGGGTCGACCAGCTCCAGCAGTCGGTCGATCTCTTCGCGCGTTTCGATCACGCTGCCGACGTGGTTATGGAAGCTGGCCCGCACACCGTGTTCGAGCAGAATCTCGCCGACTCGGTTGAGCGTCTCGCCGAACTGACGAAACTCCTCATCGGTCAGGCTATCTTCGGGGCGCACATGGCCCGCAACCTGAGCGCGCACAAGGCCGCGCTTGGTTTTATAGTCGAAGCCGTTAGGCGCTACATACAGCGCGCTGCAGCCCACAGCCTTGGCGAAGGCCGCCTGTTTGCGGGCCTGCTGCAAGATCTCTTCGGTCTTATCGGCGCGCCAGAACTCGGCACCGAAATAGCCGGGCGCCGGGCGCAAACTATATTTCTGGAACTGTTCGATCAACTGCTCGGGCGTCTGGCCGCCGTAGGGGCCAGCGGGCGCGCCATCGTAGCCCGCCTGAGCGATCTCGGACAACACTTTGGCTTCCCACTCCTGCGCATCGACGTTCTCGGGACGGAACTGACCCCAAGTAATCTGACCACATCCGATCGGTAGTGATGACATGAGCACACCTCACTTCGGAGCAGGCTAGATCTGGAAGAGGCTGCTTCCATTAGGCAACTTTGCCGACCTGCTGTTTCAATAGGGGAACACGCTAGGAGTGTACCACGAAAGCCCATTTTTCGTGTAATACGAAATCCGCTTGATTGCCTTGCATTTGGCCTTCGGCAGAGTGGAACGTGTCCTTCCCTGGTTTTTGTTCTCCTGCGCTGAGGGAGTACAAGTCTTTTAGGGGATTTGCTATAAGGGGATGCGGCTTCGGTAGGGCGGACCAACGACTCCCCTCGTTTGTTGGGTGGAATGTTGATAGCCGTAGGCGGACGCGCTAAGGACCGTATGGGAGCGGGAGACCTCTCCGCCAACATGATGCGCCACCCAAAACAGATATGCGCCAAAACCAGACAGATCGCGCATCTACATACCAAAAAACTGATCATTGACAAAATCGTGTTGAACTGATATTCTGCTGAGATTAGTACTCTTCCCCTAGTTCGGTTGCTACCGAGAAACGCGAGGTGCTACATGGCCAAAGAAACCATTACCACACAACTGATCGGTTCTCGTCTAGCACCCATTGCGCATCTGCTTCCCTAAACCATAGAGCAATCCCCAATGGGTGATGCGAAGGCCGCGGCTATTCTGAGCAATAGCTCCTTTGCTATGCCCAAAACCTCGCTCGATTGCGCCTAACTTTTTGCTGTATCAGTCTGTTTTCGTGTGCGGTTGGCATTCGTGTGCGATTTGCTCAGCGTCTGCCCTAGCCTTCGTGCGTCCGCGTCGTTGAATACACGTTTTACTTAAAAGGTTTTTTATGCCACGAAAACATTCTGTCTACGATGTGGGGAGCAGCCGTTTTGACGATGCTGGAGCTACATTCGAACGAATTAAGGCGCCGCGCGCGAGCAACGCCAAGGCGAGCGCAAGCACACAGCCCGAAGAGCGCGAGATCGATGATCCTTACGAGATCTTAGCGCCCTTTATTCAAGACCGCTGGATCAGCGATATTTTGCATGTGGTCAAAAGCGGCAAAGAGGCGACCGTCTACTGTTGCAGAGCGCATCCCGACACCGAGTTAGGCTTAATTGCGGCCAAAGTCTACCGTTCGCGCGAAAATCGCAGCTTCAAAAACGATGCGATCTACCAAGAAGGGCGCGTTGTGCCCGACAAGCGTCTCCGCCGTGCAGTCGAGCACAAAACCCGTATCGGGCGCGAAGTACAGTTCAGGCTCTGGATCGAGCACGAGTTCCAAACCTTGCGTATGCTCTATGGGGCGGGCGCTCAGGTAGCGATTCCCTTCGCCAGCAGCAGCAACGCCATGCTCTTGTACTACTACGGCGATCAAGATGCGCCAGCGCCGACGCTCAGCCGCGTCACACTGCGACCTGAGGAGGCGCGCCCGCTGTTCGAGCGCCTGATCAAAGATATCGAGATCTGGCTGCGCCACGGGCGGGTGCACGCTGACCTCTCGGCTTTTAACATCTTGTACCATCGCGGTCGCCTGGTTACGATCGACTTCCCGCAATCGGTCGATCCGCGCTTCAATAATAACGCTTATGCGCTCTTACAGCGCGATATCAGCAATATCTGCGACTATTGGGCCGATTATGGAGTGAAACGTGATCCCGAGCGCTTAAGCGCCGAACTCTGGTCGCGAGCCGTCGACTTCTTCTAAAGCGGCAGGCTAGCGAGCGTTTTAAGCATGAGTCGACACTCCACTCAAACAGGGTTGAAGTAGCGATTTGAGCCAAAACCGATGTGATACGTCACATAAAAACTGTGGCATATCACATCGGTTTGTATTTTAGCTGTTCATATAGGTTTCGCTTTTAAAAGTATCCATAATCATTCGAGCGTACGCTTTCGCTACAAAGTGCAAGCTGTCGTTGAGTCTTTCTAACCAACAAGCGAAAAATCTTTGGTACAATAGAGCGCGGGATAACATAAACCTAGATACAAGCAGCCGAAAAGACAAGGAGGTCTTTGGAATGACGAAGACGGTAGCTGTCATTGGTACTATGGACACCAAAGGCGAGGAGTTCGCCTTTCTCATATCCGCCCTCAAACGTTTAAACATCAACCCCCTCGTTATCAATACCGGCGTATTAGGCGAAGCACTCACAGCTGTCGATATCGACGCAGCAACGCTGGCCGAAGCAGCCGGAAGTGACCTCGCCTCACTGCGCAGCGCCAACGATCGCGGCGCGGCTATGCACACCATGGCCAAGGGAGCAAGCATTGTCGTTAAAAAGCTCTACGATGAAGGCCGCTTCGATGGCATCATCGGCATGGGCGGCAGCGGCGGCTCTTCGGTCGTCTCGGCTGCGATGCGTAGCCTGCCGATCGGCGTGCCAAAGCTGCTGATCTCGACTATGGCTGGCGGCGATGTGAGCGCCTACGTCGGCAGCAGCGACATCATTATGATGCCGTCTATCGTCGATGTGGCGGGCATCAACCGCATCAGCCGAGGCGTCTTCACGCGCGCTGCGGGCGCGATCGCAGGCATGGTGCAAGCCGAGGTCGTCAGCGATGGCCAAGACAAGCCCTTGATCGCCGCTAGTATGTTCGGCAACACAACCGAGGCGGTCAACACCGCGCGCGCCTTCTTAGAGGCCAAAGGCTACGAAGTGTTAGTCTTCCACGCCACAGGCGCAGGCGGCCGCTCGATGGAGCATCTGATCGAGAGCGGCTTTATCGCAGGCTCGCTCGATATCACCACCACCGAGTGGGCCGACGAGCTGACCGGCGGCATTTTAAGCGCTGGCCCACACCGTCTGGAAGCGGCTGCGAAAACTGGAACGCCCCAGATCGTTGTGCCGGGCTGTATCGACATGGCGAACTTCGGTGGCGAAGAGACCGTACCTCCCCACTACAAAGATCGCAACCTCTACGTTTGGAACCCCGCCGTCACCTTGATGCGCACCACTGTCGAAGAGAACACCCAGTTGGGCCGCATTTTTGCCGAAAAGCTCAACGCTGCCACTGGACCAGTGCGCGTTCTGATCCCATTGCGCGGCTTCTCGATCCTCGATAGCCCGGGCCAGCGCTTCTGGGATCCCGAAGCCGACGGCGCTTTTATCGCGAGCTTGAAAGCCAACCTGCGCAGCGATATCCCTGTGGAAGAGCACGATCTGAACATCAACGACCAAGCCTTCGCAGAGCGCTGCGCTCAGGCTTTGTTGGAAATGCTCGAAGCCTAACTAATCCTTTTCTAGTAACGAGAGGAGCATAGAGATATGCCATTTATATCCCGTGAAGAATCGCTGCGCCGCCTGCGTGCGACCGTTGCCAGCGGCAAAGCCATCATCGGCGCCGGAGCAGGCACCGGCATCAGCGCCAAGTTCGCAGAGGCGGGCGGTGTCGATCTGATCATTATTTATAACAGCGGCCGCTATCGCATGGGCGGACGCGGCAGCTTGGCGGGTCTGATGCCCTATGGTGATGCCAACGCCATCGTGGTCGAGATGGGGCGTGAAGTGCTGCCGATCGTCAAGAATACGCCTGTGCTGGCGGGTGTCTGTGGCACCGATCCCTTCCGCCTGATGCCGGTCTTTTTGCGCGAATTGAAGGCCCAAGGCTTCGATGGCGTGCAGAACTTCCCAACCGTTGGCCTGATCGACGGTGTGTTCCGCGCCAATCTCGAAGAGACGGGCATGGGCTTTGGCCTAGAGGTCGATATGATCCGCATGGCCCACGAGCTCGATATGCTGACCTGTCCCTATGTTTTCAACCCCGACGAAGCCGCAGAGATGGCTAAAGCCGGAGCCGATGTGCTGGTGCCCCACATGGGTCTCACCACCAAGGGCACGATCGGCGCACACACCGCGCTAACCCTCGAAGAAGCCGCCAAGCGTGTGCAAGCCATGCGCGACGCAGCCGTCAAGATCAACCCCGATATCTTGGTGCTCTGCCACGGCGGCCCGATCGCCGAGCCAGAGGATGCCAAGTACATCTTCGAACACACCGAAGGCATCGCGGGCTTCTTCGGCGCGAGTAGCATCGAGCGTCTGGCCGTCGAACCTGCCATCACCAACCAAGCCCGCGCCTTTAAAGAACTTACGCTCAAATAATAGCTGTAGATAAACCTCTCTAGCATAAGGAGCACTACCTATGAGCGCAGATAAGCGTGTTATCAATCCCGAAGATGTTGAGACGCTGGTTTTCGATTGGGGCACCTTGAAGTGGACCAGCGAGCCGCGCGTAAGCAACGCTCAGAACTTCTCGATGGGCATTGTTCTACTCAATCCGGGCAAGGGCCACACCCGCCACAACCACCCGGGCGTCGAAGAGGTTTTGTACGTGGTGAGTGGCGAGGGCGAGCAGACCATCGACGGCGTCAACGACGGCAAGCCCTTCCCGGTGCGCCCCGGTATGACGCTCCACATCCCCGCCGATGTCTACCACAGCACTATGAACACCGGCTGGGAGCCGCTCAAGCTGATCGCGATCTATTCGCCGCACGGCCCCGAAGCCGCTCTGCGCGAAGATCCTGCGGTTAAGATCATTCCCGCAGGTCAAAGCCCGTCCTAAATCCTTCGGCATAAACGAGCAAAGAGGGGGAGCCAGAACTGGTTTCCCCTCTTTATTTTGCTTAATAGAAACTGCCCCTCATTAACAAATTCAAACCAAAGGCTGAGGATGGATTAGCACGCTCTAGAGTATACTCTTTTTACCCCATCTGTTGCCCCTAAACACTTCTAAACCAGCTCATTGAGCGATATTGCTTTCGCGAAAGGCTTCGAAAGCGATCATCGGAAGGTTCCGTTTGTAATCTATCGAAAGGAGAACCTATGACGTTTTACGATCTCAGCCACACCATCGCACACGGCACTATCACCTACAAAGGCCTGCCCGGCCCCATCATCTGCGACTACCTCAGTCGCGAAGAATCGCGCAAACTCTACGCACCCGGCACCGAGTTTCAAATCGGCAAAATCGAAATGGTCGCTAACACTGGCACCTACATCGATAGTCCCTTCCATCGCTACGCCGACGGCAAAGATCTAGCCCAGCTCAGCCTCGAAAAGCTGGCGGACCTGCCCGGCATCGTCGTGCGGGTCGAACAGCCCGGTCCAGTCGCCATCACGCCCGACTACTTCCAACAGATCGATGTAGCAGGACGCGCTGTGCTGGTTCAGACCAACTGGAGCCGCCATTGGGGCAGCGAAGCCTATTTCGAAGGGCACCCCTTTTTGACCGAAGAGAGCGCGCTCTATCTCAAACAGGCCGGAGCAGTACTGGTGGGCATCGACTCGCACAACATCGACGATACACGCGGCAACAGCCGTCCGGTCCACACTATCCTGTTAGGCGCCGAGATCCCGATCGTCGAGCATCTCACCGGGCTCGATCAGCTGCCCTCCTCGCCCTTCTCATTCTTCGCCGTGCCGCCCAAGATCAGCGGCTTCGGCACCTTCCCAGTGCGCGCATTCGCGATCTGCAAACACAATCACTTCTAAAAAAGCGCAAAAGGGGAAGCGGTTTCGGCTTCCCCTTTTGCAGCGTTTGCCGCAAGCGCCCCTTCCTTCATTTATGTCAAGTATAAGACGGAGAGGCTGCTAGCACCCATTCAGTCCTTAGCGCGTCCGCCTACGGCTACCACCATTCTGCCCGCCCATCCAGCGAGCTAGCCATCGTGCAGCCAAAGCTGATACTAAACCCCTTCATTTCTTCTTGGCCTTCGGCATTGTTATGTCGCTCTTTCGAGCAAACGAAGGAAAGAATCCACTATCGAACAAAAAGGTGAGGACAAATTGTGCGCTTCGGGCTATAATACTTTACACAGCAAAAGCTTTTGCGTGATACTGTATCGGAATAAAGATTACTTTCGTCAGTCACAGGTGGAAATAGTATCGATGTAGCGGGTATCTATTCTCAAACACATTCAAGGAGGTTGCCATGAGCGATTGTGTCTTCTGCAAGATCTTGAGCGGCGAATTTGCTTCAAGTATGGTCTATCGCGATGACATCTGTAGCGCCTTCTTGGATATTCAGCCCGTTAATCCCGGCCACCTACTGGTCATTCCCAACAAGCATGTGCCCTATCTGGCCGATCTTGACCCCAGTACGGGGGCGCACATGTTTCGACTAGCTCAACGCCTGGCGGCAGCTTTGCGCGCCAGCAGCCTCGACTGCGAAGGCGTCAACTTTTTTCTAGCCGATGGCGAAGCGGCCATGCAAGAAGTCTTTCACGTTCATTTGCACGTCTTCCCGCGTTTTGAAGGCGACGGTTTCGGCCTCACATTTGGGCCTAACTACTACAATCTGCCCGATCGTAGCGAGCTAGATCGTATCGCGGCCCATCTTCGAGAGAGGCTCAAACACTAAACCATGCGTTTTCTGAAAGCTATCGCGCTTGTGCTCTTGCTGAGCGCTTGCGCGCCGTTCGCAAACCAAGCAGCCAACGACCAAGCCCGTCGGCCAACCTTTATCGGAATTCCGGCTTCGGCCCGCACGGCCACAGCTATCAGCCAAACCGACCACGATCTCGAAAGCGAAGTCGAGCGTCTGATCGCCGATATGACGCTCGAAGAGAAGGTTGGGCAGCTGATGGTTGTGGCATTTTTAGACGACTACGCCTCGCCCGCGATCAGCGCGCTGATCCAAGAGCTGCACATCGGCGGCGTGATTCTGGTGAGCGCCAATCTGCGCGACCCGAGCCAAGCGCGCGATCTGATCGATCAGTTGCAAGCTCAAGCCAAAAACAGCGGCGCGGCTATTCCGCTCTTCACCATGCTCGATCAAGAGGGCGGAATTGTGGTGCGAGCCACCAACGGCCTCACAATTTGGCCTAGCCAAATGCAGCAAGGCGCCAGCCGCGATCCTGAAGTGGTGGCACGGGCAGCGCGTGGCAATGCCCAAGAGCTGCGCGCGATCGGCATCAATATGAATCTTGCGCCTGTGCTCGATGTCAACAACAACCCGAGCAATCCCGTGATCGGGCCGCGCTCGTTTGGGGCCGACCCCAACTTGGTGGCAGAGCTAGGCTTAGCGGCGATAGAAGCCTATCAGGCCGAAGGAATCGTAGCGGTCGGCAAACACTTCCCCGGGCACGGCGACACCCACGTCGATTCGCACTATGACCTACCTGTGATCGACAAAGCGCGCAGCGAGTTCGAGCGCACCGAGCTGGTGCCCTTTGGTGCGGCCGCCCGCGCTGGCATCGACGCGATTATGACGGCCCATATCGCTGTGCCGCACCTAAGCGGCGATCAAGCCAGCACGCTTTCGCACGCCACCCTGACCGCAACACTGCGCAACTACCTCGGCTTCGACGGCATCATTATCACCGATGACCTTGAGATGCAGGCCATCAGCGAGCGCTACGGCAGCGCCGAAGCCGCGCTCTTGGCCTTTCGGGCCGGTGCCGATCTGCTGCTCTTTCGCTTCGACCACCAGCAAGCGCGGCACGGTCACCAGCTTCTGCTCGCTGCTGTTCACGCCGAACCAGAGCTACAAGCCCGCCTCGATCAATCGCTGCGCCGCATTTTGCGCGTCAAGCTGCGCCGAGGACTGTTTCAAGAGCGTAGCCGGATCGGGCTGGAGGAGCTTGCTAGCCCGGAGCGCCAACAAGCCGCCGTCGAAGTAGCCCGAGCCGGGCTGACGCTGGTGCGTAACGAAGGCGGCCTCTTGCCGCTCGATCCTAACGATCCAAACCCCATGCTGGTGCTCTCGCCCGAGCCCGCTCAAGTCGCCCGCCGCGAGATTCCTATCGCCGATCCATCGACGCTGAGCAGCGCCATCGCGGCCAAACGCCCGGTCACTGCTCTCAACTATTCGCTCGACCCAAGCCCGCAAGAGCGAGTCGCCCTGCTCGCTGCGGCCCAAAGCGCCCACACAATCATCATTGGCAGCTACGACGCTCAGCTCTACAGCGGCCAACAAGCCCTCATCAACGAGCTAGTCGCCAGCGGCAAACAGCTTGTGGTGGTTGGGCTACGCTTGCCCTACGAGTTGCAGCACTTCAGCCAAGTCCCAGTCTACCTAGCAGCCTTCGATAACCGCCCCGCCAGCCATCGCGCCATCGCCGAGGCCATCTTTGGCGAGCATGCGCCCCAAGGCCATCTACCTGTGCCGATCGCCGATCTGGCGCCCTATGGCTTTGGGCTGCTCAACTACACTCAAGCCGAGCGACTGCGCCCCTAAAGCGCCTTTGCCAGCGTGCCAGCGCTTTGAGCGTAAGCAAGCGCCTCAACCGCTTGGCGACTAACCCGCAACTGCTGCATGCGGTTATTAACGCGCGGATCGCGATACTGCATCAAGCGGCCCTGCTCGGTCAGGCGCTTGACGCGCATACGGGCGGCCTGCAGATTAGTTTCGGCCAGCTCTGGGAAGAGCAGTTGGGCCGCATCGCTCAAGCTGATCAGATCGTCTTGGCGCAACCAAGCCTGCACATGGGCCAACATCTGGCCGACCGTCGTTTCGTTCCAAAAGAAGGAAGGAACAGACGTGGCAGATTGATCATAGACGCGCCCGAAAAGCAGATCGATCAGACGCTCACTGATCTCCAAAATATCGGCAATCTGATCTTCGCTGGCCTCGGAGCGCTTCATTGTGCCATTGGCGACCGCTAGCAATACGCTCAGATCTTGGTGCAAACGCCCTTCGTCGTAGGCGGGCTTGAGAGGCACCTGCGAGCTATAGAGCGCCTCGTGGATTTGGCTATAGCGACGATAGAGCTGACGCGCAAGATCTTGTTCGATCACTTCTTGCTCAAACATAGCCTATGCTCCTTCTTTGCAACTAACGTTACTTGAAGTATAGCATAGCCTCGCCAAATGTCTAGTAGCAAAAAGACCAGCTTGGCCTTCGACAGAGTGGAACTTGACTATTTTTCATCTTTAAGATGTAGCCGCTGCAACAAAAAACTGCTTAGTGATCGCACTAAGCAGTCGCAGCGCAAGCTGCGAGGTAGCCGACCGAATGGGTGGGCGGGACTCTGATAGCCGAAGGCGGACGCGCCGAGGGCCGAATGAAAGGTAAGGACCTCTCCGCCTGATGAAAAGAGCGATCTCGCGCGGGTAGGCGAAATCGCTCGGGTATCTGACTTAGCGCAATTGTTATGTCAATCTTACTCTTGAAGCGACAGAAGGCTTAGAGCGCGTGCAAGAGCAAACTGACGCTGTAGATAATCAAGCCGACCAAACCGCCGACCAGCGTACCGTTGATGCGGATGTATTGCAAGTCTTTACCGACCAGCAATTCGATGCGATTCGAAGTGGTTTCGGCGTCCCAACGCTGTATCGTGCCCGCGATCAGCTTGCTCACCTCATGGCCGTACTCGCGCATCAAGGTGCGCACGCCGCTCTCCAGCGCAGTGTCGATCTTAGCGCGCAGCTCGGGGTTATTCAGCAAGGCTTGACCTGCTTGGGCGATACCCTGCTCAATCGGTACGCGTAAACGGGCCACCGGGCCAGTGTCGATATTGGTCAGCGCCTCTTTGATGTCGTGCCAGAGCGAATTCGCGAAGTCGTTCACCAGTTGATCGTTCAAGAATTCGCGCTTCCAGGCCTCGCCGCGCTCGATCACCTCAGGATCGGTTTGCAGATCTTGGCTGAAGCGATCTAAGATCTCGCCAAAACGGCGATGCAGCTCATGGTCGGGGTTATTCTGCACCTCCTGGAGCGTCTTTTCGAGCCCACCGACCACACGCTGATAGATCGCATCATCGATCGTTCCAAAGGTCCACCAAGGCGTCTCTTGTTTGATCTTCTGACGTATCAGCTCTTTGTTTTGGCTGACGAGGTTATTGAGGAAGTGCAGGCTGGCGGTCAAGAGCTCTTGGCGGCGTTGGTCAGACAGCACCGCCGAGATGAGCTTGCCCCCCAAAGGAGCTACCTTAAGCTCTTCGATGCGCGCCACGATCGCCTTTTTAATCAGATCTTGGAAGTCTTCATCGCGCACAACCTGAAGCACACCCCGCAAAGCGAGCATGCTGGTTTCGGCCACCATGGCGCTATTCTGGGGCTGGCTCAGCCACGCGGCGACCCGCTGCGAGATCTGCAGCGAACGCACCCGCTCGGCGATCACCTCTTCCGAGAGGAAGTTGTTTTGCACAAACCGGCCGAAGGTTTCGGCCAGGCGATCCTTACGGGTTGGAATGATAGCTGTATGGGGGATCTTGAGGCCGAGCGGATAGCGGAAAAGCGCCGTCACTGCAAACCAGTCGGCGATGCCACCTACCATAGCCGCCTCCGAGAAGGCACGTACAAAGTGCATCCATTCCCAGTAGCGGGTCAGGTAGGTGGAGACCAAAAACAGAAGCGTCGCGCCGATCAACAGACCGGTCGCCACCCGCCGCATACGTTTGTATTCTGCAAGGCGCTGTTCTGGCGTTAAGGTCGTCGGCGCGCTTTTGGGCGCGTTATCTGGCTGTGAACTCAGTTGTATCATAAATTGTGCTACAAGCCCTTTTGTAGAGACAATCTTCGACAGTCTCGCTTTAGCTCTCTTTATGATACGATTGTTTCGGCCATTTTGTTGTCTTTCTTTGGTTAGGTTAACGCCAGTTCGCAACGCCTTTTGGCTTGATTCTTCCTATGCTGAAAAGAGTTGTGTGAAATTTCGTGTTGCAGCGCGAAATTTCACACAACAAACATTGTCATGTTCTACACTGTCGAAGTCCAAATAGAAAGTAATCAACCTTTAGTGTTAGACTTTATTGCGCCCACGCAAAGTCGAAAGCAGCAGACCCACAATGATCAGGACGCCGCCGATGCCTTGGATCAAGGTGAAAGGCTCGCCGAGCAGATACCACGCCACAGCCGTAGCGATCAAGGGCGTCAAGCATTGATAGACGGCAGTGCGAGTAGCGCCAGCCACACGCACGCTGTTGTTCCAGACCAGATAGGCCACGCAGATCGCAAAGAGGGCCGAATAGAGCAGGGCGCCCCAAGCGTCAACACCAACCTGCGACCAATCGAGGCTGGCCATCTCGGGCAGGCCGATAAGCACCAAACCGGGCGCGCCCGTCAGCATCGTCAGCGCCGAAACCTGCAGATTACTCAGGTGGCCGACCGAGCGCAGGCCGATCGTATAAACGCTCCAGGCTACCATGGCGATAAAGCACAAAAAGTCGCCAAACAGGGTCTCGCCGCCCAGCGATAGACCGCTCGCTGCTAGCACCAAGGCCATACCGAGCATCGCCAAGCCAATACCAGCCGCCAGCGAGCGATTAATCCGTTCGATGCCCATCACAGCGTTCACAATCGCTACAAAGAGCGGCACCGAGGCCAAAATCAACGAGCTATTGGCCGCAGTTGTATAGTTCAAGCTGAAGGTGAAGAAGGGCTGATAGATCGTGTTGCCCACGATGCCGAGCCCAATCAACTTGATCCAATCTTGCTTGCTCAGTTGCGGCCAGCCTTCGCGCCACAATAGAATCGCCATCAAAATAATCGTACCCAAACCGAAACGCAAAGCCACAAAGACCAGAGGCGGCAGCACATCGAGTGCGCTTTTCACGATCGCGAAGTTGGCGCCCCAGATGAACATGACAAACAGCATCTTAAGATCGTTGGATGAAAAGCTTGGACGTACGGTCGTATCGGTTGAACTCTGAGCTGTCACATCTCCTCCTAACACAAAAAAAACGCCTGTGTCGTCCAGCTAAATCGCTGCACTCCACGAGGCGTATGGTAGATTAGCGTTTAAATTTAGCTCTAGGACTGCTTGTAGTCGTATTCGATCGTAGTGAACTCGATCATATTGCCGAAGGGGTCATAGCTATTGAAGCGCGGGCGACCCGGAATGTCGATCGTGTCTTCGACGGGATAGCCTGCCTGAAGGAAGCGTTGGCGTAGGCCCGCAAGATCGTCTACTTCGATACAAAAGTGGCGGCCCTCTCCATCGTGATAGGCGTGATTGGTGTAGAGATGGATCTCACAATCGCCGATCTGATACCAGATCAGATCGAGATGGCGCAAAGTCGAGGGGATCGGCACTTCTTTGAGGCCAAGCAGATCAACGTAAAAACGCTTCGCCTCTTCATGCCCACCCGCCGGTTTGGGAACACTTACATGTTGAATACGTGGCCGCCCTGCCATAAACTCCTCCTCAATTGAGAGACGTCTTCTTCAACATAGTGGCATGCAACTTGCTTATGTTGATGAAAGCATCATAACACAGTTCTCGACCACAAAATCTCAGCAAAATTTCGTTTAAATGTTCCTGGTTGGCAACGAATTATTCTTGCTCTCCAAGCGGAAGCTTTCATTCAGCTCGTACGAAAATTTCATAAGCGTATCAGCTTGGCATCATCTCATCAGCTTCAGGGCTGTGGTATAACTTTATAAACAATTTGAAACATTCGTTAACCGTTTGTATATCTGCGCCGATGCTTGAACTACTTGCGTTTGTCTCTCGGCGCCTAATTGCACGCAACCAGGGCCACAAAGGTCTGAATAAGAATGAATACAAAACGCCATAACCAATATGGATGCCCCTTGCAGGGGCAAACGGGCCGCGATGCGATTAAAGATTTCGATGCCATTATCGCGCGCCTTTCACCCGACCAGCGCCAAGCTTTCGAGCGCGAACGCGCTGCCCTGCGCTTCGACAGCCCAAGCGCATCGAAGACCGCCGCCTTCCAATCGTAAGCGCCGCTCTCAGCGCTCACGAAGCGTTCCACAACTGCCACGACATTTCGTCGTGTAACAAGCAATAACGCACTTGTTCATCGCACTTCATTTTTGTGTTGTATCATCGGGTAGAGCTTAGCGAATCTCGCATACCATTGAAAATCTCAGCAGAACATCGAACAAAGCAGCCAGAGCAAAAAGCTTGTCTATTGATCAGCATGTTTCAACAGCATAAAGGAGACTTAGCCCGCAAGCTAAGCCTCCTTTTTTCATTCTTTCCGACGCCTTCTCTCCAGCTACTAGCCCACTAGCCATCTGCTCGATCGCTTCAAAGTATGGCGGCGAGGTCGACTAGCTCCCATTCGATCCTTAGCGCGTCCGCCTACGGCTATCAAATGGGCGACCTGCCCTCACCCCCCGGCCCCCTCTCCCGCAATGCGGGAGAGGGGTGTGCTGCTAAGCCCAAAGCGCCTTCTGTCTCCCCTAAACATATACAGCAAAAAGAGCCAGGTTCCGCTCTGCCAAAGGCCAAACAAGAAAGGCATACGGGATCCGGTTGAATTGTCGGCTTTGAGGAGGTCTTTCGGCACACAGCTACACGCCCCGTTTGTTGGGCGGGATGTTGGTAGCCGTAGGCGGACGCGCCAAGGAACACATGGAAGGGAAAGACCTAGCCGCAGCAATCTGAAGAAAACAAGCGGATTTGTCAGAGTAGAGGCACATGCTGAGAGAGAGTTCGCTCTGCCGCGCGAAATCTCTCTCAACTCTATCCCCGATCATCTCGTTGCGTATCAAGCAATCGACTGGGAAAGCTTGTGTGGATTAGGCATCAAACAAACTAGAGGAGCAGAAGAGCTAGCGCCTTGGGGCCGCTTGGGCGCAGATCTCTAAAACCAAGACTTCGAGCGCGGTCTCGGCCTGCATACGGCCGGTTTTGGTCGCTCGATCGAGCTCTAGCAGGCGATCGTGGATCTGCACCAGCTCTTCGGGGTTAAAAGCCCGCATCTGTTCGAGGGCTTTGCGCACCACAAAGGGACGTTGACCGAGCTGGCTTGCGATCTGGTCGGCAGGCAAACGCTGTGCTGCAAGGTCTTGAACAGCGAGCAGTATGCGAAACTGGCGCGCGATCATAAACAAGATGTAGGTCGCCGCTTGACCTTCATCGATCAAAGCGCGGATCGCACGCAGTGCTGCAGAGCGACGCCGCATGCTCAAGTCGTCGATAAAAGCGAAGAGGTTTTGCTCTTGGCCATCGTTCACCAAAAGCTCGATTTCGGAAAGAGTGATCCGACCTTTGCGGCCCACATAGCTGGCGAGCTTGGTAAGCTCATTCACCAACGAGCGGCTGTTATTGCCGATATATTCAATCAGCCGCTGGGCTGCTACATTTTCGATCGTCACACCAAGTATACGTGCGCGCTCGATCACCCAACGAAGCAGCTCCGCCCCTTCCTTCGGCTGAAATTCGCGCACACCATCGATCTTTTTAATGTAGCTAAAGATGCTGTTGCGCTTATCGACGTCTTCGTTTTCTACAAAAACCAGATCGCACGAATCGGGCACACGCTCAAGATAGGCGCGCAGTTCATCGCGCTCTTTGCCAGCCTTCTGATGCTTCAGCAGATCGTTGACGATCACAATGCGCTGATCACATAGAAAGGGCAGCGCTTCACACGCGGCAACCAAGGAATCGAGTTTCAGCTTGCGCCCTTCCAAGTTCGAAATATTGAGATCCGCAAGGTCGGGGGGGATGGCAGCCTTCATCTGAGCGATCGCTTCGCTTCGGGCCCATTCATCACTACCATGAAGAAGATAGATCATGCTTACAATCAGAGTAAGGCCATCAGGCCCTAACGTTTGTTACTGGCTGATGGCGGCTTCGGCTCGTTATGCTTTTCGCTCTTTTGTAATTGTTCAAGCCGTAGCTCTTCGGTTCGGCGTGGCTGATCATCATTAAGTCGCGGTAACAAAATCAAGGTTAGCGCGATCATGATGCCTAAGAAGAGCATGGGCAATAGATTGGTTGTCGTTTCTGACATAGACTTATCTCCATGCTTCAAAGGCGACTGTTGTCTATGAGTGCGCCTGCATCTTACGCTAGGTAGCGTTTCAGATACAATGACAGTTGCCTGATGAAGTGGTGAGATAGGTCCGTTATTTTAAGACTTCCTTGACTATTTGCTCAAGGCGATCTAAAGGAAATGGCTTTGGCAGATAGTAATCAACGCGCTGTTCACGAGCTTTCCGTTCTAGCTCGGGTGTTGCATAAGCTGTGATCATTACGACGCGCGTGCTAGGCGAGGTCTCTTTGATCGCAGCCGTGAGCTGAAGCCCGTTCATTCCTGGCATATTATAGTCGGTAATTACCAGCGGAACAGGTCGCAACTCAAGTTGCGCAAGCGCATCTGCACCACCATTCACCGTGAGAATATCGTAGCCCCCGGTAAGATCGCGCATGAGCCGGTGCAGAATGATTAAAATATCGGGTTCATCCTCCACAAGGATGATAGCCGGATTGCGACCAGCTTGGTCGGGCATAGAACACTCCTCTTTTCGCAAAATATGCCGGGGCTTACGAGACTTGTTTACGCCACTTCCGAGACGACATTGGGCTAAGCGGCGTGCTCAAGCAGCTTATGCCTGAACTGAATTGCCGCGCTCGCAGAATGATCAGGAACAAGTTCATAGATAGGCGCGATACCAACGTCTTCTCAGGGTTGTAAAACAAGCGCACGACCGGTTTCGGCAAAGACAGAAGTAATGACCAAGCAGTGCAACACAAGGCCACACCTGGTCATGGTCACATTGATCCCTCGTACCGTAAGGGAGCCAACCGTTATTACAAACGATCGTACACCCCCATATAGCAATCATACTGCATTCTGACAGTATGTCCGATAAGACCTAGCGGGTACTCTTTTTTCGAGAACACCACCCCAAACGACGAGATCCCTCGCATCCTACTCAAACCAACGCGACAACTCAGCGCGAGACAGAGTGCCTCTAAGCGTATCTGTGCTTGTAGAACCTGCAGGCTTCATTGATCATACACCAGCCCAGATTATGCAACGATGGTCGCTATGCAGAGTGGGAACGGAGCTTCTCTAAGAATTAGAGATGCACGCTCGTTCTGGGTAGTTGCAGCCAAACCAATGAGTGAGAGACATAATAGAACTACCCACCACACAGTTATACTACAACACCTTCGCCTCGTTTAAAGTACCTATGTCCAGTTTTATTATAGTTCTCTTTTCCTAGCGCTTCTTCCCAACTGCACAAGCACTCAGGCCGAAAACGCTTGAATAGGCGAAGCTGCTCCGAAAGCTAGTACTTAGCAGTTGAAAGCTCGCTCAGTGCGATAACGAGCAACATCACTACCATTCTCTAGAAAGAACAGCTCGTTACACAGTCTTTCGTGCGCTACAAGTCGTAAGTCTATAGTCACACAATGCTCACCACCAACCACACGCGACCCGTATACCTTCGCCCTAGACGAGCGACAGGCTGATATGAGATCTAACACATAATATAGAGATAGCTAAAAATTTAAGATGTTGATCTCATAACGTTCTTATGATCGGACCGATTAAGAACACCGCCTTAACTCGCCCAGAAAAGTGGCATTATTGTAGCATACTGCGCTAGCACGGGCAACTACAAGTACGCGCATCTACGCCTATCGCAAGAGCTACGAGTTCAAACAATAGGCTATAAATCAAGCCCCATTTATTACAGTTCAATAATGTATCGTTATAAGTAGCTCCATGGCCTAAAGTTCAAGAGCTATTTCTTCAAACCTGAGCTGACAAAACTTGTGTATTAGTGTACGATAGAATCGTAATGATGACGATCATTTACTGCTTCTATGATACGATCAAGCTATATGCTAAAACGAAGCATGAGAACCTAACGTACTTGTAGTTTTTCTGGAGTATTGACCCTGCATGCAGACCCAAGAACAACCTCTTGATACATTATCGAGCGAAGAGATCGTTACACGCATTGTAGCCGAAGATGCCCAAGTCGCAGCTAAGGTCGCAGCCGAACGGGCGAAGATCGCCGCCTTGGCCGATGTAGTGGTTGAACGCATGGAACGTGGCGGGCGTTTGATCTATATCGGGGCTGGCACCTCAGGACGCTTGGGCGTGCTCGATGCTGCAGAATGCCCTCCGACCTTCGGAGTCGACCCCAGCCAAGTGGTTGGCCTCATCGCAGGCGGCAAAGATGCCTTAGTCGCATCGCAAGAAGGGGCTGAAGACGACGAAGCTGCTGCCGAACAAGATCTCGCCGCTATTGAGCTCAATGCCAACGACGTAGTCTTAGGTATCGCAGCAAGCGGCAGCACACCCTATGTCGCAGCTGGTTTGCGCTATGCACGCAGGGTCGGAGCCTTTCCCGCCGCGTTAACCTGTCGTATGCCCGCACCGATCGCCGAACTAGCCGAGATCACAATCGCACCGCTCGTTGGGCCAGAGATCGTTCGCGGCTCGACCCGCATGAAGGCGGGCACAGCTCAAAAGCTGGTGCTCAACACGCTCAGCACAACAGTGATGATTCGTTTAGGCCACGTTTTTGGCAACTTAATGGTCGATGTTCAGCCGCTTAACGCCAAACTGCGCCGCCGAATTCAACAGATCGTTCAAGAAGCAACTGGTCTCGATGAACAGTCCGTATTATCACTGTTGAAAGAAGCCGATGGGCAAGCTCCAGTAGCGATCGTTATGGGTCTCACAGGCCTATCAGCCAACAAAGCACGCCAACGGTTGGCCGCTAACGGCGGGCGCATTCGACCTGCTATTGAAAACATCTAAATTTCTGCAAGTTTCGTTAAATTCAGCGTATCCTAGAGCTGCTTTTTGCGTTTATATGAGTGTACTACGAATGTAGTTAGCAGTCGTATAAGTAAGCAGATTTTATAGGAGTACACTTCCCATCATAACAAGCCGAATAGAGCTGTGAGATCTCAGTTTCGGAGCTGAAATCTCACAGCGACTTGAAGCCTCAAAGCGCTGGTCGCGCACTCGCCACTCACGCACGCAAAAGTTCGCCAAAGCCCGTCTTGGCGTTAAGCTGCCTACTAGATTAATAGGCACATTTCGCGTATGCAACATAGGCAATACCTTTTTCTCCGGTTTACAAAAAAGTTAGGAAATAGTATGAAAAAGTCGCGCTTTTCATCGTCCATATAGTAAGAGAGGTGCTTCTAGCCCACCAAGTCAGTAGGAACCTTGAGGAGTCTAAGAGACTTGCGTCGATCCCTTATTATTTTCAATATAAATTTAAATTTATTAAGAAAAGATGTGGTTTGTATGTTTTTTAGATAACGATTTAAATACTGTTAAATCGCTTGCCCGAAAGGTCTTGGTATCTAACGAATGATACACTAGCAGTACGGATTGACAAGTATCGTTAGAAGTGTTGTATGGACGAGACGTTTTTGGTACACACAACAAAACAGGTTGTACCAGAATTAGGCCCTTTGATTCAAGAACAATGTGGAAGCTTGTTCAGCGCAGCAGAGATTCTGGTTCAGCATCGAGGTGAGATCGTCTATCACGCAAGCGCTGGCGAACCAGAAACGATGCAAAGTGAACGCCGCTTCGATTTAGCTTCTTTAACAAAGCTCTTCACGACGACAGCGATTATGCGACTTGTCGACGCTGGCAAGATCGGTCTCGACCAGCCAGTGGCCGAAATCATTCCCGAGATCGGCGGCAGGCGCGCCATCGGGCCGTTTGAAGAGCCGACAACAGGTCTTATCCGTAGCTACAACTACGCACAACAGGAGGTAGACGCCAACATCATCACCATACGCCAGCTCTTGAGCCATAGTAGCGGTTTACCTGCTTGGCTGCCCCTGTATCGCACAGTATCAAGCGCTGCCGCTTGGCAAGAGCTGTTCCAAACCACGTGGGCCTACCCGATCGGCGCGCAGATCGTCTATAGCGATATCGGATTTATTCTGTTGGGCGAAGTGATCGCTCGCACGCTTAATACAAGTCTCGACGAAGCGATCGACCGCCTGGTGCTCCAACCTATTGGGGCAAGCAATACCGGCTATAACCCAGCAAATAAGCATGCCACCGTTCCAACCGAGTGGTGTGCTTGGCGGCAACGGCGCATCCACGGCGAAGTTCACGACGAAAATGCTGCTCGTTTAGGCGGCGTTTCGGGCCACGCAGGTCTGTTCGGCACGGCAAGCGATCTGTTACGCCTAGCCGAAGCAACTCTGCTCAGCCAGATAGCACCCTCCGCAAACCGGCTTCTGCGGCCAAAAACCGCTCAGGAGATGCTACGTGAGCACGCCAACGACGGAGAACAACGACGCGCGCTCGGTTGGGCCTTGTACCTGCCAGATGCGTCGTGTGGGCCACGTTGGAGCGAAGCGAGTTACGGACATACAGGCTTTACCGGCACGTCGTTATGGATCGACCCAGAAAAAGCGCTGATCTGCGTGCTCTTAACCAATCGAGTCTTCTTTGGTCGATCAAACGCTAAGGATATTTACAACTTTCGGATTCAGGTTCATACGGCAATAGGGGCTGCTTTTGAATAATAGATAAGTGTAGGCGCATGAAACGCATAGCTATCGTCGGATCGGGCGGTGCAGGAAAATCAACCCTTGCCCGCCAGCTTGGCACCATCTTAAACATTCAAGTTCTCCATCTCGACACCTACTTTTGGAAACCAGGCTGGGTTGAACCTTCGCATGCTGATTGGCGAAAGCAGATGGAGGCGCTTGTCACGCGGGATTCGTGGATTATGGACGGCACCTACGGCGGAACGCTCGATATTCGCCTGAATGCCGCCGACACGATTATTTTTCTCGATTTCTCACGTTATTTATGCATTTTTCGCGCTCTTAAACGGCGCATACAATACCATAAACGAACCCGACCTGATCAGGCTCCCGGCTGCCCAGAGCGCTTGAGCTGGACGTTCCTAAAATTCGTATGGGCGTACCCTGATATGCGGCGACCGGCGGTGCTGGAGCGTATCCGCCACTATTCCGCAGGAAAGCAGGTGTATATCCTGCGGTCACCTCGCGAAGTACGACAGTTCTTACGTTCTTTATCGCAGGAAAGAGCGAATAGTATCAAACACGGAGCACCTGTTGTTCACTTTTAAACTGCATGCTTGCTCCTCTTTTGGCTTACGCTCTCCAGAAGAGGAGCAAGTCCCATTCCCTGCCTTCCTCGCAGCCAGCCTCTAATCGATCCAGAACCTCCTTAAAGCAGCGGTATGGTACACTTACCAAACGGTTCTTTTGCGTTTGGAGAGTGTCTCTATGCTGGTAATTGGTTTGATGTCTGGCACCTCTGCCGATGCAAGCGATGTAGCCTTGGTGCGCATCGAGGGCAGCCCACCCCTGCTCGAATGGGAAGTCTGCGCCCATCTATCGCTGCCCCACCCCGCCGACCTGCGCGCCGAGATCTTAGCCTGCTGTCGCCCCGAAACGGGCAGCGTCGATCGAATCTGTAGCCTAAACGCCCGTCTCGGCGAGGTCTTCGCCGATGCCGCCCTCGAACTCTGTCGGCGCGCCAACATTCCCATCAGCCAAGTTGATCTGATCGGTAGCCACGGGCAAACGATCTGGCACAACCCAAGCGGGCCTTGGCCCAGCACCTTGCAGATCGGCGAAGCAGCCGTGATCGCCGAGCGAACAAGCTGTCCTGTGGTAAGCAACTTCCGACCGCGCGATATGGCAGCTGGCGGCCAGGGCGCGCCCTTAATCGCCTATGTCGATGTGTTGCTGTTGACGCACCCCCACAAGGTGCGCGTTGCCCAAAACATCGGCGGAATCGCCAACCTAACCTATATTCCTCCTGCGGGTCAAAGCGGAGCCTTCGCCTTCGATACTGGCCCGGGCAATATGTTGATCGACGATATCGTCATGCGCCTGAGCGATGGCCGCCTGAGCTACGACAAGGATGGCGAGATCGCCGCCGAAGGCCAGATCGATCAGAGCTTGCTCGACAGGCTGTTAGGCCATCCTTATTTACAGCTCCAGCCGCCCAAAACCACAGGACGCGAGCTATTCGGCGCCCAACTAGGGAGCGAGCTGTGGGAACAAGCCAAACAAACGGGTTTGCGTCCAGTCGACCTGGTAGCCACCTTAACCGCCTTCACCGCCCATAGCATCGCGCGCTCCTACGGCGAGCTGCTGCCCCACTTACCCAACGAGGTCATCGTAAGCGGCGGAGGGGTGCATAATCCGGTGATGATGAGCCATCTACGCGAGCTGCTGCCCGAATGCAACATCTTTACATCGGAGGAGCTTGGCCTGCCGAGCGATGCCAAAGAGGCCGTGGCCTTCGCGCTGCTGGCCTACGAAACTTGGCACCGCCGCCCAAGCAACTTTCCACCCGCGACCGGAGCCAAACGGGCCGTCATTTTGGGCGATATCACCTTCGCTTAATGCGCACCTGCAACATCCACTTCGAGTCAAGACCAGCAAGCCGCCAATAAGTCAGCCTTCTAGCGGCGAGGCCTCTCGCCTTCATACGGCTTCTAGCGCGTCCGCCTTCGGCTATCAACTGCGAGATCCTACCCTCATCCCCGGCCCTTCTCCCGCAATGGCGGGAGAAGGGTGCCCAAGTACGTTAGGCCCAGAACTTCGCCCAAAAGCTTGAGCAACACTAAATCCACCTCAAGAGGCGCATTCTTGTAATGCGGAATTATCGAGTTTGGGGAGTTCTTTCGACGCACACAACTACAAGCCCCGTTTGTTGGGCGGGATGTTGGTAGCCGTAGGCGGACGCGCCAAGGAACTTCTTTTTGGAGGGAAACCTAGCCGCCATAATCTGAACAAGCTAGGAAAAAGGAGCAACAAAAAAACGTAGGGGCAAAACCCCTACGTCTTGTTACACAATTAGGCGCTATTAAGCAGCCGAAGCGTTAAGTGCGTTGAGCTTCTTCATCAAGCGCGACTTGCGGCGAGCAGCATTGTTCTTGTGAATAATGCCCTTGCTAGCAGCCATATCGAGCGAGCGAAGAGCCTCGCGGATCAGAGCGGCATCGGGCTGGTTTGTAAAAATGCTGCTCTCAGCCTTCTTAATAGCAGTCTTTACACGTGAGCGATACATCACGTTGCGCGCTTGCTTGCGAGCATTGGTTCGAATTCGTTTGGTTGACGACTCTGTGTTAGCCAAGATCTTCTCCTAAAGCGAATAGGTATGTCTGTAATCGGTTGAGATTCTGTTACAACAATTGCGGTTGTGAGGTCGAGTATAATCCGTATTCGAGTACACTACCAGCATAGATCTCAAACCCGTTCCAAACGGAGATTATAGCATAAGGATATTCGTGGTGCAACTCTCAAAACGCCTTCGTCGTGTTTGGAATCCTACATTTCTTAATAGCCTGATCGTAATGGGCGGCTATCTGCTCAGCCGCCTCACTGGGCTGTTGCGCGACATTGTGATTTCGGCGCAGTTCGGAACCAGCGCACAGTTAGACGCTTACAGAGCCGCATTTAAGGTCACCGACTTTCTCTATCTTGTCATCATTGGCGGCGCTTTGGGCAGCAGCTTTATCCCTGTTTTTGTTCAAGCTTGGAATAAGGATGGAGCCGAACGAGCTTGGAAAGTCGCCAGCGCGGTTACAACTTGGGCCCTGATTGTGTTGGGTGGCGTGAGCGCGATCCTGTTCATTATCGCTGATCCACTCACCGCGTGGCTATGGAGCAGCGGTTTCGATGCCGAAGGCTTGGCGCTGATCAGCCAAATGACGCGCCTCTTTCTGCTTTCGCCGCTCTTTTTGGGCTTAGGCGGCCTCGCTATGGCGGTGCTCAACGCGCGCGATCGCTTCACTTTGCCCGCTCTCGCCCCAGTGATCTACAATGTTGGCATTATGCTCGGCGCGCTGCTACTCTCTCCCTCGATAGGCGTTTGGGGCTTGGCTTGGGGCGTGGTCGTCGGAGCCGCCTTCTACCTACTGATCCAAATGCCGGGCCTTATGCGGCTGGGCATGCGGCTTGTGCCCGAATTGGGTGCAGGAATGAGCGAACTGCGCACGATCGCCATCCATATGACACCGCGCGTGATCGGCCAGTCTGCGGCCCAAGCCAGCATCTTGGTCACGGCCTTGCTGACCACCAAGCTGGCCCTCGGCCCAGGCCAATTGAGCGGCCTCGACTACGCCTACCAGATTATGATGCTGCCTTTCGGCATCTTCTCGCTCAGTTTAAGCACAGTCGCCTTTCCGCGTTTGGCTGCGCTCTTCGCCGATGGCAAAATCGACACCCTGATGGGCAATGTGCGCCGCACGCTCGGCTTGATTCTCTTTCTGAGCATCCCCTCAGCGGTCGCCCTGTGTATCTTGGGCATCCCCGTGGTACGTCTGCTCTTTCAGCGCGCCAACTTCGACGAAAGCTCGTTGTTGGTCACGGTTGGGCCGCTGTTAGGCTACGCAACCGCACTGCCCGCCTTCGCCGCCTCCGAGATTCTGATTCGCAGCTTCTACGCTATGCAGCGCACCTTGGCGCCAGTTCTAATCGGGCTGATGCAGATCTCGATCAACCTTGCTTTAGGCCTTGTGATCGTCCAAACGGGAGGCAACACCACCCAGCTAGCTTTCGCCTTTAGCATCGCCAACAATATCGAAAGCCTGCTGCTCGCCATTGTGCTTAGCCGCTATCTGCCCGGGATCTGGCGCTCTAGCTCGCTCTGGCGCTCGATCAGAGCCACCTGTGTGGCAAGCGCCTTAGTGGGGGCTGTGCTGTTTGGCTTACGCTGGATCTCGCTCGGCTGGCTGCCGTTTTTAGAGGCAGGCCAAGCCTATCAGTGGCGTAGCGATCTAGTGCCTCTAATCGTGTGGTTGGTCGTAGCCGCTGTATTAGCAGGAGCTGTCTATGTAGGAAGCGCCCTGCTGCTCGGTTCGCCCGATGTGCGCAATGTGGTACAGCGCCTGCTGCGTCGCGGGCAAGAAGCAGAAGAGGCTGAGGCTTAGGTCTCCGAAGCTGCTGATAGACCGTGCCACAGCAAGAGCGGAGTTTGGCTTCGCCAGCGCTCGACTTGCTGCTCGCTGACATCGGGAATCCAGATTCCGGCACCGCCAGCCGCTAGCCAAGCGCGCAAGGGCGGCTCTGCTTGATCGGCCATCTCGTACTGCCAGATCAACTCGGCACAGCCTTCAAAGGACTTTGGATCGATGTCGAGCGTCCAGGGCACAACGAGCCACAACCGCGGGCTCACTCGTTCGTGCAGCGGCTCTGGCTCTTCGCGGCGGTAGACCGCCACGCGGTCGAGATAGCCGGGCTGATAGGGAAGAGCCTCGCGCCAAGCTGTCAGTTCGGCTGGCTGCGGCTCGCTCTGGCTGAAGAGATAACAATCGATCAAACTGGAAGGGTTGGCGAGCAGAGCTTCGCGCAGATAATCGTTAGCCCGCTGACGCTGCTGCAGATCGTCCCAATCGAAGAGCAGATCGATATGGGCCGCCAGTTGTGTGACGGGGGGAAGGCTTTGAGCCTTGCGCAGATCGATATATTGATGCGTTGTCGCCGAACGGTTTTGTGGCCCGCCAGGCGTTAAGGCGTCGAGGCGCGGTTCGGGGCAGCCCTCCACCACATCGGGGTCAAGCCCGATCGCGAGCTTGAGTTCGCGCCGCAGTCGGCGCAGCGTAGCATAGTCGAAGCGGTCACTGCCGAGCACATAGTAGGGCGGGCGCTCTTGAAAGCGCAGCTGATACTGCTGAGCTTGGGCGCGCACCGCAGTGCCGGGCAAAACCTGCAGCGTAAAGATATCGTAGCTGCCAAGCTGCTCGCGCTGGATAAAGTCGAGGGTTTGTTCTACACCAGCTTGATCGTCTTCGGGCAAACCCAAGATCACATCGAGATAGATCTCGACCCCGCGTTCAAGCAAACGGCGCGTGCCAGCCGCCCACTTCTGCAAATCGGTGCGTCGGTGGGCCGCCTTGAGTGCGACCGGATTAGCGGTCTGCAAGCCGACTTCCGCCACTTTAAGGCCCGCCCTACAGAGCGCATCGACCACTTCAGGTTTAAGATGCTCACCCCGCAACTCGGCGTATAGAGCCAGCGAGCCGTCGCTGTTAAGCTCGGCTAAGGCCTCCATCAAAGGCCAGAATTGGGGAACCAAGTTGAGATTGGCCTCAATGAAGTGGACCCGCCGCATGCCGCGCGCCCGCCCCCATTCGATCTCGGCCAGCAGGCGTTCGAGCGGGAAGTAGCGGTTGCCGAGCCGCGCGCCCATGTTGCGCCCGTAGAGGCAAAAGCTACAGGCATAGGGGCACCAACGCGACACTTCGACCATCAACATGCTGTCAGGGCTAGTATCGTCGAGGTAGCCCAATAGGTAGGGCGAAGGCACCAGCGATAGATCGCTCAGGGCGACCCGCTCGGCTGTGGTGATGCGATTACCCAAAGCATCGTGGAAGATTAGGCCGGGGATATGGGCGAGTTTATCGTGCGGCAAAAGCGGTTTAAGGCCGCTGGCCCAGCGTTGCGAGGCGAGAGACAGGAGATCGGCGAAGGTCTGTTCACCTTCGCCGATCACTGCTACATCGACCGCTGGATGTGCTAACAACCAGCTATTGTCTGTTTGTACCTCCGGACCACCAACGATGACCTGAAGATCCGACAGCCGGGCTTTCACCTGTTGTGCGATCGTAAGCGTACGTTCGCTGTTCCACGTATAGAGCGACAAACCCAATAACGACGGGCGCTGCGCCACAATCGCCTCAACCAATTGAGCGTCTCCGGCACTATCCACGAGTTCTCGCGAAAGAATAGTTAGATCTGCTCCTTCAAGAAGGCCTTGGGCATAAGCATATGCCTTTAAGTAACCTGCGGCGAGCGGAACATTTGTCGTTGGGTTGCCAGGCACGGGGAGCTGGACAAGCAACACGGGCAGCCGACTCTTCACGCTACGAACACCTCTATTCTTCTGGAGGCAACGAGGTGGCGATATCGTAGACAAAGACTTGGACATCCAAGCCGTCTTCCATCATCAACTTGATGGTCTGGTCCCGCGTTGCGTCCTTGATCGGAGCCTCGAAGTCCGGCGTTGTATAAGCACGGATCGATGCCTCTTCAGCCGAGGCACGAGTTATACGAATAACTGCATCGGGGCTAATCCCCTTAATCTTAGCCGTCAAATCGGCGATAGCATCTTCGAGCGTCATCGCAATTTCACTCCTTGGCGATGGCTATTCCAGTATCGTACACGCCAAACGTATACGAAGTCATATCAACTATACTCGTTCGTTTAAGAAATTGCAAGATAAAGCAACCATCTTTGATCAGGTTTGCTGATTATTGAATGCAACTTCCAAGTATTATAAAGCAGATCAGAAACTAACCCGTATACAAAAGCAGAACGCTCAGCGTCACCTCCTCATCAGCTATCGGATCGACGTGAACCCCGCCCACTGCGTGGCGCTGCTGGGCGCCGTACAGCTTGTTGATCAGGAGCTATTTCGTCGTCGTCAACATAGTCTTGGGGTTCTTCTCCCGCAAGTGCTTGCGGGTCAAGCTCGGGTGTTGAAGCAGGTCCATGCGCCTTGCGGGTCGCCTCGGTGCGCAAGCTGCGCTCTTCGCGCCAAGCCAAACGCTCGTGCAGATCCGCCTCAAAACCACGCTTGGTCGGCTGAAAATAGATCGTCCCTTCGAGCGCAGGCGGCAAGTGGGCTTGATCAGAACGCCCCTCTTCTAGGTCGTGGGCATATTCATAACCCTTGCCATAGCCTAAGTTCTTCATCAAACCGGTGGGTGCATTGCGTAAATGCAGCGGCACCGGTTCGTTGCGCGTCTCTTGGACATCTTTGAGAACAGTACCATAAGCGCGATAAACGGCGTTGCTCTTAGGGGCACAGGCCAGATAGACCACCGCTTGGGCTAGGGCTAGATCGCCTTCGGGCTGGCCCAAAAAATGTACCGCTTGTTGAGCTGCCATAGCCTGCGGCAGGGCCTGCGGATCAGCCAAACCCACATCCTCTACCGCGATTCGCACCAAACGCCGCGCGATATACAAGGGATCTTCGCCGCCATCGAGCATGCGCCCCAGCCAATAGAGCGCCCCATCGGGATCACTGTCGCGCACACTCTTATGTAAAGCTGAGATCGCATCGTAGTGCAGTTCGCCCTTTTTATCGTAGCGTGTTGCGCGGCTTTGCAGAGCTTCGCGCACATCGTCAACTGTGATCAAGCGCTTATTGTTGATTCCGGGGGTTTTAGCGATAACAGCGGCTTCGAGAGCGTTCAAAGCTGTACGCGCATCGCCATTCGACATATCGATCAGATAGCCACGCGCATCGGCACTCAAGATCGGCTCATAGGAGGCCAAACCAAGTTCTTCATCGGTTAAAGCGCGATCGATCAGGGTGCCGATCTGTTCGTCGCTCAAGGCTTCGAGCACAAACACACGCGCCCGCGACAACAAGGCGTTATTGACCTCGAACGAAGGGTTTTCGGTGGTCGCCCCGATCAAAATGATCGTTCCATCTTCGACATAGGGCAAAACTGCATCTTGCTGAGCCTTGTTGAAGCGGTGGATCTCGTCGATGAACACCACGGTACGCTCTTGGAACATACCCAGTCGATCTTGGGCCTCTTTGACCACCTTGCGTAGATCAGCGACACCCGCCGAGATCGCACTGAGCGGCTCGAAGTGGGCATTGGTATGTTCGGCAATGATGCGGGCCAAGGTGGTTTTGCCGCTGCCGGGCGGCCCCCACAAAATAATCGAGAAGAGACGATCTTGCATAATCGCCCTCCGCAAGAGCCGCCCTTCTCCAACGATCTTCTCTTGGCCTACAAAACCATCCAAGGTACGAGGCCGCATACGCGCTGCAAGTGGCGCTTGGCGCAACATAGCGTCTTCGCGTTGGAGGTCAAACATATCTTTTGCTTGTGGACGTTTTGCCATAATCGTCTTTTACTACTAACTGAAAATAGTTACTTGACAAATATTATAAATTAGTTTAAAAGATTAGTAATTACTTTCCTAAATTTCCGCAGACTGCTTCTATTGTAGCATAGACCTTAAACTTTTCTCCTAATCAGCCACGACCACATGGGTGATACATGAGGGGGAATAGTGGACTATTGTCTTGATAAAGAGCCACATGCTATGCTTATGGCGGTAACGCGACACAGTCGAAATTTCCTGTCTGTAAGCGTGTATTCCCAATATCACCCCTAATATATACCTCTTTACCCTCTTTTTTCCTCTCACCACCCCTGCGCACACGCACGGAAGAGGAATGAGTGACTGATGTCGAATCGATAACGAGACGAAACGCGAGATGCAAAGCTCGCGTTTCTCTTTACGTATCTGTGTAGTTCATTCGACTGGGCAGTGTATCCCATAAACATCTATGTAATTGTTAAGCTGGATACGTGGGGAAGAGACCAAGATAGCGCTGTTTATACCAAATCCGTTTAAAGACGTGCGCTTTTATAACGCACAAAACCAAAATCCGGAAGTTCCACTCTGCCGAAGGCCAAAGAGAAAGTAATCAACCGGATTTGGTATTACATTAGATTCGGCTGATCATTGTGCGTTTTTGCCTGCGGATTCGATAGTACAACCTATCCTCCTAAGCACAAGCCAAGAACCGTGCAGATCGAGGCCTTTCGTGCTACACTAGTGCAGCCCAAAAGCAAGCAACATATCCTCTTACGATAGACAGCCTTGGCTGTCTCTTAAAGCAGCACTCTGAAGGAGTACTCTATGCACGTGCTTGTCTTGTGTAACGACGAATGGCACCCAGCAGCGACGGTTCGGGCCGGATTAGCGCCACTCGCAGGTCCTGATCTTCAGTTTGACTTCATCGAGCATGCAGGCGACTGGTCAGTAGAACAGCTCCACGACTATCCTGTTGTTATTGTAACAAAAGCCAATAACCTTTCTCATAACGAACTCGCTCCTTGGATGCTCCCAGAGATCGAAAATGCTTTTGTCAACTATGTTTCAAGGGGTGGCGGGTTATTGGTGATTCACTCTGGTTCAGCGGGCTACCAAGAGACGCCTCGTTTTCGAGCTTTGATTGGCGGCGTGTTTGTGCGTCACCCTGCTCCATGTCCGGTCAGCTTCGAGCCACAAGCTAGACATCCCCTCACACAGGGTGTTGAAGCCTTTACTTTGCAAGACGAACACTACGAAATGGCGCTCGATGATCCAAACGCCGATGTCTTCGCCTATACCCAGTCGGAGCATGGCCGCCAGCCGGGTGCTTGGACACGCCGCGAAGGGGTAGGGCGGGTCTGTATGCTTACGCCCGGTCACAACCTGCCGATCTGGCTGCACCCTGCCTACCAGCGTATGATTCGCAATGCGCTGACATGGTGCGCCAATGATAGCGCCGAAAGCTAGCACCTCATGATGATGGGCAGGGTTTTTGTAGCCGTAGGCGGACGCGGTTAAGCACTCTTTGGGGACGAGACCTCTACGCCGAAGTCATCAACAGATCTCGGGTCAGAAGGAGAAATAGAAACTGAGCACCTGGAGTTTCAAGTGCTCAGTTTCATTCACATTTGTGCAACTGTGGTTAGGGCGCGCGCACACCCAAGGTCACGTAGGTTCCGCGCGGCACCCAGGTACCCTCTGGTGGGTCTGAGCTTACCACCGTGCCGGGCGCATATTCGTAATACATATCGCCGAGTTTATCGGGTCCTTGCATATCACTAAACGAATAGTTTAAAGCGCCATCGGTAGCGGCAAGTTTGGCTTTGGCTTGATCTTCAGTCAAACCCTTGAGCGGCGGCACCTGAACCATATCGCCACGGCTCACCACCAAGGTCACTTCAGTGCCGGGGGGCACGCGCGCGGGCGGGCGAGGCGTTTGACTGATGATATAACCCGGATCGATGCTTGGGCTGCTCTGTTCTACAACAACGACCTGTAGGCCAAGGATCTCGAGCTGGTTGCGCGCAAAGTTGAGCGGCGCTTGCGAGAAATCGGGCACCTCGATCAGCACGATCGACGGGCCGAGACTGAGCGTATAGGTGACGGTCTGACCTTCTTGCAGCTCTTGACCGGCGGGGATCTCTTGCGAGACCACACTGCCGAGCGGAATGCTTTCGTCGTTGACTTGGCCACCCACGTAGGGGATGAGTCGGGCAGCTTCGAGCAGACGGCGCGCTTCCTCTTGGGTTTTGCCCACTAAGTCGGGCACGCTCACCAGCGGCAGGGGCGTTGGCGAAGGGGTCGCGCTCGGCATGACGGTTGGGGTGAGGCTGGTAGTGGTGGCACTACTGCCCACAGTCGGAACGCTCACGGTGGTCTGCCTGCCAAGCGTGTTGGGCGGGAAGAGCAGATCTAGAGAGTTTGAAGTAAACAGATAGACGATCCCGAGCACAACGCTTAAAAGCAAAAAGCCGACGATAAAGCCGCCACAGCCGATACCTTGGGTGTCGGGGGCACGCATATGGCGCGCATTGGGAGGCGGAATGGTAGCCCGCGAGTTACTGGCAGGAAAGCGTGGACTATTGGGGCGCGTATAATAATTTTGCTCGCCAGTAGCGACTAAAGGTGTATTTGTAAAGCTGGTCTCTTGAGTCGTCAAGGTGCGGTAATTACGCAAGAGCCGAGCAAATTCTTGGGCCGAATTGGGGCGATCCGCAGGGTTTTTCGCCAATGCGCGTAACACTAAGTTTTCTAATTGAGGCGGAATGAGCGGATTGATGCGGCTGGGAGGAAGCGGTGCGGCATTGATATGCTGCATAGCTACGCCGATCGCGTTTTCGCCCACAAACGGCAGTTTCCCCGTCAGCATCTCATACAATACGATTCCCAAAGAGTAGATATCTGAGCGGGGGGTTGCTGCTTCACCACGCGCTTGTTCTGGCGCAATATAGTCTGCTGTTCCAAAAGTAACGCCGGTTGCGGTGGTTGCCGTGCTAAGGTGGCTTTTGGCAATACCAAAATCGGTGATATGAACCTGACCATCGGGCGAAACAAGAATATTCTGAGGCTTGATATCGCGATGAATCAGGCCGATGCGGTGGGCTGCTTCAAGGCCCAAGGCAACAGCTTCCGCGATGGCAACGGCTCGATCGATGGCAAGCGGCGCGTCACGGTTGATGAGCATCTTCAGGTCGCGCCCATCAACATATTCCATGACGATATAATGCAAATCGCCGTCTTGGCCTACATCGTAGACGTCAACAACGTTGGGGTGGCTGAGATTCGCGGCCGCCTGCGCCTCGTGATGAAAGCGTTCTAAAAAGCCGGGTTCATCAACATAATGGTCGTGGAGAACCTTAATTGCAACCCAGCGATTCAGGCGCGTATCGCGGCCGCGATAGACGCGAGCCATACCACCTTCACCGATTTTATGTTCCAGAAGATAACGATTGTTGAGTAAAGTTTGTGGCATGTCTTCTACTATACTCGCTGCAAAGCAAACCACAATAAGCCCTGCATAGCTCCCTCCATCTTGCTATAATCATCAAACTAGCAACGCACTACTCGTGCAACACACGGATATCGGGTGCAATTTTCGGAGCTGCTTGGCCCTCCAAAAGCGCTTCTAAAATAGCCAAATGAACAACATCTTCCCGATTATAGGTTAAAAGGGTTTCAAGCGCCTGTCGATCGCCATAGGTGTCATAGCGGCTCCAAAGCCGAGGAGCATCCCATCCGCTGATGCCCGCACTCTCGCGCTTGATTCCTAAACGCTGTTCAACAACTTTTAGGCCACCCCTCAAACCGCGTCGGCGACAGATATATAACAAATCGGCATGTTCGAACTCGCTTTTCAGGTCGCTCCATAAACGCTTTTTTATGAAGGGTAGGTCGAACGATGTTCCATTAAAGGTCACAATGGTCGAAACACCTTCGAGCGCTTGGTACAAATTGATGTCGTGTACGCCAGCACCTACAAGCTGTATCGTACCATAGTCGGGACGGTAAACGCCAATCACGCTGATCGATTGCTCGAAGCTGGTCTCGATATCTAAGTATGCACGTAGCGACACAATAAACCCATTCGTTGTGCAGAATATTTTCTCAAAACAAAAAGAACCAGCGACCTCCTCACACCATTTGTGAGGTAAGGTGTGGCGCGGACAGGCTGGGGCGACATTGCGAGTTCACGTCATTCGCTTGGCGAATATCTCTCGCTTGGAGCAAAGGCGTGCTCCTCCAAACAGAGGTGATATAGGTCAGGTCGGAGCAAATAAAGATCGCACGCTTCTTTTTGCCATTATGGCATGCTGGCTCCGCGATCGTCAAGATCACTATTAATCAATACGTTTCTTAGCAAGGATAGTTGCAAATGCAGGCCAGCCTTATTCTCTGCTATAATTTGCTGCATTGTTTTAAGCTAACCTATCGTAAAGCGCTCATCCCAGCTGAGTGATGGGCATAGTAAGGTGTATTCATGGCCCCACTACGTATTGTTCTCGATACCGACCCCGGTATCGATGATTCTATGGCGATTCTGCTCGCGCTTGCCTCGCCCGAACTTGAACTTGCCGGAGTCACAGTTACCGGAGGTAATTGTAGCATGGAACAGGGCGTTCAAAATGGTCTGGACGTGCTGGCACTCGCCAAAGCGACCCATATTCCCCTAGCTGCCGGTGTCGGTCACCCCTTGTTACGCAAGCCCTTTACAGCGCCCGAAACCCATGGTTCGAACGGCCTAGGCTATGCGAAACTTCCTCCTTCGCCAGCTAAAGCGATCAACGAACACGCCGTTGACTTTATCATCCGCGAGATCATGGAGCATCCAGGCGAAGTAACCTTAGTCGCGGTCGCGCCCTTGACCAATGTCGCCATGGCGATTCGCAAAGAGCCACGCATCGTTGAGGCCGTGCGCGAAGTGATCATTATGGGCGGCGCGCTGCGGGTCGATGGTAATACCACACCTTTGGCCGAATTCAACGTCTATGTCGATCCGCACGCGGCCCACATCGTATTCCACAGCGGCATGCCGATCACACTCATTCCTTGGGACATCACACGCGATGTGATGTTTACCCAGAGCAATGTCGACTATCTGCTCGAGCGGCCCAACCCGATCACCAAAGCGATTCAGGAGCTGACCCGCTTCTACATCGAATTCCACCTCAACTACTTCGGCTACGCCGCTTGTTCGATCAACGACCCAGCAGCGCTGGCCCTGTCGTTTATGCCCGATCTAGCCAAGACCCAAGAGGTCTATGTTGACGTGGAATACACCAGCGAAGTCACGATGGGCAAGACGATCGCCGACTTCCTGCCCATGCTGAACAAGCAGCCCAATATGAAGGTCGTGACCGAATTCGACACCCCTCGCTTTATCGAGCTCTTCTGCGAACGTATTCGAGCATTCTCCGAGCGTATCTACGCTTAAAAACGCAAATCGCGACGTATTCTGCACACCAAAAATCACCTTTCCTCGAGGTAGGAGAGGTGATTTTTATTGGCGAGGCAGCCCGCTAACCCACGCCTAGGAACGGCGGCGCAACAGAAAGAAGCCTGCCCCGATCAACAACAACGGGAAGACGAAATCGAGCGGAATAGCCAGCTCGTCTAAGAAGACCAGCACACCGATTCCGATCAAGATCATGCCTAAGGTCTTCCAATTGTGCTTCTTCTGCGCCTGAGGTGTAACCATAGGCTGCTGCTGTGCCAAGGGCATCTGTTGATAAGCATTGCCGCCTAGATCGATTGTTTGGCCTGTTTGAAAGTTATTGCGTCCCGCAATCGGCTCGCCCGTATTCGGATCGAAGTTATAGAGACTCGGATCGGGCGGGGCCGCATGGTGGGGGAACGGTGGCTGACCATAACGCTGCGAATCAGCTTGGCGACCGATCCCGACGGCCTCGCGCATCTGGCGGCCAAATTGAGCAGCTTCCTTGCCAATCTGCTGACCAAATTGCGAAGCTTCTTGGCCGATCTGCTGACCTAGGCTACGAGCATAGCTTTGTGGATTAAACTGCTGTTGGCCGGGCATGACCATGGGATCCTTAGGCATAATCAACCACAGCACCACATAAACCGGAAGACCCAAACCACTTGTTAGGGTCACAAGCACAAAAATTAATCGAACAATAACGGGATCAAGTCCAAAATACGCCCCGAGTCCTCCACAGACACCTGCTACCATTGTATCTGTTCGGCTTCGAGTAAGACGCGGCTGCATCGATACACTCCTTTCCGTCACACGACGGTTTCGTTCCAACTAACCGTATGACGACTGTCGTGGCAACAATGTTGCAGTGACAATCTGTAATCAGATTGTCACAATCTGAAACAGATGTACGATTTTGTGACACTACATGTCACATTCGCTTGTTATAGTGCATATGTGGAGTAGGATCAAACAGAAAGGATCTGACGGATGGCAAGCCACTTACAAGAACAAATGCCTTTGTTGCGACGTCAAGCGCAACTCCCGTGGATCTTCCGTCAGGCTTTGCTCGTGCCCGAAGCGGTCGCTTTATTGCTCATCTTGGGTCTCTACTGGCTAACCAGCGGTGCGCCACTCATCGCCTTTATTGGCTTAGGCGTGATCGTATTCTTTGGCATTCGCTTTGCACTGTTGGTCGCTGCGCGTCACGCTTTGGCCGAAGCACGTTACCAACAGGCTCAACGCTTGATCACAGTGCTTTTGCGGCTCTACCCATGGTCAGCCGATAGCTTAGCCCTGCGCGGCATGCTTTTACTCGCTACCAATAAAGCCGATCAAGCCGAAGCGGTACTACGCAAAGCCTTACAGCTCTTTCCAGGGCAGGCTTCGATCCATGTTTTGTTAAGCAGCACCTTGCTCGAACTCGAACGATTCATCGAAGCGCGCTGGGAAGGAGTTCAAGCGCTTACGCTCGATCCCTCATGCGCGATCGCCTACCTGTATGTTGCCCAAGCCGAACAGCGCCTCGGCGTTCCGAGCACCGATGTCGAACAACGTCTACGCGAAGGGCTCGCCCTACCCTGCGATCCCGCCACCGAAGGAGCACTGCGCTGTTCGCTGGCTCTGGTCTTATGCTCGCTCAATCAAGATGGTGAAGCACGCCTTGCAACAGCCGGGATCGAATCGCTGCTCAATCGCTGTTCTGCACTAGAACGAGCCAGCTTGCTCTATCACCTCGGGCAGCTTCGCCACGCCCAAGGCGAGATCGAGCAGGCCCGCATGCTCTTCCGCACTTGCGAACAGCTTGATCCTCACGGGCGTTATGCAGCCGCTGCTTGGCGAGCGGCTCGCCTCTAACAGTTTCCATATTTCAGCGCTTTCACGGCCTCTTGTCTCCGAAGCAAGAGGTCGTTTTGCATGCTGACTCACACCTGTCGAACACCTTTCAAATTCAGTATACCAAACTTCCTTTCTCTCCCTCATTTGGTTTCCCCGCTGCGAGCATACAGCTCTTTAAACGAATGTGCTTGATACATTCAGCGCTCAGGCGGCAAGATCTTCTTCTCCCATGCGATCTTAACCGCGTCCGCCTACGGCTACCAACATCCCACCCATGAACATACGCTTCTAGCCGCATGGACAGGTAGCGTCCGAGAAACAAGCAGAACACTATATCCAAAGCATACAAGCAGATTTGCTATGAACACGGGTTGGTATAAACAGTGTTTCGATGAGCAGAAGAGTGCGGAGGAGCAGCAGAAGCGAGCTGCCTTTTGGGAGGTAACAGACTTGGTAGCCGTAGGCGGACGCGGTCGAGCACTTTGTGAGAGGAACGGTCGTTAACGCCTTTGTGGCAATAAAAAAGACCTTGCTGACGACAAGGTCTTTTAAGAGCTGAACGCTCGCAGGCAGAAGAACTGTTTAGGCTTCGATCTGGCTGATCAGATGGATCAGTTTGCTCGGACCGAGATCTTCACGCGTGCAATCCATCAAGATTCGATCGTAGCGTTTGCCATTTACATTATAAAACTGACGGATACGCCCGGCCTCTTTATAGCCAGCTTTGAGATAGGCACGCTGAGCACGCTCGTTGAAGGCCACCAACCAGAGATAGATGGTGTGCAGGCCGCAGAAGGTTAGGCCGAAATCGGTCATCAAGCGTACCGCCTCTTGGCCGTAGCCTTTATTCCATGCGCCTTTGTCGCCGATAGCGATACCCAATTCAGCTGTTCCATTGCGATAATCGATGCTTTGCAAGCTTACACTACCGATGACAGAGTCATCTTCGCGCCGAACGATCGCAAAGGTCTTGAGATTATCGCCCGCCACAACCTGATCGAACCAGCGTTCCTCGTGCTCGATCATAAAGGAATGGCCCGATCCACCGATATAGGCAGTGAGCTCTAAGTCGGCGAACCACTTTGCAAACTGCGGTAGGTCAGAACGTAAGACATGGCTAAGATAGATCCTTTCGCCCGGCACAACAATCGGGCGATTCGGAGCAGCTGAATCGCTCATGAGTTAGTCTCCTAGGAGGCACACGTGGCCGATCAGTTGTAGACAAAAACTGTTATTTTGCGAAGAAAGAGGTTAAGAAGGAGATCATTTGCTGCATTGGCAGCAAGCGACAATGCAGCAAATGATAACGAGTGACCGTTCGAGAAAAGTAGACCAACCCTGTGATATTATCGCCGTTCGCTGTTCCGGCGGGCGCCGCGCACGGCATTCTTTCGACGATTTGCACGACGCTGGTTCTGCAATTCGTCATTGTACGAGCGGCGGTCTAGATCGTACCCTGCAGCGTTGCGCTGCTGATGCCCATCTTTATCGAACACGTCTAACTCGTCCAAGTCAAGTTCTAATAACTCAGTCAACGTATTCCCACGAATGCGAATACTTGGCATAACCTTTGCTTGCTCCTACTTTACACTTTAAGAGGTCCGACGATCCATCGTGATGTTGAACATTCGGTTCGGTTGTGAGCTATCTGGCGTCCTAGGAGTACCCTCACAACTCATATAGCACACCGCGTACCGCCAATAAGATGTATACCACCATGCTAAGCTGCTGGAATGGTGGATACTTCTATTATAGTAGATATTGGCTTCAAGCCAACAGCAAATCTACCAGTAATAAGCTCCAACTTTACGTCAAAATACTCGAAGCGAGAGTGGATACTTACGAGATTCCCTGCAATAATACACCAGATTTCGACGAAGCTGACAAGCTCTTGCTCTAGCGCGGCGCTTACGAAGCGTGATCTCAAGGTTACTTAAAACCAGGGCTGGAGTAGATCATCGCTTCCAGAGCAAGCTTTGTTGATTATAGCGATTGAAACGCTTTGGTCAGACAGATCACTTTTGGTGATCCGTCTATGACGAGTAGACTTAATTGAGATCGGCTGGCTTTATGGGCGCTTGATAAGGGTTTACCAAGTACTTGGCTTCAGCCTTGCCGTATCGCAACAAAATAAGGCCTAACTTTAACAGTAGATGACCGCACAAGCGGGCCAAGGTATGGAATAGAGATGGACCTTGGCGTTGTTTGCGAGGTTTCTTCGCATCAGCTGCGCACTCAGCCACAAAATCCTTATAGCGTTCTTGAGCTATGAGGTAGCGGTTTTCTAAAAAGTCCACGTCATCCTCCTGATAGTGCAGAGCTCTTCGCAACGCTAACGAGTTTCTCCCGAAAGCATGCGCATGTAGCTATCGTGGCGTTCTGGCGCAATGTGTCCCTCTTCCAGTGCAGCAATAACAGCGCAACCGGGTTCGTGAACATGGGTGCAGTTGTTGAAATCGCACTTACCTAGGTAGGGCCGAAACTCACGGAAGCACCAAGCCAGATCTTCGCGCGGGATCTGCCAGAGTCCCAATTCGCGAATGCCGGGCGTATCGGCGACGTATCCGCCCTGCGGTGATTCCAAGGGAATCAGTTGGGCCACTACAGTGGTATGGCGACCTTTGTTCAACGCATCGCTAACTTTACCGGTATCGAGTTGCAAACCTGGCTGAATGACGTTGAGCAAGCTGCTTTTTCCAACACCAGAGGGGCCGCTCACCACCGAGATCTTCCCATCTAATTGAGCGCGCAATTCGTCGATTCCGATCTGCTTTTGCGCGCTTACAAAATGAATCGGATAACCGATCCGTTGATATATTCCGAAAATCGACTGAGCTACTTCAGGTGTAACAAGATCGATTTTATTGGCGACAAGGATGGCATCGATCTCGTTGTATTCAGCGACCACAAGAAAACGGTCGATCATACGCACATGCGGCTCAGGTCGAGCACAGGCAAACACAACCAGCACTTGATCGAGATTGGCAACTAAGACATCTTCCTTCCAAGCGCCGCGCGGGCCGGGCTGCTTACGAGAAAAGCGCCGTTCGCGCGGATAGACCGCTTCGATCATGCCATCTCCGTCGCCAACATCGACAACATCGACGCGATCTCCGATCACGGCGATATCGGCTGATTGGCGCTCTTTCTTAAGTCGTCCGCGTAATCGACATCGTAATACCCCTTCGTCAGTCTTAACCCAAAAGAAGCCGCTCTGTGCACGAAGAATACGTCCTTGCATAGTCTCGAAATCTCTCCTAGTCCTTAGGCTCTTCGCGCACGCGTAACTCAAGTGATCGAAGACCGATATGATCAAAAGCGAATGATAAGATGCGTTCGATGAGTGTATGTTCTCGCTGAATACTATCAGCGCTTACTTCTGCATAGCCCCTGGTCGGAGGACAGGTATCATTTGCAAGAGTTGAACAAACCAGCGAGCCATCACGTTCTAGAATGATCAAGGTAGTTTCCTTTGCATTATGGAAATAATCAGCTTGGACCGAGAGAACACTTGGTTCAGGACTACCAAAAGCGTTCTTACCTATCTCCATTGCTGTACAATTCATTCCAGGGTGTCTCCCTATGTTGTCGACACGACCTCTTGCATTGACCTTAAAAAGGGACGCAAAAAGCCGCGGGTTACTCCACTACGTGGCCCACGGCTGTTAGGCATAACAAAACCGTGAGCGAATTCATTTCATTCACCCACGGCCCCAAATATATCAGTATAAGCTGGCTATCAGCTGCTGATGTTATGGAGCGCGGGTAATAGGATCATCTGGGCTTGAGAAGCGCCCTGCGCTTCGTCAACAATGCCCACAATAGACACAGTTTGCACAATTTGTGTCAACATATTATCCACTACCCTTTCTATTACTTCATAAGTTGAAGCAACACACAATTTCTAGTAGTGAGAATATCATACTGGACGTATGATTGTCAATTATCCCTACTCAGTCTTTAGACTGAAAATGGCCCTCATTTATACAAGCCTTATTACTTTGCAAGAATACCACTTACAAGCAATTATTAGATATAAATAATAACAAGCGAGTATCAATACCCGCCAAGCTATGCGCCTGAGTGTATATGCTTTTTTGATTTGCTCAAAGCCAGAGCTAGGTTTATACTGGGCGCCATCCATTCCCATCGCAATATGGTCACACAATCGCTCTACTTGGACTGAGAGGACAAGTACGCATGACACCTGCTAATCCTTTTGCCATCATTGACGGACACAACGACACCCTTCTCCACTTATATAGCAAAGCTCGCGGTGAGGGCGTAACCTTTTTTGATCGCAGCGAGACAGGTCATATCGACCTGCCGCGCGCACGCGAAGGCGGCTTGGGAGGCGGTTTTTTCGCTATCTATATTCCCAACGACTCGCTCGAAGATTCCGATGCCAAGCCCGGTGCGCTGCCAAGCGGCAACTATCTGCGCGATTTACCGCCTCCGCTAGAGCTGCCCTATGCACAAAAGCATGCCTTCGGTATGGCTAGGCTGCTCTTTGAGATCGAGCGCGCTTCTCAAGGAGAGGTGAAAGTCGTTCGCAGCGCCGACGAGCTCCAATACTGCCTCGACAACAACATTTTTGCCACCATTCTACACTTCGAAGGCGCCGAACCTATCGATCCCGATTTGAATGCGTTAGAGGTCTTTTACCAGGCTGGTCTGCGCTCATTAGGCCCAGTTTGGAGCCGATCGACAGCTTTCGCCCACGGTGTGCCTTTTGGTTTCCCGCATTCGCCCGATACCGGCCCCGGCCTAACCGACGCTGGTAAAGAGCTAGTACGCGCCTGTAATCAACTAGGTATTATGATCGACCTCTCGCACATGAACGAGAAGGGCTTCTGGGATGTAGCAGCTCTGAGCGATGCACCGCTGGTCGCGACCCACTCGAATGTCCACGCGATCTGTCCCTCGACCCGCAACCTAACCGACAAGCAGCTCGACGCCATCAAAGAGTCCGACGGTATGGTTGGCTTGAACTTCCATGTCAGCTTCTTGCGCGAAGATGGTGAAAACGACACCAACACGCCGCTCTCGCTGATGGTGCGCCATATCGACTATCTGGTCGAGCGCCTAGGCATCGATCGAGTCGGTTTCGGCTCCGACTTCGACGGCGCCAATATGCCCGCTGAACTACGCGACTCCGCTGGCCTGCCCAAGCTGGTCGAAGCCCTGCGCCAAGCTGGCTACGACGACGCAGCCCTTCGCAAGATCACCCACGAAAACTGGGTGCGCGTACTGCGCAAAACGTGGAAGGCTTAAGCGCAAGCGCGATCCTTATCAAGCAAAAGCAGCCGAATTTCAAAAAAATCGCTTCCTTCGGGAACTTTTTTGCCACTCGAAGCGTCTCTCTTTTTTAAAGGGAGACGCTTTGAGGATCTCCCTAGTCCTGTTTGCCGAACAGTAGTGCTCAACAAGGAGGGGTTTGATCTATGGCAGATGAACAACCGCACAAGCTGCTGGTTATACTTTTCATTGGTATCCTCATTAGTCTGCCTCTTATCTCCATCATTAACGCCTTATTTAGCGAACCTTCAGGCCCGCAACAGAGTATTCTCGAAGAGCAACACAGTCCCTCTTTCTACACCAGAGCTCGAAGTTGGCTCCATCTCGACGAAGAACAGAGTCAACAGACCATACACAACCACAAGATCTCGCTCGATCTCGCGCACTCTATCGCTCAGAAAGCCTTCACCCCTACAAACGAGCAAAACTTCTCAGCGTTTTCACCCACTCCTCCCCTCTATCCACTAAGTCAGCGCTAGGCGGCGACAGGGCCACCTCAAAACAGGCCGCTAGCGCGTCCGCCTACGGCTACCAAGTCGCTTTCCATCCATGCAATGCACCTGTCTCGCTGCCTTCGCTGCTTTCGCTGCGCCCTGCCAGGTGCAAGCACCTTGCAGGTTCAAACGCTGCCTTTCAATGCAATAACCAAGCCTCATAACAAAATCCGCTTAAAGACATGCGCGTTAGCAACGCAGGAAAACAAAAGCGCGAAAAAGCTGAGCGAAATTTCGCGCTAACCTGAAACTTCACTCAACAAAGATAGGTGATACAAAAATCCGATCGAATTGTCGGCTTTGGGGAGGTCTTTCGGCACACCGATACAAGCCTTGTTTGATGGGCGAACTGTTGATAGCCGTAGGCGGACGCGCCAAGGACCTTCTTTTTGGGGCAAAATCTGCCGCAGCAATCTGAAGAAGCAAGCGGATTTGTTATGAGTTCCAGCCTGCCGAAGGTCAAAACATACAGCGATCGAGCGGATTTGCTGTGAAACGTACTGCCTGGTTGTGTGGTATCTTCAAAGGCATATCGTTGCAGCTATTCGATATGAGGGACCACCTGATGCGCATCGCTGTTCTTGCCGATATTCACGGCAATCTTCAGGCTTTTGAAGCTGGACTGAAACACGCAAAACAACAAGGGTACGATCAACTAGTGATCGCGGGCGATATTGTGAGCGGGCCGGATAGCCTAGCCTGTTGGGAATTGGCCTGCTCGCTGAACGTGCCGATGTTACGCGGCAACCACGAACGTTATGTCTTTGACATGGGGACAGCTAACGCCGACCCGCTTTGGGCAACCGAACAGTTCGCTCCATTGCAGTGGGCCAGCAGTCAGTTTAGCCAAGCGCAACGCGACGCCATGCGTGCGCTACCGATCGAGCTGCGGCTAGAGGGGGTGCCCGATCTGCTGATCGTTCACGCCTCGCAACGCAGCGACAACGACTCGCTCAATCAACATACGCCCGAAGCTCTGCTCGACGAATATTTCCCTGATCCCAGAGCGAGTATGATCGTGCGGGCACACAACCATGTCTGCGCAACACGCCTATGGGGCGATCGAATCATCGCAACTACCGGTTCGATCGGGCTGCCACTCGATTCGCACCCAAGCGCCCACTATTCGATCTTCGAATACAAGCAACGGCACTGGCATATCCAAAGCTTCAGCGTGCCCTACGACCTCGACGCAGCCCTTGAGCGCTTCGAGAGCAGTGGCTACTTAGCGGCAAGCGGGCCGATGGGCGAGCTCTTCCGGCGCGAAGTGGCAACCGCTAGCTTCTATGCGGTGCCGTTCTTACGAGCCTACAAACGCTGGTCACAAACCGAAACGATCACGCTTCAGCAAGCGGTCGAACGCTTTTTAGCCTATCACTAAGCACAAGCTAGCCATACAAAGAGAGAAGGAGACGAAGCACTATCTACTTTACACCCATTTCAAAGCCCCTCTAAGAGGAACGATCAAGCAGAGTAATAACAAATCCGTTTAAAGACCTGTTTTCTCAACAACACAAGAAAACAAAAGTGGACAAATAGGTATGTTTCACTCTGCAAAAGGTCAAAAAGAAATAAAGTGATCGGATTTGGTATGGCCTAAGAGCTATATCGATGTTGGAAAACCAAAGTAGAAACGCTTTCGAATAGGAGAGCGTTTCTACTTTGGTTTTTTATAAACAGGGCGTTCCTAACAAGCTATGCAAACGGTATTAATTAATAATAAAGGATTAAAATCAACAAATTATTCATCCACAATTATTTATTTATATAAAATTATGTATTTACAATATTAGAATCATTCATTATAATTTCAATCACGTTTACTCTGAACAGTTCAGGATAACCTGTCAAAAAACATTTCCCATAAGTATAAAAACGAACAAATGATCATCAAAGGTAATCTCGGTCCCTAAGGGATATCTTTTGTAGAAGTTCGACGATGAGGAGGGTCTGCATACCTTTATTTATGCTCTGCTATAAGCACACATGCCATGTGTCGTTTTACACATCTGCTAGTTCTAGCACCGATCATAACGTGCCTTGGTTAAACAATTCGTTTATGAGTTCTGGCCCAATATAGTTAGAAAAGAGAGCCTTGGTCATGCTAATAGAGCAGTATACAATCCTCCAAACTATTCACAAAAGCAGTAATAGTATTATTTACCGCGCACAACACACAACCGATGGAAGATCTGTTGTTCTCAAGGCCCCTTCAAATCCCGAGGCAACAACCCGTGATATTGCTCGAATGCTTCATCAATATGAATTGATGAAAGGTATTAGACTCCAAGGTATCACAAACATCTACGATATTCACTATACCGACAAAAGTGCCTATCTCATACTTGAAGATTTCCAAGGCGAAGGTCTTCAAGAGTATATGTTACGCAAGCGTTTAGGCCTGAAAGAAGTATTATCTATCGGTATAGAAGTAGCAGACGCCTTAGCAGACCTGCACGCTGCGGGTGTGCTCCACCGCGATATCAAACCACATAACCTGCTTATCAACCCCGAAACTGGTCAAGTCAAAATCACGGATTTTGGCACTGCGATCGCGCTTCAAATCCATACTCAGCCACGTATGGCATCGGGCCAACGCCTAGATGGCACCTTGGCCTATATGGCACCCGAACAGACCGATCGTATCAACCGAAGCGTCGACCAGCGCAGCGATCTCTATTCGCTCGGAGTGACGCTCTTCCAATTGTTGACCGGTGTGCGCCCATTCCAGTCGAACGAAGCGCTCGAACTGATCCACTGCCATATCGCTCGCAAACCGCCCAACCCTCAAGAGATCGATCCGAGCATTCCGTCCATTGTTGCGGACATCGTCCTGAAACTGCTTGCCAAAAACCCCGACGAACGCTACCAATCAGCCGAGGCGCTCAAAGCCGATCTGCTGCTCTGTCTTGATCAACTCAAGCAACAAGGAAAGATCGAAGCCTTCCCATTGGGTCGCCAAGGGCTGGCCGAACAATTTCAGATTCCCCAAAAGCTCTATGGACGTGAAAAAGAGCTCGATATTCTCCTCAAGGCCTTTGAACGGGTCAGCCAAGGTGATTCAGAGTTTCTGCTGATCTCGGGCTATTCGGGCGTAGGCAAATCTGCCCTGGTACGCGAATCGCAACAAGCGATCGTGCAAAAATATGGCTACTTTGGAAGCGGTAAGTTCGATCAATACAAGCGCGATATCCCTTACAATGCGTTACTTCAAGCCCTAAACGAGCTCGTGACACAGATGCTCCAAGAGCCAGAAGAACAGCGTGCTGAGTTAGTAGCCGTCCTTCACAAGCAGGTCGGCGCGGGTTGGAACAGCCTCTTAGAGCTGTTACCCAGTGTAAGTGAGCTAAGCGCGCCGTTTAGCATCGAACAGGATTCGAGCGCCAATGGCACCTCGCCGCCCATCCCTCAAGTGCTTGAGCAAACCATTGCAGTGCTCGCACGAGCCGAGCAACCGATAGTGATCTTCTTAGATGACCTGCAATGGGCCGATCAGGCTTCGCTTCAGTTTTTACAAAATTTCTTACAGTCGAGCATCAAAAACATGCTCTTGCTGGGCGCCTATCGCGACAACGAGGTTGGGCCGGGGCATTCTCTGACGCTCACTATCGAAGCGATCGAAAGCAAAAGCACGAAGCTGCAACATCTGCGCCTACCGGCCCTGCTTTCAAAACATGTTTCGCAACTGCTGAGCGACACTTGTCAAGCCTCTGAAAGCTATCTTCAGCCCTTGGTTGATGTGGTCTATAACAAGACTCTGGGTAACCCCTTCTTTATCAACCAATTTCTGACCAGCCTCTACCAAGAGCGGCTTCTCTACTTCAACAGCGAGGCCCAGAGCTGGCAATGGGATCTCGAACAGATCGAACAGCGTTATGCGACCGCGAACGTGATCGAGTTTATGAGCGAAAAGCTCAAGAAGTTGCCAGAGAGCAGTTTAAGGGCCTTGATGTATGCCGCCTGTATCGGTAGTCGCTTCGATGCCCAGCTTCTGGCAAAAGTACGTAAGCAGTCGTTAAACGATACGCTCACAGAGCTTGAATCGGCGCTTAACGAAGGGCTGATCATTCCGCTCAACACTGATTTTATGCTCTTGAAGAGCTATGCCCACGCAATCGACGACGAGGCTAGCAGCAGCGAGCTCAACAGCGAGTGCCGCTTTATGCACGACCGCATTCAGCATGCCGCTTACAGCCTGCTCGACGAGGCCACAAAACGCGAGGTTCATCTTGCCATCGGGAAGCAGCTCCTCAACAGCCTCAGCCCAAGCGAACAGCACGAGCGGATCTTTGATATCGTCAACCAGATCAATCTGGGCTTCGCTAGCTCCCAAGACAGCAACGATCGGCTGCGTTTTGCAGAGCTTAATCTGATAGCGGCTAAACAGGCGCGCAGCTCGGCAGCCTATTCTTCAGCTGCAAGCTACCTTGAAGCTGCCATGGTATGCTTGCCCGCAGATAAGTGGGAAGCACACTATGAATTAAGCAAGCAGATCTTTGAACAGCGTGCCCATTGCGAGGCCATGCTGCACAACTTCGCTGTCGCCGAAGGCTATCTCAAAGAGCTGGCCTCGCATACCGCAGAATCGCACATCAGGGCGCGGCTCTACGTCGACATGCTCGATATCTACTATTCCATTCACGCCAATCAGCGAGCGATCGATCTTGGCTTGCAAGCATTGGCCGAGTTTGGTCTGCACTTCCCACCCACTGAGAGCGAACGAGCGGCGCTGGTTGTGCCAAGTTTCGAGCGCTTACAGAAGAGTCTACAAGGGCGTGCCATCAGAGACTTGGCAGATCTGCCTGCCGCGACCGACCAAACCCAGATGGAGCTGATGCACCTTATGCTGACCTTAGGTACGGTCAGCTATGCGATCGCACCGATGCTCTTCCAGTTGCTGTCGGTCGAGACGATTCTGATCAACATCAAGTATGGGCACAACCATGTCTCGGCCTATGCGTATAGCTGCTATGGCGTTATGGTGCTTGGTGCCTTCAACGATCGCAAAACGGCCAACGAATACGTACAACTGGCCCTCGCGCTCAACGAGAAGTTCCCCAACCCCGCCTACTCGGGCCGCATTAAGGTGGGTGCCTATGGCATGATCAGCCACTGGTTTATGCCGCTAGAGGAAGCTGCCGTCCTCTTGAGAACAGCCATCGAAGAGTGTATGCGGGTCGGTGATCAGCTCTATACCGTCTTCGGCATCTGGTACTCTCTGGCGTTGGATCTTGTCTTAGGGCACGAGCTACAGGCCGTCTTAGCAGAGATATACCGCCATTTCGACTTTATCTACCACTCTCAAAACTCGACCCTGCAAAACAACGCCTTTATGCTGCGCCATATGGTCTTCGCTTTGCAGGGCAAAGTCAGCAATAGAGAGAACCTCTCAAACGATCAGTTCGATGAAGCGCGTTTCCTTGAGCACAAGGAAGAGCAAGCGATCCACGTGATGTATGTCTACCATGCCTACAGCATGTTTATGCACTACTGGCTGGGCAATCTTCCCGAAGCGCTGCGCCACGCCAACGCTTCGAAGGACTACCTCATCGCGATGGTCGGTCAACCTCTGCCGGTCGAAGTCGACTTTATCCACGGTTTGATCTACTGTCAGCTCTACGAGACGGCCAGCCCGAAAGAGCGAGCGTTCTATCTGCACGAGGCCGAAGAGCATTTAAGCCATATTCACGATGTAGTAGCTGACTTCGCCTATACCTTCGGGGCTAAGGAACAACTGCTCAGCGCCGAAATCGCGCGTATCAAAGGCGATCTGCTCGCTGCAGACGATCACTATGCCGCTGCGCTTGAACTCGCGTCCCAACAACAAAGCTTGCACGTTATCGCGCTTGCAAACGAACTGCTCGCCAAGTTCTATCTACAGCGCAAACGCCAGCGCTTGGTGCCGATCTATATGACCGACGCCTATCTCACCTACTTGAAGTGGGGCGCGAACGCTAAAGCGCAAATCTTGCTAGACAGCTATTCCGATCAGATCATGATCCAAGATCCTGACGATATCTATCTCTCAGAGCGTCAGATCACACCTTCGACTAGCAAGAGCGATCAAGTGCAGCCCGGCGAGCTGCTCGATATGGAGACCGTGCTGAAAGCCTCGCAAGTGATCGCTAGTGAGATCGAGCTGCCCCAGCTTATTCAAAAGCTGATGGCGATTATGCTTGAACACGCGGGAGCACAACGAGGCGTCTTGCTGCTGCAGGGCGAACAAGAGCTAGAAATCACGGCGGTCTATCAGATCGATCCCGAGCAGCTTCGCCAGAACCTTGGGCCGCTCACCAAACATAGCGACGAGCTGCCCGTCTCGCTGATTGAACTGATCAATGAGCGTAACGCGCCGATCGTCATTCAAGATGCGATCAAAGAGGAGCCCTTCAAGAAGGACCCCTATATCAAGCAGCATAAGAGTAAATCGATCTTAGTGTTGCCTCTGCTCCATCAGCAGCGCCTAACGGGTATCCTCTACCTTGAGAATAATCTGACAAGCCATGTCTTTACGGTGCACAAGCTCGAGCTGCTGCGTCTGCTCTCTTCCCAAGCCGTAATCGCGCTCGAAAACGCCCTGCTCTACGCCAAGGCCCAGCGCGTCAGCGAAGAGCTACGCCTCGCCAACGAGCAGCTTCAAGTCGAGCTGATCGAGCGCGCCCAGGCTGAAGAGGCCCAACGGCGGCTTCAAGAGGAGGTCATTCACGCCCAAAAGACCGCCCTAGCCGAGTTATCGACGCCGCTGATTCCTTTAAGCGATCAGATCTTGATTATGCCCTTAATCGGTACGATCGACTCGCAGCGCGCCGAACAGGTTATGTCAACCTTACTGCATGGAACCGAAGCCTACCATGTACAAGTCGTCATCATCGATATCACCGGCGTACCAGTGGTCGATACAGGTGTGGCAAGCTCACTGATCCAGTCGGCTCAAGCGATTCGACTCTTGGGCGCACAGACCTTTATCAGCGGCATTCGGCCCGAAGTAGCCCAAACCTTGGTTGGCCTAGGCGTCGAACTCAACGGAATCCAAACCCATGGCTCTTTGCAGCAGAGCATCAGCTACGCCGCCGATTACGTTGAAACATCGATGCGCAATCAGGGCCTTAGCAAGCAGAAAAGAAATCCTCTGAGCGGCCTACTGCCTAACAGGAGAGAACAGGCCAATGGTCACAGCAACGGCTTCGCTCAGCGCAATGGGCATACTAACGGGAACGGACACGACGCACTTCGTCAAGAAGATCAGTTTGAAGTGCTGAAATACTCGCGACGCGATTCCAAAAACTAAGCCAACATCATATACAAAGCAAGGGAGTTGGCCATCAACTCCCTTGCTCGTTTTTGAGATATCGTTGGCTATTGCCGGTATTGCTCATCGCTTACATGTTCAAGCCATTCTACAGCCTTGCCATCGAGCGCTTCTTGGATAGCGATGTGTGTCATTGCTGTGCTCGGTGTAGCGCCGTGCCAATGCTTTTCGCCGGGCGCAAACCAGACCACATCGCCCGGTCGAATCTCTTCGATCGGGCCGCCCTCGCGCTGTGCCCAGCCGCAGCCCGCTGTCACAATCAGAACTTGACCCAAGGGATGAGTATGCCAAGCTGTGCGAGCACCTGGCTCAAATGTAACCGCATTGCCAGTGGCACGCGCTGGATCCTGCGCCGCGAACAGAGGATCGATCCGCACGCTGCCGGTGAACCACTCAGCCGGACCCTTGCCAGAAGGGCGTGAGCCTGCACGCATAATTTCCATCTACGGTGTTCCTTTCTTGTAAATGCATGGCGCAACACACTGAAAGAGGATCGAGCTAACACTTCTAGGGCGTTCAAACTGCGAAGGGCGCACGTCGTTAAACGGTTTTGGTATGATACGAGACTCAGTTCTCGAGCGCTCGCTCGGCACAGGGCTAGCGACGTCGGGTTGCGGGCGGGATGTTGATAGCCGTAGGCGGACGCGCCAGAGACCGAATGGAAGAATGAAACCTCGCCGCCAGAGCTTGAAGATTATGTACAAGATACCGGATTGCATTTTGCAGCTCTTCGATAGGCACAAAAAGCGTCAGCCAAAGAGCAGTAATCAAACCAGCTCGGGCTCATTTAACCATATAGAAGTTTGGATCGGCTAACCAAGCGCGCATAAACGTGCTATCAACCACATAGTAGAACCAATCCCGCTCTTCAGAGACTACATAGGGCACTGTAATCAGCGTACCCGGCAGACGATCGAAATATTCTCGACTGTAACGCTCGGCCTCGCGCCAATCTAAATCCCACACATCGGGAGAATCTGGTGTGCTTGGCGGAAAGAGCGCGCCGCCCATATGAATCAAGCCTTGAAAGCGCTCGCAACACTCGAGGGTTAATAAACCAAGCAAACGATGAGAATGTGTATCGCTACAACAAGCGTCGAGCTGAATCATATAATTGGCTTTAAAACCTATTTTTTGCTCTACAACCTTTAAGGCTTTAAGTTCCCACGATGGCAGCCGTTCATAAGACACAATAAAAGGCCAGCCGCCAATATCCGGTAAATTAAGCCCAAATGCACTGCTATTTATGATCTGAAGATAGTACGTATCCGCCTCATGCTCGGTCTTCGTGCCACTACGGCTTTTAAAATTCTCCTCGATCTCGCCCAACTGCGCCATCAGGTCGAGTAATTCCTTATGTTGTTCGGACGATAGTGGCTCGGGCAAGAGTACAAAACTTGTTGGTCCCCCCATAGAACTCCCTTCTCTTTGCTAGAAGTTGATAGGCAAGCAACAGTGATCTCGCTCTCAATAGGTATGGGAGCTTTTAGTATAACAATGCTTCAAGACTGGCGCTGATCATTGGCATGGCTTGCTCGGCGATCTGCTCTGGTGTTGAGCGTTCTGTTTGCTGCTGCCACTCGCTCGCTGCGCCATAGAGCGACCAGCTCAATAAGCGAGCGGCCAGATCGCGCTGCTGCGGACTAATCTTGCGGAACGCCAGATCTTCAGCCAGCCATTCTTGCAGATGCTCACGAATCTGAGCTTTGATTTGGGCTTCGACCAAGTTGCCAAACATGCGGTACGAGCGCTGGCACTGCGTTTGAACCGAGCCCAAATGATCGGTGATAGCTAGCAGCAATTGGCGCAGATGCTCGCGATGATTGTGGGTTGGTATGCGCAGACGCGCTTCAAGCACATCTGCAAAACTATCGTGAATAATCCGGTCGAGTAGGTCGTATTTATCCTGAAAGTGGGCGTAGAACGTGGCGCGGTTAACGGTTGCGCGGTCGGTAATGTCTTGAATGGTGATATCATCGAAGTTCTTTTCGCGCTGAACCTCGATAAAGGCATCGATCAGCAGTTTGCGGGTGCGCACAACGCGCGGATCGCGTTTCACTGAGTTCGACAACATTTTGGCCTCCTTTGTTGTCTAAACAACAAATTCGCATAATTGCGGATTGCCACGCCCCAAAGCACTCGCTAGGATTTAGCTAACACTTGTTGGTTAAGTAACAGGTGTTAGAACATCTACAAGCTACGCTCACACCTAGTATATCCAACAGCTGTTGTTTATTCAACAACTGTTGGATAGAACAAAACAAGGATCAAGCATGCGATAGAGCTTGGAGTACATTAATGAAAGCAGTGCGAATTCATAGCTTTGGAGGCCCCGAAGTATTAGTCTATGAAGATGCTCCCCGCCCCAAGCCCGCTGCGGGCGAGGTTTTAGTTAAAGTCCACGCTAGTTCACTTAACCCCGTCGATGGCGCAATGCGCGCCGGCCATTTGCAAGGGATGTTGCAGCTTCAACTGCCGATGACCCCCGGCTTTGATCTAGCTGGTGTGATCGAAGCGCTCGGCGAAGGGCTCAACGGCTTCACAATTGGCGATGCGGTCTATGGCTTCTCGAACATGCTGCGCCAAGGCGCTTACGCCGAGTACGCTGTGCTGAGCGCAAGCGAACTAGCGCGCAAACCGGCTGGGATCAGCTTTGGCGAGGCGGCCTCGCTACCCTTAGCTGGCCTCACAGCTTGGCAGGGTCTCTTCACACATGGCGGCTTGCAAGCGGACCAAACGGTGCTCATTCACGGCGCAGGAGGAGGTGTAGGCTCGCTAGCGGTGCAGCTTGCGCTGGCCAAGGGTGCGCGCGTGCTGGCGACCGCAAGCAGCGGCAAAATCGCGCTGCTGCATGAATTGGGCGTACACCAAGCCATCGATTACACCACCAGCAAGTTCGAACATGTAGCGCGCAACGTCGATCTGGTCTTCGATGCGGTCGGCGCCGAGATCGAGCGCTCGTTCGCGGTGCTGAAGAAGGGCGGCAAATATGTTTCGCCGGCTGTTCAGCCCGACCCCGCGCTGGCGACCAAATATGGCGTCAGCGCCAATTTTATGCTGGTACAAGCCAACCAAAACGACCTCAACCAGCTCAGCAGCTTGGTCGAAGCGGGCAAGCTCCAGCCGATCGTAAGCGAGATCGTGCCACTAGCCGAGATCATACGCGCCCACGAACTGCTCGAGCGCGGCCACCTGCGCGGCAAAATCGCCATTCAAGTCATCGCCTAGGCCACACAGGACGGAATATGGCAGAGAGCGTCTCACAGCTTGTTCTGCACTCTCCAACACGCATCAGCTAAGCGTCATGCTGCGCTTTTGGCGGCGCGGTCTCTCGCTCCCATTCAGTCTTAACCGCGTCCGCCTACGGCTATCAACATCCTTTCCAAACATTCGGCGTCTAACTGTGCGTGAAGCCGCCCCCTGAACTGGAAACGCTAAAGCGAATTTCGGATTACACAAAAACGAAGTGAACGGATATGGAACTAGGCATCTATAGCTTTGGCGATCTTATGCCAGAGCCACAAACTGGGAAAGTGCGTGTTTCACAAAAAGAGCGGATCGACGAGGTCTTGGCGATGGCGCAGCTGGCCGATCAAGCCGGGCTCGATGTCTTCGGCTTGGGCGAGCACCACATGCCAGACTACACGGTATCGGCCACAGCTACGGTCTTAGCTGGAATCGCCTCCACCACCAAGCGCATCCGGCTAGCCAGCGCCTCTACGCTGCTGAGCACGGCTGATCCGGTGCGCACCTTCGAAGAGTTCGCCAGCGTCGACCTGATCTCGGGTGGGCGCGCCGAGATCATCGCAGGGCGCGGCGCCTTTATCGAAGGCTTTGCGCTGTTCGGCTACGACCTCAAAGATTACGACGCGCTCTTCGCCGAAAAGATCCAATTGCTGATCGAGATCAACCGCAGCGAGCGCGTAACATGGCAGGGCAAGTACCGCCCGCCCTTGCACGAAGCGGTTGTGATGCCGCGCCCCTATCAAGAACGCTTGCCGATCTGGATCGGCGCCTTGTCGCCGCAGAGCATTGTGCGCGCTGCAATGCTGGGCCTGCCCTTAACGATGCCGGTTTTGGGCGGCAGCCTGCCGAACTACGCCCAAAACGTTCAGCTCTACCGCGAAGCTTGGCAAGCGGCAGGGCACGACCCGCGTGAAGCCAAGGTGGCGGTCTTCTCGCATATGTTGCTGGCCGAAAGCGAACAAAAGGCGCGCCAAGAGTTGCTGCCCGCCTATACGCTCGGTATGGACTATATGATGCGCCGCTATCGTGGGCAGAGCTTTTCGCGAACAGCAGCGGAACAGATGGCGAGTCGCGACGGCACGCTGATGCTGGGCGATCCTGATGAGTTGGTTGAACGCATTTTGTACATGCACGAGCTGCTGGGCAATGTACGTTTTGTAGGCCAGATCGATGTGGGAGGACAGCCTTTTGTACAGGTTGCGCGCGCAATCGAGCTGTTTGCGAGCAAGGTCGCTCCGGCGGTGCGCAAAGCGCTCGCCTAGCTGTAGCGATGTTCTCCTTGAGATATCGTTGCTAAGCAAAGAGAAGCAGCGAAGCGGCATCGCGCAAGCGAGATAGCCCTTGCATAGGAGGGCAGCGCTCTGGTAGCCGTAGGCGGACGCGCTTAAAGCTTTCTTTGGGGTTGAAGCCGCTTCCGCCGTGTGATGCTAGGAAACGAGCGCACACCCGAGCACCAGGAGCGGATTCGCCCCGGTACAGGCCAAGGTACGCCTGAAAGAGCGAGGCGTAGACTATCGGCAGCTCACGCCTCGCTATGCATGTTAGGCCAGATCAGCAAGGAACGCGCCTAAGAGCGCATTAAACTCGTCGGGCGTCTCCCAATGGGGCGAGTGGCCCGCGCGCTCGATCACTTGGACGGCGTTTCGCCAGAGGGTCGGCGCTTCCACGCTCTCGAAGTAGGCGCCATTGACCAACTGCTCTTGTGCGCCGTGCAGAATGGCCAAGGGCACTTGCAGGCCGCGCACAATCTCTAACTCGTCGAGATAGTTCTGCTGGCCCACGGCTGCTGCCACGGCATTGCGAGAGCGCCCATCGGAGCGCTGAATATCCTCAATGAACTGATCGGGGATCTCAGGATAATTTGGAGCGAGACAGGCTTGAACAAAGCCGCGAGCTTCATCGGGGCTGAGTTGTTCTTTGAAGGCAGCGGCCATACTTGGGTGAGTGAAAAAGCCTTGCTCCATCGCGGGAGGTTTGCCAAGCGGCGGTGTGCCCTGAATGGCGATGCCGCGCAGTTTGGGCAGTTGAGGCGCCATTTCGAGCGCGATATGCCCGCCAAGACTCCAGCCATATACAACAACTTCCTCGATGCCAAGTGCATCAAGGAAGTTCTTGAAGATGTTAGCCCACTGGCCTATGCCAGTTTGGCTGCTTGGATCGCTTAGTGGCTGCGATAGACCAAAGCCTGGGATATCGGGCGCAATCAGGCGGTATTGTTGACCTAGATCGCTCTCTAGCTGTTTTTCAAAGGTTCGACCTGACATCGAATTGCCGTGCAGCAACAGCACCGGCAAGCCTTGTCCCGCACTCTCGTAGTAACAGATCGGGACGCCCTGCACTTCGATCGTTTTAGACTGCATCGTCTCCTCACTAGCATTGCTCAAACAGGTGGAGCCAAAATCTGGGAAGTACCCAAAATTATACTTGAAATAGCGCACTTCAATGCGGCTTTTGCCTGTTTTGAGGCCGAAGTAATGAGGAGTATGAATACATTCCCGAAGCCTAGGCCAACAAAGCCTCGCTGCTAGTGCTGAGCACAGGCAAGGCTTGCTCAATGACCTGCTCAGGTTCGATTGTTGTTGCCACTTGATTGGCACACTATAGAGCGCCCAGCTTACAGCTTGAGCGGCGATCTCGCGTCGTTGCTGGCTAGGAACCGAAAAGAAGCGTTTGGATTGATACGCTAGAACGTTTTCAGCGGCACTTAGCGCAAAAAGACCTTCATGGGTTGAAAGTACAAGTCCTCTGGCTCCCCTTCTTGCAGAGCTTGGGTAAGTGCATGCACCTCCGCACTGCGAAAAGCTACCATTTTAAAGAGTTCAAGTCGCGACTTCGTCTTTAGGTAGGCTTCTCGCAGAAATTCAGCCCAGACGAAACAAGGCTCATCATCTAAAGAAAGCTCCTGCTCTGAACCATCATTGAGATTATGCGCAATATAGCTTTGGCTTGTCTCGGTATTAAACTGTTGCAACAGCACCCTGCCCCATGAAATGGGAGCGAAGATAACACAACGTTGAGCTAAATCTGGGTCAAGCCCTTGTTTGCGTAGCAGCTCTTCAATCTCAGGATCGTCGGTCTGGGGATGAGTAAAGAGTGTTTCGAGATAGCTATGGAAGGCAGCGTCTATAACCTGAAATTGTGCTTGAAACTCTTGCGGAAGACCAGCCACAAGCTGATTACGCTCTTCAAGTGTGGCAAAATAGGCTTGATTTGCTTGCATCGATAGCTCCTGCTCTTTCTTCATCCCCAATTTGAGGATGAAAAGAGTATACAATTTTCAAATACAGAAAACAAGCACCTATCTTTCCCAAGCGCTTTATTGATAGCTCTCAAGCCGATTATAGATATAAGCGGTGGCAGGTCCGGCAATCGCAATATAGATAACAGCAGGCGGGATGAAATACCATATCAATGAGTTTAGTTTTGCATCTCCGACTTGGACCACAATAACAGCGGTGATTGCAATAATGAACGCACAAATCACAGATGCAATGATGCTAAGCACTAGTTTGGAGAATCGTGTGTGCGTTTGATACACCAAGGCACCTAATAAAGCCCCTGTTATGCCTCCAAATAGCAAGGTTGGCAAAAAACCAAAGACGATGCCATATCCCCAAACAATAACCCATAAGAGAACAAGCTCCATAATTAACGCCGAGATAGAGGCTCCATCTCGAGAAAAATAATTGCCTACAGACGCTGGTAAGAATAAAAAGGTAAGTAGCAAGGGAAGCAGTAACAGATAAATAACTGCGGCTGAAAACCCAATCTTTATGCCGAGCTTGCTTGATGAGCTGACAAAATCGAACATTCGAGGCTTGGCTAAGGCTGCGGGCTGTTGCATTGAGGTCCTCGCTTTCGCTGCTTATACGGATGTTAGGTTTTCGGGCGGGACGTTGATAGCCGTAGGCGGACGCGCCAAGAGCCTTCTTTGTGGAAGAGCGGTCGCCGCCAAAGTGTTAAAGCCTTCAAGCGAAGTCAAATGAATGTGATTTTATTCACAATCAAAGTATAGGCTATAAATTGGATAAAGCAAGGGGCAATTTTGGAAGAGAAGAGGAGATTGGCTGTTTAGAGCATAAACACAAGCCAGCTTGGTGAGACACGCTCATCAAATGGTATACTAGCTCTAAAAATAGCACCTACTGACGGGGTATCCTATGCAACAGCACCCTTTCTTTGTCTACGGGACACTTAAACGGGGCGGCTCAAACTTTGCGGCCCATCTTGAAGGGCGCACGATCGCAGAGCTTTCGGCGTATTTAAACAACGCCGCTCTCTACAACGCTGGCCCTTACCCCTTTCTCGTGTTAGAATCAGGGGGTGGCGTGCAAGGTCAATTGATGGTGATCGAGCCGAGCCAGTACGAGTTGGTGAAAGAGCGGCTCGACAAACTGGAAGGCTACCAAGAAGGTGCCAGCAACAATTGGTACGAACGCCACTTGCTTGAGGTTCAAAGCGAGCAAGGCCCGCGCATGGCATGGGTCTATGTTGCAAGCGATAATACCCGCAAAACGATTATAGAAGCCGGTGGAATGCCCAAGATAGAAAACGGCATCTGGCCGGTATAAGAGAGAAGAATGGCTCAGCAATCTCGAAACGTTACCGTGGGTCTGGTACAGCTGCGCTGTAGCGCCGACCCCGATCAAAATCTCGCCAATGCGGTCGAAGGCGTGCGAGCCGCCGCCGCTCAGGGCGCGCAAATAATCTGTCTGCCCGAACTGTTTCGTTCCCTCTACTTCTGCCAGAGCGAAGACCATGTGAACTTCAGCTTGGCAGAGCCGATTCCCGGCCCCAGCACCGAGACTTTTTCGGCGCTGGCGCGCGAATTGGGCGTGGTTATCATCGCCAGCTTGTTTGAAAAGCGGGCCGAGGGCTTGTACCACAACACAACCGTGGTGCTCGACGCCGACGGAACCTATCTGGGCAAGTATCGCAAGATGCACATCCCCGACGATCCGCTCTACTACGAGAAGTTCTACTTCACACCGGGCGATCTGGGCTTCAAAGTCTTCCCGACCAAATTCGGCAAAGTCGGCGTCTTGATCTGCTGGGATCAGTGGTATCCCGAGGCGGCCCGTCTGACCGCGCTGCGCGGCGCAGATATGCTCTTCTACCCGACCGCAATCGGCTGGCACCCCAGCGAGAAGGCCGAGTTCGGCGAAGCTCAGCACCAAAGCTGGGAACTGATTCAGCGTTCGCACGGCGTCGCCAACGGCTGCTATGTGATCAGCGTGAACCGCACTGGCCACGAAGGCGATGATCCCGAAGGCGGCATCGAGTTCTGGGGTCAGAGCTTTGTAAGCGACCCGAGCGGCACCATTTTGGCCAAGGCCGCCGTTGATAAGCCCGAGATTCTGACGGTCAAGATCGATTTAGCCAAGCTCGATGTGCAGCGCACCCACTGGCCCTTCCTGCGCGACCGCCGCATCGACGCCTATGGAGAGATTACAAAGCGGTTCATCGATGAATAGACGTTTGCGAATGCCCGCAGAATGGGCACCTCATCAAGCGACTTGGCTCTCGTGGCCTCACAACGAAGCGAGCTGGCCCGGCAAGATCGACGATATTCAGCCGATCTATGCTCAGATGGTCGCCGCGCTGGCGCGCTCGGAGCCGGTGCATATCAATGTGAACGATGAAGCGATGGAAGCACGGGTCCGCCAACTCTTGCAAGAGGCGGGCGCCGATCTGAAGCGCATCAAGCTCCACCGCTTTCCTACCAACGATGCTTGGTGCCGCGACCACGGCGCGATCTTTGTCTACGACGAGAGCAGCCCGAAGCGAAGCCTGGTTGCGACCGACTGGGGCTACAACGCTTGGGGCGGCAAATATCCGCCCTACGACCTCGATAATCTGATTCCGGCCCGTATGGCCGACTATCTGGGCGTCGAGCGCATCGAAGGCGGCATGATTTTGGAAGGCGGTTCGATCGATGTGAACGGCGCTGGTCTGCTGCTCACCAGCGAACAGTGCCTGCTCAACGAAAACCGCAACCCCGAGCTGAGCAAAGAGCAGATCGAAGAGCGCCTCAAGCGGTTCTTGGGCGTCGAAAAGATCCTCTGGCTGGGCGAGGGCATCGTGGGCGACGACACCGACGGCCATATCGACGATATCACCCGTTTTGTGGCCGAAGACACGATCTTGACCGCCGTTGAGGAAGATCCCGCCGACGAGAACTACGCGGTTCTGCAAGAGAATCTGGCCCGTCTGAAGGCCATGACCGATCTACAAGGCAGGCCCTTCAAGATCATCGAGCTGCCCATGCCGCCCGCGGTGGTCTACCAAGATCAGCGCCTGCCCGCCAGCTATGCCAATTTCTACATCGGCAACAAGGTGGTGTTGGTGCCCTTCTACAACCACCCCAACGACCAGCGCGCCGCCGAGATCATTCAGCGCTGCTTCCCCGATCGCGAGGTGGTCGGCATCGATTGCCGCGAGATCATCTGGGGCTTGGGCGCTTGGCACTGCCTGACCCAACAAGTTCCGGTCTTTTAGACAACTCCGACTGAAAAACCCCGCTCATCGCAGTGATGAGCGGGGTTTATTGTTACTCGCCAGTTTATACTAAATCTGCCTAATGCCTTCAACGCTCTGGCGGAGAAGTCTCTAGCTCGCATGCGGTCTCAAGCGCGTCCGCCTCCGGCTATTAAACAGGGCTAGCCCGCCCTCATCCCCGGTCCTTCTCCCGCAAACTATGCATTACCCAAAAGTCGTGTCGGCAGCAAAAGGCGATCGTTCGCATACCATCGCGGGAGTATCCTTGAGAGCACAGAAGAGCTTGTATGCGATTTCGCTACGCGAAATCGCATACAACATCACCATTCACCCCCTCGCCCGCAGTGCGGGAGAGGGGGCCGGGGGGTGAGGGCTGATAACGCTGACCGTATGTCGATTTGTGGCTAATGTACAGCTCCCGCAAAGGCGGGAGAAGGGTGCCGCATTCCGCATAAGCGCAGCAATAGGGAAGCGTTTTTGTAGCCTGAGCCTGTCGAAGGGTACGAAAACACTCTGTTGCTCTTGTCTTGGGAGTTAAGCCCAAAACCGCTTCAGTTGTGTTTTAGCCTTCGACAGATTTGCTAGCAAATCCGCTTGCTGTACACAGCAAGCGGCTCGCAGCGGCAGCTGCGAGCTAACTCGCCGAATGGATGGAACGGGCTCTGATAGCCGAAGGCGGACGCGCTAGAAGCCCAATGGATGGTTGAAACCTCTCCGCCAACGAATGCAGCGCCTGAAGCGCACAAGCGAATGTGATAGCAAAAGCCCAGCTCTGCCGCTCGATTCCACAAACTCCAGCTTCCGCCGAGAATTAGAGGTTATCGACCAGCGAGAAGGCGGCTTCGATAATGCTCATCGTGTCGATGCCAGCCGAGCGGTAGAGATCGGCGCGCGCACCGGACTGGCCGAAGCGGTCGACGCCCAAGGCGTGCACGGGTGCGCCGTGTACGCTGCCCAGCCACGAGAGGGCGTGCGAAGCGGCATCGTGCACCGTCACGATGGGAGCGCGACGCTCCGCGGCCGGAATCAACCAATCGAGCGCCTGTTGGCCCTTGCCTTGGCGCAGAGCGGCCTGCCAGCGCTCGAAGAGACGGCGCGGGCTGGTCAGATTGAACACATTGGCGGCCACACCTTCGCTCTGCAGGTAACGAGCGGCCTCGATCGCCTCTGGCAGCAAGGTGCCGGTCGTAGCGATCTGTACCACCGGAGCGGAGACATCGCAGCCTTCGCGACCCTCGACGATACGGTAGCCACCGTCGAGCACCTGCTGGCGCAGCGTAGCCTCGCCCAAACGCTCGCGCGCGGGAGCCAACAGCGCTTGATCGATCGGGCGGGTCGAGAGGCGCAGGTAGCTAGCGCGTCCATTCACGCGGTCGCAACAGTCGCGCAGGGCCTCCAAGAGACACCACTCAACCTCGCACGAGAAGGTCGGCTCATAGTAGTGTAGGTTGGGCAGCTCCATACCGATCGAGGCGGTGATGGTCGACTGGTGAGCGCCGCCCTCGGGCGAGAGCGTAATGCCCGAAGGTGTGCCCGCAAAGACGAACTTGGCGCCCGAATAGAGACCATAGATCAGGGCATCGAGACCGCGACATACAAATGGATCGTAGACGGTGCCGATCGGGATCAAGGGCTGGCCGTTCAGCTCGCCTGCAAGCCCAAACATGCCCAACAGCATAAACAGGTTCATCTCGGAGATGCCCAGCTCGACGTGCTGGCCCAAGGGGCTGCGCCGCCAGCGCATCAGCATCTGCGATTCGCCCTCGTACTCCGGCTCCTCTTTCGGCGCATACACGCCGGTCTTGTTGATCCAGCCAGCCAAATTGGTCGAGATCGAGACATCGGGCGCGGTGGTCACCAGATGCTTGCGCAGTTCGGGCAGGTCGGCCAAACGCACCAATACGCGGCCGAAGGCTTCTTGCGTGCTGGTCACGCCCGTAGTAGGCAGGCCGATGCTGCTCGGCACCAAGCCAGCATCGATGGTGGGGATCGGCTCTTTAGCGCTACCATACACACGCTTGGCCGCCTCGGCGCAGAGCCGCCCTTCGGGCGAAGCTGGATCGAAGGCGTCCCAGATCGCGTCAGGCGCGATGCCCAAAGACTCGCGCAACGTTTCGATCTGCTCGTTGCTGATCAACATCGAGTGGTTGAGGGGGTGACCAGCGATCGGCAGACCCCAGCCTTTGATGGTGTAGGCGAACAGCACGGTCGGACGCCGCAGATCGGCATCGGCTTGGTCAAGAGCGCTCAACAGCACATCGAAGTCGTGGCCGCCCAAGTTGCCGATCACGCCCGGCAGCTCTTCGTCGCTGACCTGAGCCAGCAGCGCCTCTATACGCGGACAGGCCTGGCCGTCGACCGTGATCAAGCGCTGGCGCAGTTGGGCGCCCGGCAGGCGGATCAAGGTCTGATACTCTTCGTTGCTCATCTCATCGATGCGCATGCGCAAAAGTTCACCGTTCTCTTGGGCGATCAGCGATTGCAGCTTACGGCCATACTTAGCTTCTAGAACCTGCCAATTGGCATCGGCAAACATCTGCTTGATCTTGGCGATGCGCACACCCGGCACAATGCGATCGAGGCTCTGGCGGTTCATATCAACGATCCAGAGCACGTTGCCCAAACCTTCCAGTGCCGATTCGAGAATGGTCTCCCAAATGCTGCCTTCGTCCAACTCGGCATCGCCGATCAGCGAAACAAAGCGGCGCTGCGTTGTACCACCGAAGTGGGCGTCTACGTAATTCTGAGCCAGCGCCGAATAGACCGGAGCGACCGCGCCCAAGCCGACCGAACCCGTCGAATAGTCGATCGGATCGGGGTCTTTAGTGCGGCTTGGATAGGCTTGCAGACCGCCGAAGGCGCGCAAGGTAGTCAGATACTCTTTGGGCAATTGGCCCATCAGATAGTTGATGGCGTGCAGCACAGGCGAGGCATGCGGCTTGACGGCCACTCGGTCGCCTTCGCGCAAGAAGTGAAAGTAGAGCGCCGTCATAATCGTGACCATCGAAGCAGAAGAAGCTTGGTGGCCGCCGACCTTGCTTCCATCAAGGTTAGGCCGCACATGGTTCGCTTCGTGGATCATTCGAGTCGCGAGCCAAAGGACACGCTGTTGGATCGCTTCAAGTGTTTCACGCGGAGGAGCTGGCTTCAATTCCAACGAACGAGACGGCTGCTTAGCAACCAAATGGCGAGCTGTAGACGAAACGGTCATACTTCAAACCTCTTTAAGCTTATGGATAGGGACCTCATGCCGTTTGTTCTCGCAAACCGCACGTGCCTGTATCTAACGAAAGATATCGCTCTAGTAAAATTGGATACAAAATTATATAATCGGATACAATTTCTGACAATAGTATCCCATAAAAAGCGAAATCTTGCCAGTCGCTCTTTTGGTATACTACGAGAGAGGTTTTTGCTTTTCAGGAAGCGCAAAACAGCTCAGACACCCTTTAGGGCCGTCGGTAAGAAGTTTGAGGCAAATTGCAAAAAAGGAAGATCCGCTCTAGCATAGGCCGAGCGTGTAACATACAATCGGGGCAGTAGAATGGTCTATAGAGCGTGCTTTTAGATCTACGAGGAGCTTATGTCATCGTTCCAACTTGAAGCAATAACGCTTGGCGAAGGGGTGAATGCGGTCGAAGCTGTGACTCAGCGTCTGCGCCAGGCTATTCTCGATGGAAGCTTGAGCGGGGGACAGGTCTTGCGCCAAGAGACGCTGGCCCAGCAGCTCGGCGTGAGCCGACTGCCGATCCGCGAGGCGATTCGTCAGCTACACAGCGAGGGTTTGGTGCAGATGAGCGTCCATCGCGGCGCCATTGTGACAGCGCTCTCGCCCGAAGATATCCGCGAGATCTACGATATCCGCGTAGGCCTTGAAACAACCGCGCTACGCTTGGCGCTGCCCCACCTCAGCCCAGCCATTCTTAAGCGCGCCAACGAGCTGATGAAAAAGACCGAAACAACCAGCGACGCCGATAGCTGGAGTGAGGCTAACTGGCAGTTCCACCTGACGCTCTATGCTCCGGCCCAACGCCCGCGCATGATCGAGCTGATCCGCACTATGCACGACAATGTCGGGCGCTATCTGCGAGTCTATCCGGCGCTGCTGCAACAACAGAAGAACTCGCACCAAGAGCACCAACAGTTGCTGGCCGCCTGCCAAGCCCAAGACGAAGGGCGGGCGCTGCAGCTTCTGCGCCAACACCTCGAAGGCGCAGGCGAGCGCTTAGCCGCCTATATCGCTCAACAGCGCAGCGCCAAATAGTGAGATCTTGAGAGGCTGTACGATCTGGCATTCACCCAACGTAAACGGCACGCTTAAACAGAACAAAGGTAAAAATTGATGAATAGCTATCAGATTATCGACATGGCGACTTAGAAGCGTGCGGTGCACTGCCAAGTCTTTCGAGATTCGATCGAACCCGCCTATTGTGTTAGCCTCGAATTGGATATCACTCGCTTTTATCAGAGCGTGAAACAACATGACCATTCGTTCAGTTTCGCCCTGAATTCATGCAGTATCGAGCTGTGCCAATCAAATTGAGGAGTTTCGCTACCGTTTTGTCGATGGCCATGTAGCTCTGTTCGATCGAATCGATACAGCCTTTACCTACCTTAATCCAGAAACAGAGCTCTTCAAGGTCGTCAATGTCGAATTCAAAGAGGATCGCGACGAATAGATAGCGCTGGCGACCCACTTGGCAGAAACCCAAGAAGCCTACTTCACGGGGCCCTTAGGCAACGACATCTTTATGTTCTCGCCCCTGCCTTGGGTCTCTTACACCCATATTTCGCACACCAACTCGGGCAAAAAAGATAACGCCACACCGATCTTTACCTGGGGCAAGTTTTTTGAACGAGAGTGATCATCGATCTCTTCAATGCGCTTGTAGGCCTGAGCTACGATGAGGCTGCGCTGCTCATCTTCAGCATATTGGGCAACTGTCACAAGATAGCTTACCGCCGCATAAGAATCTTCCAGGGCAGCAACTAAATCAAGTACCTGAGCGATAATTTCAGGTTGCAAGTCGATTGGGGTGTGGCATAGTAGCTGACCCAAAGAAATAAGCCGAAGTTGCTTATCTTCTATTGCCAAACAGGCCACATATGCGCGCCGCTGACAAGCATCTCTCCTTTCCGCAGGCAATCTATCACACAAACTTAGCAAAATACTCTTCCGTTCAAAAGGGCCAAGCCAACGATCAAGATTGTGCCAAAGATCGAGAAGCTGTGTTTCAGACAGATGGAGCAGTAGAGCATCAATGGCATTGCCGCGATCCCTCTGGCTTTCAATGAGCAAACTCGTTTGGAGTGCCTGCTCGACTATGTTGCTCTTTTGATCGCTTGGCAACAGTTCGGCATATGACAGCAGCATATCGAAGCGGTCGCTTGCATCAGGGATACTGTCGATGATCTGGAGTGCTCGCTCCAAAAGTGGGGCACGATCGTGTCTGGCAATCGCTGGTAGCAATTCCTTCGTGTAGATCCAAGCCTGAAGAGATACTTCAGAGATTTCTTCGATCGTCTGTACGATCTGTCCAAGTAGCAAAGCTTGCTGTTCAAGCGAAGCACTCTTGAGCAGCCAGATCTGCCAGATAACCCTCATAGCTGCCTTCGGCGCGATAACGCCGCGCCGCCCAAGACTGAACGCAAGCGCCTTCAGTGCGCTCAAACTGCACGACTAATTGAATAATCTGCTGCCAGGCGCCAGCTTCGCGCAATGCTGCAACCCAATTAGAAACCCTATCGGCAGGAATAAGCTGCATAAAACCTCATTGCGCTTTGCCAGAATGAATAACAAGTCTACTTGCTTTCTTCAGATTGCTGCGGCTAGGTTTTGCCCCAAAAAGAAAGTCCTTGGCGCGTCCGCCTTCGGCTACCAACATCCCGCCCAACAAAGGGGGCTTGTATCAGTGTGTGGCGAAAGGCCTCTCCCAAGCCGACAATTCGAATGAATGTCATATCAGCTCCTAGTACTACAAAATTCGTTTGTATCGTCTGTTATCGAGCGATCGCGCGCAGGCAGAGATGGCTGCCTCTTGGTAGGCTAGCCCATCTGGTAGCCGTAGGCGGACGCGGTTAGGCCCGAATGAGAGGTAGAGAATACACCGCCAGAATGCTGAAAGATCAAGAGGATTTGAGAGGTGAGAAGTTTAGATAACGCTTGAAAATGGCGATGTGACCTTGAACGCTTCAAACAGAGATCTTTTATCTATTCATGCCAAGCAACCAACGTTTAGAGGGTGGCATAGCACGATAAAAGAGCTCATAGAAGAGCAGCGAGAGTATTAGCGATAGAGCAAAGCTCAATAAGGACATCCAAGGAGCAGCCGGCATTTGCATCGCATAGATAGCATTTAAAAATCCATAAACAATGAATATATGTAAAAGGTAAATGAAATAGCTTCTCTCACTTAAATAGCTCCATTTCAAGGACTTTACTGGAAATGTCAGCAAGAAAAAGATGGTAGATAGAGCATATACACTTCCCATGGGCGAGTGATAACCATCAATGAGCGGTTTAGGCAGGGGAGAAAAAAACAAGATGATATAGAGGGTACAGATGAGAATCCAAATGATCCTAATGGAGGATCGCCATCTATCGATATAGTGCTGAACGTGCTGCTGTTGATACACTATACCTGCAATGAAAAAACAGGCCCATAAAAAGGGCGATCTATCTGCATATATGCTATAATCTCCTAGATCCTTGGCTGTTATAGTATGCCAAAGCTGATATCCGTAAGTTGTATGAATAAGGTTTATAGCATAGGCAACGAACAAGATCGGTACGATATAACGTCTTAAAGTATCATTCGCAAGCAATATATAATCAATTAAGTACATTACAACAATAATAAAAACAAAATAGTATATTCCAAGTGTATTTCCTACTAATATATTGATCAATAACTGAATCGGTCGATGTAATATAACTGAAAATAGTCCTATTTTGTAAGTGTAGTATAGAGCAAACAGTGAGAATATAAAGTAGGGAACAATGGTCCTAGTCAATCTTTTTTTAAGTTGCTTGAGATCGATTGGCTTTATCACAAACAGCGCACCAGATAGAAATAAGAAGATTGCAATACAAGGACGAACAAGGATAGTAAATAATTCAAAAAAAGGTGCTACTGGGCTGCCCACGGTATAACGATTCATTGAGTGAATAATGAGAACCCCAATAATCGCTAAGGAGCGCAGCATATCGAATTGGATATTATAGTTTTGATCCTGCTTTGTAAGGGACATTCTCATATTCCTCTGGAGCTGAATTTGCTAGCCGCCGCTCTGTCTACTCTACTATAAGTCCATAACCAAGTGAAATAAAAACACCCTCAGACGAATTACGCTGAGGGTGTTTTCATATAAAACAAACGCTAAAGGCGAGTCGTTTGGGTGATAAAGCGGAAGAAGATCTGAATATTGCCCAAACGAATGCGGCTGCGATCGGCCAAGATCACCGGACGATTGGGGTCGATCCGCACATCGTTGATGTAAGTGCCGTTGGTGCTACCTAGATCGGTCAGCGTCCATTGGCGGTCGATCAGGCGCAGCATCGCGTGGCGGCGCGAAACACCGTTAGTGCTGCCTCCCACCGGGTGCAGGTCGATATCGGCCAGCGGCCCGCCCGAGCCATCGTTCCAACCAACGCTGTACTCGCCCTTGCTGGTATCGAGCGGAATGCGCTGATTGTTGGGCAGCACAATCTCTGTAGGCGGCAGCATTGCGGGCTGGGTCAGCTCATCGAGGGCACGCTTAAGCTGCATAGCTTCGCTGCGATGGCGCTCTAATAACACGATAATCTTCTCTTGTTCGCGCTCTAGAGTAACGATGTCGCGCTCTTTGCGCTCGAGCTCGTTAAGCAGATTGAGGATCTGCTCGTTGTGGGCAAGTTCGCCGCGCAGCTTTTGAGCCTCCTGCTCGCGTTGCGAGAGGTCGGTGCGAGCACGCGTAATACCCTCTTCGGTGATGCGGCGCAGCGTCTCTTGCATGCCGTTGAGCGAACGCTCGTTGGCACTAATCCAATCGCGCAGCTGCTTAATGTCTTTATCGGCCTGCGAGATACGAGCCTTAATATCCTGAATCTCTTTTTCGGTAGTTGCTCGATCTGTCATGCTTATATCCTTGTTGCTCTACACAATCCTGCCACTCAGGCTCCTGAGGGCTTTGACGAGCAAAATAAGCAAAATGTTCCAGTATTAGCCACCCAATGGACGCGCCGTTGGCTCAGAAGGTGGCTCAGTCGGAACAGGCGGCTGAACGGGCGAGCCTATCGGGGCGGGAGGCGGGATCGGCTCTTCGCTCGGCTCCGGCTCAGGAGCGGCTGGTTCGCTCGGCTCTGGCTCAGGAGCTGCTGGCTCGCTCGGCTCCGGCTCAGGAGCGGCTGGTGCGCTCGGATCTGGATCGACAAGCGGTGGGAGGGTCGGCGCTGGCGGTGTTGTAGGATTGGGCTGAGCCTCCGAACGGCTGTTAGGGCCATAGAGTGTATAGCTAGCGGTCTGGCCCGTGCTCAACAGCAGGTTTGCCACCAAGGGCTGCGATGGCAAGCTCTCGGCGAGCTGCACCTCGAAGCTGACGATCAGGCGTCCCGGGCCCGGGCGCGAGGCGCGGGTAGCGATCGCATCGTAGACCAAATGGCGATTGGTGGGCCAACCTGCGAGCGAAGCGCTGTTGGGGTAGACCATATCGAACATATGGTAGGTCGGTTGGTTGTGATCGGGATCACCCAACTGCCACAGGTTCACACCAGCCAACTCATCACGCCATGTGTTGTAGTAACGCTCGAAAATGTCGGACATATACTGAGCGCGCAGATCTTCGGTAATGTGGGGACCGCCAAACTCGGTGCCCCAGCCCGGCCCGATACCGTAGCCCACCTCGCCGATGATGGCACGGGTCGGCACACTTTGAGCAATGCCGCGCCGCTTTAGATAGGCCAGATAGTCGAGGTCGCCCCGATAGGAATCGATGCCGATCTCGGTATGCCAGAACTGCTCGCCCAAGGGGTAACGGTCGAAATTAGCCGGATGGTTGTGGTAGTTGTTGTCGGGCGGCAAGGTATAAGGATAGTTGTTGGTCGTCCAAAGATCGACATAGGCGAGCGCATCGGGCACGCTCTGCAGCATACGGCGCATAAAGTGGCGCTGATGGTAAGCGTAGCGCCCGTAGATATCGCCGCCGCCAGAGGCGATCGCGCCAGCCGCGATCATCAGACGCGGGTTCTCTAGCTCCTTCAGCATGCGGCTAGTGGTGCGCAGAAAGCGCCCGAACTCGACAGCGCCATCGTAGCCGAGATAGTAGGTGTAGTCGTCGAGGCGGGTATCGTAGGTCACAGGACGCTCAGAAGTGGGGAGTCCTCGCACAAACAGCTTCCAGCCGTTGGGATTGTTGGCCGCCGCATCAGGATCGTTGGGATCGGTGGTTAGCCAACTGGTGTCGAACGAGCCATCGGGCTGGCGCACATATTCGTAATCAATAAACCAATCGCGCTCGACCCACTCGAGATTCGGCTCGTTGCCCACGATCACGGTCAGCTCGCCCGAAGGCGATTGTGCCGCTAGATCAGCGGTTTGTGCTAGCAAACCCGCCACGACGTTGCGCACACCCGTAGCGATGCCCTGATATTCGTTGGCCGCATCGTAGCGATTCATCTGGCCGACCGGATCGTCGTGGCGGCGGGTGAAACTGCTAGCGTCACCGTTGGCGAAGCCCAAACGTACCACTGGACGCATACCCATCTCGTAGATACGGCGCACCGCATAGACCGCCCACTCATAGGGTTCGGTCGTTCGCTCAGTAATACTCGGGTGGAAGATCTTGATCGTGCCGCCCGGGCCAACTAAGTTTGCCGCCCAAGCGAGGCGCTCTTCGACTTCATCGATGGTGGGATATTCGTGGAAGAAAACGTGAATGCCCGCTAGGTTGTCGCCGCCCTGAGCCGCTGGCACATGCAAGCCGGGAAAGGAAAGGTTGGCGCCCGCATCGATCACAGGCTGCTGGCTTGGCAGACCATTGACGCGCAGCGAACCCTCGATATAGCGCATTCCTTCGGGCAGGGCTATCGTCGCGTCGACCTGTTGAGCGACAGCAAGATCGTTTTCAAGGATGACCGAATAGCTGGCCCGACCGCCGGGGGTCAGATCGTCCGAGCTGCCGAGAGGGATAAAATCAGGAGAGACTTGACTTCCAGTGAGCAGTGGGCGCAAACCTATTTGGGCCTGAGCTTGAGGAAGCAGCGATGTTGCGATCAAACTGACAGTCAACAAAGCAACACAGGCGCTTGCAAAGCGGCGTAGCATTGGTCTGTCGTGCAATAGAGCAGCGCGTCGGAGCATACCTTCTTTTTCCGTCTAGTCTAAAAAACGTTTAATAGCTGCTCCATTTTGCGGCAAAGCTGCTAAAAAATCAATCGGAACGAAGCTGAGCTTCGCTCCGATCGAGGTAATACCAAATCCGTTTGATCAGCTCAGCACTTTGGCGGCTTGGTCTTCTCCCCAAAAAAAGGCGGCTAGCGCGTCCGCCTCCGGCTACCAACAGCTCGCCCGTAACCCCGCTGTTGTAGCTGTGTGCCGAGAGACCTCCCCAAAATACAACGATTCAAGCGGATTTCGTATAAAAAGCCAATTCTACAGGCCGGTACCCACAATCTTGAGGGTCGCAGTTACGCTGCCTTCGGGGCGCTCGGGCAACCGAACGTGCAGGCCCTCGCTATCGCGCTGCCATTCGAGCGCGCCATCGTAGCCCACCAAGCTCACCTGCTCGATGCTGCCGTTGTAGAGCCGCAGGTGGGTCGCCAACGAGCGCACCGTGAGTCGGTTATCTTCGGGCCAAGCCAAGCTGATGGCGTAGAGCGCGCCGTTGCCAACCGTGAAGCGGATATCGCTGCTGGTGAAAGCCGCCCGCTTGGTATCGGTAAACTCGCCGCTAACCACTTCAGTCGGGCCTTCGCCATAGACGCGCCAAGGACGGCTGGCATAGATGGCCTCGCTGTTCGTGCGCAGCCAAGCGCCGATCGTGCGCAGCATAGCTTGCTCCGGCTCGGGAATGGTGCCATCGGCGCGCGGACCGATGTTGAGCAGCAGCACGCCATTTTTGCTGACGATATCGACCAGATCTTGAATGATCTCGCTGGCCTGCTTGTAGTCGTGATTGTTGATGTAACACCACGAGTTCTTGGAAACCGAGGTATCGGTCTGCCAGAGCAAGGGGCGTGTATCAGAGAGCTGGCCGCGCTCGACATCGAATACCGCCGTACCCTCGGGGAATGGGTCGAACTTATAGTTGATAGCGACGCCCTTGCCCCACTGAGCAGCGCGGTTGTAGTAGTAGGCCGCAAAGCGCTGCAGATAGGGCTGGAAGACCTTTTGTTTGATCCACCAGTCGAACCAGAAAACCTGAGGCTGGTAGCGATCGACCAGTTCGCAACAGCGCGCCAGCCAATCTTCCAAGAAGGCTTCGTCGGGCGGGTTAGAGCAGGTCGAAGCCTGGAGATCTTCGGGGCCGGGCTGAGCTGGCCCATACAGGCCATCGTAGGCCGGATCGTTTACATCTGAATCGAAGGTGCGTCCTTTATCAAAGAACCACCAGTGCTCGGCGCGGTGGCTCGAAACACCCAGCACGATATCGCGCTTGCGCAAAGCCGCCCCCAGCTCGCCTACGATATCGCGGCGCGGCCCCATCTTGCTGGCACACCAATCGGTCAGGGCCGAATCGTACATGGGGAAGCCGTCGTGATGCTCGGCGACTGGCACCACAAAACGAGCGCCCGCCTCTTCGAACAGGGCGGCCCATTCGTCTGGGTTAAACTTAGCCGCGGTCAGGTGTGGGATAAAGTCTTTGTAGCCGAATTTGGCGTGCGGACCATAGGTCTTGAGGTGGTGCTCGAACTCAGGCGTACCTTCAATGTACATATTGCGAGGATACCACTCGTTACCAAAGGCTGGCACGGCATAGACGCCCCAGTGGATAAAAATGCCGAACTTGGCATCTTTGTACCACTCGGGGATCTCATAGCCTTTCAGCGAATCCCACGATGCCTCAAATGGGCCTTCAGGAAGCTCAAACATCTTTGTTTCCTTGTATCAAACCAGATCCGATCAAAATCCATCTAAAGGCAGAACAGAGTTCGGTATTGAGAAGGGAGTCAAGCTCAAGCATTCGTCCTATACTTGAGCCTACTTGTATCCACTGCTCTGAGCTGTTTACCCATAGCGGTGCTTTATCCTAAACCGATCTGCCATTTCAGTCAATCGCTAGGCAGACCCGCCAACCGCCTTGCTTGTATCGCTATGCCTCACACACGCAAACGTATAAAAATGGTCACAATAGTTGAAAAGTGGTAAAAATGGCGTTATTTCAGGTCTACGTATACGTTTACAACAATAAGAGTGCATAGGAGTATAAACAACTCTATTGAGCAAGCTATATCGTAATATCTCTATCAAAACAGCGTTTATTCTTATAAAATAAGCTACAATGATGCTATACTACGGTTCCCCTGAAGCTATTGCTACCTGGAAAGAAGCGTTTATGAATCCAAATGTTCTTGCACGTTTACGCCGCGTCGAGATATTTTCTCAGCTTACAGATGAGGAATTATCGAAAATCATCAACATTTGTCGTGTTGAACGAACCTATCCGGGCCAAATCGTTTTTAAAGAAGGTTCGAGCGAAAGTGATCTGTTTGTAATTATCGAAGGCTGTGTACGCATCGCGATCAATACGCGCTCGAGCGATGGAACAGTCGCACCAGGAACGATTAACATGCTCTATGCAGGTCAAAGTTTCGGCGAGATGGCCCTGCTCGGCGGTGCGGCCCGCTCGGCCACTGTGATCTCGGTCGAGGCCTGCGTGCTGTTAGTGCTCAACGAGAAAGAGTTCGCCAACCTGTGCGAAAACGAGCCACGCATCGGCTTTATTGTAATGCGAAACCTTGCCAACGATCTTTCCTACAAGCTGCGTGCTTCGAACCTGTTACTACGGGGCAATATTCGCTGGCAGCACGGGGAATTAGGTCAACGCTAAGCCGAAACGCTTACGCTTCTTCAGCGACCACAACGGCTGTGGCCCAGCCGTCGTTTTAAGCTGTCTTGCATTCCAAAACGTCTCGCTCATATACACAAAATCTCTGAGATATCTTCAAAATTGCTTCACAATTCATGGGTATGCTAGAGATATCGACTGACAGTGGTATGTGAGGAGACGAGATATGGAACAACGAAATTGGCAAGTGTGGTTAGCAATAGCTCTTGGAGGACTGGCACTGCTTGTTGCTCTGAGCGGAAGGAGCGCGCCACTCGTTCAAAACTACGAGTTTGCACGGCCTGATGTTGGCAGCTATGCCCAGCCACCCCAGCCGCCGCTGCCCCCTCAAGCTGTTCAGCCTGGTATGGAGCAGCCAGTTGGCCCCGACGCGGGCAGCGGTTTCCGCTATGAATATCGCGGTTCAGACAGTGATCGTCCATCGCAGCGCGAATTCCGCCGCTCGGACGATAGCCGTCACGGGCCTTTTATGAGCATCCAACGCTACGAACACTTCCGAGGAGGCCCCTTCGGGCATGGACCTTTCGCCTTCGGGCCCTTCCTATTGATCAGCATCGCCTTTAAACTCGCTGGGATCGCCCTGCTGCTCTTCTTGCTGGTACGCCTCTTCAAAAAGCAGAAAGCCTCAGCTACTCCGCCCGCTGGTAACTAAACAAGCTTGCTCTGGCCAAACGAGATGCCAGATCGTTATAACTAATCGAGAGAGCTCTTCCTGCTAAGCGAGCTCTCTCGATTCGGCATCTTTTAAACAAGCGAGAAGCGCGTTTAGAAAGACAAGTAGCACTACGATGCGAAATCAGGTGATATGCTTATGTTTGGGGGGCGGTCTCGGGGCACACAGATACAAGCCCCGTTTGTTGGGCGGGATGCTAGTAGCCGTAGGCGGACGCGGTCGAGAGCGAATGGGAGCTAGCGACTTCGCCGCCAGAAGCTGAAGCTATCAATCGGATTTGCTATGATCACGAAAACGATTCTTGTAGTTGAAGATGAAGCAGGCATCGCCACGATTCTGCGCGACTACCTCGAACGCGCATCATTTCGGGTCTTGATCGCCAGCGACGGACGCACAGCCCTGCGCTTGATACGCAACGAGCGCCCGAATCTGATGCTGCTCGACCTGATGATCCCCGAGATCGATGGGATCGATCTGACGCGTATGGTGCGCCAAGATCAGAGCATCAGTAAGCTGCCGATCATTATGTTAACTGCTAAGGTCGAAGAAGTCGATCGCTTGTTAGGCCTAGAGCTAGGTGCCGACGACTACATCACCAAGCCCTTTAGCCCGCGCGAAGTGGTGGCGCGTGTCAAAGCAGTCTTGCGCCGCAGCGAGGGAGAGGTGGCTCCTAGCGGCGTGTTGGTGGCGGGCGATCTGATCATCGACCTTGAGCGGCGCAGTGTGAAGCGCAAAGGCGAGCTGGTTGATCTGACCGCGACCGAGTTCGATCTGCTGGCGGTGATGGCGCGCGCACCCGGGCGGCCGTTTTCGCGCAATCAATTGGTCGAGCTCGTCTACAACAATGACTTCGCCGGTTACGATCGCACCGTCGACGCTCATATCAAAAATCTACGCCGCAAGATCGAAGATGATCCGCGCAATCCACATTACATTGTGACGATCTATGGAGTGGGGTATAAATTTGCCGAAGCGTTTCCACACTCATAAACATATTCGCTTGCTTAAAGGCAAGCCCAGATGGCGACCGCCGCTGTTTGTAGTGATGCTGGCCGCGTTCGCGCTGGTGATCGTGCTCGGCATCGGTGGTATGGCGGGCTTTTTTGCCTTGGCTATTCGTCAAAACAGCCAACACTACTTTGAAAACAGCGTGCCTTCGCCCCCTGAAGCTCCGCTAGTAATACCCAACCCTAATAGGTTAGAGACTCGCACTTCGCCACAACTGCTCTATATGGCGCCGCCACCCTTCGCCTACGAGCAGTTTTTAAGCGACTACTACAGCCAACATGGCTCGTGGAAAGGGCTTGAGAAAGAGCTAGAAGGCTTCAATAACGAGTATCAGTTAGGTACTGTCCACTACACACTGATCGACCAGTCGGGCAGTTTAATCGCCAGCAATATTCCGCTCAGAGAGCGCACAAGCGATCATCGAGCCTATGCCAACGCGATAGCGATTCGGGTAGAAGGCAAGCAGATCGGCACCCTCTTTCTGAGCTTTGAACCGAGCGCCCAACTGCGCGAACAACAGAGTCGCTTCTGGCGTGGCTTGCTGAGTGGCGGCTTAGGATTGATGGCGGTATTGCTGCTGCTGGCGACCTTCTTCAGCAGCCGAATCAGCCGCCCGCTGCGCCACCTAACCTTGGCCTCGCGCGCGATGGCCGAGGGCGATATGAGCACGCGCGTGCCGAGCAACTTTATCAACGAGATCAACGACTTGGCCCACTCGTTTAACGCCATGGCCGAAAGTATAGAGCGCGCCGATCAGCAGCGCCGCCAACTAACGGCCGATATCGCTCACGAGTTGCGCACCCCGCTCTCGATCATCAAAGGCCGCCTAGAGGGCATTCAAGATGGTGTCTACCAAGCCTCGCCCGAGCAGATCGTCAATCTGTTGGACGAAACAGCCCTGCTCGAGCGCCTGATCGAAGATCTACGCCTGTTAGCCTTGGCCGATGCCGGTCAGCTTCCGCTCTATCCGGGCGAGCTGCAGGCCGCCGACCTGCTCTACGACATCGCCGATGCCTTCGAACTAGAAGCCAGCGAGCGCCAAGTAGAGATCGTGGTAGAAGCTGAAGAACAGTTGCCACCAGTTAGCGCCGACCCGCAACGCATCGCCCAAGTGATCAGCAATCTGCTCAACAACGCCCTGCGCCACACCCCAGCTGGCGGCACAATTAGCCTGTCAGTTCAGCGCAGCAGCAACGAGAAAGACAGCAGCCCTATGCTGCTCTTCCAAGTCTGCGATACGGGCAGCGGCATCGCGCCCGAAGACCTGCCCTTCATCTTCGAGCGCTTCTGGCGAGCCGACCGCGCCCGAGCGCGACGCAGCGGCGGTGCCGGACTCGGTCTAGCGATTGTGCGCCGCATCGTCGAGGCACACGGCGGCAGTATCTGGGTTACAAGCGAGCTGCACAAAGGCAGCTGCTTCAGCTTCACCCTACCGCTCCAAGCCCCAACGTCGAGCAAACAGTCGGCCATTACGGCCCAGAACGCCTAGTAGGCGATGCCACAGACCGACACCAAGGAGGTGCCATCAGCATCGGCGGGGCACTGCTGATAGGCAGCCAAATGGCCCTGCGCGCCACCGATCGTTTTAAGCGAGAGATAGAAGGGCGCGAGACCGCAGATATTGGTCGCGTCGCGCGTAGCGGCCAGATCGGCGTAAAAACCATCGGCGTCGCCCGCGCATAAGCGTTCGATCACTTTCGAATCGGAGTTCGCGATCCGTTCCCAGCCCGCTTGATCGTAAGGCTGACCGCCGAAGGCTGGCCCAACGTGCGAAAGATCGCCCGAGGCGATCACAATCGCACGCTCGCGGCGCAGCAGTTCGCGCAGTTGGGCGATCACCATACGCACGATCGGGCTATCGGTCGGCTGGCTCTGGCTCAAAATAAAAGGCATAAACGATCCGCACAAGATGGGCACGATCCGACAAGGACGCCCCTCGCGCAAGGCGTGCAGCCAAACCGTCACAAGCTCGATCGAATGCTCGCCGCGATGATTCAGCTCATAGGCGAAGGCATCGTGCTCACCGATCGTACCTGCCAAAATATCGATAGCGTATTGATCGGTCGGCAACACCCCATAGGGCGTGCGATAGTTTTGGCGGGTCAGCGTGAAGAGCTGATCGCAGGGCTGGTGGTTGGTCGCCAGAATAATCGCCAGATCAATCTCGGCGAGCTGTTCGCGCATAGCACCCCAAACAGCCGCATAACTCTGGCCGCCGCGCGCATAGTCGATATGCGGGCTAAAGATCGCTTTGCCAGTAGCGGGCAAAGGCTCGCGGCGCGGCGCTTGGTCGAGGTAATCGCGTATCATCTGATTGAGGGCAGCGGGATCGCTCGGATAGACCAAATCGGCGTGCGAGGGTTCGCGCCATTCCGCCGATCGGTAGGCCGCTAAGACCTGATCTTGAGCCTGCTGAAAGCGCTCGTTCTCCAACATCAAAGCTTCGTCGAGCGTGCCGATCATAGCCCGCAAATCGTCGAAGCCGATCTCCATATGATAGGTTGAGCGCGCCAGATTATAGATCTCTTGCAGCGTGTAGCTGCCATCGCACATGATCAGAATCGCTCCCAAATAACGCGGCACCAATAAAATATGTTCAGAGATCCGCGATGGGTCGCGTAAAACAAAGACTTCTTGTCCTTGATGACTGCTCAACTGAACATCAAGTTGGCGCAAACGAGGACGCTGATCATGAACAGTGTACATGTGGGATTCCTTTTTCTTGATTTGGGCTTATCGTGATACGACTGGATCGATTATACAACCGTCCAAAGCGATCAATCATCACTTTCTAAGCGGATAGATTCAAAATGCTCGACTGTCGGAAACGGATCGTAAAAGTGGTGGAGCAGACGCCGCCACTCTTGATAGGCAGGCGAGCCGCGAAAACCGATCGTATGAGCTTCAAGAGTCTCCCAACGCACCAAAAGCAAATATCTGCCCTGCACCTCAAGGCAACGCTGCACTTCGTGCGCGACATAGCCCGGCGTCGAGGCGATCAAGGGCGCGGCTTGGCGCATCGCGTCCTCGAAATCAGCTTCCAGCCCAGCTTTAACCTGCAAATAAGCGGCCTCAAGAATCATCTAGCTCCCCTTCTCCTCAAAATACGCATTCCTCAACGGCGCTCAACCGACAATCAGAAGAAACTGATCGCAGCATCCTAACACGTTACAGAGCTTGCGAGCAATAACGCTTAGGCGGCCTGGTCTTTCGCTTCCATTCATTCCTCAGCGCGTCCGCCTTCGGCTATCAACATCCCACCCAAAAAAACAAACTTCTAGCCCTGTGGACAGCGATCGCCCGAGAATTTAGCAGAATGCTTCGTCCAAAGCAATCGAGCGCACTTCGTATGATACAATCAGCTTCTGCGGAAGATCGTTTCAAAGGAAAGCAGACTATGGCTGGTACGTTTATTCCCTTTGAGCTTGAGCACTATCAGTCTCTCTACGAACATAAGGTACGCTACAATCTGGCCGACAGCAGCGTTAAATGTCTGAACACCCGCGAATGGCTGAACGAAGCCGAGCAGCAAGCACTGCTCGATACGGGTCTGTTTTACCCCGAAGTCAACGGCACGCTCGAACTGCGCAGCGCGATCGCAGCGCTCTATCCCAACAACCCCAGCCCCGAGCAGGTCTTGGTGACGGTTGGCGCATCCCAAGCCAACAGCATGGTCGCGACCACTCTCTTGGAAGCGGGCGATGAAGTGGTGGTGCTCTCGCCCGGCTACCGCCAAATCTGGGGCATCGCCAAAAATCTAGGCTGCACAGTCAAAGAGCTGCGCCTCGACCCCGACAACAACTGGCAGCTCGATCTAAACCAGCTCAATACCCTAGTGACCGATCGCACCAAGCTGGTGGCAGTCGTCAACCCCAACAACCCGACCGGCACGATCTTTAGCCAAGCCGAGATGGAAGCGATCGTCGCGGCTTGCGCGCGTGTGGGCGCGTGGCTGCACGCCGACGAAGTCTACCGCGGCACCGAGCGCAACCAAGCCGAAGAGACGCCCAGCTTCTGGGGCATGTACGACAAGCTGATCTGCACATCGAGCCTCTCGAAAGCCTACGGCCTGAGCGGTTTGCGCATCGGCTGGACCATCAGCTCGCCCGAAATGATGCAAGAACTCTGGCGCCGCCACGAATACGCCGTGATCGCCGCCGCCGCGCCCAGCATGACCTTGGCCACCATCGCATTGCAACCGATGAAACGCGCCCAGCTTCTCGAGCGCCAAAAGCAGATCTCGCGCGCTGGCTGGCAGGTGCTGCAAGAGTGGATCGCCCAGCAAGATGGCCTGTTCAGCGTCAACGACTCGCCAGCGACCAGCATCGCCTTCGTGCGCTTCCATCTGCCGCTCAGCTCCTTCGAGTTCGCCGAACGTATCCGCCAAGAGGCTTCAGTGCTGGTTGCTCCGGGAGCTTACCTCGGCGCCGAAGAGCATCTGCGCATCACGATCGGCTACGAAGCCGAAAAAGTAGGCGCTGCGCTCGATCTGGTCGGCCAGATCGCTCGCAAGATCGCCAGCCAGCGCTGATCCGCGCCCTCCCAAACAGCTTCATACCGAATCCATTGAAAAACCTGCATTCTCTTGGCGCAGGGCAACGCAAAGCCGGGAAGAGAAATCGTCAAGTTCCGCTTTGCCAAAGGCCAAGAAGAAAGTGATCGAGCGGATTTGGTATCACAGGCTAAAAACTGCGCTCTGTTTCGCCGCTCGGCCGCAGGGTCGATTGCGCAAGCAGAGCGCACATGGTATACTAGCCAGCAATGACGTTGACGGAGACGAAGTCATTACACGTTTCAGAGAGCTGCTGGTCGCTGCGAAGCAGTACGCTGTTGTGAACTTCTTCCCCTCCCGAGTCGAGCACGCAAACGCAGCTAGGCTGTGAGTAAGTGTTTCCGGCCCCACCGTTATCTGGGTTGAACTCAAATGTTGAGTTCCTGAGGCTATCGACCGCGAGGCGATGGCAGAAGAAGGTGGCACCGCGAGGTTTCTCGCCCTTCGTTCCTGTTGCGAACGAGGGGTTTTTTGTTTGGTGGTAAAAGAGGTTGAGATATGCCCTATGCGCCCATTCTCGCCACGCTCGGCTATATACTCGCGCCCAGTGGCGATCAGGTCTTGCTGATTCATCGCGATAGCCGTCCCGATGACCATCACTTCGGCAAATACAACGGCTTGGGCGGCAAAATCGATGCCAATGAGGATGTAGCAGCCTCGATGCGGCGCGAGATAGCCGAAGAAGCTGGCGTCGAATGCCTGAGCATGCAGCTACGCGGCACCATCAGTTGGCCGGGCTTTGGCAAACATGGTCAAGACTGGTTCGGCTTTCTGTTTTTGATCACCAAATGGAGCGGCACGCCCAAGACGAGCAACCCCGAAGGCAGCTTGGAATGGGTGTCGATCCCCAAACTGTTAGCGGGCGAGATCAATGTTTGGCCAGGCGACCATTACTTTCTGCCGCTCGTATTCGATACAAGCATTCGTCAGTTCCACGGAGTTCTACCTTACCGCAATGGTCAGCCTATAAGTTGGCACTATTCGCTGCTCTAAACGGGAAGGAAACATTTTGGACAGCACTCAACTGATTATTATCGGTGTTATTGTTTTTGTACTTATCGATACCATTTTTCTGCTGCTCTTCTTTAAATTTCGTTCTAAACAGGCTCAAGCCAATGGCACAGCGCCCAACCGCTTGAGCGAGGAAGAGTTAGCGGCACTGCCAACCTATGGCCCGGTTCTGGTTCAAAACAGCGATCTGGATCAGATGTTACGCGATCTCGTTGAAAAGCAAGAAAACGCTCGTCGCTTCTTCAGACCCTATGGCGACGGCTTCGTCTTCGACTTCAGTAGCGTGAGCGATCAGCAGCAGCGCGAGCAGATCTATCGCAGCCTGCATCAGATCAACCGAACAGGCACGCTGCCCAAGAGCGAAATGCTAAAACTCATCTTCAGCCTGTTGAAAGCGACCTAGGAGGCCTAAGAGAGCGCGATCAGAGGCGCAAGAGCGCAGCCAACAAGTCACGGAGAGGAGAGCGTTATGTTCAGTCCACTTGTCATTATCGCTGTCGTCCTGCTTATCGTTGCCAGTGCTGCCCTCGTCTTCTTTTTGGTCCGCCGTTCCGATTCGGGCATCGTCTACCATAACGACGGTTTTTCCGATCCGCTTTCATCTGCTCAAAAGCATTCTTCTGCCAGCGAGCCGCAGTTTACGCTGAGCGAGCTTGACCTTACGCCCGAAGAGATCGCTCGTTTGCAGCACGACGAGCCAGAAGCTATACCCCCGCCCGAAGGCCTGCTGGTGGTCAAGCATCAGCTCGTGAACAACGCGCTCGAACAAGCCTTGCAACAAGGCAAAGATGCTTCTGGGCTGATAACACGCTTTAACGGCCAACCTGCTTTTGATGTGCGTAAGATCGCTGATCCAGAACAGCGAGCCAAACTGACACAGCTTATCCATCAGCTCAATGAGCAAACAGCCGGTGATCTAGACCTCAAAGAGGCGTTCCAGATCATTCAATATATTTCGAAACAGCTTTAACGCAACCTTAGAAAGAGGAATACTATGCTCGACATTCGTCGTCTACGCGAACAACCCGATGAAATTAAGGCCCAACTAGCGCGCGCTGGTGTCGATCCAGCCGACATCGACGCCGTTTTGGCGTTCGATGAAAAGCGCCGTGCCCTGCTGCACAAGGTCGAAACGCTGAAAGCCCAGCGCAACGCTGGCTCGAAGGAAGTGCCGAAGATCAAAGACCCCGATGAGCGCGCTGCCAAAGTCGCCGAGATGCGTGCCATCGGCGATCAGATCAGCGCCCTCGACAAAGAGGTCGCCGCGCTCGAAGAGCAGCAGCGCATGGCTCTGCTTGAACTGCGCAACATCCCCGATGCCAGCGTGCCCGATGGTCCCGACGAAGATCACAATGTCATTCTGGGTTACGAAGGTGAGCCACGCCAGTTTGACTTTACGCCCAAGCCGCACTGGGAGCTGGGCGAAGCGCTCGACATTATCGACTTCGAGCAAGGCGTCAAGTTGACCGGTTCGCGCTTCTATGTCTTGAAGGGTCTTGGCTCGCGTCTGCAGCGCGCTCTGATTCAGTGGCTGCTCGACCTGCACGGCGACCAGGGTTACCAAGAGGTCTACACGCCCTTCGTGGTCAAGGAAGAGACCGTTTGGGCCTCGGGCCAGCTTCCCAAGTTCCGCGACAACCTCTATCGCGATGTCGAAGACGATATCTGGTTGGTGCCGACCGCCGAGGTGCCTGTGACCAGCCTCTACCGCGATGAGATCTTGGACGCCAAGCAGCTACCCATTCACTACTGCGCTTATACGCCCTGCTTCCGCCGCGAGAAGATGAGCGCGGGACGCGATGTGCGCGGTATCAAGCGCGGTCACCAGTTCGACAAGGTCGAGATGTATAAGTTTGTGCATCCCGATACCAGCTTCGACGAGCTAGAGAAGCTGCGCGCCGACGCCGAAGAGACCTGCCGCCTGCTCGGCATTCCCTTCCGCACCAAGCTGCTCTGTACGGGCGATCTGGGCTTCGCCTCGGCCAAAACCTACGATATCGAGCTGTGGGCACCGGGTCAAAACGAGTGGCTTGAGGTCAGCTCGTGCTCGAACGTGCTCGACTTCCAAGCTCGCCGCGCCAACATCCGCTTCCGCCCCGAGCCGGGCGCCCGCCCCGAGTTCCTACACACCCTCAATGGCTCGGGTCTGGGCATTCCGCGCACCATGATCGCCATCATGGAAAACTACCAGCAGGAAGATGGCAGCATCGTGGTGCCAGAGGTGCTGCGCCCCTATATGCGCGGCATCGACCGCATCACCCGCCAATAGCGCAACGCCATAGCTCGTTCCGTACCCTGAGCCTGTCGAAGGGTACGGAACGAGCTGGCCTCTTTCTTCCCCATATCGCTCCGCCTTCCAGCTTCTCGGGGCAAGTGTTTTTTGGCGGAGAGGCATCTAGCACCCATCCGGCTTCTAGCGCGTCCGCCTTCGGCTATCAGCTGGGAGCACCCACCCTCATCCCCGACCCTTCTCCCGCAATGCGGGAGAAGGGAGCAAGGCTGCGCTGAACCACAGAGCCTACCCTTCGACAAACGTAGAGTGCGCATCGCTGCACTGTCTCTCTGCTTCAGCAAGTCTTGGGGTGTTTGAGCAAATCTACTTGATGACTTTCTATTTGGCCTTCGGCAGAGTGGAACTTAACTACTCTTCTTGCGCCTGTTTTTCGCATGCTCGGACTGAGAGAAGGCAAGTCTTATAAAACGGATCGGGTGTTCCAAGCGCAGTCTTGGCTAGCAACGGCCTCTGGCAGAACGGCGAGACAGGCCGAAGCGCTTGCGCTGCGCTCGAGCAGGCTTGCACGAAGCTTGGGGCGGCCTGCAATACGCACAGGGGTTCTTGCACGAAGCTTGGGGAAGCATGCAATACGCACAGGGGTTCTTGCACGGCGCTCGGGGAAGCATGCACTACGAACGGGGGTTCTTGCACGGCGCTCGGGGAAGCATGCAATACGCACAGGGGTTCTTACACAATGCTTAGGGCAGCGCGCAATACGAACGGGGGTTCTTGCACAGCGCTCTCTTAGGCTTGCACGGCGCTAGCTCGCTGCGGCTTAGAGCGCGCTGCAATGCGCTGAAACAGAGTCCAGCGCTGCTCTACAAAGCCAATTCAGCGCAAGCTAGCATCGAGAGCCAGCTTGGCTCTAAATATAGAAGGCCGTGCGAGCAGCGCAGATAGCTAGCCCGCTGAATGGGGGGACATCCGCTTTGATAGCCGAAGGCGGACGCGCCAGAGAACGAATGAGAGGTTGAAACTATTTCGCCAGATACAACCTATCAGCCCTCAAAAAACGGTGTGGCTCTGCGCCTCTGTGGTGAATAAAGCCTCGATCAGACATCCCAAATGCTTAAATTGTCGCGCAGGCGGTTGGGCAGCAGCGGGCGATTGGCCCAGTGCTCTCCCGAGTCGAGCAGGGTCTGTAAAAAGCCGCTGCGCACAAACTTATAGCGTGCGAGCACCTGCTCCTCGTCCTCTAGCTTGATGTAGAGCCCCTCCATCAGGCCGCTGGTGTCGGTCTCGCGCAGCACTTGATCGGGATCAAGACCCTGCGTCTGTGCCTCCTCGCGCAAATGCTCTACTAGATGCGGCCCCATAAAAGCCGATGGCCCGATCAGATCGGTTAGCTCTTTGGAAGAGCGCAACTGGCCTTCATATAGCACCCGCACCGAGGTCACAAAGGGCAGCGCGCTCAGTAATTCGCGCCGCCGCACGGTCGAGAGGAAGCGCTCGCGCTGAAGGTCGAAGATATCGAACTCCATAAAGTAGTGCGGGAGCTGATCGTAGAACAGACTGTGCTTGGCATAGAGCCACTCGCCGTAGAGCAGATAACGATCGGAGAGCACTTGGAAGAGCTGGCTGGCATAGGCGGCGCACCAGCTTTTAAAGAGCTCGAACTGGCGCTCGCGCGGGCCGCCGCTTAGATAGTGGCCGCGGCTCTGCAAGAAGAGTCGCCCGCTGCGATCGAAGCGAATGCCGCAGTTTGCGCCATCGACCTTCTCTTCAAGCACCAAATGGCGTCCTGCCAGCTCGCGAAACGGCACGGTCGGCAGGTCGTCGCCCGCTTGCAGGCCTGATCCAGCCAAATGGTAGGTGCGGGGATATTTCACAATCGTGTCCATGTTGGCCTCGCGCTTCAAATAGCCTGCACCAAGGAGTCGTAGACGCGCCCCTCGCTGATGTAGTCGACCCGATGGGCCTCGGTGCAATCCGGTAATTCGTAGTGTTCGAGCATATAGCGAATGATCTTCTCGGGCACGGGGTCGTGGCGGGCGCGATTGCGTTCGAGCACGCTCGCGTAGGGCTCCGCCAGCACCACGATCTCGACCCGAGCGCGATAGTCGCTCAAAAAGTTGATCAATGAGCGGCGATTCTGCAGGCTGATATTGGTCGCATTCCAGATGAAGGACTGGCCTTTTTGGAGGTAAAGGCGCGCCCGTTCGCGGCCTTCGCGCACCACCGTACCGGTCGTCTCGCCCGGCTCGATCTTCAGCTCGCTGCGAATGGCGTCGAGCGAGATCACGGGTAGCTCTTCGGCGTGTTGAGCGATCCAGGTGTCTTTGCCGCTGGCAGGCAGGCCCGAAAGCATCACTACACGGCAGCGCGTGTCGTCGTAGGCCTGATAGTTTAGATCGGCGTCGTACTTGTGGAAGTAGCGGAAACGGGCGTGCTCGCTCACAAAAGGGCGCGGCTTGGTGTAGCAGTCGAGCTCTTGGGCGTAGCTGCGAAAGTAGTCGATCCGTTCGAGCAAGCGCTCGCGGTCCGGGCTGATTCGCCCGCGCACATCGGCCTCGGCCAAGAGCGCCAGCAGATCGAGCCGCACGACTTGGCTGGCCGCAACCAGAGCGCGGTCGGGGTCACCTTTTTCATAAAACCAGAGCGGCAAGCCATGGTGGCGCACCAGCTTGCAAACCTGCTCGCGCTGAAGGAAGGGGATGTCGCCATAGTCGCCCGTATCGCGCCACAGCAGGGTGCGGCTCATGTGCTCGCCTTTGAGGGCGTGTTTGGGCGAGACGATCCGGCCCTGTTCATCGATTTCGGTGCAGATCGGCTTGGCGATGTCGTGCATCAGAGCCGCCAAGAAGAGCACAGAGCGCTCGCTGGGGCTCAGCGTCTGCCACGCGGGCAGGGCAAGCAGCGCTTCCAGCACCATGCGGGTGTGAGTCAGAACATCGCCCTCGGCGTGGTGCTGAGGATCTTGAGGCGTATCTGCCAAGCTGCTGAGCCAAGGATAACGACGCTCGAGTACAGCCCAATCGGGCGCGTCGAGCGCTTCTGCAAGATGCCATTGGCCGGTTGGCATATCCACCTCCTTGCTAACACAGAACGTTCTCGCACTATGCCACAAGGCGATGGAGTTTGCATCCGCATTATGGTTGAGAATCGAAAGCTGCGCTTCAATTCTCAACCACTGCAAGCGAACTGAGCTTAGCTGTTAACCCAAGCGCGCCACTCGGCGCTCAACTCGCTCAACGATTTACCATAGACGGCTTGGTAGTTGGCGCTGCCCGGGCTGCGACCGCGCCCGCTGCTGTAGGCGATATCGAAGGCTTCCCAGCCGTAGGTTTGAATCAGGTAGTCGCAGAAGGAGGCCCACAGCTCGTAGGCTGGGTTGGCACCGTAGCGCTCGGCATCGGTCAGGGCGAGCGTCACACCCGCGTTGTTGAGCTGGCGCGCGCGTTCGCGCCACGACGAAACGCCGTAACGGGCATACCAAGTCTCGCCTGTGATCCAAGTCGCCAAACCTTCGTGCAGAATGGTATCGGCACGGCGCTGGACGTTAGTGCCGTAGCGAGCTACCTCAAGATGATGGGCAAGCTCGTGGGCGGCGACCATCAGCGCGCCAGAAAGGCTTTCTGAGCCGCTGTAATAGACGTAAGCCGTGCCGACATCGGTGTAGGCTAAGCCGCGCACACCTTTGCTGGGCGATGCGGCGTGGCTATAGAAGCCGAGCGAGACACGTCGGCCAAGCTGAGTGCCAAAACGCTGCTCGTCTTGGCGTAACAGCCGTTCAAACTCGCTAGCCAGATCGGCGAGTTGCTGATGGTTGAAGGTCCCGGCACCGGCATAGAGGTCGATCCGCTCGGTCTGGGCCAGCAGGCTACCCCGCATGCGTGGGCCGCTGCCCGCGATCCACTCGATGAGCGGCTCTTCAATGCTCACTTCGTCAAGCGACTCTTCGGGGCCGATCAGACCCAAGGCCCACAGCTCTACGCTGGGCATAATATCGAGCCATTCGACGCTGGATTCTTGTTCTTGATATAGGGGATCGTTCGCTTCGAGCTGAGAGGTTGTGTCCTCAGCCACGTCGCAGTCGGCGCTGACGTTCTGTTCTTGATCACAAGCGCGATCTGGGCTATGGGCTTCAAAGTCAGCTGCTAAGCGCTGAATAAGATCTAACACTTCAAGCAGGGAGGTACGCGCACTCTCTTCGGTTGTTTGCTCGTCGTTCGTATCTACGGGGTCGCCTGCATGGGCGACAGGTACGCTGGCAAACCCAAACCAGTCGATTGGCGTCGTGGCCAATACTGTGCTTAACATACCTACCAACAGATACTTGGTAAGTGGAAAGCGTTTCATATTGTTGGTCAACCTATGTAAACACTAGTAATGACCTAACTAACAGTCGGGGTTAGTTAGGCGAATCAAGACCCTTCATATGGGCGAAACAACGTTGCATGGTGTACCATAGGTTTGTTATGATTGCAAACTATATTTATAATAAATTTGACAAATGCAAACATATACGACAAACTGTCGAAAAAACTTGTGAACTTTTGAACAGCTCCCTGATGCGCTCGAAATACCAGAGGCATTTCTCAGCAGATTCTCATCAAAGCTTAAACTTTTTGAAGATCGAGATCGCTTCCCTGCAACCACACTCGACACTCTTCGAGCCACTGCAAGATCGCCTCGAGCTGCGTGATGCGAAAACGCAGCACCAGCCAATCGTAGGAATGGTGATCGCTCAATTCGCTGGCTTGGCGATTCAGTTCGCGCAGACGGGCATTGCTGGCGGCTTGCTGCTGCTCGATCAAGCCTTGGGCATGCGCTGAGCCAGCTTGGGTGGCGAAATAGAGCTTGGCTAAAAACTCCATGCGAAAATCGCGGCCATGTGTGACCGGACTGCTGACCCAGTGGTTAAAGGCCTGTATGCCTTGTTCGGTGATATGGAGCATCTTGCGGGCCGGGCGCTTATCTTGAGCTTCGAGCGTACTCGAGAGATAACCCTCTTGCTCGAGGCGGGTTAACAGCGCATACAGCATGCTCTGTTTGATATTCCAGACCAAACCAAGTTCGCGGCTTGCAAGCAACTGCTGATAGATCTCGTAGCCATACATAGGTTGTTGGCGCACGAATCCTAACAGAGCGTGTTCTATCGTTAATGGAAGTTTGATCATTGGCATAACAGTACCACCTGAGCAGTCTTGATCTACAATCCGCTTGCTGGGCCGCGAATCGATCGTTCGCTTGTCTGCGATTACTAAAGGCGCATTATGGCATGGGAGAGGGGCAACGTCAAAGCTGCTCCTCCCAAACCGGGGCGAATCTGCCCGAAATCAGGTTGCAGCGGCTACTTCGGTGTGCTATACTCGCACAGCTTTACGCTTAACTTTGATCTTCTAACATCAGATCTAGTACCTTGTAACAACGAGGAGAATGATATGAGTAATGAACAGGGCAACACTACCTTCTTTATGGGATTGTTGCTTGGAGCATTTGTAGGCGGCACGGTTGCCGGGCTGCTCACGCCTCGTAGCGGCGAAGAGACCCGTACGATGGTGCGCGAACGCGGCTTAGAGTTGAAAGATCGCGCCGAAGATGTTGTGTTGCGGGCCCAAAACGTGGCTAACGATACTGTGGTTAAAGTAAAGCAGCGAATCGCTAGCGATAACGCTGCCTAAATCGCATAAAAACGAGACGAGCTCAGCGTTCAAAAGCACAAGCTCAACAGCGTTAACACTGCTCTAATGCGTCATAGTCGGGTACCATGCTATAATAGAGTTAACCACTTTAGAATGTCTGAATGTGTCAATCCTATCACCCCTACCGTGATAGTTTGAATAGAGCTAGTACCCTTACGAGGAGCACAAAACGATGTTGTACCTTTTGTTTGCAGTACCGCCCATGCTGCTTGCACTCTACGCTCAGTGGCGCGTTCAATCCGCCTTCAGGCAGTATTCGCAAGTGCCTAATGCTCAACGCTTGAACGGCTTCGATGTCGCTCGCATCTTGATGCGCAATGAGGGCCTAGAATATGTTCAGGTAGAGAGCATCCCTGGCGAATTGACCGACCACTACGATCCGCGCGGAAAGGTAATGCGCCTGTCGCAGGGTTCCCAAGCTCCCTCGGTTGCTGCAATGGCGATCGTCGCTCACGAGTTAGGGCACGCTGCCCAGGATAAGCAAGACTATGTTTGGCTACGCGCGCGCGCAGGCATCGTGGGTATCGCCAATATTGGCTCCCAGCTGGGAAGCATCCTCTTCTTTATTGGTCTGATGTTGGCCGCCTTTTCTCGCGGTCCTATGGGCCTGCAGATCGCATGGGCCGGCGTAATCCTCTTCTCCGCAGCAGTGGCCTTCACCTTGGTGACCCTGCCAGTCGAGTTCAACGCCAGCGCCCGCGCCCGTGAAATGCTTGTTCGCAACGGCCTCGTCACCCAACAAGAGCTTGGCCAAGTTGGTTCGGTACTCAACGCCGCAGCGCTGACCTATGTCGCCGCCGCCGCTCAAGCCGTCTCGCAACTACTCTACTTTATCTTTGTCTTAATAGGCGCGAATCGCAGTGATGACTAAGCAGCTGTTGTGATACACAACAGTTTTTAGGAGGCGAAATATGGAAGAGGATTTACGGCGTCGGCTGGTCTATGGCATCATCAGTCTAATCTTAACCTCACTGGCCGCCTGGCTGGCGACCTACCTTACCAACAAAATCCTCGGCGAGCCAGAGGAATAAACTGGCTAGACTGAACCTTCAGCAACCCGAATAAAAAGAGACGCAATGGCGCTTGCGTCTCTTTTTTATTGCCATGGCCCATCCGCCTAATACGTTCAGCATGCTAGCGGCGAGGTCTGTACCCCAAACAAGGCAGCTAGCGCGTCCGCCTTCGGCTACAAACAACCTATCCGCCCGCCCGAAGTCCTTCTTTCTGTGCCGAAAGGCCTCCCCAAAACAGAACTTTAGCAGCAGACCTTGTACAACACACGATCGTCCTTCGCCGAGCGAAACGTCGCCTCTTCCTCGCTTTAAGCTTGCTTATCGATGTATCAGGTGATGCCATCACAATAGTATGTAAACAAACAAGCTGTTCAATGTTTGCGCGAAAGCTCGGGCAATTGTTGGTAAGAAAGCAACAGCGCTTCGATATCGGCCTTGCCATAGCGCAGAAGCGCCAAACCTAAGCGAAAGGATATGCGACCTGCATAGCGTGCGACTTGGCGGCTCAATGGACCTTGTTGACGCATAAGCTCGTAATACAGCGCTTCCCGAGCGCTTTCCGCAACAAAATCCTGATGACGTTCACGGTTAATGAGATAGCGAATCTCGAAATTATCCATAGTATTGATCCTTTACACCTATTAATCTATTACGAAAAGAGGCGCAGCTGGCTAAGCGCAGCAGGAAACTGGGTTGCTGCACGGCAAACAAGTTCTCAAGAGCAATACAAACTGGACGCAACTGGCTAAGCACAGCCAAAATTGTGTTGCTACACTGCAAACAATTTCTAGAGAGATTCAATAAACGAGGAACAAACTAGAACACTTGAAGGCGAACACACGAGGATTCCTTGATGGTTGGATATGGCCTTCGACAAGCTGGGTGTGCTTATATCTAAAGATCGCGCTACAACGCAAAATGTCAGCTAACGTTCATTCGTCGTACAAAGACGAAGAACGTATCCTGCTGAGGGAGGAACTCTATTCATTCGGTTGTCTATCACGCGTCTCTGAGAAAATAATACACACCATTCAGACTAATGCCTAGTTCCAATCTCAGCGATTCTTGAGGGTTTTCTATATAGCCAATTTGTGCTACTAGAGCAGGTATTCTAACTGTATAACAAACTCTCGCTCTGAAAGGATAAAGAGCATACTTGCAGCGTAGCGCTAAAGTGAGCCAGCGATCGGGTCGTATTGTGGGGTGCCATACGAATCCGTTTGTATCATTTCATGTTAGGGCAGCCTTTCCACACACAGCGATACGACCTTTTGTGGCGGGCGGGATGTTGGTAGCCGTAGGCGGACGCGCTGAAGATGTTCTTTGGGGGACGGACCAAACCGCCAGAGCGCTGAACTCAGCAAGCAGATGTGGTATCAATACGAAACCATGAGGCAAGATCGCGGAGCTGTGGGGGAGCAACCCCGCGATCTAAACTTCAAACGTTGGTGGGGTGTGCGAACGATATGCAGCTTACTGATTGAGGCTCTCGATCAGTAGCTCACCCTCTTCGGGCGTGATGCGGCCTTCGGCGACCATACGCAAGATCGTCTCTTGATCGTGCAGGCGTTCCGAAGCAGAGCTGGTTGGTGCTGCCGATTGCGTCTCGATCCGAATGGTATCGCCAGTCGCTGGCTCAACTGTAGCAGAAGCTTGAGCCTCGTTTGAGGCTGTAGACGACACCGACGCATTCGTTGAAGCTGGCCGAGCCGGAGCCTGCGGCGGGGTTGGCGGAGTCGGAGGAGTTGGCGGGGTTGGCGGCGTCGGAGCATCAGGGGCCGATGGCATAATGCGGCCCAATGCGCGCTCGACCGATTGCAGCGCGCCCGTCAGGCCTTCCTCAGCAGCCCGCCGCGCCTGTTCCTTGATCCGCTCGATGCGCTCGGGGTCGATTCGCCATTCGCGCTCGTTGATGCGCACATTGATGCGGTTAGCCGCACGATCGGCGTGCACTTCGGCCTTGAGAGAGTGCTCTTGCGAACGACGAGCCTTCTCTTCGGCCTTGCGCAGCTTGGCCTCCATCTTCTCGGTCTCTTGGCGAATCTTGCGCCGTAGCTCTTCGCCGATCTCAGCGCTCGCTTGCACACCAAGCTCGCTCAGGGCCTCGCTCACTTCGCGCCCGATCGTCTGGCCCAGTTTGCCGAGTTCGCGCCCAAGCTCGCTCATCTCACGCCCAAACGCGGCCCAGTCGGTGCCCACTTTGTTCCAGTCGCCGCCAAAGTTGCGCTTTCCATTGCTGACTCTGCCGCGCGTCAAGGCCAGATCGCCGCCAGCATAGAGTTCGAGCACTTCGCCGCCTTCACCGAAGGTGACTTCGAGCTTGTTGTGGCCACCTTGAGAAGAGGCGCCGAAAGGCCCGGACACATCGCCACCTACAGTGGCACGCAGAGTTAGATTGCTGCCTTCGCTCACATCAAAGGCGACATCTCCGCTGATGTGCATAGTAACAGGAGCATCGAGCTGCAACTCACCTTGGAAGGTGAAATCGCCTCCGACCCGAGCGCCTTTCAAGTTGACGCGCTCATCTTTAATGATCAGATCGCCGCCCACGTTCTCGATGTTAAGCGCGACGTCAGCGTTTTTAACAATGGCATCGCCGCCCACATTGATCAAGGAAAACGAGCCATCGAGTTCGCGCCCGATCAGGTCGCCGCCCAGCGAGCTAAGCGTGAGATCGCCGTGCAGATCGCGGACCTCGAGGTCGCCGCCGACGCTCTGGCCCTTGAACTCTTGCAGGCCGCGCACCGTACAATCGCCGCCGATGCTTATAAAGGCAAGCTTCGCTTCGCCGTTGCCGCTCAAGATTAAGTCACCGCCGAGGCTGGTCAATTTCAACTCGCCCGACAGATCCTTCACAGTAAGGTCGCCGCCCACGGAGACGTATTGTGCGTTGACGACGTTGCGCGACGATACATCGCCTTGCACCTGTTCGATCTGGAGCTCGGCTACGCCATCGCTGACGAGGTTGCCGTGGATATCGCCGACCGCTTGGAGCAGGCGCGCTTGGCTGACGCGCAGATCGCCGTGCAGGTGCGAAACCACGATTCGCTCGATTCCATTGATCTCGGCGTTCTGCAGGTTCAAAAGATTCAGTTCGAGCGAAGCCGGCAGACTCACGCTGCTATCGCCCGATAGGTTACGGATCAAGAGATGGCCGCCCTCTTGTACACTATTTACCACATCGTCGTCTACCTCCACTACAATCTGGTTGTTGTTGTTAGGAAAGACTTCGAGATCGCCGTTGATATGCTGAAGCGTAATATGCTCAATACCCTGGGCATCAAAGGTCTTTTGTGCCATTGTGGTTCCTCATCCTTCTATATGAATCTCGATGCGTTCGCCCTCTTCCATATCTTGAAGATCGAGCAAGCGCCCTACTGAACCCTGTTCGATCGCACGTAACAAATCTTCAAGAGCGCTACCGCTAAGCTGAGGTGCGAGCCGACCACCAAGGCGTAAGCCCACTTGGATCAAGCTGACCGGTATTGTCACATTGATCTTCAAACGGTTCGTGGCGATATCGGTCACTCGAATACGTACGGTTCGGTCGCGCGAGCGTGTCGGGCCACGTTCGCTTGTCAAGGCATCGAGCAACTGTGCCGCTTGAGCCGCCGTAATCTGGCCTAGCTCTAATAGTTGCAAAATACGGTTACGCTCATCGGTCGAAGCCGTCATAGCGTTCTATCCCTTCAGAAGTTGCATTGCTTCCTCGACGCTGATCTCTTTGGCGGCGAGGCGGTCTAAGATGATGCGGCGATCGACGCGCGCCGGATCTTCAACGCTGCCGCCGATAGCGGTTACGATTTCGTCGAGGCGGCTGCGAGCGGTGTTGTAGGCGATTCGCAACTCGCTCGCCACGCTATTGATATTGCCGCGATTTTTGACCAACAGTTCCACAAAATCGAGCTGTTCACGACTGAGGCGACCGATCCAGCCTAAGCTGAATTGCCCATGTAACGAGGTTTCACAATCATCACAGCGCAGGCTTTCGATGTGTAAGGTTCCTTGGCAAACCGGACAGGTTGTTGGAAACGGATGCATCTTTTTTCTCCATCTAGATCACTGAACACGAATAGCAGAATCAGCGTTTATGCGGTCTCGACTGTGGCCAGTTCTACCCCTAGCGAATGGTCGGCCTGTGTCTCACAAGACTGCTGCTCGCGCACAGGAGCGCTATCTTCAAGGTTGCGAACCGATTTCACCAAGCCAACCACGCAGCAGGCCCCCAAACAACCGATGCCAGCGATCAAGAAGGTCGTCTGGATACCGATATGCTCGGCGATCGGCGCGGCCAGAAAGAGTCCGATGGGTGTCATCGCCATAGCGACACTGCTGATCACACTCATCACTCGCCCTTGCATTTCGGGCAGAACGACCGTTTGAATGATCGCAAAGATCGGTCCGTTCGTCCAGGCCATCATGAGGCCGACGATGAACATGCCCACCACAGCCAACCACAGGCGATCAGCAGGAGCCAAGCCGATCATAAAGATCCCTAAACTCATTCCTAAGATACCGCAGAGCGAGGTTAGGATACGACGTTTAAAGCCGCCCCACAAACCCATTATCATACCGCCGATGACCACACCTACACCCAACGCCATCTCCATCCACGAGAGCTGAATCGCATCACCCTTGAAGTGATCGGTGATCAAGAGCGGCATGAGCGAGAAAGCCGGAGTGATCAAAAGGTTGAGCATGCTCGAACAGGCAAACAGCATACAGAGCGCCGGCCAATTCCAAAGATAGCGGAAACCTTCGCCCATATCGCGCAGAATGCTGCCAAAACCGCCCGCTCCAGCCAGGCGTTGCTGGCGCGGAATATGCACAAACTGAACTAAGGCAACCGCAATCAGAGCCGTTACAACATCGATCAACAAAATACCTTCGATCGGCATAAAAGCGATCAAGAGCGCGCCCAAAGGTGGCGAAGCGATCTGCATACCGCCATTGAGCATCTGATTCCAACCATTAACCCGGCTCAATTGATCCTGAGGCACCATCAACGAAATCGAAGCCTGCACCGCAGGGAACTGAAATGCGCCTGCTAAGGATCGAATAAACATGACGACTAAGAGGTGCCAAGTTTCTATCAAACCGCTCCAAAAGAGGTAGGCTAAGACGAAAGCGAGCAGAGCGCTCACGCTATCAGAGAGAATGATTAAGGTGCGGCGGTTGTTGCGATCGACCAGTGCGCCAATGAAGGGGCCAAACAGCAGGGCAGGCAACATTCCCGCCAGTGTCGCCAAGGCCAACATCATCGCCGAGCCCGTAGAGATCGTCAACCACCAGATTAAGGCGAACTGGGCTAGGCTGCTCCCAAAGAGTGAAAATGCTTGAGCACTCCAAAAGGTCGCAAACTGTAGTTTCCACGATCGCATAGATCCACCTTATGTTTATCTAAGAGAATAAATCCTGAAATTTAGGGAACAAAATGGTACAATAGAGTATGGTATTTAGAGCAAGGAGGTGCGCGCCTTTGTCCGTGCTCGTCGCTGCTCCTTCGGCTTCGCAAGCTCAATCAAGACTTGCTTCCCTCGCTGCCATAAGCTTGTCTCTTCAGGCACGTTCGCTTCATCTGCATTCTGCGCTGAACCTTGCTCTCGATCTGGCTGAAAATAGTGCTCGAGCTCATATTCACGGAGTCGGTTATGCATGATAATCTCCTCTGCAAAATTTGTTCATTAACTTGATGATTTTTGCCAGATCATCAGACTGTCATTTCATCAAGTTGATAATTATTACCAATTCAACTGTGGATTATCATAGCATCTCGGCAAAATATTGTCAATACCTTGATTATATTTGCCATAAGTTTTGCAGTTTTTTATTCAGTACGGCAAGCATATGTTAGATATTCCGCATAGAGAACAGATCAAAGAGGCTTGGCGATCGTTCGTTGCGACGGGGCACTGTGAGGAAGACAAGATAGCAGCACCTATTTTGCGTTCTTGGAAGCGCTGTAGTTCGCTTCAATTCCATCCCTCTCGTCCTCCAATTGAAATAAGGCAAGCACAGCCTCCAAGCTACGACATCAGTGCCTTCGCGCGCTCGGTCATGGAGGATCTCTATCAATTTGTTGCCAGCCCTGGCTTCGTAATTATGCTGGCCGATGCCAACTGCACAATTCTCTCGATTGTAGGAGACGAGCAGTTGAGCGAGCATTTAGCAGAGTTAGGTTTGGGCTTGGGCAGCTGTTGGCACGAAGAACGGATTGGCACTAATGCGATTGACCTCGCCCTTCGCGAAGTGATGCCGATTCAAACCATCGCCCACGAACACTACCTCGAGCATTGCCACAACTTGGCCTGCAGTGCAGCGCCCTTCTTCGATGTCGCCGGACAATCTTTGGGGGCTATAGCGATCGTCTGTCAAGCCAATACCGCCCATATGCACACTTTGGGCATGGTCACGGCGGCAGCTCAAGCGCTCGACAATCAGCTCCGTCACGACCAGCTTCTGGCCGAAAGCTACGATCATCTAACCGAGTTCAACGCCGTGCTCGAAAGCATGAGCGATGGCCTCATTTTGGTAACCCCTCAAGGCAATCTGCGCCGCATCAATTCGCGCGCAGAACAGCTTTTAATGATCAACCAGCGTACGGCTGCAGGGCAAAAACTCGAAGATATCTTGGAACTGCCGAGCGCCTTACGCCAAGCCCTACAACAACAGGCAGAGCTCAAAGAGCAAGAGTTGGTCTTTAAGCTCAAACACGGGCATGTAGCAGCCATGTGTGGGCTACGCCTGATGTATGATCGTAGCCACCGCTATTTGGGCGCTTTAATCACATTGCGCCCCACTCAGTCGGTCCATCGGCTTGTACAACAAGTGGTGGGAGCACAAGCTCAATTCAGTTTTAGCGATATTGTGGGCGAAAGCGAAGTGATGGCGATTGTGCGCCACCAAGCGCGCATCGCAGCCAATTCTGATGTGCCACTCACGCTCTATGGCGAGCCCGGGGTTGGCAAAAATATGCTAGCTCAGGCCATTCACAACGCCAGCAGCCGCCACAACGGCCCCTTCATTAGCTTCAATTGTGCCGCGTTGCCGCGCACCCAACTGAGCGCCGAGCTGTTCGGAATCGAAGGGATCGATTCGGGCCATAACCAACGCGTTGGTCGCCCAGGCAAGCTCGAACTAGCCCAAGATGGCACGCTCTTCCTAGAGGAGGTGGGCGCGCTGCCGCTCGATATCCAAACCGATCTATTGCGTGTGATCGAGACCCGCCACAATATCCGCGATGGTGGACGGCGGGTAGTGCCAGTCAATGCCCGCATCATTGTCACTAGCACCCGGCATCTCGAAGATCTGGTTGCAGAAGGCCATTTTCGACGCGAATTGGCTAGTTGTTTGAGCATGATCAGCATCGATGTGCCACCCCTGCGTGAACGGGGCGACGATCTGCTGCTGCTGATCGGCCAGATCTTGCCTCGCCTTAACGAGCAGCTGGGTAAATACGTAGTCTTTGAGCCAGAAGCGCTCGAAGCGTTGCGTCTCTATAGTTGGCCCGGCAATATCCGCGAGCTCGAGGTTAGCCTCGAACAACTCCTCCACAACACCGAAAAGAGCGTGCTCTGCTTGAGCGACCTACCTAGTCATATCGCTCAAGCCGCACAAGAAGCACCAACCCCTTTAAGCGTCTCGTACAACCACGCCGAGCGAGACGCTATAATGCGCGCTGCTCGCCAAGCAGGCGGTCATTTAGGCCTTACGGCTGATTTATTGGGCATTAGCCGCGCAACACTATGGCGAAAAATGCGCCGTCTTGCCATATCTCGCGATGATCTTGGACGCTAAATTCGGTATTGCAATATTGCAACATGCTTTTTCATGACATGTTGCAATATTGCAACAAAATTTGTGAAAAGTGTGTAAGAAAGGCTTGACGTGCGCTTTTTATGCGTGCTACACTTCTTCAAACAGTAGATACAGATGTATATGAGAGGTTATCTTCAACGACGAGGGTATCCAAGTATCTCGTTTCTGCTCCTTTCCTCGCGATTATATTCGAATTCCATAACTCTCTCTCTATCTTTGTTTGTCTAGATCGCTCATAGATGCATTAGGTCTAGACAGGGTAAATGATCGTCCTTTTGCTTCCATTCATTTAGAAAGGAGGTTAGGCTATTCGTTTGTCCCAAAATTAACACCTCTTAAAGAATATAAACAACTTCTAGTTATTTTCTAACATTATTATGATTGCTTCCATGCGTAACAGAAAGGAGGCTATTCTATTCTTTTGTCTTCAAAACGAAAAGGAGGCATACGATAGAGACCTAACTATCTATTTATTCGCTTAGCATCCGAAAAAAATTGGAAACAAAGGCTTTCGTGCGTAGTCAGACTATGTCGCATACTCAACGGTTCACATTCTGGTTTGGGAGCATGGATATCTAAGGAGACTTCCCTATGAGCAGCTTTGTTGGCGAATTAGTAGGTACAATGATCCTCGTCCTGCTGGGCAACGGTGTGGTTGCTAACGTCTTGCTAAGCCGTTCAAAAGGTCAAAACACGGGTTGGATCGTGATCACAGCTGGCTGGGCTTTCGCAGTTATGTCGGGCGCTTTTGTTGCTTCCGCACTTGGTAGCCCAGGTGCTGATCTCAACCCGGCAGTCACCATAGCTGTTATGATCCGTGGTGGCTATGATGCTGGCACTAGCATTATGCACATTATTGCCCAAATGATCGGTGCCATCATTGGCGCAATCTTGGTCTATCTTGCCTATCTTCCACACTGGGGCGTTACAGAAGATCCCGGTCTGAAACTAGCCTGTTTCAGCACTGGGCCTGCTATTCGCAATCCCGGAGCCAACGTCGTGACCGAGGCGATCGGCACCTTCGTATTAGTCTTTGTGATCTTCGCCATCTTCTCTGCCAGTGGCAACACTACTGGTAGCCCCGCCTCTGGTCTTGGGCCTTACTTGGTCGGCTCGTTGGTTTGGGGTATCGGTCTCAGCTTAGGTGGTCCGACTGGATATGCCATCAACCCAGCTCGTGACCTTGGGCCGCGCATCGCCCACGCCATTCTACCTATTCCCGGCAAAGGCGACTCTGATTGGGGCTACTCGTGGGTTCCGGTTGTAGGGCCGATCATCGGTGGTATCATCGCCGCGATTTTGGCGATGGTCTTTGCTATGTAATTGCGTATAATACAAGCTACATAGCGCATGTTCTCGGCATATACCCAAGTTTGGGTTTGGCTGTAAACGAAGATTGCTAAGGGAGTTGTACCGTGAAAAAGTTAATAAACTCGCCGGAGAGTGTCGTTAAAGATGCACTGGCGGGCATGCAAGCGGCTCATCCGGATCTGATCAGAGTACAATATGACCCCGATGTGATTGTGCGAGCGGACGCCCCTGTCAAGGGAAAAGTTGGCTTGGTTTCAGGTGGCGGTAGCGGCCACGAGCCATTACACGGCGGTTTTGTGGGCAAGGGTATGCTCGATGCCGCTTGTCCGGGAGCGGTCTTCACCTCTCCAGTACCCGACCAGATGTTAGAGGCAACTAGGGCGGTGAACGGCGGCGCAGGCGTGCTCTACATCATCAAAAACTATACAGGAGACGTGCTCAATTTCGAGATGGCTGCCGAACTGGCCGCCGCCGAGGGCATCGAAGTGGCGAGCGTCGTAACCGACGATGATGTAGCGGTACAAAATAGCACATGGACAGCCGGTCGGCGCGGTGTTGGTGTTACGGTCTTAGTTGAAAAGATCGTTGGAGCTGCCGCCGAAGCTGGCGCAAACTTGGCAGAGTGTAAACGCATCGCCGAAAAGGTCAACGCCCAAGGGCGCTCTATGGGTATGGCGCTCACACCCTGTACGGTGCCAAGCGCAGGCACGCCGGGCTTCATTCTGGCCGACGACGAGATGGAAGTCGGTATCGGCATTCACGGCGAACCGGGGCGTCGACGTGAAAAGATCACAACCGCCGATAAGATCGCCGAGATGCTCGCAACGCCGATTATCGAAGACCTGCCCTTCCAGAAGGGCGACTCGGTCTTGGCATTTGTCAACGGTATGGGTGGCACACCCCTGATCGAACTCTACCTTATGTACAATGAGCTAGCCAAGATACTAAACGAGCGAGGCATCACAATCACCCGCAACCTCGTAGGTAACTATATCACCTCGCTCGAAATGGCTGGTTGTTCATTTACCTTGCTCAAACTCGACGATGAATTGACCAAGCTGTGGGATGCACCGGTCCATACAGCCGCACTACGCTGGTGAAAGGAACATTCCGCGCATCCTGTAGCGGCGAGATCGAAAAAAGCAGGGAGCGAGTATGGTATAGTAGATAGTACAACTATTACACTTGACCCTACTCCTCCTCGCCAGGTGTTAAGTATAGGCCGTCAACCACGATCTTAGGCGGTCTTCATCTGGATCTGAAATATCAACGCCGGATCAGGTGCCTTTAGTGTTACCTCCTTCACATTCGCGTAGCATCGTAAGGGGTTTGAGATGCAGATCACTAGCGAACACATTCTTCGTTTTCTTGAACATGTCGCTGCAACCATAAAGGACCAGCGCGATTACCTCACTCAGCTCGACTCTGCAATCGGCGATTCTGATCACGGCATAAACCTCGACCGAGGTTTCAACGCAGTAAGCACGAAATTGCCGACAGTTGCCGACAAAGATATCGGGACGATTCTTAAAACAGTTGGAACCACGCTTGTCTCCACAGTTGGAGGTGCGAGTGGGCCGCTCTATGGTACGGCCTTCCTACGGGCAGGCATGGCAACAGCAGACCGTTTTGAACTGAGCGAAGACGATCTGGTAGTAGCCCTGCAAGCTGCTCTTGAAGGTATTCAAGCGCGCGGCAAAGCGCAACGAGGCGAAAAAACCATGGTCGATGCGATCGCGCCCGGTATCGATAGCCTAAAAGAGGCACTAGCAGCTGGCGACGATTTGATCAGTGCATTGCAGAAGGCTTGTGAGGCGACGCGCCAAGGCATGGAAGCCACCATACCCATGTTGGCAACTAAAGGGCGAGCCTCGTATCTCGGCGAGCGAAGCATTGGCCACCAAGATCCGGGCGCGACATCAGCTTACTTTATAGCCCGAGCGCTTTTGGAAACACTACAATCGGCTAGCTAATCCGTTGAATGTCTGTGTATCTAAGACAAGGAGGTCTTTAATCTCATGTCAAAATATGCTGCCGCAATTGACCAAGGTACGACCAGCACCCGTTGTATGATTTTCGACCATGCTGGTCAAGTCGTTAGTAGTGACCAGAAAGAACACGAGCAGATCTATCCCAAGCCGGGTTGGGTCGAACACGATCCTCAGGAGATCTGGACCCGTACCCAGGAGGTGATCAGCGGCGCGCTGCGCAAGGGCAATATCGAGATCAACGAACTGACTGCGATCGGTATCACCAACCAACGCGAAACAACCGTCGTTTGGAACCGCCATACTGGCCGACCCTACTATAACGCGATTGTATGGCAAGATACCCGCACCGACTCGATTATTTCTGCTTTGGAAAAAGAAGGCGGCCAAGACCGCTTCCGCGCCAAAGTTGGTCTGCCGTTGGCGACCTACTTCTCCGGCCCCAAGATCCGCTGGATGCTCGACAATGTGGCAGGCTTGCGCGAAGCCGCCGAAGCTGGCGACGCGATCTTTGGTAATATCGATACCTTCTTGACTTGGTGGCTGACCGGTGGCCCCAACGGCGGTGTCCACATCACCGATGTGACCAACGCAGGCCGCACCATGCTTATGAACCTCGAAACCCTCAATTGGGACGACGAGATCATCAGCATCTTAGGTATTCCCAAGTCGATGCTGCCCGAGATCCGCTCTTCCAGCGAAGTCTATGGCTACGCAGTCGGTGCACTGGGCGGTGTTCCTGTGGCAGGCATTTTGGGCGACCAACACGCTGCAATGGTGGGCCAAACCTGCTTCAATCCGGGCGAAGCCAAGAACACCTACGGCACTGGCTGTTTCATGTTGCTCAATACTGGCGAGCGAATCGTACCCTCCAAGAGCGGTCTGCTCACTACTATGGGCTATAAATTCGGTGATCAGCCAGCCGTCTACGCGCTGGAAGGTTCGATCGCAATCACCGGCGCTCTGGTACAATGGCTACGCGATAACCTTGGACTGATCAAGACCAGCCCCGAGGTCGAAGAGCTGGCCGCGACGGTCGAAGATAACGGCGGCATCTACTTTGTGCCTGCTTTCTCCGGCCTCTACGCGCCCTACTGGAAGAGCAACGCGCGCGGCGCTATCGTTGGCATGACCCGTTATGTCAACCGAGGCCACATCGCTCGCGCCACTTTGGAGGCGACCGCCTTCCAAACCCGCGAAGTGCTGGACGCAATGGAAGCCGACTCGGGCGTGAAGCTCAGCTCGCTCAAGGTCGACGGCGGTATGGTCTATAACAACCTATTGATGCAGTTCCAAAGCGATATCTTAGGCGTACCAGTTATTCGCCCGAAGGTCGCCGAGACAACCGCACTTGGTGCTGCCTACGCAGCAGGCCTAGCGACCGGTTTCTGGAAGAATCTCGACGAACTGCGCCAAAACTGGGGCATGGACAAGACCTGGGAACCCAATATGGAGCAGGGCAAGCGCGAAAAGCTCTATAGCGGTTGGAAGAAAGCCGTCACCCGCACGTTTGATTGGATCGAAGCAGAATAAGTTCTCTTGGTCCATACGATCATAATCGTCGCAGTGCAGTTTGATCGACGGCGCTCAAACTGCACTGCATTCGAGAGGGGTCTCGCGCAGGTGTTGAAACGTCAATGAGGTTTGAAAATGGTAAGTTTACTGCTCGTTTCGCATAGCGCGACGCTGGCCGAAGGGGTAAAAGAGCTCGCCAGCCAAGTGGCAGGCGACGCAGTTCAGATAGCCGCCGCTGGCGGTACGTCGGAAGGGACGATTGGCACCAGCGTCGATCGGATCGAGGCGGCCCTTAAAAGCTTGCCAAGTGACGACGGCGTCTTGGTCTTGGTCGATCTAGGCAGCGCCGTTATGAGTGCCGAGATCGTGCTTGAACAATACGCGATCCCCTATCAAATCAGCAATGCGCCCCTCGTTGAAGGAGCTGTGTTTGCCGCTGCCCACGCCTCGATCGGTGCCAGTCTTGAAGAAGTGGCTAAAGAAGCCGAAAAAGCACGAGACTTAGTCAAGGTACATGCATGAGCGAAATTACCTTAACCATTAATCACCCAGCTGGACTGCATTTGCGCCCGGCACGCCAGTTTTTTCAAACAGCTGCACGTTTTGCAAGCAAAATCACCATCAGAAACCTCGATCGTAACCCGCAAGACGAGGCCGATGCAAAAAGCTTATTCGATATTATGCGCATCGGTGTTTCTCAGGGCCATACAGTGCAGGTGCGTGCAGAAGGCGACGATGCAGAAGAAGCATTACAAGCGCTTCAAGCACTGGTCGATTCCAATTTTGGCGAATAAGCAAGCGAAATCGCAGCCATTTGTCATAAGCAGCTTAGCTTATGGGTAGGCTTTGTATAGCCAAAGAAGTCTACCTTAACACCATTAGCAATCAAAACTCCACAAGAAGATATCACCATGAGCGTAGAAACACAGACGTTGCAGGGAAGCGGTGGTGCGCAAGGCATCACCCAAGGCGTCGCATACCTTTATAAACCCCATTCCCACAGCGACAAAGGCTTATATATCTTGAATGGCGACGCTGCCAAGCAACAGTTCCAACAAGCCCAGCAGCAGGTTGTAGCCCGGCTCGATCAGCTTGCCCAAGACTTGAACAAACAGGGCAAAACCGACGAAGCCGCCATTTTCGAAGCCCAAGCAGCTCTTGTGCTCGATAACGCGCTGCAAACACGCGTCTCTAGCCGCATCGATAGTGGCACAACCCTAGCTGAGGCCATTCGGGCTGCCAGCGAAGACATGGCCCAAACTATGGCCGCCCTTGATGACCCCTATTTTCAAGAGCGGGCAGCTGATATGCGCTCAATCGGCGATATGCTTCTCTCTGCTTTGGGCGAAAAGGTCACTTGGGACGATCTACCGAACAATAGCATTATTTTGGCACACGATCTTTCGCCAGCCGAGACCGCCGAACTGCCCATGGGGCGGATCGTGGGCTTCGCCACCGCCGCTGGAGGACCAACCAGCCACACCGTTATTCTTGCTCGAGCACTTGGCATTCCCGCCGTTGTGGGCATCGGGTCAGAGCTGCTTGAAATACCCAGCGGCACCGAGCTGATACTCGATGGCAATACTAAACGCTTGATCGTAGCACCAGATTCAGCGACCCAAGCCGAGGCCCAACAACAGATCGCCGCTTACCAAGCCAGCTTAGCGAGCCAAAGCCGCCTGCGCCACAAGGCGGGCGCCAGCGCCGACGGGCATGCGATCGGGCTGTGGGCTAATATCGGTCGTCCCGAAGAGGCCGAACGTGCTTTTGAAATGGGCGCCGAAGGCATCGGTCTCTTTCGTAGCGAGTTTCTCTTTCTCGAGCGCTCTACGCCCCCGAGCGAAGACGAGCAGACCCAAGCCTACCGCGCTGCTCTCAGCAGCATGCACGGTCGTCCGGTCGTGATCCGCACGCTCGATATCGGCGGCGACAAGCCGCTGCCCTATCTGCCCATGCCCGCCGAGGCGAACCCCTTCCTCGGCACGCGCGGTCTTCGCCTCTGTATGCAACACAGCGAACTCTTCCAAACCCAACTGCGCGCCCTGCTACGCGCGGCAACCGATGGCGATCTCTGGATCATGCTGCCTATGGTGGCTAGCCTCGATGATCTGCGTTGGGCCCGAGCCGAGCTGCAAAAGGCCGCCCAATCGCTGCAGGCCCAGCACATCTTGCACAAAGCCGATGTGAAGCTAGGGGTTATGATCGAAACACCCGCCGCCGTTACAATTGCCGATCTGCTCGCTCGTGAAGCCGATTTCTTCAGTATCGGCAGCAACGATCTAGCCCAATACACTCTCGCGGTCGATCGCGGCGACCCCGAGCTAGCGCGGCGTTACCCCGCCGACTCGCTGCCGGTTTTGCGCCTAATGGCCTACGCCGCTGCAACCGCTCGTCGAGCTGGCATTCCGATCGGTATTTGTGGAGAGCTAGGCGGCGACCTCACCCTCGCGCCGATCTTAGCGGGTCTCGGCATCGAAAAGCTCAGCATGACGCCGGCGCTGATCCCTGCGGTTAAAGAGCGCCTCTTGAGCCTTAGCTTCGCCGAAATGCAGCGCCAAGCCCTAGAAGCCTGTCAATGGGATACGCTCCCCAATTAATGCTACATCCGATTGGTTATTTTTGATCTTCGGCAGAGTGATACTTAGCACTTTTGTTGCGTGAAACTTCGCGCCACTATGCCAAAGTTCACAAAAGGATATCACGGCGGACAGTAACACCGCTCATCTGACAATAGAACAGTGATCTAACCGAATGTTGTAGAAGGCAGCTTTTCGCTCTGCGAGGCTGCCTTTTGTGTTTCCCAAGGCGGCTTGGTCTTTTGCCCAAAGAGGGCGGCTAGCGCGTCCGCCTACGGCTATCAACAGCTCGCCCGTAACCAAGCTGTTGTAGCTGTGTGTCGAGAGACCACCCCAAAACACAACGATTCAAGCGGATTTCGTATTAGCACTTTTTGTTGTGTGATAGCAAATCCAGTTGATTACTTTCTCTTTGGCCTTTGGCAGAGCGGAACGTGACTCTTTTTGTTGTGTGAGCCGTTTTTGTTTTTCTGCGTTACAAGAGCACAAGTCTTTAAACAGATTTGGTGTGAGATTTCCCTCGTTTGGGGTCTTAGAAGGCGCTGTGGGGCTAGTAGTAGACACCCTTCTCCCGCAATGCGGGAGAAGGGCTGGGGATGAGGGCAGGATCAGCCATTTGGTAGCCGGAGGCGGACGCGGTTGAGACCGAATGGGAGGGTGGGCTGTCGCCGCCAGCCCATTGAAGGCAGCAATTGGGGATGCTATGAAGGAAAGAGAAGTGGATTATTACAAAACATCGGCTCTGGCAAAGGCTAGAAAAGCATTATCGATCTGAAGTGATTCGCTAGAAAGAGGATTTGGAGAAGATGATCGGCTAATCGAATGAATACTACACAAAATAGTAAATATTAGGTTAAGACGACCTTATTCATTAAAAAATGGTTAAATATTAAGACGAGGCCCTGTGATAAAAAGTACAAAGTCAAAAAAGAGTTAAGTGGATTTTTTGAGAACTTTTGTGGATTTATTTAGGAAAATATTTCAGCATAAGAAAGAAAAGATCATCACATAGTTTCAACGGTCTTTAAATCAGCGCATCCAGTCGATCAACCGATCGATGCAGGTTTAAGCTGGCTTTCCAAACCCTATGAACAGCAAAGCAGAAGCGCCTTTGAAAAAATTAGGCTTTTCAGCTTATTCTCGTTTTTTCTGGGGTAGAACGTTGTCAATAGCAAAGGTGAGGGTCTCTTGCCGATGCGAGTAACTGTATAACGTCAGATTGTATTATGGTATGCTATGGCCGAAGGTGGCACTTGAGTTAGTCAACTATACTGTTTTATTAAGAATATTTCCAAAACTCCAATAAAAATAGACTTTCGTTAAGAAGTATAACCATTTTTCATAAGTACTGTAGTATAGTTGCGAAATGGTAATATGATCAAGTATTATTACAACTGTGCCCACGTCCTTCTCTGCATATTGATTTAAGGAGCACAGCATGCCCGCCAAACGAATCGTTTCTCGGATGGTTTTGCTTGCCTTGCTAGTAGCACTGGTAATCCCATTCGCCCAGTCTGCTAGCGCTCATGGCCCTGGTCATGGTCACGGACATGGACCAACACCTCCAACACCGCCGGCTGCGCATCTGCGCATCGGTGTGTTCGCACAGTCCATTCCCGCGATGGCAGCTGTATCAGAGGGATTCTACGCGGACTACAACTTGACTGTTGAGTATCTCCAAGTGAGCTCTTCGACCCAGCAGTTCGAGTATCTGCGCGATGGTCTCTACGATATCGTTATGACCTCGCCCGACAACGTGGCGAACTATCGCCTCAATAGCAGCAATGCATTGGGTGCGACCATCGACCAAATCGCCTTCCTGGGCCTCGACAACGCTCAGAAGCTGGCACTGGTTACCCAGCCGGGCATCAGCTCGCCCAGCGAGTTGGCAGGAAAAGTGATCGCAGTTGACTCGCCCAGCTCGGGCTTTGCATATGTGATCTACGAGATTTTGGCGCAATATGGTCTGCAGCGCGATGTTGACTACACCGTCCTTCCGGTCGGTGGCGTTTACCAGCGCTATGTGGGCCTCTTGAACGGCGACTTCGACGCCACTCTGTTGAGCAACGGCTTCGAGACCCGCGCCGAAAACGCTGGTTACCCGCTGTTCGACACCGTGAGCGACATTGCTGACCCCTACCTGGGTCTGGTTGCTGCAGCCAAGACCTCTTGGTTGAACGCTAACCGCGACGTTGCTCTGCGCTTCTCGAAGGCTTACATCAAGGCTGTCCGCTGGTCGCTCGACCCGGCCAACCGCGATGCTGCCATTCAACTGCTGATGACCAACCAAGGCTTGACGCAGTCTTTGGCCGAGCAATTCTATGACCTTCAGGTCACCCCCGGCATTGGTAACATTGCCGAGGCCGAGATCGATCGCGAAGCACTCTACAATGTTCTAGTGCTGCGCAACAAGTACAATGGTTTCGATCAGCCGCAGAACCTGCGCCGGCTTTCGAACCCGGGCCAGCTCTACACCTTGGACTTCCAGCGTGAAGCTATCCGTGAGCTGCGCAAAGAGAGCAACCCCGGACCTGGCGGTCCCGGTAACGGCGGTCCTGGCGGCCCCGGTAACGGTGGCCCTGGCGGCCCCGGTAACGGCGGTCCTGGTGGTCCCGGTAACGGTGGTCCTGGTGGTCCCGGTAACGGCGGCCCCGGCGGTCCTGGCCACGGCGGCCCCGGCCATGGCCCTGGCGGTCACTAAATCTATCGGATTTATCGGTAAACATCACTAAATAGGTACGGTTTGGATTGAGAAGCCGTGGTGCACAACAACTCTATGGTAGAACTTCGTTTATGGCGCGAAGCTCTACCATAGAAACTATATAAGCACCTCACTTAACTCTCAATTTTTGTGAAAATATTCTCAGATCTCGTTTTGCATCGCAAAAGACAGAGGCTTTAATGAAACACTACATCGCACACATACTCCGTTGTTTTGTGTTATTTGCATTTGTTGTAGCAAGCACGGCTTGTAGTTCTGTCGCCACTCCAAGTAGTTCTGTCGCCACTCCTACAACCGAATCGATTCGTGTCGCTCTTGTACTTTCAGGTTCCGCTGCAGATGGTGGTTGGGGCAGTGCTGGCGTAGAAGGCTTGCGCAAGCTACGCGACCTGCACGGCGCAGAAATCGATTACACCGAAGTGTCGGCCTATACTGGCGCAGAGGCGCTGCCAGACGACTGGGCGCAGGCCTTCAAAAAGTATGCTGAAGATGGTTACGACATTATCTTCGCCCACGGACGCTGGTTCGATGGCCTGATCGCCGAGATCTCGCCAAACTACCCCGACGTTCGCTTTGTGGTCACCGGAGGCAACGGCAGCGGCCCGAACTACGCCTCTGTCACGCTCAAAAATGAGGAAGCTGGCTATCTCTTGGGCATCATCGCTGGAATGTTGACCAAAAACGGCAAAATCGGCGTGGTGGTTGGAACCCAACTCCGACCAGTAATGTCGACGGCTGAGGCCTTTGCAGATGGCGTTAAAGCGATCAATCCCAACATCGAACTCTACCAACGCGTTCTAGAAGATCAAGGCCCAGATAACCCCGACAAGCACCTCAACAACCAAGATGGCGCCAACGATGTCACACAAGAGTTGGTCGATGAAGGGGTAGATCTGCTCTTCTTGCATGCGACGGCTGCTAATATCGGTGCGATCAAGATCGCGAAAGAGCACAATATCCCCGTTTTAAACTATGGAAAAGATCTAACGAATATTGCTCCTGGAATAGTTATCGCCAATGGTTTACAGATCATTCCGGCGACAATGGAGGTTATGCTCAAAAACTATAAGGAGAATTCGTTCGAAAATAAAAATTACCTTATGGGCCTGAAAGAAGGCGCGGTAGACCTTTCGCCTTTGTCGGTTGAATACATTCCAAGCGATATTCAAGAGAAAGTCAAAGAGGTCGAACAAGGCCTTATTGACGGTACTATTAAGCTAGAAAGCCAACGATGACCGTTCACGAATCCGAACTGAAGCCCAAATCATGGCAATTTGAAGTGCCACAACAACGTCTTGCTTGGAAGGTGAGCTTCATTGTCATCGTAATGGGCGGTATGCTCCTTCTCACTTCTATTGCGGCCTTTATCTTGATGCAACAAGTGGCCCAAACAGAAGAAGAGCGCGCTCAAGCCCAAGAGCAGGCGCGTATTGCGAATCAGCTGCGAGGTTATGTGCAATACCAGACCTCGCATACGCTTGATATGCTCTGGTCGCGCACCAACCATACCCAAGACCTCTTTATTGTCGATCGCCAGTTTCGTGAAGATATCGAACTGGCACGAAACTTCCCGGGCGTTGGTGAAGAAGAGCTACAACTCTTAGACGATCTCGCCAAGCAGCAAGCCGAATATAAGTCTATCAGCGACCAAATGATCTCAGCGAGCACATCGGGACGTGACACCGACGCAGCTGCGCTCTGGGTTGTTGGCAAAGAGATGGCTGCACGCACCTACGACCTTGCAGATCGCTACTACGTTTTACAAAAAAACAAGGCCGAGGCAGCCCGTCAAATGACCTTGCAACGTCGTGCAACCGGGACAATCTTCTTAGGTATCAGCGTCGTTATCGCGTTAGCGCTCGGCATCATGATCTCATCGATCATCAGCCGACCGATCACCCGAACGCTCAACCAGCTCACAGTTGCGGCGCAAGAACTTGCAACCGGAAAGCTCTCGCCGGTCGAGGTCAACTCGAACGATGAGCTAGGGGTCTTGGCGCGTGCCTTCAACAGCATGGCCGCCGAGCTGTCGGCCCAACACGAGGCTCAAAAGAACTGGAACCTCGAGCTTGAACAGCAGGTCACTGCGCGCACCCAAGAACTGCAAGAGGCGCTTAACCGACAACAAAACTTGCTCCAGACCATTCGAGATATGTCGACCCCGGTGCTGCCCGTTCTGAACGGCGTCTTAGTTATGCCCTTGATCGGCGTACTCGACACCAAACGCATGGAACAGGTTCAGCACACGATTATGCACAGCCTTAGCGAATACCACGCCCACACGATCATTCTCGATGTCACCGGTCTACCCTTGATCGACACCAGTGTTGCCAAGCAACTCATCGTGGGCATGCAACAAGCGCGGCTCTTAGGCGCCCAAAGCATTGTCGTAGGTATCACGCCCGAGGTCGCCCACACCCTTGTTCAGCTTGGAATCGACTTTGGCAGCTTCCGCACCTTGATCGACCTGCAAAGCGCGCTGCTAACCGTCATCAAAGAGCGCGGTATCGATGTGAACAAGGCAGCCTAAACTCGCCTCATCAAACAACAAAGACACGTTACGGCTGGCTTGTCCGTAACGTGTCTTTTTTGTAGCAACTCTTTAAGTATTTGGTCTTCGCTTTCCCTGTTTCTGCCCGTCGCTACCAAAGCTATGCTCACCAGAGCAGTATTCTGGCGGTCTGGTCCTTTCCTCAAAGCAGGTCGCTAGCGCGTCCGCCTCCGGCTACCAGATGGGAATCCTGCCCTCACCCCCCGGCCCCCTCTCCCGCACTGCGGGCGAGGGGGTGAATGTTGAGCTTGTATGTGATTTCGCGTAGCGAAATCGCATACAACATCTCTGCGTTCTGTGCTCTCAAGGATACTTCCGCGATGGTATGCGAACGATCGCCTGTTGCTGCCGACACGACTGTTGGCTAATGCATAGATGCGGGAGAAGGGAGCACTACTAGCCCCCAAAGCGCCTTCCGACACCCTCAACGAGAGAAAAACAGCGTGGCAACACAGGCATGTGCTGCTCTGCCGCAAAAAGAAAGCCCTACAAAATCTGTTTGAATCGTTGGCTTTGGGGGTTTTCGGCACACACAAATAGAAGCCTCGTTTGTTGGGCGGGATGTTGGTAGCCGTAGGCGGACGCGCCAAGGAATGAATGGAAGGGCAAGAGCTAGCCGCAGCAATCTGAAGAAAGCAAACGGAATCTAGCACGACGCCAAGTAATACCAAATCCGTTTAAAGAGGTGCATGCTCTTAACTCAGAAAAACGAAAAGCCGGGAAAAGGCTTGTGTGCGATTTTGCGCGGCCGCGCAAAATCGCACACAACAAAAGAGTCACGTTCCGCCTGATTTGGTATAAAGCTCTGCATCTAAACCGAAGCATAAACAGCAAATTCTAGCTTGTCTATGCAGCCTTCAGCTTGCCCCAAACGTTCCGCCCTTTCTGACACACCAGCATTAGACTGAGGCGGCCTAAGAGACAAGCTCAGGGGCGATCTCTGCCTCGCCACGGTAGCGTTGGCCGAACCAAACCAGCGCGACCAAGCCCAACATAACCCCGAACCAAAGCGTACAGAAACGAATGATCAGGGTTGCCGCGCTCGCTGCGCCGCTGCTCATGCCCACCAAAAAGACCAACAAGCCAGCGCTGCTCGCCTCTGAAGCACCCAGACCGCCCGGCAAGAAGGAAACCAAGCCAAACAGGGTGCTGGCCGCAAAAACAAAGGTCGCTTGCAGCAAGAGCAGAGCCGAACCTTCGATGCCCAAGCCGGTCAGTACATAGTAAAAAGCCACGCACTCGAAGCCCCACGAGACGAAGCTGATCAGGGTCGAAACCAAAATCACCTTCCAACCCATCAACTGCAGCGTGCTTTCGTAGATATCGCGCAGACGAGGAGCGATCTTATTGCCCAAAGGCAAACGCTCGATAAAAGCGATCATCCACTCAACAAAGGGCCGAAATTGCAACAACACGATCCCAACAATACTGCCGACCAACAGCACAACAAAGGCCAGACGGGCTGGTGGGTAAAGCGTCAGCCCCAAGGCCATCAGCAGCAGCATGGCCAGGCCATCGGTGAGGCGCTCGGCCAGCACAATCGGTGCGCTCGTGGTGATCGGCGTGCCGTTCACCCGCTTAAGCAAGTACGATTTAAACACCTCGCCGATTTTGCCGGGCGTCACCGACATCACCATGCCCGCCGTGAACATCAAGGCGCTATCAAGGTAATTGACCTTGTTATGCACGGCGAGCCGATGGAGGTAGTAGTCCCATTTGGCCCAACGCAACACATAGTTCAAGCAGGTAAAGCCCAAAATCGCGGGAATAGAGATCCATTGAAATGTACTAAAGCTTGTGCCTACTTCGCGCAGATCGCCTAATAGGGCGAGCACAAGCACAACCAGCATACCTAAAATCACCGAAGGGATAAGCTTCCCTTTCAGGCTCGCTAACGACATAAAAGGCCTCCAAGTAGCGTAGGGCAACCGCACCCTACCTGCCAGCAGATAAAGCTATTATAGCGGTAGTCGCTAGCAAGAAGGCAAATCGTTGAGCAAGGCCATAGTTTATTCAAAAAGTTCTGCATTCACCATTCAAAACATTTGTTCGTATATCTTGCAAGCACTTTATTTCATCAACACGCTATTCACCGATTTATCCCACATTATCCCAACTTATCCCACACTATCCCACATGTTTTCCCAAATCTGTGGGATAAAGCCCGATCTCTGTTCCATTATTCACCAAAAAAACGAACAAATGTATCAAAATAATCTATGGTATGATGATACAGGGAAAGCACTATTCACAGGTGCCAGCCAACCTCCTAAGTCTCAGCCAAAATGTTTACTTGTAAGGTAATAGCTTTTCAGCCGATCCGGCCTGATACTAGGAGCATAGCTGGAAGGGAGGTAAGAAAGCTTAGCCAGCTGCAAGTCCAAAAAGCTAGCGTTCGTAGCAAATTGCAGAGTAGTTCATTCGATTAACAAATAATCGCTTTCTTTTTAAAAGAGCAGGCTGTTTACGCATCTATACAGAAATTCTATTTATTTTATGCAAAAATAGAATAGTTTCCTGGCTACTTAGACCAAAAAAAGCCCTGTAGCACCCTTCTTTGGACGCATTACCCATCCATGGGGGCCTATAGTCTACAGAACATCGTCCTAATTGCTGGATTCAAAAGCATCTAGGCCACAGAAAAAGGCCTGTCTCAGTCGTTTGCGTTATAGACACACCTATGCTATACTCGGGCCTACTCAGTCTATTATACGATGATGTAGTGCGATGGAATGCTAAAAAATCAACCTTCCTAGGTTGTATTTTTATGCCCCGTGTGATATACTTGATTGTGAAAGAGTTCTCAAAGTTCAGGTGAAGGGAGTCGCCATCTATGCGAAACCGGCTGCTCATAATATTTGGCGCTGTGCTGCTGGTTGGATTAGTGTTGGCATTCTTCGGCGTCAAAATGACGCAAGATGACCTGCACATCTCGGCGAAAGCCGAACCACTAGCCTGTATCGGCGGAACCCTCATGGGCGACGCATGTTCGGAAGGTACCATTCTTCCGATCACCAATTCGCTTGTCATGACGGTTCTCGTTGATCTGTTACTGTTGGGACTGATTGTTGCTGGCACACGGCGCATGCAATTGGTTCCACGCGGCTTGCAAAACGTACTCGAATTGCTCGTTGGCGGTGTGTACGACTTTGCAAAAAGTATCGACCAGAAGAATGTTGCTAAGTTCTTCCCTCTACCGATGACCATCTTTGTTTTCTTCCTTGTAGCGAACATGTTGGCATTGGTACCGGGCGTTGGCAGCATTGGTATCTGTGTTCCTGCTGAGTCCCACGGCGAGGTGCACGAGGTATCTCAAAGCTTCTTCTCCGGTTGGCCGGGCTACTGTGCACACTACACCGAGCATGGTCAGCAACTGTTGGTTCCCGCTCTGCGCGCTCCTTCAGCTGACCTCAACGTCACGTTTGCCTTCTCGATCGTTGCAATGATCATGATCGAGTTCTTTGGCTTCCAGTTCTTGGGTCTTGGCTACCTGACCAAGTTCTTCAACTTCAAAGAAGGCTTCATTGGTTTCTTGGTTGGCCTGATCGAAATCATTTCAGAATTCAGCCGTCTTGTATCGTTCGCCTTCCGAATGTTCGGTAACATCTTCGGTGGTGAAGTGATCTTGGTGGTAATGGCTTACCTGTTCCCGTACCTTCTGCCCCTGCCGTTCTACGGCTTTGAAGTGTTCGTGGCAATTATGCAAGCCATTATCTTCGCGATCTTGACCTATATCTTCTTCTCGACTGCGGTTATCTCGCATAGCCACGATGACCACGGCGAGCATGTTGATGTCCAGGTCGAATCAGACGTTGCTCCCCATCACGCGTAGTCGTTGGAGTACACTTGACCCTCTATTAGTAGGAATTGTTTTCTAATTCTGTGTTCAGAGGAGGACACATCAATGGATCCGATTGTGATTGAGAAGAGCGCACGGCTCATTGGTATGGCACTAGCGATCGGCCTCGGTGCAATCGGCCCCGGCGCCGGTATCGGTATCATCTTCGGTGGTGCTGTACAAGCAATGGGCCGCAATCCTGAAGCTGAAGGTCTGGTTCGAACCTATATGTTCATGGGCTTCGCACTGGCTGAATCGCTCTTCATCTTCGCGCTGGTCTTCGGTATTCTGATCGGCTTCAGCATTATCTAAACAGCATCTGGGCTCATCTTTTAGTGTCTTGAGTCCACTCGCGACAAATATACGAGGAGCATAGCCTTGGAACAGCTAGGTATAAATTGGGGTTTGCTCATCGCGCAAATTGTGAATGTCGTGTTGCTTGTTTGGTTGTTGACACGCTTCCTTTATACGCCGATTTTGAATCTGCTCAACGAGCGAACCCGCCGTATTCAGGAAAGCCTGCGTGAAGCAGAGCAAGTCAAAGAGCAACTCGCCAACGCAAAGCGCGATTACGATGCCGAGATCGCTAAGGCCCGCCAAGAGGCTGCTAGCATCTTAGCTCAGGCACAAGAGCGTGCCCGCGTTCAAGCAAGTGAAATTGTTGCCCAGGCCCGCCAAGAGGCAGATCGCACCCGCGCCGAGGCTCGCGAACAAGCGATGCAAGAGCGCGAGCAGATCCTGCGCGAGGTGAAGGGTCAAGTGGCAGAATTGGTAACCTTGACGGCAACTAAAGTGTTGGGGGCCGAGCTCAGTGCAAAAGGCCACGATCAGCTGATCGAAGAGTCGCTGAGCCAGCTCGACCGCCGCAACTAAATCATATAAGGGCAGAGCATGAGCACCAATGAGGCGCGCACCTATGCTCGCGCACTGTACGAAACAGTGATCGGCAATACTGTAGCGCAACTTCGCCAAGCCGCAGAAAAACTTGGTGATGGCCCTGTTACAGCCGATCGAATCGCATCAGCAGTTCCTGCAAATGCGAGTGCAGAGCTTCGCAACTTCTTGGCAGTTTTAGCGAACGAGGGGAGCATTTCCCAACTGAGCACAATTGCCGATGCGCTTGAAGGCTTTATCGCCCGTCCGGCTTCGCAATCACTCGATGCCGACGTTACAAGCGCTGTTGAACTCAGCACCAGCCAGAAGGACAAGATCACTGCTGATTTGCGCCAGCGCTACGGAGACGATCTGGTCGTCAACTTCTTGGTCGATGAGTCTCTCATCGGTGGTTTGATTATCCGAGTGGGCGACCAAGTGCTTGATAACAGTCTCCGAACACGTCTCAGTGCAGTACAGCGCAATATGCTAGCGAGCTAAAGAAATGAAGAGCTGAGGCCCGAAGGCTGAAGGCTGAAGGTGGGTTAATTTTCAGCCTTCAGTTTTCAGCCTTCAGTGTTCCCCAGGAGGGTATAGATGACGATTGGAACTGATGAACTATTGTCCCGCCTGAAGGCAAGCATTCAGAGCGGCGTCGATCTCCAGCCGCGTCAAGTGAATGTTGGGACGGTAGTAAGTGTTGGCGACGGCGTAGCTCGTATTCAGGGCCTCGATCAGGTAATGGCGTCGGAATTGCTGGAATTCCCTGTGAAGGCCGGGCGTTCTGAAGCAGTTTACGGTATCGCCCTTAACCTCGAAGAAGATGCAGTCGCTGCGATTATTTTGGGTGACTATCTGAGCATCGAAGAAGGTGACCAAGTCGTTTCGACTGGCCGCGTTATCTCGGTGCCGGTTGGTCAGTCGTTGATCGGCCGTGTTGTAAACCCGCTTGGTCAGCCGATCGACGGCAAGGGCCCGATCGAAGCGAACAGCTTCCGCCCGATCGAGCGCATCGCCCCCGGTGTGACCACCCGCCAATCGGTGGACACCCCGGTTCAGACCGGTATCATCGCGATCGACGCCTTGATTCCGATCGGTCGCGGTCAGCGCGAGCTGATCATCGGCGACCGCCAGACCGGTAAGACCGCTGTCGCTGTCGATACCATCATCAACCAAAAAGGCAAGGGGATGGTGTGTATCTATGTGGCGATCGGTCAGCGCCGCGCCCAGATCGCTCAGGTACTCGGTATCCTCGAGCAGTACGGCGCGATGGAATACACCATTATCGTTTCGGCTTCGGCTTCCGAGTCGGCAGCTTTGCAATATATCGCCCCCTACGCGGGCTGTGCAATGGGCGAAGAGATCATGGAGAACGGCGTTGAGATCAACGGCGAGCTGATCAAAGACGCGCTGATCATCTATGACGATCTCTCGAAGCACGCTGTGGCGTACCGCCAGGTTTCGCTGCTGCTGCGCCGCCCTCCAGGCCGCGAAGCTTACCCGGGCGACGTGTTCTACCTGCACTCCCGCTTGTTGGAGCGCGCTGCTCGCTTGAACGCCGAGCATGGTGGCGGTTCGCTCACGGCTCTGCCAGTGATCGAAACCCAAGCCAACGACATTTCGGCCTATATTCCGACCAACGTGATTTCGATCACCGACGGCCAGATCTTCCTCGAGGCCGACCTCTTCAACGCAGGTCAGCGCCCCGCAGTGAACGTCGGTACTTCGGTGAGCCGCGTAGGTGGTGACGCCCAGACTCGTGCAATGAAGACAGTTGCTGGTCGCTTGAAGCTGGACTTGGCCCAGTTCCGCGCGCTGGCAGCCTTCGCACAGTTCTCGTCTGACCTCGATCCCACAACCCGTGCTCAGTTGGATCGCGGTAACCGCCTGCAAGAAATTCTCAAGCAGCCGCAATACAACCCGATGCCAGTCGAAGACCAAGTGGCGATTCTGTACGCCGCTGGTAACGGCTACCTCGATGATGTACCGGTTGAGCGTGTTGGCAAGTGGCGTAGCGACTTCTTCGAATACCTGCGCACCGCGCACCCCGAGGTTCCGAAGAAGATCTTCGAGACCCGCAACGACCGCAACTATCCCGCTCCTGAACTGAAGGAAGCGCTGGATAACGCTATTAAAGAGTTCAAGCAGACCTACGTGATTGAGTAGTGCAAACCCGTTGGTAGCGAAGCGTAGGGCTTCGCTACCGACATGAGGAGATAACCATGGCGAGTGGACGTGAAATTCGCCGACGCATTCGCTCGGTGAAGAACGTTGCTCAAATCACCAAAGCGATGGAGATGGTCGCAGCGTCGAAGATGCGACGAGCGCAGCGTAATGTGCTCGCCACTCGACCCTATGCAGACCGTCTGCACGATGTGATGAGCGAACTGACGAGCCGTATGGGAGCAGCTGCCCGCAAAGGCACCCTGCTCGATGTGCGCACGCCAGTCAAAAATGTAGCTGTCGTGGTCGTCACGCCTGATCGTGGTCTCGCAGGAAGCCTAGTGTCGAACGTGCTGCGTCGCGTCGGTTCCTTCATTCTTGACCAACGCGCTCAGGGACGCAATGTCGAAACCTATGCGATCGGTAAAAAGGGTCGCGACTTTTTGGCACGCAGCAGGCAGAATCTGGCAGCCGAAATCATCAAAATCGGCGACACGCCAGGCCTCGCTGACACCCTAGGCATCTCGACAAACATCATCGAAGGTTTCCGTCAAGGACGCTACGATGAAGTGTACATGATCTATAGCGAATTCGTAAATACCCTTGTTCAACGCCCGGCTGTCAAGCGGCTGCTGCCGATTGAGCCGCCAAGCGGCAAGAGCGAAGGCAAAAGCTTCGACTATAACTACGAACCCGATCAGAGTGAAGTATTGAGCGAACTGTTGCCCCGCTTTGTTGAAGTGCAACTCTACCAAGCTGTGCTGGAGAATATTGCCAGTTTCTATTCAGCTCAGATGGTTGCTATGCGTAACGCTACCGACAACGCTAAGGAGTTGGTACGCGACCTAACTCTCTCCTTCAACAAAACACGCCAAGCTGGTATTACAAACGAAGTGTCCGAGATCACTGCGGCTACGGCGGCAATGGAATAAGTTGACTAACTTTCGGATTTCTCGATGGTCGGTAACCGCTTGCAAGGCCCAACTATGACCCTGAAAGCGGCCCAACCATCTACATCCTGAGCGGAGTATATAATGGCTGGAGCAACTGGCGAACTTACCGAAATCATTGGTGTTGTGGTTACGGTGCGCTTCCCCGAGGGACAGGTGCCCGAGATCTACAACGCAATTGAGATTCAAACAGAAGACGGTGGTCGACTCGTATGTGAAGTACAGCAACACCTTGGCCGCGGTATGGTCAAGGCGGTTGCTATGAGCACCACCGATGGTCTGCGCCGTGGTTTGAAGGCTGTCGATACCGGCGCACCGATCGCTGTGCCCGTCGGCCCCCAAACCTTGGGTCGCGTATTTAACGTACTCGGCGATCCGATCGACAACCAACCCCCTGTGGATGCCAGTGTCGAGCGCCGACCGATTCACCAACAACCGCCTTCGTTCGATGAGCAGAGCACCCAGGCTCAGATCTTCGAAACCGGCATTAAGGTTATCGACCTGATCGCACCCTTCACCCGTGGTGGTAAGACCGCAGTATTCGGTGGTGCAGGTACCGGCAAGACCGTAACCATTCAGGAGCTGATCGCAAACATCGCCCGTGAGCAGTCCGGTTACTCGGTGTTCGCCGGTGTAGGCGAGCGCTCACGCGAAGGTAACGACCTGATCGCCGAAATGAAGGCTGCCGCCATCGACGAGAACACCTCGGTGTTCGACAAGACCGTAATGGTCTTCGGTCAGATGAACGAGCCGCCCGGCGCCCGTCTGCGCGTCGGCTTGACCGCACTGACTATGGCCGAGTACTTCCGCGATGAAGGCCGCGACATCCTGCTCTTTATCGACAACATCTTCCGCTTCGTGCAAGCAGGTTCTGAGGTATCGGCACTTCTGGGCCGTCTGCCCTCGCAGGTAGGTTACCAGCCGACCCTCGGTACCGAGATGGGTGAGCTCCAAGAGCGCATTACCTCGACCAAGAAGGGTTCGATCACCTCGATGCAGGCCGTATACGTGCCCGCAGACGACTATACCGACCCGGCTCCGGCGACCACCTTCGCCCACTTGGACGCTACCATCACCTTGGAGCGCAGCATCGCGTCGAAGGGTATCTTCCCCGCGGTAGACCCGCTGGCTTCGACCAGCCGTATTCTCGACCCCAACATCGTGGGCGAGGAGCACTACCGTGTCGCTCAGCAGGTTAAGAGCGTGTTGCAGCGCTACAAGGACCTGCAAGACATCATCGCCATTCTGGGCGTTGAAGAATTGAGCGACGAAGACAAGCTGACCGTAGCACGCGCCCGCAAGATCGAGCGCTTCTTGGGCCAGCCCTTCCACGTAGCAGAGAAGTTCACCGGACGCCCCGGCAAGTATGTGCCGATCGCCGAGACCGTACGCAGCTTCGCCCGCCTCTTGGCTGGTGAGGTCGACCACATCCCCGAGCAGTTCTTCTTCACTCAGGGTGGGCTCGACGATGTGATCGCAGACTACGAGGCTGCGAGCAAATAAGTGGCGAACGAAGTCGCCGAACTTTCGCAGGCAGCGGCTCGTCTGCAGGAAAGCGTGTATACACGCCACCTGCGGAGCCGCTTGGCCCTGCGGAACTACGTGCGCATCGCCAACGACATTGTGGCACACCAAGCGCAAGGGCAGGTTCTCGACTGGGGCGCAGGTTTCGGTCAAATCAGCTTCCTCTTGCGCCGCCGTGGTCTGAAGGTCATAGCCTACGACTATCGACCTCACGAGGTTCGCGGGATACACATCACCACCACCGCCCTTGACAAACAAGTGCCGCTCGTCTTGAGCGATGACCCAATCGTTTTGCCCTTTCTCGATGCGAGCTTCGACGGGCTGATCTCCTGTGGCGTCCTAGAACACGTTGAAAACGAACCTGCTACACTTCAAGAGATCTGGCGGGTGCTCAAGCCCAACGGCACCTTTTTAATCTATCAACTCCCCCAAGAGTGGGGCTATCTTGAATGGATCGTTCGACGCTTTCGCCTAGGCTATACCCACGACCGCCGCTACACAACGCGTGGTATCCGCCGGCTGCTCAGTGCGCATGGTTTTGAGGTCAAACGGATCGCCTACGCCAATATGGTGCCGAAAACCTTTACCGGCTTACCCTCCAGTGTACGCTCCGCCTTCGACCTCTTCCCCAACACGCTGCTTGCGCTCGATAGTGGACTATCGCGTGTGCCTGGTTTGAACCGTGTCGCAGGCGTCTTGGAGGTAACAGCACGAAAAGTAATCTCGTAAGTGGATAAAAGCTGCAAACGTTGAGGAAAATTGTGGTATTGTTGTAACACAGACGATACAGAACACGCGCGAGAACATTCCTACTTTTTGTATGCTTGTTGCCTATCGCTCGCTGTAAATTCTGTTGTTACGTTTGGCAAACAACGAGAGGAAATACCATGCCAATTCATCTCGAAATTGTGACAGCCGAGCGCGTGGTGCTGTCCGATGACGTCGATCAAGTACATGCGCCAACCAAAGAAGGGCGTGTAGGTATTCTACCTAGGCACATGCCGCTCATCACCATTTTGGTTCCCGGCGAGTTGGATATTATCAAAAACAACGAACGCACCGAATACGCAGTCTCGGGCGGTTTTATGGAAGTGCTGCCCAACCGCATCACCATTCTGGCCGATGCGGTCGAGCGCGCAGACGAAATCGATGAGGAGCGCGCCGAGCGCGCCCGCAGGGCTGCTGAAGAGCGCATGAGCGCGCACCAGTCCGAAGTCGATATGGCTAAAGCTGAAGCCGAACTTCGCCGCGCACTGACGCGTATCAAGGTCGCTCAACTTCGCCGCATGAAGAAACAACGCTAAACGAAGAAGGATGTGCTGAGAACTGAGGAGTACACGATGGCGTTCCATTCTCAGGACTCACCAGTCGGCACTGAGGGCATATGGCGCGAAAAATTGGTATCGACCTCGGCACGGCAAACGTGCTGGTCTATGTAAAAGGCAAAGGGATCGTTTTATCGGAACCATCGGTCGTCGCGATTTCACGACGCCATAACCGTGTTAAAGCGGTTGGTTCAGCAGCTTTGGCGATGTTAGGCCGCGAGCCAGAGAGCATCGAGGTGATTCGCCCGATGCGCAACGGTGTGATCGCGGATTACCTCGTCACCGAAGCCATGCTGAAATACTTTATCGCTCGTACAAGCGGTTTTCTGCGTACCAAGCCGGATGTCATGGTCTGTATTCCGGCGGGTGTAACCAGCGTCGAAATGCGAGCTGTGCGCGATGCGGCACGATCCGCTGGTGCAAAAAATGCCTGGCTCATTCCAGAGCCGCTGGCAGCCGCGATCGGCGCGAACATTCCCGTCAACCAGCCATTCGGCAACCTTGTGATCGATATCGGCGGCGGCACTACTGAAGTCGCAGTAGTTTCGCTCAACGACATCGTGGTGAGTACGTCTGTACGGGTTGGTGGCAACAATTTCGACGAAGCGATCGCAGCCTATATCAAACGCAAATACAATGTCGTGATCGGTGATCGCACGGCTGAAAGCATCAAAATCGAGATCGGCTCAGCGCTACCGCTGGAACGCCCCTTGACGATGCAAGTTCGCGGGCGCGATCAAGTTGCTGGTTTGCCACGCACGATCGACATCGACTCCAACGAGATCACCGAAGCAATCCAAGACCCGCTTGACGCGATTATCAATGCCGTTCGAGCCGTGCTTGTGGAAACCCCACCCGAACTCTCGAGCGATATTATCGATCGCGGTATGGTGATGACGGGCGGTGGATCGATGTTGCGACGCATTAATGAGCTTCTCACCGAGGTCACTGGCGTACCCTGCTATGTTGCCGACCAGCCAGCCAACTGCGTAGCCATCGGTACAGGTCTTGCACTCGAAAACTTTGAGATCTTACGCGACAGTTTAATTGGCGACGACAACATCTAAAAGGAAAGGCAAGGGTTAGAGGCGGGTTATTTGCGTCCTCTGGTCGCTTGCCTTTTGCTCTTTCTATTTATGAAGCAAAAGATCAATCCTCCAAAGACGGGCCTTGTGCTCGAAATCGGCAGTGGCGATAACCCCAACCCGCGCTCGGACATCCTCGTCGATCGCTATATCAACGACAATACCGAACGGGGTGGCAATATCGTCATCGACCGCCCACTGATCGTAGCCGATGCCCACCATCTGCCCTTCCGCGATGGCGTCTTCTCCTATGTCATCGGCTCGCATATTCTTGAACATATGGATGACCCGGAACAGTTCGCACGCGAGCTTGTGCGCGTCGGCAAAGCGGGCTATCTCGGCTCGCCCAGCGAGATCGCCGAGCGCATGTTCCACTGGTCCTTCCATCGCTGGTACGTCAACCTGATCGACGATACCCTAGTGCTGCACCCCAAAGAGCAGGGCGAGCCTTTCGGCGAACTATTCGACTACATGTACGAATACAACCCACTCTACTACCTCTTCCAGCGCAGCATGCCTTCGCTCTTCTGGGTCGAAAAAGAGTGGAAGGGTGAGATCAAAATCAAAGTCACCGACAAATCGCCGCTCCAGCTCAAAGACCCGCAAACGCTCAAACGCATGGTGCAGCCCGAAGTATCGCTGCCAACCATGTTTGGCATGTTTGTTTCCGCACTCTTATCGCGCTTCTTCCGCGCCGAAACCCGCGCCAAAATTCGCAAATTCTTCAAACGTAGTTATGTCTAGTACATAACCCGATCGACCTCAACGTAGCAGAATCGCGCCCTGCTCCACAGGGTGCGTTTTCTTTTTCAAAAGATGGAAGCTAAAGCCCAGGCCGCCATCACCCTACAACTTTTAAATATCAAGCAGATTTACTATTCCAAAGCTCAAAACCAGAAGCTTGGCACATAACGTGCTCGTACTCACACCAAATATGCATGCCAAGACCCCTTGCGTATGGCTATGCAGCTCTGAAGGGCATATATGCTTTGTTCTAGCCAAGCCAATGCCTGCGAGCGGAAGATCGTGCCTAACCTGCGATAAGCGCAATTCGTAAGTCTTGTCGTTGAGGAGAAAAATATGACAGTGTCACGCAGAGGTGGCGGAGGTCTAGGTGGACGCCTGATCATCGCCGCTTTCATCGCCATTACCGCACTTATCGGCTACTTTGGCGCCACCCAGATCAACCCCGTCACCCAAGAAAAACAGCATATCTCGATGAGTGTCGAGCAAGAGATCGCGCTTGGCCAACAAGCAGCCCCCCAAATGGCCAACGAATACGGAGGCATCTCTCGTGATGCCAATAAACAAGCCAAAGTTCAAGCGATCGGCAACGAACTGGTCGCCAAATCAGATGCCAGCAAATCGCCCTACGACTACCAATTCCATCTGCTCGGCGATAAACAAACCATCAACGCTTTTGCGCTACCCGGCGGCCAAGTCTTTATGACCGAAGCGCTCTATGATCTGCTCAGCACCGACGGCGAGATCGCAGGAGTGCTCGGGCACGAGATCTTTCACGTGGTTGGACGCCACTCGGCTGAACAGGCCGCACGAATAGAACTTTCGCAAGGGCTGACAGGCGCCGCCGTGATGGCCAGCTACGACCCCAATAATCCCAATAGCGCAGGCAGCGCTCAGATCGCCCAACTGATCGGCCAGATGGTCAATATGAAGTATGGGCGCGACGACGAGCTCGAATCGGACAACTACGGCGTACAATACATGGCTCAAGCGGGCTACAACCCTCGCTCGATGATCAAAGTTATGCAGATCCTCGAACAATCCAGCCAAGGCCAAGCGCCGCCCGAGTTTTTTAGCACCCACCCCAGCCCAGCCAACCGCATCCAACAGATCGAAGCCGAAATCAATCGCCTCTTCCCCAATGGGGTGCCCGACAACCTGCGCCCTTAAAAAGCTGATAACTCCAAGGTCAACATGCAAAATAATCCGCTCTAAAAGCGGAAAAATATTCTTACTCTAAAGCGCTGCTGTTAGGCTGTTTGAAAGATCTACCCAGCCTAACAGCATTTTGCATACAACAAGGCGCTTTATACATGTTATCGATATCACTAACAGCTTTTAGATATAAGCTATTTATCCCTTTCCACTGCGCTCTTTGAAGCTTTATGATAGATATCAAAGCCCGAAAAATGGCTCTTCGAGCGCTTTTATACCAGAAAAAATAGTGCGACTTAGACTTTCGCTTGCGCATACTTGCGTTGATCTGATATTGTGAGCAAAAGAGGAGCATGGTATACTCGCTCCATTCAATGAGACTGCCGTCCTTTTCTCACTCGACGGCGAGTTTAGAGGGGGAATTATGCTCACAGATACTGACCTAATCGCTCAATTAAAAGGGGTGGGTCTCACCTATCTCGGCCAAGTCCATCGTAACCTACCAGTCGCTAAACTGGTCGAAATGGCCCTTGCGCGGCAGGAAGCAGTTCTTACCAACAACGGAGCGCTCATCGCTTATACTGGTAAACGAACCGGACGATCACCGAGCGATAAGTTTGTTGTCCAGTATCCGGGAAGTACCAGCAACTCGCGCGTTTCGTGGGGGAAAGTCAACCAACCTCTTGATGCTGAGCGTTTTGCCCGTTTCCGCATGCGACTAGCGGCCTATCTCCAAGGGCGCGAACTGTTTGTCTTAGACGCATGGGGCGGCGCTGATCCAGAGCAACGACTACCGATTCGTGTTGTCACGGAATATGCTTGGCACAACCTGTTTGCGCGCCAGCTCTTCCGCCGAACAACCCCCGAAGAGCAGGCCGTTCACAAGCCCGAATTTACCGTTATCTGTGCCCCTCACTTCTACGCCGATCCCGAGAGCGATGGTACAAAGTCGGAAACGGCGATTGTGCTCGACCTCGAACAGCGTCTAGTGTTGATCTGCGGTACCGAATACGCAGGCGAGATCAAAAAGTCGATCTTCGGAGTGCTCAACTATCTGCTGCCTCAACGCGGCGTATTTCCTATGCACTGTTCGGCAAACGTCGGGCCAGACAACGACGTTGCGCTCTTCTTTGGCCTCTCGGGAACCGGAAAAACCACCCTTTCAGCCGATCCCTATCGCCGTCTGATCGGAGACGACGAACACGGCTGGGGCGAACATGGCGTATTCAACTTTGAAGGTGGATGCTACGCGAAAACCATTAATCTCTCGAAAGAGCACGAACCCCAGATCTGGGAGGCGATTCGTTTCGGTACCGTGCTCGAAAACGTCGTGGTTGATCGCGAAACGTGCGAACCGAACTATAGTGACGATTCGATCACCGAAAACACGCGTGCCGCCTACCCAATTGAATACATTCCGGGTGCGGTACTCGAAGGCACAGCGGGTCACCCCCGTGTGATCTTCTTCCTCACGGCTGATGCCTTCGGTGTGCTGCCGCCGATCTCGCGCCTAACTCGCGAACAGGCAATGTACCACTTCTTGTCGGGCTACACCGCCAAGCTGGCCGGCACCGAAGCGGGCATGGGCCGCGACCCCGAAGCGACCTTCAGCACCTGTTTTGGTGCGCCCTTCCTGCCCCTACCTCCCACCACCTACGCCCATATGCTGGGCGAAAAGATGGACTTCCACAAGACGCAAGTCTTCTTAGTCAACACCGGTTGGTTGGGCGGCCTAGCGGGCCAAGTCGATCGCATCAAACTGAGCTACACCCGCCAGATGATCCGCGCAGCCCTGAGCGGGGCGCTCAACGAGGTTGAAACTTTCACTGATCCGATCTTCGGCCTACACGTTCCGGTCAAGATCGAAGGCGTACCAGACAATCTGCTACGCCCGCGCGAGAGCTGGAGCAATCCGGAAGAATACGACCGTTATGCTCGCGAACTAGCTCAGCGCTTCCACGAAAACTTCCGCCAATTCGACGGCGTTGCCGCCAGCGTACGCAACGCCGGACCGCGTATCTAACGCATCGTCCTCAAAAACAGAAGCTTGGAGTGTTTCGCTAATACTCCAAGCTTCTTTTTATAGCTTGAAAACTAACGCGAGTTACGTTAGCACGAGATTGGTAATAGCAAATCTGTCTAAAGACATGAACGGGAAAACAAAAACGTGGGAACGAGTTGAGTTCCACTCTGCCGAAGGCCAAAAGCAACAAAGTAATCTGATCTGTTATTCATCGTAGAGAGAAAGAGAGCAGGGCCCTTTTCGATAAGCGATTCGTCGATACAATCCTCGCCCAAGTCCACGCCCAGCAGATTCGTCTGAGCCAAGCGCTCGGCTTGAGCAGCGCCGAGCTGCCCCAAACAAGCCCACTCCGCGAGAAGCTGCAGTTGTTGGTCGAGATCGCACATGGTCTCCACTTACGCAACCAAGCCAGCTCACAACAGCTCGCCGAGGTCGAACAGGCCATTCAACTGCTTCAGGAGTGCTTACTAGGCAGCGCCTTTCAATCGCTTCAAAGCTTTGGCGGTCTGGGCTGTTCCTTCCATTCGGTCCTTGGCGCGTCCGCCTCCGGCTACTAAACAGGGCTAACCACCCTCATCCCCAGCCCTTCTCCTGCTTGGCAGGAGCTATGCATTACCCAAAGTCGTGTCGGCAGCAAAAGGCGATCGTTCGCATACCATCGCGGGATTATCCTCGAGAGCACAGAACGGGGTGCATTCACCCCCTCGCCCGCACTGCGGGCGAGGGG